>JACCEE011142677.1_pt1 | contig 28511 bp, 27 predicted proteins | sample 7449931 | NCBI WGS metagenome assembly JACCEE01 (sample SAMN15323457, study PRJNA562643) | freshwater metagenome | isolation source: river surface water | place: USA:Blue River Watershed | collected 2017-08-19 | reverse complement strand
GTACACCAGACATGCCGAAAAAGGGTGTCGCAGACATAGCGGTTGGGCTCTCCCGCCGGGTCCATCGCCGTGGCCAAGCGCAGCAAAGCCAATGAGTTGAAGGGGTGGCTGGCGGGCAATTGCAAAGGGGTGCCTTGCGCGCGCGCCTGCCATTGCACTTGGCGGTAAGTCCAGTCGCGTTTAGCGGGAATTTCGGCAGGCCCGAGTTGCCCAATCTGCTGCAGCATGGCGCCAAACACCACCGGCTTGTGCACCACCTGGTAACTGAGTCCCTGCAAGGCTTTGGGCAAGGCATCAAAGGCCAGCCAGGCGTAGGGCGAGATGAAGTCCAGATAGAAATAAATGGTTTTCATGGCGGGGGCGCAGTGTTGCGGCGTCACGACTCAAGCGCACGGCGCTGTTTTAAACGCTCTGGGATTTGGGCCCACACTTGCCATTTTTCGCTGTCGGTCGCGCGGCTCCATGCACCGATTTCTGGCAAGGTGCGCAAACAGCCGTCGCACCATCCGGCGCTGGGGTGCATCAAGCACAAAGAAACGCACGGCGAGGGCACCGAGTGGGGCTCGGGCGGTTGGGGCGAGGCCAAGACCTGCGTGGCGCGCTCGCTCAGTTTTTTCCAGTAATGCTCACTCACGATATCCCCTCTTGCTGGCTTTGCACCACCTCGGCGACAGGCGCTGCGGTGAGTCGCTTCAGGTCTTCGGGTTGCAAGCGAAACACACCATGCGGGTGCCCCGCGGCCGCCCATATGTCTTCAAAACGCCAAAGGTCTTGGTCAAGCAAGGTGACGGGCGGATGCAGATGCGCCACGGGCGAAACGCCGCCGATGCTGAAACCCGTTTGGGCTTTCACAAAATCGGCATCGGCACGGCCGATTTTTCCAACCAAAGCAGAGACCTTTTTTTCATCCACCCGGCGGTCCCCCGAGGTCACCACCAAGACCGCCACGCCGTCTTCTTTGCGCTTGAAGATCACGCTTTTGGCAATTTGACCGAGCTGCACGCCCAAGCCATCGGCGGCTTCTTGCGCGGTGCGGGCTGCACCATCGAGCATGACCGGCAAATGCGGATGGCCCGCCGCTTGCAATGCTTGCGAGACGCGCTGCACCCCTTCGGGCAAAGCATGGAGTTCAGAGCCGCACATGCTTCAGCCCGCCCGTTTGTTCAGCAAGGCCGTGGCCACGCGCGACTGGGTTTTGCGCCCCAAAAAGTCGCTGATGAAGACGCCCGCATCGACCAAGGCCTCCAGATCAATGCCGGTCTCAATGCCCATGCCGTGCATCAGGTAAACCACATCCTCAGTGGCCACATTGCCGGTGGCACCTTTGGCGTAAGGGCAGCCGCCCAAGCCGGCCACCGATGACTGAAAGTTAGAGACCCCCATGTGCAAGGCCGCCAACGTGTTGGACAAGGCCTGGCCATAGGTGTCGTGAAAATGCCCGCTGATGTGGCGCACCTCAAAGTGCTGCAGGGTGGCCTCGATGGCCCTTTGCACCTTGAGCGGCGTGCCCACACCGATGGTGTCGGCCACATCGACACGCTGCACGCCAATTTGTTTCATCAGTCCCGCCAAATAGGCCACGCGCTCGGGCGCAACCTCGCCCTCGTAGGGACAGCCCACGGTGCAACTCATGGCACCGCGCACGGCGATGCCGGCGGCCAAGGCCGCTTGCACCACGGGGGCAAAACGCTCGATGCTTTCGGCGATCGAGCAATTGATGTTTTTCTGGCTGAAAGCTTCGCTGGCCGCACCAAACACCACGATTTCATCGGGGCGCGTGGGCCGCGCGGCCTCAAAGCCTTGCAGATTGGGCGTGAGCACCGAGTAGCGCACCCCGCTTTGCCGTTGCAAGCCCGCCATGACTTCGGCGTTGTCCGCCATTTGCGGCACCCACTTGGGCGAGACAAAACTGGTGACCTCGATTTCTTTCAGGCCAGCGGCTTGCAAGCGGTGCACCAACTCGATCTTGACCGAAACGGGAACCGCTTGTTTTTCATTTTGCAAGCCATCGCGTGGCCCGACATCGATGAGTTGAACGCGAGAAGGGGTCGGCATGAAGGAGGCTTTCAAATCAATAACCGCGCAGGGCATCAACGATGCCTTTGACAGACTTGCCGCGCTGCAAAGCATGGATTTTGCCCACGATTTGGGCAATGCTGTCGTCGCGCAAAGTCCGTGCCGAGGTGTGCGGCGTGAGCGTGATTTTCGGGTGTTTCCAAAAAGCATGCTCGGCCGGCAAGGGCTCGGTCCGAAAAACATCGAGTGTGGCCCCAGCCAAGTGGCCTTGGTCCAATAAATCAAGCAGATCTTGCTCGACCAAGTGCTTGCCGCGCGCCACATTGATCACATAGCCCCCGGGCTGCAACTGCGACAAAGTGCTTTTGTTCAACATGTCTTCGGTGTCGGGCGTGAGCGGCATGAGGTTGACCAGCACACGGGTGGCCGCCAAAAATTCACCCAAGCCCTCGGGGCCACTGAAACAACGGATGTCCGGCAGGTCTTTGGGACTGCGACTGTAGCCGTTGACCGGAAACTCAAACACCTGCAACGCCTTGGCCACCCGTTCGCCCAACACCCCCAAGCCCATCACGCCCACCGGAAAGTCGGCGCGCAGACGCGGCTTGCGAAATGACCAACGACCGGCTTGGGTCTCGGCCTCGTAGGCGTCAAATTCGCGGAAATGCCGAATCACGGCATGACAAACATACTCGGCCATTTGCACCGACATACCCGCATCGTCCAAGCGCACCACCTTGAGCGAGGCAGGCAATTGCAGCTGGAGCAAAGCGTCCACGCCGGCCCCGATGTTGAACAGGGTTTGCAGCTGGCTTTGTTCGTCAATGAACTGTTGCGGCGGTGCCCACACCAAGGCATGGTCGGCCGGGGCCGCGCCCGGCTGCCAAGCCGACACATCGGCCTCGGGCAAGGCCTGCCGCAGGCCCTGCACCCAAGGCTCGGGCGACAAACCGGTGAAACAAAGCGTGATCTTCATGGCGTGATCTTCATGGCGTGATTTTGGCAGCACGGCGGGGAACCCTGTTTTGGCCCCGCCTTTGCACCTGTTCACACCGGTCGCCCCCTTCACGCCGTCAGCTTCAACAGCTCGGCGCCATCGGCCACCTGGTCCCCCGGCGCGTAAAGCAGCTCGGTCACCGTGCCGTCTTGGGGCGCGCTGATGGTGTGCTCCATCTTCATGGCTTCCATCACCGCCAAGGCTTGACCGGCCTTGACCTTGTCACCCGCTTTGACCGCAAACGAGACCACTTTGCCAGGCATGGGTGCTGTCAATCGACCGCCCTCTTCTGCCGTTTCGCCGGCATGGGCCAAGGGGTCCAGCACGACAATGCGGGTCGCGCCTTGGGGCGTGAAAAGATGCGCGGTTTCGCCTTGCCAATCGAGCTCTGAAAAACAAGGCGCAGTGTCGCCCCACTGCACCCATAGCCCTCGGCCCTCGGCAGAAAACCGCAACGGCCCCGCGACCGGCGTATCGCCCTCCAAGGCCAACAGCGTTGCGCCATCGTGCAAACAAGTCAAGCGGGCCGAACGGGGCTGCTCTTGCCAGACAAACTCAAAGCGCCGCTGCGTGACGCCGTGCGACTGCCAGCCATCGCGCCGGCTGAAGGGGTCATGGCCTTGCAGCGCTTGCTCTGCCCGCAAGGTGTGCGCCACCACGGCGGCGACGGCGGCCGCCAAACCCACCTTTTCTTGCTGAAACAAGACCGTTGCTTCACGCTGAATGAGCGCGGTGTCGAGTTGTGCCCGCGCAAAGGCGGGCGAACGCACCACATGGCGCAAAAACTGCACGTTGGTGTGCAGCCCCACGATATGGGTTTGCGCCAACGCCGTGTCGAGCCGCGACAAGGCCTGTTCACGGGTGTCGCCCTGCACGATCAGTTTGGCCACCATCGAGTCGTAAAACGGGCTGATGGTGTCGCCTTCGCGAACGCCATCGTCGATGCGCACTGTGCCCCGCTCAAAGTGGCGGGCTTGCGGCTTGCGGTACACCTGCAAAGTGCCTGTGGCGGGCAAAAATTGCTTGTCGGGGTTTTCAGCGCAGATGCGCGCTTCGATCGCATGGCCTTGAATTTTCAGCTGGTCTTGGCGCAATGGCAGCGGCTCGCCACTGGCCACGCGCAACTGCCACTCCACCAAGTCGAGTCCGGTGATGGCCTCGGTCACGGGGTGCTCGACTTGCAAGCGGGTGTTCATTTCCATGAAGAAAAACTTCATCGATTCAGGCTGGTCATAGGCCGTCTGTTCGACGATGAATTCCACCGTGCCCGCCCCCACATAGTTCACCGCCTTGGCAGCGGCCACCGCCGCCGCCCCCATTTGGGCGCGCAGGCTTTCGGTCATGCCAGGGGCCGGGGCTTCTTCCAGCACTTTTTGGTGACGGCGCTGCACCGAGCAGTCGCGCTCAAACAGGTACACACAGTTGCCGTGCGTGTCGCCAAACACCTGAATTTCAATGTGGCGGGGGCGCTGCACATATTTTTCAATCAACACCGCGTCGCTGCCAAAGCTGTTGCTCGCTTCGCGCTGGCAACTGGCCAAAGCAGCGGCGAAATCTTCTGACTTTTCAACCACCCGCATGCCTTTGCCGCCACCGCCGGCGCTGGCCTTGATGAGGACGGGGTAGCCGATGTGGTCGGCCTCGCGTTGCAGCAGTGCGGGGTCTTGGTCGGCGCCGTGGTAGCCGGGCACCAAAGGCACCCCGGCAGAGGCCATCAAGCGCTTGGATTCGGCTTTCAGACCCATGGCCAAAATGGCGGATGCAGGTGGGCCAATGAAGACCAAACCCGCAGCGGCGCAGGCTTTGGCGAAGTCTTCGTTTTCACTCAAAAAACCGTAACCCGGGTGCACGGCTTGTGCCCCGGTGTCTTTGGCGGCTTGCAAAATGCGCTCCCAGCGCAAATAACTGTCTTTGGGAGCCGAGCCGCCGACGTGCACGGCTTCGTCACAGGCTTGCACATGTTTGGCACCGGCATCGGCGTCGGAATAAACGGCCACGGTTTTGATGCCCATGCGGCGGGCGGTGGCAGCAACTCGGCAAGCGATTTCGCCACGGTTGGCGATCAAGATTTTGTTAAACATGTTTCTTTCCTCAGACCAACCAACCGGGTTTGCGTTTTTGCAAGAAGGACTGCACGCCCTCTTTGCCTTCGCTGCTGGCACGAATATCGGCAATGCCCTCGACCGTTTGGCGAATCAAGGGGTCATTGATCTCGCGCTCGGCCACGTCTTGCAGCAGTTTTTTACAAGCCCGAAGTGCGTTGGGGCTGGCTTTCAGCAAGGCCTGCACCCATTCATCCACCTGGCTGTCCAACGCATCAGGCGGCACCACTTCGTGCACCAAGCCCACGCGGTGGGCCTCGTGCGCGTCAAAGCGTTCGGCCGTCAAAAAATAACGGTGCGCGGCGCGTGCGCCCATGGCCCGGATGACATAGGGGCTGATGGTGGCCGGGATCAAGCCCAGCTTGACCTCGCTCAGGCAAAAGTGCGCGGTGTCCACGCTGACCACCATGTCGCAGGCCGCGACCAAGCCCAAGCCACCGGCGTACACATCGCCTTGCACGCGTGCGATGGTGGGCTGTGGGCAGGTGTAAATAGCCTTCAGCATGGCCGCCAATTCGCCGGCATCGGCCAAATTTTCAGCATGGGTGTAGTCCGCCATGCGGCGCATCCAGTTCAGGTCGGCGCCGGCACAAAAAGCGGGGCCTTCGGCCGCCAACACCACGCAGAGCACCTGCGGGTTTTGTGCCACGGCGATGAAGGCATTTTTGAGCTCGGCAATGACCTCGTCATTGAACGCGTTGCGCACATCGGGACGTGACAGCGTGAGGGTTTGTACGCCGTCTTGCAAAGAAACAGTCAGAGCAGTCATCGTGGCCCCTCACATGCGGAACAAGCCAAACCGGGTCTCGGCCACCGGTGCATTGAGCGATGCCGACAAGCCCAGCGCCAGCACGCGGCGCGTGTCGGCGGGGTCAATCACGCCGTCGTCCCACAGGCGTGCGGTGGCGTAATACGGGTGGCCTTGGTCTTCGTATTGCTGCTTGATGGGGGCCTTGAAGGCCTCTTCTTCTTGCGCGCTCCACTGGCCGCCTTTGCCTTCAATGCCGTCGCGTTTGACGGTGGCCAACACGCTGGCCGCTTGCTCGCCCCCCATCACGCTGATGCGGGCGTTTGGCCACATCCACAAGAAGCGAGGGCCAAATGCGCGGCCGCACATGCCGTAGTTGCCGGCCCCAAAACTGCCACCGATGATGACGGTGAACTTGGGCACCGCTGCCGTGGCGACGGCCGTGACCATCTTGGCGCCATTGCGCGCGATGCCTTCGTTTTCGTATTTGCGCCCGACCATAAAACCGGTGATGTTTTGCAAAAACACCAAGGGAATTTTGCGCTGGCAACACAGCTCAATGAAGTGCGCGCCTTTGAGGGCGGACTCGCTGAACAAAATGCCGTTGTTGGCAATGATGCCGACCGGCATGCCTTCGATGCGGGCAAAACCGCACACCAGCGTGGTGCCAAAACGCGACTTGAATTCGTCAAACTCAGAGCCATCGACGATGCGGGCAATGATCTCGCGCACATCAAAGGGTTTGCGGGTGTCGGTGGGAATCACGCCATACAACTCCTGCGCATCGAGCAGCGGCGGCACGGGGGCGTGGGTGGCGATGTTGGGGGATTTTTGGGCATTCAAATTTTGAACCGCGCTGCGGGCCAAGGCCAGCGCATGCACATCGTTTTGCGCCAAGTGGTCGGCCACGCCGGACAAGCGGGTGTGCACATCGCCACCGCCCAAGTCTTCGGCACTCACCACCTCACCGGTCGCGGCTTTCACCAAAGGCGGGCCACCCAGAAAAATGGTGCCTTGGTTTTTCACGATGATGGTTTCGTCACTCATGGCCGGCACATACGCCCCACCCGCGGTGCAACTGCCCATCACCACCGCAATTTGCGCGATGCCGAGGGCGCTCATATTGGCTTGGTTAAAAAAGATGCGGCCAAAGTGGTCGCGGTCCGGAAAGACCTCGTCTTGGTTGGGCAAGTTGGCGCCCCCCGAATCCACCAAATAAATGCAGGGCAAGCGGTTTTGCTGCGCGATTTCTTGGGCGCGCAAATGCTTTTTCACCGTCATGGGGTAATAGGTGCCGCCCTTCACCGTGGCGTCGTTGCAGACGATCATGCAGTCCACCCCGCTGACGCGGCCCACGCCCGCAATCAGTCCGGCGCTGGGGGCATCGTTGTTGTACATGTTGAGCGCGGCCAGCGGGGCGACTTCTAAAAATGGGGTGCCGGGATCGAGCAACATTTGCACCCGGTCGCGTGGCAACAACTTGCCCCGCGCGGTGTGTTTGGCGCGCGGCGCTTCGCCGCCGCCCAAGGCAATGCGCTCCAAGTGCGCGCGCAAGTCGTCCACCAAACCGCGCATGGCAGCGGCATTGTCGGCAAAGTCCGCCGAACGCGGGTTGAGTTGGGTGTGCAAAACAGTCATAGCAATTCCTAAGCGAGGGCCTGTAGCCGCCAGCATAAGCCGCCGCCCCCGCTGACGCACCGCCACAGTGGTTGCAAATCCTGCCAAAATAATGCCTCAAATGACCCCATCCCACTTGCCCACTCGCGCCGAAACACCCATGGCCTTTATAGCCGCCATGGTCAAGGCCTATGAACGCCGTGGCATGGACCCCCGGCAGGCCCTTGAAAAGGCACAAATCACGCCAAGCATGCTGAGAAAACCCGGCGCCCGCGTGACCGCCCTGCAGATGGAGTGGATGAGCGAGGCCGCCATGCGCGAACTCGACGACGAAGCGCTGGGCTGGTTTCGCCGTCGCTTGCCTTGGGGCAGTTACGGCCTGCTGGTGCGGGCATCGCTGACCGCCCCCACTTTGGGGGTGGCCATGGCCCGCTGGTGTCGGCACCACAATTTGTTGACCGATGACATTCAACTGACCTTGACCTCGGCAGAGGGGCTGGCCCATGTGGTTTTACAAGAGCAGGTGGACCTGCAGGACTTTCGCGAGTTTTGCACGGTGTCGGTGTTGCGCAATGCCTTGGGCGTGGCCTGTTGGCTGACCGATTCACGCATTCCCCTGTCGAGCACGCACTTGCATTTCGCACCCCCCGCCCATGAAGACAGTTACCGGGTGTTGTTCGATGGTCCAACCCACTTCAATGCCCCTGTCAGTCGCCTGAGTTTTGACGCCGGCTACCTTCAGTTGCCGCTACGCAGAGACGAGGCGGCGCTGCAACGCATGCTGCAACGCGCCTTGTTGCTGACGGTGCGGCCTTACCGGCGAGATCGGCTGTTGGTGGAAAAGGTTCGGCAAGCGCTAGCCGAGCACCCAGAGCTTGGCCGCAATGCCGACGATTTGGCCGCCAGCTTGAACTTGTCGTCACGCACCTTGCACCGGCAACTGAGTGAAGAGGGCGCCAGCTTGCAACAACTCAAAGACAGCGTGCGCCAAGAACGGGCCCGCAGCCTGTTGCTGCGCACCGCCAAGCCGCTGAAATTGATTGCCGCCGAGGTGGGTTTTCAGAATGAAAAGAGTTTCATTCGGGCCTTCAAAAATTGGACCGGCCAATCGCCCGAAGCATTTCGCACAGGCTTTGCCTCCTGACGAGGGTCCGCTTCAGCCCAGACGCAGCTTCAGCCCAGACGCAATTGGCCCATGTGCGTGAACACGCGATGCGCCCCCGCTTGCAACAAAGGCGCATGCGGCGCCGGTGGAGCGGCAAAAGCCCACACCGTAGCCCCTGCCGCGATGCCCGCCGCAATGCCCACGGTGGTGTCTTCGACCACCAAACACCGCGCAGGGTCGGCTTGCAAATGCGCTGCGGCGGCCAGGTACACATCGGGGTGGGGTTTGCTGCGGGGCATTTCGTGGCCGCTGAAAATGCGCCCTTCAAAGTGATGGTGCAGGCCGACTTTTTTCAGCATCATCTCCACCTTGAATCGGTCGGCCCCTGAAGCCACGGCAATGCGGCCTTGGCACTGCGCGTGCAGATGCGCCACCGCCTCGTGCACCCCCTCGATGGCGGTGATGCGTGCATCCAGTTGTTGGTTGCGGCGCTCAAAAAACTGCTGCAACCACGCGTCGGTGAGCGGCTGACCGGTGTGTGCCTCTATGGTCTCGCGCTGACTCTTGACGGTATGGCCGACAAAGCGCTGCATGCACTCGGTCAGCGTCATGCGCCAGCCTTGCTCTTCAAACATGTCGCGCAAAACACCGCAGGTGATGGACTCGCTGTCGACCAGCACGCCGTCACAGTCGAACAAAATGGCCTCGAATTTCATGCCCGCATCATAAGGGCACGCAGGCCATCACAAGACGTCGCCATCCAGGTAAAACCAACGTCCCTCTTCGCGCACAAAACGGCTGCGCTCGTGCTGCCGAACCGCTTTTCCACCTACCCGAAAGCGCGCGACAAACGTCACTTCGGCCGTGTGTTCTCCGGTGCATTGGTGCTGTTTGATCTCGAGCCCCAACCATTGGGCGCCGGCTTCGAGGGTGAGCGAAGCCGGCCTTTGGCTGTCATGCCAAGTGGCCAACAGATAGTCGACATGGCCCAGCACAAAAGCGCTGTAACGCGAGCGCATCAGGCTTTCGGCATCGGGTGCATTCAGCTGCTGGTGATAAGGGCCGCAGCAGTTTTCGAGGGGCAGGGGCACCACCCGGTCAGAGGAAGACCCTCTGTGCGCCTGGCGCATGGTGCGGCCGCAAGGGCAGGCGGCGGTCATCACGCACTTTTTCGCGAAGCGCTTTCGGCCTTGTGTTGCTCTAAGGTGACCTTGGGTGCTTGGGCTTTGGCCCATGCAGTAAAGCCCCCGTCGATGTGCGCCACATTGGTCATGCCCATGTTTTGCAAGGTCTGGGTGGCCAAAGCGCTGCGCCAACCCGCCCCGCAAAACAAGATGAACTCTTTGCTTTCGTCGGCAAAAACAGGCTTGAAGTAAGGCGAAGCGGGGTCCACCCAAAACTCGAGCATGCCGCGTGGCGCCAACAGCGCGCCGGGCACTGTGCCTTCTCGCTCCAGCTCTCGCACATCGCGGATGTCCACCAACTGCACCTTGGGATCAGACAGCCGCTGACAGACCTGCGCCACGCTATAGGTGGTGACCTGCGCCATGGCCTCGTTCACAAGCGCCTGAAAACCTTTGGTGATGGGCATGGGTAACCTCGAATCAGAGTGCGCGTTGGATGATGATTTTTTGCACGTCGCTGGTGCCTTCATAAATCTGGCACACCCGCACGTCGCGGTAAATGCGCTCGACCGGAAAGTCGTTCACATAGCCGTAACCGCCCAGGGTTTGAATGGCCGCCGAGCAGACTTTTTCTGCGGCCTCGCTGGCAAACAATTTGGCCATGGCCGCCTCTTTCAGGCAGGGCAAACCGGCATCGCGCAAACTGGCCGCGTGCCAGGTGAGTTGCCGGGCGGCCTCGAGTTGCGTCGCACAGTCGGCCAAACGAAAGCCCACCGCCTGGTGGTTGAAGATGCTGGTGCCAAAACTTTCGCGCTGCTTGGCGTAATCGATGGCCACCTCCAAGGCGCTGCGTGCCATGCCAATGCTCTGCGCCGCAATGCCAATGCGGCCCCCCTCCAAAGCGGACAAAGCGATCTTGTAACCCTCGCCTTCTTGCCCGATCAAGTATTCGGCAGGAATCCGGCAATCGTCAAAGTTGATCTGGGCGGTGTCGCTGCTGTGCTGGCCCAGCTTGTCTTCCAAGCGTGCCACCACATAACCCGGGGTGCGGGTGGGCACCAAGAAAGCACTCAGGCCTTTTTTGCCGGCGGCCTTGTCGGTGACGGCAATCACGATGGCCACATCGCCATGCTGGCCACTGGTGATGAATTGTTTGACGCCGTTGATGACGTAGTCGCCGCCGTCTTTGACGGCGGTGGTGCGCAAGGCCGAGGCATCGGAGCCGACATGCGGCTCGGTCAGGCAAAACGCCCCCAACAACTGGCCTTGGGCCAAGGGGGTGAGCCATTGCTGCTGTTGCGCCGCGTTGCCGTACATCATCAAGATGGCGTTCACCGGGCAATTGGTCACGCTGATGGTGGTGCTCACGCCGCCATCGCCGGCGGCAATTTCTTCCAGCACCAGCGCCAGCGTCAGATAGTCCAACCCCGCCCCGCCTTGGGCTTCAGGCACACAAATGCCGTAGGCACCCAACGCGGCCAACCCCTTGTGCACCTCTTTCGGAAAGTGGTGCTGCTTGTCCCATTCGGCCGCGTGGGGCCAGAGCTCGCGCTGAGAAAAGTCACGCACCGCATCACGGATCATTTCTTGGTCAGGGGTCAGCAACATGGTGTTCTCTCTGTGAAACGAATGTCAAACTAAAATCAAACCAATTCAAGGGCCACCGCGGTCGCTTCGCCTCCGCCAATGCACAGCGTGGCCAAGCCTTTTTTCAGGCCCCGTGCCTTCAGGGCATGAACCAGCGTGACCATGATGCGCGCGCCCGATGCGCCAATCGGGTGCCCCAGCGCACAAGCGCCGCCGTTCACATTGACTTTGTCATGCGGCACGTCCAACTCTTTCATGAGCGCCATGGGCACCACGGCGAAGGCTTCGTTGATCTCCCACAGATCGACATCTTTCACGGCCCAACCGGCTTTGGCCAAAGCTTTTTGCGTGGCGCCCACCGGGGCAGTGGCAAACCACTCAGGCGCTTGCGCGTGGGTGGCGTGGCTCACGATGCGGGCCAGCGGTTTGCAGCCGAGTTGGGCCGCCGTGCTTTCGCGCATCAACACCATGGCCGCAGCACCGTCGTTGATCGAAGAGCTGCTGGCCGCCGTGATGGTGCCGTCTTTCTTGAAGGCGGGTTTGAGGCTGGTGATCTTGTCGAGCTTGATTTTTCCTGGCCCCTCGTCCACCGTCACTACCCGCTCGCCGCTGCGGTCTTTCACCGTGACGGGCGTGATTTCGGCGGCAAATGCGCCCGACTCGGTGGCCGCCTTGGCGCGCTGCACACTGGTGGTGGCAAAGTGGTCTTGCTCAGCGCGGGTGAAGTTGTATTTGGCGGCGCAGTCTTCGCCAAATGTGCCCATGCTGCGGCCGGGCTCGTAGGCGTCTTCCAGACCGTCGAGCATCATGTGGTCAAAAATGCGGTCGTGGCCCATGCGGTAACCGCCGCGGCCTTTGAGCATGAGGTAAGGGGCGTTGGTCATACTTTCCATGCCACCGGCCACCACCACATCGTGCGAACCGGCCAGCAACATGTCGTGCGCAAACATGGCGGCGCGCATGCCCGAGCCACACATCTTGGACAGCGTGACCGCGCCAGCACTTTGGGGCAAGCCGCCTTTGAAGGCCGCCTGACGCGCGGGCGCCTGGCCTTGGCCGGCCATCAAACAGTTGCCAAACAGCACCTCGGTCACGGCCTCTGGCTTGAATTGAGATTGGGCGGCTGCGCGCTCTACTGCGGCGCGAATGGCGGCGCCACCCAAATCGTGGGCCGCCAAACTGGCAAAGTCACTTTGAAAACTGCCCATGGGGGTGCGGGCTGCGCTGACGATGACGACGGGATCTGACATGGTGTTTCTCCAGAAAATTGACACAACATGAACGCGGATGGAATGACTGAAAGGCGCTCAAGAAGCCGACGCAACACGCGTTCCTCGCTCGGCCTCAGATGCCGCCTCGCGGGTAGCGTTTGAAGGCGCTGCGGAACACATTGACCACCTCATCCGAGTGGCTCATGGTGACGCCCAAATCTTTCACCAGCCCATTGTCCAAACCATAAATCCAACCATGGACCGTGACTTTTTGTCCGCGGCTCCACGCATCCTGCATGACATTGGACAAGGCCACGTTGCCCACTTGCTCGATCACATTCATCTCGCACATGACCGACTCGAGTTGGTCTTGCGGCAAGTGGTTGAGCCGTTGGCGGTGTCGCAAACGCACATCTTGCACATGGCGCAACCAGTTGTCGGCCAAGCCCACGCGGGTGCCACGGGTCGCCGCCAAGACGCCGCCACAACCGTAGTGGCCCACCACCATGATGTGCTCGACCTTGAGCGCATCCACGGCGTATTGAATGACCGACAGGGCGTTCAGGTCGGAGTGCACGACCACATTGGCCACGTTGCGGTGCACGAAGACCTCGCCCGGGTCGAGGCCGGTGATCTGGTTGGCAGGCACCCGGCTGTCAGAGCAGCCGATCCACAGGTACTTGGGATTTTGCTGGCTGGCCAGACGTGAGAAGTAGGCCGGGTTCTCGGTGACCATGCGGTCAGCCCAAGCCCGGTTGTTGTCAAAGAGGTGCTGTAGTGAAGTGCTCATGCCCCGATTGTCGCAGTGCTACTTTGCAATGGGATGACGATTCGGCTCAGCAAGTTTCTGCAAACAGCTCGCGGCCAATCAGCATGCGGCGAATTTCGCTGGTGCCGGCACCGATTTCGTACAGCTTGGCATCGCGCCAGAGGCGGCCCAGAGGGTATTCGTTGATGTAGCCGTTGCCGCCAAAAATCTGCACGCCCTCGCCCGCCATCCAAGTGGCTTTTTCGGCGGTCCACAAAATGACACTGGCGCAATCTTTGCGGACCTGACGCACGTGTTCGGCACCCAACAGGTCCAAGTTTTTGGCCACCGTGTAGGCAAACGAACGCCCCGCTTGCAGCACGGTGTACATGTCGGCCACCTTGCCTTGAATCAACTGGAACTCGCCGATGCTTTGACCAAACTGCTTGCGGTCGTGGATGTAGGGGATGACGTTGTCCATCACCGCCTGCATGATGCCCAGCGGCCCACCAGTCAGCACGGCGCGCTCGTAGTCGAGACCGCTCATGAGCACCTTGGCGCCATTGTTCAAGCCGCCCAAGATGTTGGCCTCGGGCACTTCCACATTGTTGAAAACCAGCTCACCGGTGTGGCTGCCGCGCATGCCCAACTTGTCGAGCTTTTGCGCGATCGAAAAGCCCTTCATGCCTTTTTCGATCAAGAACGCGGTCACGCCGCGCGCGCCCAACTCGGGCTCGCTTTTCGCGTAGACCACCAAGGTGTCGGCATCTGGGCCATTGGTGATCCACATCTTGGAGCCGTTCAACAGGTAATAGCCGCCCTTGTCTTCGGCCCTCAGCTTCATGCTCAACACGTCTGAGCCGGCACCGGGTTCGGACATGGCCAAGGCCCCGACATGCTCTCCAGAAATCAGCCGGGGCAGGTATTTGGCGCGTTGCTCTGGGGTGCCGTTGCGCTTGATTTGGTTGACACACAGATTGGAGTGCGCGCCGTAGCTCAGGCCCACCGAGGCGCTGGCACGGGAGATTTCTTCCATCGCGATCATGTGGGCCAAATAGCCCATGTTGGCGCCACCATACTCTTCGCCAACGGTGATGCCGAGCACCCCCAAATCTCCCATCTTGCGCCACAGATCCATGGGGAACTGGTCGTTGCGGTCGATCTCGGCCGCGCGTGGCGCGATTTCAGACTGGGCAAAGTCACGCACCGCGTCGCGCAAGGCGTCGATGTCTTCGCCAAGTTGGAAGTTAAGGCCGGGCAGGTTGTTCATGAAGTCTCCTTGTCATCCTTGAGTTTGGGGCACGGGGGCAATGCTTTGCTGCATGATCGCGCAAGGGGTGCTTTTGCCTTGGGCATCGATGTGCACCACCTCAGCGCGCGTGACAATGACGCGCCGTCCGGCTTTGACCACATTGCCTATGGCGCGGATTTCTCCGCCTTGCAAGCTGTTCAAAAAATTGATTTTGTATTCGATCGTGACCACTTCCATGCCTTCGGGCGCCACGGTAAGGGCCGCATAGCCCCCTGCGATATCGGCCAGTGCGCCGATGGCGCCGCCATGAAAACCGCCTTGCTGCTGGGTGAGTTTGTCGCTGTAGCTCAGGGCCAGTTCCACATGGCCCTCTTTGACCGCCAAAAGTCGCACCCCCAAGTGGGTCATCATGCCCTGGCGGGCCAGACTCAAGGCGACGCGATCATGTGCTGATGGGGTGTTGCTCACATCAAATCCAGTAGGGTGTGGAGGCTTAGACTTTAATTGACGTTTACGTAAACGTCAATTAGAAAATTTCTTTTTTTGTGGCCATTCGGCGGGCTTCACAGCGCTGCCGTTCAGCCGGGATTGGCGACTTTCGAGGCCTTGGTCAAAAGACTGCGGGTTTCTTTTTCGTGGGTTTTGACTTCGTCCAGCGTGGCTTGCAGGTCGGCCAACTGCGACTCGAGTTGCTGCCGGTGCTCGGCCAGCACGACCAAAAACTTCTTGAGCTGGGGCACCGTGTCGCGCGGGCTGTCGTACATGTCGATCAAGTCCTTCGCCTCTGTCAATGACAAACCCAAGCGTTTGGCACGCAGCGTGAGCTTGAGCCGGGTGCGGTCGCGCGCGGAATACACCCGATTGCGACCTCCCGGCCCCGACCGCTCGGGCTCCAGCAAGCCCATGTCTTCGTAAAAACGAATGGCGCGGGTGGTCAGGTCAAATTCTTGCGCCAAATCACTGATCGAGTACGTATTTGCCATGGCTGAAGAGTCCTTCGATTACCTGCACAACGGAGACAGCGGCGTGAAATGCTGACCCCTAGAATGCCAATTCATATTTGACGTTAACGTTAACGTCAATTCACTGAATGCTAACCGAAACCCCCAACCGCATGCCGCCAATGCCGACCCCTCCCGAGCCACACGCCGCGGCGCTTGCCGAGGTGCCATCGCGGCTGGAATACCCTTGGGGCGACGCCTTACCTGACTCGGGCTCGGCCATCGAAGTGGCACCGGGCATTTATTGGTTACGCATGGGCTTGCCCTTTGCCTTGAACCACATCAATCTTTGGCTGCTGCGCGACCGTTTGCCGCACCCCAGCCAGATCGGCGTGATGCAAGAAGGCTGGACTGCCGTGGACTGCGGCATCGACAACCCCAGCACACGTGAAGCGTGGCAGCACATCGACCAAAACGTGCTGCAGGGACTGCCCATTTTGCGGGTCTTGGTCACCCACATGCACCCGGACCACATGGGCATGGCGCACCACTTGTGCGCACGCTGGCAAGCCCCGCTGTGGATGAGCACCAGCGAATACCAATCGGCGGCGATGGCCAGTGCGGGGTTGTCCAATTTTGGAGGCGCAGCCACAGTGGCCTTTTTTGCCGCTCACGGCTGGCGAAATCCCGACGAGTTGGCGGTGGTGCAGTCGCGCGTGGGCTACTACAAAAGCATGGTGCCGGCCGTGCCACCGACGTATGTTCGACTGATGGACGGCGCATCGGTCACGATAGGCGAGCGCAGGTGGCAATGCCTGAGTGGTTTTGGCCACTCACCCGAACACATGGCTTTGCACAGCGCACAAGACGATGTGCTGATCAGTGGCGACATGTTGCTGCCCTCGATTTCGACCAACATCAGCGTGTACGCCATAGAGCCGGAAAGCAATCCGCTGCAACTTTTTTTGGATTCGCTGTCGGCCATGTCTCATCTGACCCATGAGACGCTGGTTTTGCCCTCTCACGGGCGTCCGTTCAAAGGGGCACCCACTCGGCTGCAGCAACTGCGCGCCCACCATGACGATCGGCTGAGCGAGTTGCTGGCCTGTTGTCGTCAGCAAGCGATCAGTGCGCACGAGGCCTTGCCCACGCTGTTTAAGCGGGCCTTGGATGTTCACCAAACCACGTTCGCCATGGGCGAAGCGGTTGCCCACCTGCATGCCTTGTGGCAGTCAGGTCAGGTCGATCGACGGCTGGGGGACGATGGGATTTATAGATTTAGCGCGGCTCAATCCTGAGCCAAATCCAACGCGGTTTGACGCAGCGCTTTGCGACGCTGCGCATAGTCGGGCATCACCTCGCCGACGGTTTCCCAAAACCGAGGGCTGTGGTTCATCTCACGCAAATGCGCAAGTTCGTGTACCACCACATAGTCGATCTGGCTCAAGGGCAAATGGATCAGCCGCCAATTGAGTCGGATGTGGCCGTCATGCCGAGCGCTGCCCCAGCGGGTGCTGGCACTGGACAAACTGAGTTGGTGCCATCGCACCCCTAACAAGGGCGAGAAATGGTTCAAGCGTTGCTCAAACAAAGCTTTGGCCTGCTTTTTCAGCCACACCTGCGCGGCATCGCGCACCTGGGTGACGGACGCGCCCGGCGGCACGGTCACCGGCAAAACTTGCTCAGGCGCCAAGTCTTTGCCCATCATGCGACTCACGCCACGCTCCAGCACACACAACTGAATCATGCGTCCCAAATAGGGCACTTCAGCGCCATGCCGCCATTCGATGGCTTTTTGAAATTGCTCGGTTTGCCGCTCTTTCAATTGCTGCAACTTCGCCACAATCCACGGGCCTTTTTCTTGCACAGCGGCATCAATTTCTCGCATGGGCACCCAATTGGGCGCACGCACGACCAAGCCATCCGCCCCGACCATGAAGCCAATGCTTTTACGGCGTGATCGCTCAAACAAATAAGACACCGGCACACCCTGCAACTGCGCATGGCGATTGGCGACCGGGTGCGTAAAGCCCCAAGCCGCAGGCTCGGCTGGTGTCTGCGGCTCTGCGGGCCCAGTGGCTCGCATGCGATCCATCAAGGGCTGGGCCGCTGCTGGCGTGGGACTGGTCGGGGAAAGGTTCGATGGCGGGGCGGCAGAACCCGATGAAGGCGCGGTCGCGGGACGCGGCTCGGGCAGGACAGGATCTCCCCCCGTGAAAAAGTCCAGTACAAATTGCAAAGGCGCTCGCACGGTTCGCCCTCCTTTGGCCTCAGGGTGTGCCTGATTCCAGATAGGCCTCAGGATCTAGGCGCCGCATTTCTGCCTCGATCCAGGCCTCGACTTCCAACATCAATTCTTCAGCGCTGCGGTTTTCAATGGGAATGGGTTTACCAATCGAGATGTCCACCACACCGGGAGTTTTGATGAATGCCCGCGTCGGCCAGCACCGTGCCGATGTCACGGCGATAGGAATGATGGGCACACCCGCGGCAATCGCCAAACGCGCACCACCGGTTTTGTACTCGCCTTTTTCGCCGCGCGGAATGCGTGTGCCTTCGGGAAACATGATGACCCAGACACCCTCGTCCATCAATCGGCGTCCCTGTTGCACCACTTTGGCAAACGCACGCGAGCGCTGTTTGCGGTCAATGTGGATCATGTCCAAACGCCCCATCGCCCAACCAAAAAACGGCACGCTCAACAATTCTTTTTTAAACACGTAAGCCAAGGGATGCGGCATGATCACCGGCATCACAAAGGTCTCCCAGGTGGACTGGTGCTTGACCAACAAGACAGCCGGGTCCTTGCTGCCTTGAGGCAGGTTTTCCATGCCCTGAATGCGGTTGCGAATCCCCAAAATTCGAGTACCACTGTTCACCGCCAAGCGCAGCCAACCGACACACACCCAATACAAACGGGTGCTGCTCACTCCGTATGAAATCACCACCACGAACAAGGCCCATGGGATAACGGTGATAGCCATCCACAGCATGTGGACGAACGAGCGAAGAAAATTCATGGGTGACAACATTCAGTTGGGGGACGCGGCAGTTTCAACACCCAACAGGTGATCGACAAAAGCCCCCAAGTCGGCATGCACTTGGGTGTGGGAAGGAAAACTAGGCGACAAGCCCTGACTTTGTAAATCGGCGTGGCGCCCGGTCAAAACCAGATGCGGCGCACAACCCGCCGCCTGCGCCGCCTGCATGTCGCGCAAGCTGTCGCCCACATAAGGCACGCCATTTAACTCCATGCCATAGCGCTCTTGAATTTGCAGCAACAAACCGGGTGCAGGTTTGCGGCAGGCACAGCCCTCATCCGGAGCATGCGGGCAATAAAAAATGGCATCAATGCGCCCCCCGGCAGCCGCCAAATTTTTGAGCATGAAGCCATGCACCGCATTCAAAGCCGCCATGTCAAACAAGCCACGGCCGAGGCCCGACTGATTGGTGGCCAACACCACATGAAACCCCGCATGGTTCAGGCGACTGATCGCCTCTAGGGCACCGGGCAAGGGGTACCACTCTTCGGGAGATTTCACGAACTCATCACTGGCCCGATTGATGGTGCCATCGCGGTCCAAAATGACAAGTTTGATGGGCATGATCGGTGTCCGAATCAGGCGGCCAAGCGGGACAAATCAGCCACTCTGTTCATCGCCACATGCAGCGACTTGAGCAAGCCTTGGCGATTCAGTCGCAGATCCATTTCGTCTGCATTGACCATCACATCGTCAAAAAACGCATCCACAGGTGAGCGCAAGGCGGCTAAGGTTTGCAAACTGGCGGTGTAATCGCCCGCTTTGAACTGCGCCTCTGACTCTGGCAACAACTTTTGCATGACGGCGTAAAGGTTCTTTTCAGCGTCCTCTTGCAGCAAGCCGGCGTTGACGTGGGCGTCGACTTCACCGGCCTTTTTCAAGATGTTGCCAATGCGTTTGTTCGCGGCGGCCAGCGCAGGGCTTTCTGGCAACGCGGCAAAGGCACGCACAGCCAACAAGAATTGACCGACCTGACCCAAACGAGCGGGCCGCAAAGCCATCACCGCATCGACTTCTTGGGCGCTGTAACCTTGCTCGCGCAAGCTGCCCGCCAAGCGGTCGTAAATGAAGTCAATCAGGGCCTCTGGGCCGCCTGAAATTTTGTCGCCAAACACGGGCATGGAGAGCGCGAGCAACTCGGGCAAGCCCAACGCGAGGTCCTTTTCAATCAACATGCGAATCACGCCCAAGGCATGGCGGCGCAAAGCAAAGGGGTCTTTGTCGCCTGTGGGCACATTGCCAATGCCAAACATGCCGACCAAGGTTTCCAGTTTGTCTGCAAGCGCCACCACCAAGCCGACGGTGTTGCGGGGCAACTCGTCGCCCGCAAAACGGGGTTTGTAATGGTCTTCAATGGCGTTGGCCACGTCGGTGCTCAAGCCATCATGGCGCGCGTAATAGCCCCCCATGATGCCTTGCAACTCGGGGAATTCGCCCACCATGTCGGTCAACAAATCGGTCTTGGCCAACCGCGCCGCTTGCTCGGCCTGCGCCGCCAGCAAATCGCCGCCCACAGCCCGGCCAATTTCCTTGGCGATGCCGCAGACCCGCGCCATGCGCTCGCCTTGTGTGCCCAATTTGTTGTGGTACACCACCTTGGACAAACCCTCGACACGCGATTCAAGCGTCTTTTTGCGGTCTTGGTCAAAGAAAAACTTGGCATCGGCCAATCGCGGCCGGACCACCCGTTCATTGCCGCCAATCACCGCAGACGCGTCGTCTGGTCGGATGTTGCTGACCACCAAAAATTGGTGTGTGAGCTTGCCTGCCGCGTCGAGCAGCGGAAAGTATTTTTGGTTGGCTTTCATCGTGAGAATCAAGCACTCTTGAGGCACATCCAAGAACTGTTCTTCAAATGCGCAAATCAACACATTGGGGCGCTCGACCAAGGCCGTGACTTCGTCCAACAAGGCATCGTCTTCAATGGGTTTGCAGCCGCCTCCCACCTTGGCGGCAGCCGCTTGCAATTGGCGAGCAATCTCAGCACGCCGTTCAGCAAAACTGGCCACCACAGCGCCGTCTTTTTCAAGCACGTTGGCGTAGTCATCGGCATGCGCCACCACCACCGGGGACACCCGGGCTTCAAAACGGTGACCTTGCGTCTGATTACCCGCCGTCAAACCCAAGGCATTCACTGCCACCACCTGACTGCCGTGCAAGGCCATCAGGCTGTGCGCAGGACGCACGAAATTGACACTGGTCCAACCAGGCAATGCACAGCGGGTCTCCAACTGGTATTGCATGACCTTGGGGATCGGCAACTTGGCAAGCGCCTCTTCCAACGCTTTTTGCAGGCCCACTTGCAGCGAAGCGCCTTTCACCACGCTGTCGTAAAACAAGGCGTCGGCTTTGCCATCGGGTGCGCGCTGAAGCGCGGCCACAGCCGCGGCAGGGTCACTGACATCGGCGCCCAAGGCTTGCAGTTTTTTCAGCAAGGCGGGGGTAGCTTGACCTGTGGCATCCAGTCCAACGGTCACTGGCATGAGTTTTTGCTGCACCGACTTGTCGGCGGCTTGCGCCAGTACGCCCGTAACATGGGCGGCCAAACGGCGTGGCGACGCATAGGCCGTGACCACGGCATCGACCGTAGCCAAGCCTTGGGCTTGGAGTTGTTCGGCCAGCACGCCAGAAAAGGCCGCGCCCAGTTTGTTCAATGCTTTCGGTGGCAATTCTTCGACGAAGAGTTCCACCAACAAATTTTGTGTCGTCATGTCGTTTTTCCTCACGCGGCTTTCTTGGGCATTTGAGCAACCCATTCACGCGGGGCCATGGGAAAGTCGAGACGTTCGCGGCTTTCGTAATAACTCTGAGCCACACTGCGGGCCAAATTGCGTATGCGGCCAATGTAAGCAGCACGCTCGGTCACACTGATCGCACCGCGTGCGTCGAGCAAGTTGAAGGTGTGTGCGGCTTTCAGCACTTGTTCGTAGGCGGGCAAGGCCAATTGCTGAACCATCAAATGCTGCGCTTGCTTTTCGTGCGCGCTGAATGCGGTGAACAAAAAGTCAACGTCCGAATGCTCGAAGTTGTAGGCCGATTGCTCTTGTTCGTTTTGCAAGTAGACATCGCCATAACTCAGCGTGTCGGTCCACTTCAAGTTGTAAACATTGTCCACGCCTTGCAAGTACATGGCCAAACGCTCAAGGCCATAGGTGATCTCGCCAGTGATGGGTTTGCAGTCGATGCCCCCCACTTGTTGGAAGTAGGTGAACTGTGTGACTTCCATGCCGTTCAGCCAGACTTCCCAGCCCAAGCCCCAAGCACCCAATGTGGGGTTTTCCCAATCGTCTTCCACAAAGCGGATGTCGTTTTTCTTCAGGTCAAAACCCAGCGCTTCCAGCGAGCCCAAATACAACTCCAAGATGTTGCTGGGTGCGGGCTTCAAGACCACCTGAAATTGGTAGTAATGCTGCAAACGATTGGGGTTCTCGCCATACCGACCATCCTTGGGGCGGCGGCTGGGTTGTACATAGGCCGCTTTCCACGGCTCGGGGCCGATGGCGCGCAGAAATGTAGCGGTGTGGCTGGTGCCTGCACCAACCTCCATGTCGTAGGGCTGGAGCAATGCGCAACCCTGGGCATCCCAGTATTGCTGCAGTTTGAGAATGATTTGCTGGAAGGTCAACATAGCCGAAGCGAAGCCAGCCGCGAGCTGGCCAAGGTGAATGGGGCGCACATGAATGGCGCAAGCCCTTGATTTTACGGTCTTTGCTGTCTCAAATTGGCCTTGCCGCTTGGCGCAGCCCGGCAAACTTTCACGGGGCTCAAACTTGGCAGCTTCAGCGGAAGCAAAGTCGCCAGTCAACGGCCTCGGCGCCGCGACTTGGCCTGCCTCACGCCCGCCAGAGCCACCACGGCCCCGCACAGCCCCCACAAGGGCCACAAGCCCCAAGCGGAGACCCATCGCACATAGGGGGTCAAGCCTGCTCGGCCTTCATATTGCCCGACCAAACTGCCTCGGGTGAACCGTGGCAATTGGGCCGTGACGCGGCCCTGGTGGTCAATGATGGCCGTGGCACCGGTGTTGGTGGCGCGCAGCATGGGACGGCCCAGCTCTAGGGCCCGCATGCGTGAAATATTCAGATGCTGGTCTACTGCCAGCGTATCGCCAAACCACGCAATATTGCTGACATTCACCAAGGCCGTTGGGGCGGTTTCGCGGTTCTTGAAACGCTGAGCCAGTTCTTCACCAAACAAGTCTTCGTAACAGATGTTGAGCGCCAGTCGCTGCCCCTGCCAAGCGACCGATTGCTGGTCGGTGCTGCCTGCACGGAAGTCGCCCAAGGGGATATTCATCAAGCGCACAAACCAGGCAAAGCCGGGGGGGATGAATTCTCCAAAGGGCACCAAATGCGCCTTGTCATATTGGTAATGACCCATTTGGGCTGGCCCCAGTGCCACTACTGAGTTGGTATAGCCGTTGGCCCTGTTCCCAAGGGGTACGCCAACCAAGGCCAAAGCGGCGTCGGACTCGGCGAAATGTTGCTGCAACCCGGCCCAATAACGATCGGGCAAATATTGTGGCAACAAAGGCACCGCTGTCTCTGGCGCCACCACCAAACTTTGCTGGCTTTTGCGCAACTGTGCGTCGTACCACTGCAAGGCATCGCGAATGCCGCTGTCCGCATCAAACTTGGCCGTTTGCGAAATATTGGCCTGCAACAATTCCACCTGACCCACCCCCGTGGATGTGGTCCAAGTGGGGCCCCAAAATTGCATGCCCAAAGAGAGCAGACCGACACCCAACAAAGGCTTGAGCGCGGACCACCCCCAGCCGGTCAATGCCAAGCGCATGGCCAAGCCAGCGCTGAAAGCCCCCACCCCGTAAACCCCCCCCCAAGGGGCCCAAACCGACAACACACCGTCAACATGCGCATAGCCGCCAGCCCCCCAAGGAAAACCGGTCAGCCACTGGCCCCGCATGAGCTCGGCCAAGGTCCATAAGGCGGCAAACAAAACACTGACCGAGCCGGGGCGTGCGGACAAAAGACGAGAGGCCAAGACACCCCAAATTGCACAGACAGCGGCGTAGTACAAAGCCAACGCCGCGGCCAAAGCCAGCACAGCCAGCACTGCCAACAGCGCGGGCAAGCCGCCCACTTCGTGCATCGAAACGTAAAGCCACCAAAAGCTGGCCGCCAGCCAAACCAGCGCAAAAATACCACCTGCCCCAGCACTGGAGCGCGCGATGTTGTGCAGTGAAGGGGACGTTTTGGCTGTGCGCACCAAAGCACGGGCCAACAAAGTCAAGCTCAACACCTGCAGCCAGCCATGCGCTTGGCCACTGCCCGGCATGGCCATTGAGGCCGCTTGCGCCAAACCCGCCAAGACGAGCCACACGGTTTGAGGGCCGCGTACTCGGTCTTGGTCTAGCGTCATGACTTAGGCTCTGGCGGCGAAATTGACGCGAGTGGCGACACTTTGAACCAGCGCACAGCCCCCGCACGGGTGTGCAAAACCACGAACTGCAGGCCCGCCAAAATGTGCTTCTCGCCGCGGCGGGGCACGTGCCCCATCTCATGGGCAATCAGGCCGCCGATGGTGTCGAAGTCTGGCCCCTCGACATCTTCTCTCGCCTCTTGCAAATTCACGCCAAACGCTTCGCTGACGCGATCCAGCGAGGTGTCACCGCTGACGCGGAACGTGTGGTCAGGCAACCCAAAGATATCGCCTTCGTCATCGGCGATGTCGAATTCGTCTTCAATCTCGCCCACGATTTGTTCGAGCACATCTTCGATGGTGATCAAGCCTGCTGTGCGGCCAAATTCGTCGATGACGATGGCCAAATGGTTTCTGTTGTCCCGAAATTGGCGCAACAAATCGTTCAGGCCTTTGCTCTCGGGAACAAAAACAGCTGGGCGCAGCAAGGTTCGGATGTTCAACTCGGGCGCGCGCTGCAATTTGAGCAAATCTTTGGCCAACAAAATGCCAATGATGTTTTCCTTTTCGCCCTCAAAGACGGGGAAGCGCGAATGGGCCGTCTCGATCACATGGTGCAGCATTTCTTCGAACGGGGCATCGATGTCCAACAGATCCATCCGCGGCGCCGCCACCATCACATCGCCTGCGGTCATGTCCGCCATGCGAATCACCCCTTCGAGCATCAAACGGCTCTCGGCATTGATGATGTGGTTGTCCTCGGCTTCAGCCAGTGTTTCGATCAACTCGTCAGTCGAGTCAGGACCCGGATGGAGAAATTCGGCGAGTTTTTGGAGGAAGCTTCGCTTGTCTTCACGTTCAATTGAACGCGCAGGGTGAGGGTCAGACACAGTCAGGGGTGCAGGACATGCAGTAACAAAGAGGACTATAGGATAGCGGATTCAAATGACAATTCCACCGTCAGGGTTTGCGACTGGCCGAACGAGCGTCGCGCACCCCTTGGCGAATTTCTTGTACGGTGGCCAGCCATTCACGAAATAACAGGGCTTGATTTTTAATTTGATAGTCCAATTCTGCCATTTGCTCGTGCATCAGGCCGGTCAGCTGCGTGTCCAAGGTGGCTTCAGGCAAGACCAAAAACGCCTCACTTTCCGTACCATCGCGCTCCACTCGCGCCCCGGCATGACGCGCTATTTTGAGCATCACCACATTTTCACTCAGGGCATGGATGAACAACATCTTCACCCCTTCATTGCGCGCGATGACCATCGCATGGCTAAACAAGCGCGCGCCAATGCCTCTGCCGCGTTGATGCGGCGCCACAGACACTCCAAATTCTGCACAGGTTGAATATTGGGGATCCACCGATATGCCCATGTGCGCCATGGCCACCAAGGCCAGGCGCCGATTGAAGACGCCAAATATTTCATCGCGCTCGAAGTTCAGCCCCGAAACATACCGCTCAATGTGCGCATCGGTGGCGGGATAGCCAAATCGCAAATAGCGGTCATGCGGCTCGAGCGACAACAGGTGCTTCAAGATGCGCGGCTTGTGCCGCGGCGCCAAGGCTCGAATGGGAATCCATCCATTGGCGGACCTTTGATCGCGGCCAGCAATCCCATTTTTTTCGTCGACACCCGTGACCCATCGGCGCCAAAGTTGGCGCCAAAAGCCGGAAGGAGGTGTGGGTGTTGAGGACATGAATGGCTGGGGTTTTCCCTTATTTTGCCTTCAATCTGATGACGGCGTTAGCACGGGCCATTTGTCGCCTGAGAGACGAAATTGCGCCCGCATGGGGAATTGCCCGATCCCACTTTGCGGATCCCTTGTCCACAATGTCACGATCGAGGAGAACGATGCAATGGAACGTATTTGGCTGAAGAATTACCCGCCCGGAGTCCCACACGATGTGGACCCACACCAGTACAGCAGCCTGACTGATTTGTTAGAAACCGCCTTCCGCGAACACGGCGACAACCCGTTTTCTGTCTGCATGGAACGCTGGATGACCTTCAGAGAGCTTGAGGTTCTTTCTCGGGCGATGGGCGCCTGGCTGCAAGCTCAAGGGCTGGAAGCCGGCAGCCGAGTCGCCATCATGTTGCCCAATTTGCCGCAATTTGCCGTCACCATGACCGCCATTTTGCGGGCCGGCTACACCTGCGTGAACGTGAATCCGCTCTACACCGCCAGAGAGTTAGAGCACCAACTGAAAGACTCTGGCGCAACCAGCATTGTGATCTTGGAGAATTTTGCCTCGACCTTGCAGGAGGTGATTGATCAGACCGCTGTTCGGCATGTGGTGTTGGCCTCGATTGGCGACCTTCTTGGCCCTTGGTATGGGCGATGGATGACATTCGCAGTGCGGCATCTGGCCAAAATGGTGCCCGAGTTTGAGCTGCCTCTGAATGGCGGGCGAACGGTCACCTCGTTCAAAAAAGTGATTTCTCAAGGGAAACAACTGTCCCTTAAAGCAACCCCGCAGACGCTGGAAGATATTGCTTTTCTGCAATACACAGGCGGCACGACGGGTTTGTCCAAAGGTGCGGTTTTGACCCATCGGAATATCGTGGCGGCGATTTTGCAAGCGGAAGGATGGTTCACTCCGGCCCTGTCCAGCATTGGCGATTTGCGCAAAATCAACAGCATTGCTGCATTGCCGCTTTATCACATCTTTGCCTTGACGCTGTGTTTACTGGCCATACGCCAAGGCTCACATTTGACCCTCGTGCCGAACCCCCGAGACTTCGGAAAGTTCATCGAAGTGCTCAAGCAACGGCCTTTTCACATGTTGCCCGGCGTGAACACTTTGTTCAATGCCTTGATGCAACACCCGATGTTTAAAACCATTGATTTCTCATCTTTGAAATTGACCCAGGCTGGTGGCATGGCGGCCTCTGAAGGGACTGCACGCCATTGGCAATCTGCCACGGGCAGCGCGATGATTGAAGGCTGGGGGATGAGCGAGACCTGTGCCATCGGCACCAACAACCCTGTCACGCAAAAACACTTCAGCGGCAATATTGGTTTGCCCTTGCCTGGGATTGAGATCGCGATCAAAGACGACGACGGTCAGAGCCTTCCCGTAGGAAGTTCCGGTGAGATTTGCATTCGCGGTCCCAACGTGATGCGGGGCTATTACAACCAACCCGCCGAAAATGCCAAAACATTCACAGCCGATGGTTTCATGAGAACAGGGGACATCGGCATCATGGACACCGAAGGCTTCACGCGCATTGTCGATCGCAAAAAAGACATGATCATCGTGAGTGGCTTCAATGTGTTTCCGAGTGAGCTTGAAAACGTCATCTCGACTTGCCCAGGTGTCGTCGAGTGCGCGGTGGTGGGCATTGCTGACACCATGCAAGGCGAAACCATCAAAGTTTTTGTTGTGCGCAACGACCCCTTGTTGACGGAGGAAGCCGTTTCTCGTTTCTGTCATGAGAATCTGACCGGATACAAACGCCCCAAATACATAGAATTTCGCGATGAATTGCCCAAATCGAACGTCGGGAAAATCTTGCGTCGTGAATTGCGCAGCAACAAATAACAAGCGAGGGTAGGCGAGGTGCAGTCCGTTCGTTTACCCGATGGCATCACCGTTTTGGAGCGCGGTTGGCTGTCGGCCAACAACATTCTTTTGTGTGACGTCGAAAGCGCCACACTGATCGACAGTGGCTACGTCAAACACCAAGATCAAACTTTGGCATTGATTGAGCAATCACTGCAGGGTCGTGCACTCGACACCTTGGTCAACACCCATCTGCACAGCGACCACTGTGGTGGTAACGCAGCGTTACAAGGCAAATACCCGCATTTAACAACATGGATCCCACCAGGATCTGCCCCCAATGTATCAAGCTGGAACGATGAAGCGCTGAGTTATGTTGCCACCGGGCAAAACTGTCCACGATTTCTCTTCAATGAACTGTTGCTTCCCGGGACTCAACACCGCTGGGCCGGGATAGATTGGGAAGTTCACGCGGCACCCGGACATGACCCCGACTCGGTGATTTTGTTTGCCCCCCAACACAAACTGTTAATTTCAGCTGATGCACTTTGGCAAAACGGCTTTGGCGTGGTGTTTCCTGAACTGGAAGGCATCGAGGCGTTTGATGAAGTGTCCCAAACTCTCGACTTGATTGAAAAATTGGGTCCCGAGATCATCATTCCCGGTCACGGCCCGGTCTTCACGGACTTGCAAAGTGCGTTGTCTTTGGCTCGCATCAAGTTGAATGCATTTGCAATGCAGCCTGAACGCCATGCACGCTATGGCGCCAAGGTGCTGCTTAAATTCAAATTGATGGAATGGGGCAGCATTTCGAAATCGGAGTTTTCTGCATGGGCTCAACAAGTCCCATACATGCGAGAAATCTTCGAAAGATTTGGGACAGGGTATTCATTGCCCACTTGGATCCAAATGATGCTGGACGAACTTTCCAGAAGTGGCGCTTTGAGCCTTGAGGAAGGCGTCTTGTTTGACGCTTGACGCACCGCGCTAAATGCGAGCCCCAAAAGAAAAACGCCCCACGGTAAGGTGGGGCGTTTCTTGCTGTAAAAGCCTGACGATGACCTACTTTCACACGGGAATCCGCACTATCATCGGCGCTAAGTCGTTTCACTGTCCTGTTCGAGATGGGAAGGAG
>JACCEE012603235.1_pt1 | contig 28566 bp, 21 predicted proteins | sample 7449931 | NCBI WGS metagenome assembly JACCEE01 (sample SAMN15323457, study PRJNA562643) | freshwater metagenome | isolation source: river surface water | place: USA:Blue River Watershed | collected 2017-08-19 | reverse complement strand
TAAACATTATATAATGATAGTTCATTATTTGTTATATTAGATGCTTCATTTATAACTGTTTCATGAATAGGAAAGTTCCATTCACCCATATCTAATTTATATTTAAAATTTTTAGTAGATGGTATTTTATATGAATTTAAATTTTCCGCATTTTTATTATATTTATACATACGTATATATAATGAAAAATATTATTATATTTTCTGATTTTGATGGAACTATAACAACAACCGATACTTTGGATTATATTATAACAGATGTATATTCATTTGAAGTTTATAAAGAAATAGAAAATAAATTATTTATGAAAGAAATAACATATGAAATGTATTTACATACTATGTTTGAGAATTTAAAGTATGATATTAGAAAATTAAATTACGAATTAGTAGATAAAAATTTTGAAAATTTTTATAATTTCATCAAAAGTGAAAATATAGATTTTTATATAGTTAGTTCTGGCTTTAAACGATTAATTTGTTATCTATTACCATATGTAAATAATGATATAATATACTCAAATGACATAAATATAACACACGATAATAAATGGAAAATAAAATTATATTATAACGATAAACAGTTATCTATAAATAAAAATAATATATTGAATGAAAAGAAACAAGATAATACGGTTATTTATATAGGAGACGGCATATCAGATTTTGATGTTATAAATAATGTGGATGTATTGTTTGTAAAAAAAGGCTCACATTTACATAATAAATGTATAGAATGTAGTTGTAAGTATATATTATTTGATGATTTCAAAGAAATAAAAAAACAAATAAAAAGAATAATAGATTCATAGGATTTCCTTTTCCACGCCGAGTTTCACATTTTGTATAAATGGCAAATACTGGTTCTCGCTTGAAAAAAACGACGGTGTCAAAAGGCTCCAATCCATATTTTCTGGCAAAATCCCGAGTTTAGAATAAATGTATCCCAAAAGCGTGCTACATACAAACCGGTCAGTTTTTTGTGGATGCGTTTCTTTTTGCCGATACATGTTTATCCAATCGGTAATAACCAAGTCATATGGTTTGTCATACACCGCGTCATGTATTTTACGCAAGGCTTCCGTATTGAATATGTGTTCATACGTGTCAATGTCTTCACATTCAACTTGTCTAACATATATTTTTCCAGTATATTTCGCCAAAAATTGGTCCAATGGGACGATTTGCACACCAAATTTGCGGGTATTGTCATCAATGTCTTTAATCGTTTTGTCTTCTGTCCCGGCTTCCCACACATACAAGCCTTCGTGCGGTTCCTTTGTAAATTGCGGGTCTTTAACTATCATTGCGACATGCGAGTAATCGCTGTATGTCATATATTTAATGAACCACCCCACCCAGTCAAGCAATGAATGCCCTAAATTATCACATAATAAAATATCCCCGGTTTTCAATGTGGATTTATGTGTCTTGTTGTACTTGCTCTTGCTAAAAAACATTTGTTGTAGTTTGTTTATTTGTTTATTTGTTTATTTGATATATAGATAAATTTATTTTAGTTTTTGTCATCATCAATGTCATTTTCCGACACAATTTCAATGACCGAATTTGATGACACGGGTTCCAATATCATATTTGATTTTATCATTTCAAACACCGGCAAATAGTCAAACACTAAACACTGTTTTATCCCTACCTTGCGAAACACCACCAATACAGACCCAGGATGCGTTTTCCATAAATCAATCACACTGTTTGTGGTAAGCATTTGGTGTTGTATGCTGTACAAGGGCGTCGTATAATCAAACCCTAGGTAATAAATATAATCCACCCTCGGAAAAAACAATGGTTTTGATGTGTCAGCGTATTTCACCATAAAATCATTGCCCCCCCATTTTACGGTCAGTTTATCCAGCCACTCTTTGTGTTCAAACCGTTCATCGCATATCGGCTCTCGTGTGTCTTCATTACGAACCAGGTTGTCTATCACGTATATCACAATCACATTATCTAGCAGCAGTTTTTCGGTAAGGCGCCGTTTTGCGCTTAATCTGTTTCCAACAACAACACAAATTCGTTTGATTGCGGGGCGGGGCAGGGTAGTGCGCCAAACATCCGTCACCCACTCCTTTTCAGTGCGGTCCTTGGCATCATTGCGATATAGCACCGCCGGAAATATGACACTGTCTACGCCGTGGTTATTAAATTGATAATATAAACTATGGGTGTCTTTGGGGAAACAAGTACCGCCAAATCCGCGACGGCCGTCTGGCCCAGGCACCATCATGTGCGTTGCGCCAATACGCGGGTCGTTCCCCACCGCTTTAATTACCCGCGCATAATTCACATTCAAGTGTTCGCACAAGTCGTAAAATTCGTTCATAATTCCCACTTTGGCTGATAGAAAACAATTTTTCATCAATTTTAGCATCTCGGCTTCCCCGGTTGTCATATATTCCACATTGCTGTAATAAATCGCTCCCGTCAATACCGCGCTTTCCAAGAGAAAATTCATTTTGCGTTTAAATTCTAACATATGTACAAGTTGTGTGTGGAAAAGTAGAATGGATGACGGAATACCGACATACCAGGTTTTGGTGTTTATAAAATCGCGTTCCCAATTGGCTTCTGTTAAGAATTCGGGCATAAAATAACATTTGTGTTTTTCTGAGAACCCAACCGAAACGGTGCTTCTCACGATTTTAAACGGATGATTTATTTTTGCGACGGTTTCTTCTAATATGGCGGTATAGCAAGAGCCGTCGTGGTTCAGCGGTGTTGGAAGACAAATAAATATAAGGTCGCATTTCTGTTCCAAGTCGCCCAAGGTGGTGCCGAGAGGAACACACGCTTCCGGGCGAATATCATACACCATTGTTTCAATGTTTGTTTTGTATGCCTTTGCAGGAACCAATCGTCCCAATAATTGTGTCGCCTTGCCTACAAAGCCATTTCCAACAATCCCAATTTTTATTTTTGGGCGTACGTCCATTTTATGATGAGGTGTTATGACGATGCTATGACGATGTTATGACGGTATGATGCGATAATGCTAATGTTTGTATTGTATTATAAATATTTACTTCTAATACAATTTATCAATGATATTTTACTAAGTCAAAACCAAAACCGAAACCAAAACCAAAACCTAAAACCCAACTCTAAAACCCAACTCTAAAACCCAAACATCTCTCCAACCACTACAATAAAATGCTCCATATATGTCTTGTTATTATATAATTTATGCCCGATTGAATCAGCAACAGCCAACGCTAACAATATTTTATACATGGACCCTTTAAATTTCATGTCATTTAATTGTAATATGGTGTTAATTTCACAAAGTTCGTTTACGCCAAGAAACTTTGATGAATCTTGCGATATAATACTGATTATTTTAGATTGTATTACATTCTTATAGATATCCGAATTTGTTTGTGTTTCAGCCCCATTTTTTAATTCGGCAAAGTCGTTGACAATAATCTCGGTTGCCACATTATAATTCTTTTGATGAATATTTTTTACTAATTCAAATACATCGTTTTGTTCTTTTTTGTTTAATTTTCCAACAATTCCGTAATCCAATATACTGACAACATACTCTACGTCGTTTCTTACTCCGTTTTTATCAACCGATGGACTTTCGCCTTCTGGAAGTGTTTTTGGCAAACATTTAAACAACACATTTCCGGGGTGAGCGTCTGCGTGATATAGTCGGTCATAAAACACACACTTTGTATTAAACTTCGCAAAAGACCGTGAAAACCCATCCATATCTTCTTTATTCACGTCATGTATTTTATACCCGGTTAAATACTCCATTACAATAATGTTTTCGTTGCTTTTGGTATATTCTACATAAGGATAAGGGGTTTCAATATATTTTACATCCTTCCATTTATTATAAAATGAAACCAAATATCCAAGTTCCGTCCTGAAATCAATCTGCTCCTTGATTGACACCGCATTTTCAAGCACCACGTTTTCAATGTTATAGTGCTTTAATTTCGGAATGTATCTAGTGAAATGCGCAAACCCCAGAATTGACTTCACCGCCTTGTTGAAGCGGTTGTATATATTTTTTCGCAGGCACTTAATGATAACTGGCTTGGTTCCAATGTGCCCTTTGAATATAATGGACATCATTCCCGATTTGTACGGTTTGTAGTTGTTGTCAATTACTAGGCGCAACGGTTTGCCATATGCACAATGTGCCTCCTTTGTTTCATCCCGCAATGGTGGCGACATATTGATGGGGTTTAACTCAATTGCTTCCAAGGCTTTCAATTCATTTATATCATATTCGCTGTCGTGGTATGGGACTTGGTCGGTGTAATTTAAAAAGAATTGACACAATTCATCATTCACAAGACTTTTATTTGTGGCAAATCCTTGAAACAATTTTATATAAAACATGTTTTGTTTGGCAAGCCGACGTGCAATCGTCTTAATACAGTTATTTTTACTGTTTATGTTAAACAAAAATTTCATATATTCTACAAAAATGATGTAGGTTGTATAAACCGAAAATGAAAACCCACGCATTGTATCTAAATATGATGCGTGGGCGGTTTTGGCCACATCGTCTCCATTTTCTGATTCAGATAATTGTGCTAAATAATCAACATAATCAATGTGTTCGCTGTTGCTGTTGCTGCTGCTATTGCGATTGCTATCTTCTTTTAATGATTCGTATTCTTCTTCTGTGTATGGCGTATGTAACATTTTTTTAATTCACGTGAAGTTTTGATGATATATGAATTAATTAAATTTACACCTATACCAAACAAGTAATTATAATATTATAAGTAAATATCTTTATAACATTACATTAAACGATAATTATGATTGCGATTAGTGGATTAGTGGATTATATCATTTGGCGCACTCTAAAAATTGCTTAAGTCTTAAATAAATCTTTTTAATGAGAATGCCCATAGTGTTTTCCATATAAATTGGTAAATCATCTTCAATATTCATTTGAAACATATGGACCGTCTGAAAATAAATGTTATTTACAAAATAAAAGGATTGGACTGAAAGTGGGGTTTCAATCAACTCATACCCGTTTGCTACCATGTGGTCGTGGTGCGGATAATTCACACTTTTGGCAGAAAAGGTAACTGTATTATGGGTTTCGGTAATTGTGGTACAAATGTATAAATATTTCTTCTTAATACCTAAATCTTGTCCAAACGGCTTGAAACGATACATAATATAATACTCGCCAGTTTCGGCGTTTTCTTCCACATAATCAAGCGCCTCTAATACATCACGGTTCAATTCAAACACCAATTTAAATAAGTTGATGTTCATAAAATTCCGGAGTGGGTAGTTGTTTTGATTTTTACATTCAAACTCCAATACAAACATGTTTTGGTCGGGGTCTTTGCTTTTCTTTAAATTCATACCATCTTTGGCGCACACCAATTTGAATTTATCTGGATTAAAAGTATCAGCCATAATGATTTGTGATGCGTGGGTTATATGTTATAGGTTATGGTTATAGGTTATAGGAAATGGGTTATAGGTTATAGGTAACGGATAACAAGTAAGGATAACAAGTAAGGATAACAAGTAAGAATAATCTAGATTTGTATGATACTATATGTATCTTTAAAGTTTTTATATTGATTTTTTTATGAAAATGTTATGAAAATGCCGATTTATACATATCCAGTGCTTTATCTCTCTGCGCTTCATAAACAACGATGGGTTTTATGATATAAGTAGAAGCAACTTCGGGGTGTTGTTCGCCGTATTTATACCATTCATGAATGTGTTTTGCCGGCACATCTTTCAGCGCCGGTATCCACGTCTTGATGTATTCTGCGTCATTGTCGTAATTTTCGGATTGGTTCCAAGGATTAAAAATACGGAAATACGGCTGACTGTCGGCGCCAGTTCCGGCAACCCATTGCCAATTCCCGTTATTTGATGCGGGGTCATAATCCAGCAATTGTGTTGCGAAATACTTCTCGCCTTCCCTCCAATCTAACAGCAACGTTTTCACCAAGAAGGACGCAACAATCAGGCGGGCCCGGTTGTGCATGTATCCCACCGTGTTCAATTGTCTCATCCCGGCATCTACGATGGGGAAACCGGTTTCGCCACGCTTCCACGCATCCAAATACCCGGCATTGTGTCTCCAATTTACACGGTTATACGCCGGTTTCAATGCACGCCCAAGCACGGAGGGGTGTTCATATAGCAAATTCGCATAAAAGTCGCGCCACACTAATTGGCGTATAATATCGGAGCCAATGCCTTGTGCCGTTTTAATGGCATAAAACACTTCACGAATAGAAACACAACCAAACTTAATGTATGCGCTTAATTGCGTGGTGGGTATGTGGAGCATGTTATGGTTTTTTTTATAATTTGCGTGTGGGCGTAAGGCGCGGGGTTGTATGCGCGACAGTGCTTCGCTTCTTCCACCCGACAACAAAAGATTGGGGTTTGGTTCAATCAATGACACATACGCAGTTCGCAGGTCGTAATTACCGAAGGTTCTCAATGACGCAAACTTGTATGTTTTCAGGTATTGTGGCCGAGGGATGTGTTTCAATCCATCATACAATATTTTTTCGTAATACGGGGTGAATTTTTCGTACACATTCCCAGACCCCGCGGACACAACGCTTTTTGGAGGCAATAAATAATAGTCAGTGTCACAGGCAAACACCCGGCCAGGTGGCATTAATTTTGCGAGTTCTTCGTCTCTCTTTACCGCATACGGCGTAATGTCTTTATTGAAAAATACGGCGTCTATTTTATACTGCGATATGATGCGTTCCACAATTGTTTTATTATGGCCGTAAAATATGCCGAGGGTTCCGCCCTTTTTATGAATTTCCCGTTGTAAATCGTCCAACGACTCAATCATAAATTGAATGGCATTGGCAGAACGATATTTGTTTGCCGACGCTGATGTTTGTTCGGGGGTAAAAATGAAAACCGGATATACTGTGTTACATCGGGATACTGCTTCAATTAATCCGTGATTGTCTTGAATGCGCAAATCCCGGCGGAAAATGAATAAGCCGTTGTTTATTTTTTCGTTTGTTTTCGTTTCTTTATCGGTCGTTCCTTTATCCGTTCCTTTATCGGTCGTTCCTTTATCCGTTCCTTTATCGGTCGTTCCTTTATCCGTTCCTTTTTCGGTCGTTCCTTTATCCGTTCCTTTATCGGTCGTTCCTTTATCCATTATTTCTTTATTACGATGTATTGGTTCTTTCGTTTGTTTAGATGATGATATTGGAGTTATACTATTTATTATTTTATTTACAATATTATCCATTTTTTATATTGGTGTTATATATATACAAGCAAAAACATATGGCTACTCGTTCACTTAAAGTTAAGGCTTATCGCAAAAGCCTAAAATCGTCAAAATGCCGTGGATTGAAGCGCGAAACTTGCCGTCGCACAGAAGGGTGCGTTCGCACCTGCGGAACCAAGCGCTTTTTCTGCCGTAGAAAGACCAACCGTAAATATAATTAAATAACAACAGTAGAAGCAACAAAATTTACTAACATTGAATTAGAATTAGTTAGTAAATTTACACATATTTATCAAGTTCTAGATGTCCAGGCTTATGGTGTTTCTCTCGGACCTAGGGCGACGCTTGGTCTTGTGGGGTGCCGAATCTTGCGACATGTCCTTCAAGTCGGATACGCTGATTGTCTCGCCGATGTCTTCCAATACGCTGTCAGATAAAGAAGGTTGGGCGGTTGGCTGGATGTTAATGGTCTTGGTTTTTAGTCCGGCCAGCAAATTGGAGACATCCGAGGTGGGGCCCTTCATTTCGGGGCGCTTGCGGGGTTCAGATACTGGCGCATCAAATTCATTCAATTCCACGCCTCCACGAGTCATGGACGCCCCCATATTTCCTAAACCCATTGTCAAATCGGGACGGGAGCCGGGGCGAATGGGTGGGGGCGGAGCGTTTGGTCCCTTTGTTGCGATGGGGGCAGGGGGAGGTCGTTGAGGAATAATAGGAGGGGGGCTTCGGCTTCTATTGCCGCCTCCACTACCGCCTCCACTACCGCCTCCGCCAATTATATCAGACATAAAGTTCGCAAACCCGGAACCACCGTTGCCGTTGTTATTGCCGCCGTTGTTATTGCCACTCTTTGACCCGGTCATGTTTTGAGACATGGTGTTAACCGCCGCTTGTGTAAATTGCTGCATCAACTCGGGATTTTGTCGCATAATGTCATCCATTCCCGGCAATGCGCTCTTAAACATGCTGTTGGTCATGTGAAGCATCAGCGCGCTTCCACCCAATTGAAACAACAACTTTAATTCTGGCGCCATCTTTGCCTTTGACTTGTATTTTTCGTGCAATTCCGAGAAAATTTCGTCATATTCGGTTATGTTTTCACCCACTTGTTCGGCCCACCCATCCAATTTAAAATCAAAGGGGTCAAACCGGTTGTTCAGAAATTCCAACCCGGTTATACACGCCAGCATCATCTTGCCTTGGAACTTGATGCTGTTCTGGCGTTCGCGTTCTTCCACTTGCGTCTCGTATTCACCCTTCATTTCGGAGAGAGATGACTCCATAGAATACTTCTTGCTTAAAGATACGCCCTTGCTTTCCAGTTCTTCCAACTTTTTAAGCATCTTGAACTTTTCTCGCAGCATTTCTTCTTTGGTTAATTGGGGCTGAGGAGCGATGTGTGCGTCGGGGTCAATCGGAATGTTGTTAAACTTTTGGAAACCGTCCCACGTCTTGGTGTCGGCGTCAGTATTTGCCGTAGAAGACCCCAGTCCAGAGCCACCACCTCCGTTAGACCCATACTCGTTATTACTACCACCGCCACCACCGCCGCCGCTAAAAAAATCAGACCGCATCTCCCTAGAACTTCTCTTTGGGACGGAATCCGTCAAATCATTCAATTCGTTTTCCAAGTCACTCAATTCGCCTAAATCAATGTCGCCGCCCCCGGATTTTTCGCCTTTTGTCATTTTACCAGTATTCATTAGCAAGTCGGCCCCATACAACCCTTTCTTACCGCCGCCATCTCCGAATGAAATGGTTGGCAATGCGTCTAAACTCCCGATGTCTATTACTTCTGCGTCGCTCATATGTTTCTGATATCTCTCTCTGTGGATAAATTATGTTTTATTATTTTTAAGTGTTCCTTACGCAATACTTTTACTTTCATATTCATATTCATATTCATATTCATATATTCATATTCATATTCGTGGTATAGGGTATAAGGGGCGAGTATCGTATAAAATAAAAGCCTAAACACAAAATTGTATAAGTGTATAATAATAATTACAACTACGACTACAATTAAATCATGTTTCCACCAATTAACTTAGAATTATATGAAAAGCGTATTTATTCTCAAAATGGTGAAGACGGCATTACAATGAAATTAATTGAAACCTTAATATTGCCGTATTTACCAAAAAGTAAATGGGATTCCGGGTATTTTGTGGAGTTTGGCGTAGAACAAGGAACCGAATGTAATACTCGCATTATACGAGAAAATTATGGATGGAACGGCTTGCATATGGATTGTTGTTATGAAAACCCGAGCGCCAATTTACATAAAGAATACATCACCCGAGAGAATATCGTGGCATTGTTTGAAAAATACGGGGTTCCAGCCCACATACAAGTTCTCTCTGTTGACATTGATTACAATGATTTTTATGTGTTGTATGAAATATTACAAAAGTATGAGTGCGACATTATTATATGCGAATACAATGCCACGCATTTGCCCGCGAATGATTGCGTGGTTCGTTACGATGAACACGGGAGCTGGGATTACACCAATTATTTTGGTGCGTCGCTTCTGGCGTATTATAAATTGGGGCGTTATTTTGGGTATTCTCTCGTGTATTGCGAGTCCAATGGCGTGAATTATTTTTTAGTAAATGACGACGTACTAAAAAAAACGGGGGTTACGTTTATAGATATGAATAAAGTTGCGAAACTATACCGACCTCCAAAATATGGCGTCGGTCCAAATGGCGGACACTCGCAAGACCCACACAATCGTTCTTATGTGTCATCCGGGGACATACTGTATGCGGGGCGGTGCGGGTGATGTTATTGCGCTAAATTGAAAACGGCTTCGTAAGTCGCCACAACCCTTGTAAATAAGAATCCGCTAAATCATCTTTTTTCTTGTGTTTGTCAAATACCGGGCTCCAATGGTGTAGGTGTATGTGTAATGGGTTCGCCAGTATGGTCCGGCAAATTTCAATGCCCGCCTTTTTGCGGTCAGAATATGTGGAAACCGGAAGGCTATCATCCATAAACAATTTCAGTTTGTTGGATGCGGATATGAATTCAATCACTGGTGTGTGTTTCATTATAAAATATTGTGTAATCATTCCTTGCAGTGTTTTCATTCGGCTTGCGATGGTGCTTATTTGGTTTTCAATAATCATTGCGTCAATGTGAATACCTTGTAAGGTTTCGTCTAAATGCAGCACCAGGTTTCGGCCATAAGTAATTAAATCTAAATCGTGGGCTTTTTGTTTTGGCGGATTTGACACGGATGTGACTGTGTCTGTGTCTGTGTTTGTGGCTGTCACAGCGGTAGCAATCGCGTTTTCTAAATATTTCGCTTGGATTGTGTGTTTGATTGTTTCAATAAGCCCACTTTTCCTGGATTTTGGCTCACACGCCACATCGTGCGCTTTCAGCCAATCAACAAGGTCATCCATCTTAAATTTTTCCAGTGTTTTCGGATTGTTGCGAATTGCCGTTATCTCTCTGGTGGGAATAAAAGAACTACATTTTTCGGCACATTTTGAACAATAAAAAGTGGTATTCATGTCGGTTTTTTTCATATATTTTGCCCGGCGTTTATCGTGGCTACAAGTAGGATATATAACTTGAACGGGGGTTTGCTGTTGTAATTGTTGCTGTTGCTGTTGCTGCTCTTGTTGTTGTGGCGTGGTCCGCAAATCAATAACCCCCCATTTTATAATAGAAGTCCTTGAAATCGTGTCAGGTAATGGAGACTGAGACGATGACGATGACGAAGATGATTCTTTTTCTAATACACAATAAGCCAGGTTTTTCATACCGACATCAATGCTTATGATTTTCATACTTATATGTTATATGTGTTTAGTGTAGTGTAGTGTGTGTTACAATAAAATATAAGTATGAAATTTGTTTATATGGTAGTCAATCGTAAAGTTAGTATTTTAGTTTAGTTTAGTTTGTGAATTGCTGGGTCGCTTGAAACTTCAATAACTGGTCTTGCGTAATGGATGGTGAAATCATACGAGACTGTAATTGATTGCGAGACAAATAAATTTCTTTAAGGTCGCTGCTTTCATACCCGATTGGCCGGCGTTCATCCATAACAGACGAAAACATAAAAGGCGTGTTTTTCTGGCCGTTCGGAACTTCAAATGGAGAATGACCCGCTTCATTCACCGCATCAATGTAGTTGGTGTCAATGATTTTTTCGGCATTGTGAGTAAGGTATTGACGGTAATCCCAGTTGCTGCTAATGTTGTTGTTTTTTCGGATTTGGGCGTTGATGGGGGCTTCACGCTGCCACCCCGCAAAATTGCGCCCATCGCTCATCAGGGGCGGGAAATCAAAATAGACATTGTGGCTTCCGCTATAATTGGCCCTCCATGGTGTAGATGTAGACATTTACTGTGTTATTGAGTTATATAAGAGAGAGATATTTTTTGGTGTGAGGAGTTAAGCCGATTTCATATCTTGAACTATTTTCACTAATTGTGCCTTCTTAATTTTGTTTAATTCGGAAATTCCTAATTCTTCCAACTTTTCCGGGGAGAGATGCTCTTTTATGTATTGTCTTAATTCTCCCACAGACACGGCAGTATATGATTGAAGACTGGCTAAGTTGTGAGGTGCGTGGTCTTCCTCTTGTGGGTGTGGTTTATGACTTTCGTCGTCATTGTCGTCTAAATTAACAATGTGAATGTTCTTTTTATTGGAGTTATTTGATGATGATGGATGCGGTTTTTGCTGTTGCTGTTCTTGATGTTGCTGTTGCTGTTCTTGATGTTGCTGTTGCTGTTCTTGCTGTTGCTGTTGCGTTGGCTGGTCTATCTTGATGACATGAACTTGGTCTAAAACTTCGTCATTCTTCGTTTCTAAAACTGGGTTGGAGTCTAAAACTGGGTTGGTGTGAGAGATGGCACTGGTGTGTTGTTGTTTAGATGACGCATCGGCGTCACTGTCGTAATCGCTTTCAAGTTCGGATGAAGACATATCGTCGCTTACGCAGTCGTCTTTTAATTCAATCACGCCTTCTTCATCCTGCGAATTATGAAATCCGCCAATGTAGATTTTGTTGTGGTGTAATAAAAGACGCATTGGTTCGCTTTCGTTATTGATATCTTCAATCTGGTCTTCGTCGTTGCTGTAATTGCTTTGGTCGTCATCGTCGTCGCTATAATCTTCGTTTTCACTTGTTGTGTTGCTAGTCATACTGCTTTCGCTAATATGACTATCATTGTCCGAATCGCTGTCTTCTTCATCGCTTGATATGTGTATCAATTTCTTTTCATTGTTGTTAGTGCTGTTAGTTTGGTCTCGGTACAAGTGGTGTTGCGATTGTTGTGATTGTTGTGAATATTGTTGCGATTGTTGTGAAGATTGTTGTGATTGTTGCGAGTGTTGCTGATTTTGGAAATACGGAAATGAAACATTCATTAACATGTGCTTCATGCCGTCTACATCCCGGGACGTGGTTGTTATAAATTCGTGTAATATCATTGCCTGTTCTTTGTGCGAATGTTCTAAAATTGCGAATCGCTGTCGCGAATAATAAAATAACGCTGTAACCAATACAATGCATATACCTAAAGTCAAAATAATTCCAATATATAATTGTAAATCCGCCATTTTGTTTTGTTTGTTTGTTTTTGGGATAGATTAATATACAATACGATACAAATACGCCATAAATAAAAAAACGATTACAATACGCACAAGGGCAAAATTATATCGCAAAACGCAAATTTATATGTTTGTTCGCATTCCAATAATTTTCTTGGCGGATTCAATGATTTCGTCAGGATATTCCAAATCGTGAAGCACGCGCACCCCGCCTTTAATGTCGGATATACCGGGCGACACCTTGTATAAATATGTAAAGTCAAATTCGTTAATTGTGCGAATGTCCATCTTCAAGTTGCAAATGCGGTCGTGGTCTTTCAAATAATTGCATAACTCAATGTAGTGGGTGGTGAGCATTAAATCTACATTGGAGCACTTGGATACGTAGTCAATATATCCATATGCCGCCGCAATGGCTTCGTACGGGTTTGTGCCAGAATACAGTTCGTCAAAAATACAGAAATGACGCTTGTCGCGATGGGTGGTAATGCACGACAGTATTTCTTTACAACGCCGGGATTCCGCTTGAAACAAACTGTCTCTACCCGACGTATCGGGGATGTTTAAATAACAGTGCAAGTAGTGGTATGGAAGGAGTTTGGCAGAGGAATAAAAGCCGTATCCAATTTGTTGCGAGAGAATGATGTTAAACAACGTGGATTTAATGAGCGTGGTTTTTCCAGCGGCGTTTGGTCCGGTTATAATTAATTGGCGGTCCAATGCGATGTTGTTTTTCACCGGCGACGCGTTTAATAACGGCGGATAATATTGGTTTTTCATTTCCGTATATGGTTTTTGTTTCTTATCGGATTCCTTGTCTTTGTCTTTGTCTTCGTTTTCGTCTTCGTTTTTCTCTTTGTCCTTATCTTCGTCATTGTCTTCGTCTTCGTTTTCATCGTTGTCCGAATCTGATTCTTCGTCTTCGTCGTTGTTTTCGTCTTCGTCGTTGAAAAATAGAAATTCGCACGCATTTAAATGCCCGCTTTCAATCAACATCTTACAAGAAGACAAGTGTTCCATATATGCGTTCAACCCGAAACTGTACTGCAATAATTCCTCAATGTCTTCATTCATAAAAAACTCGTAATAATACTTCATAACATACCCAATTTGATTAAACTTTGAAATGGATATCTTAAATGGCGACACCGTTTTCAACGCATCGCACAACTGACGCATGCGGTCAAGTTTATTAGACGCATCCGCCGTAAATGCGGCATATGACGGCAAGCGTTTTGTTTGGGCAATCAAATATTCCAGATTTTGCGCCGTTCCAGTCAAATACGTGTTTATTATAAAAATGTTATCATGAATCAAATACATGTTTTTATAAAAACGCTGGCACGCAACAATGTTTTGATACACCTGAACGACATAAAACACCACGGAAATGAGAATGTATATGCGTTGGTCCCACGATACTTCTGAAAATTGCGTAAATAGTTTTCCAATTGCGTGTTGCGATATGATGCTTTTTAGCACATCAAAATATCCAGAAATCCCAATACTGATGCCCCGGAACCGCAACACGAAAAACGGCAAAATTAATACGAAAATGGGCGTCGCAAGCGCAATCAGCGGGGAAGAAATGTTATACATTGTTAAGAATTGAAGAAAATGGGGCGAGCGGTTTAGGCGGTCAAAAAAAGAGGTTTCAACGTAACTAAACCGTTCTTTAAATTCCGCGGCATCCCCGCTTCCACGCAGTTCTTTCCACCGGGTATCAATGTCCGTGAATATGCTGTCAGTTTTGGCAGGCACAACAATCGTGTTCGCAGCACTATTACTAACACTATCACTAAAATTCTGGGTAGCAACCCCCGCATCTAAATTATACAGCAAGCGCTGTGTATCCTTCAAAAAATCGGTATCCGTGGTATAATATTTAGACCATTCATTCAAATAATCACGGCCAAATATGGTTGCGGGATTAAACACATAGGAATACAGCCCTTTACGATTGTCGGGAGATTTGTCTAATTTAGCATCAATCAGTTCTAAATCGTCGGTGATTGAAGGCGGCAATTCGTGCTTACTGGATGCGTCCAAAAAATGAATGGGGTGCTTGAAAACACTGGGGCGAACATTTTTGGTGACAGCAGTTGCGTCATTATTATGATTATTACTCGGATTATTCGCATTCTTTACCTCCATTTGGGTTTGGATAAGTTTGCGAATGCCTTCGGGGTCGGTTGGAATGGATTTGATTGTATCTTTAACATCGCTAAATAAAGAAGAAAATGATACGCCGAAATGTGGAGGTGGATATGGAGGTGGATATGTTGTAGTCATATTATGCGATGATAGGTATGTTAGTCATATCTTAGATAATTTAGTGGGATTTGTTCCGCAGACAAATACATTATTCTACCTAATCTATCTCATATATAATTTACATAATACATAAATTGTCTGTCTGTCTGTCATTTCAGAATGAATATTTATGTATTATATTTATGTATTTGGTATTATATTGTGTTGTGTTGTGTCTATTATTTATTGAGTGTTTATGCTTTCCACAAAACTCTCTGGCAGTTCAGTAATTGATGTCCCATAATACCCTTCAATTTCCTTCAACATCCGAAAATCCTTCTTAGTAACAAAGTTAATACCGAAGCCCTTTCGTCCCCAACGACCCGACCGTCCAATGCGGTGAAGATACACGTGCACATCCTGTGGAATATCAAAATTGATGACTGTGCTAACCTGCTGAATGTCAATGCCACGAGCAGTCACGTTGGATGAAATGAGGACACGATGCATTCCTTTCTTGAACTCCGAATACGCCTTTTCACGGTCCTGCTTCTCCATCCCGCTGTGAATGCAGCAAACAGGAAACCCGTCAATCGTCATTGCTTCAAACAAATCCGCAACCCGCTTGGTGCTGTTACAAAAGATGATGCACTGCGAAACCGAAATGGCCTTGAATAAATCTTTCAGTGTAAGGTATTTCTGAATGTCGTCATCCACGGCGATATAGTGCTGAACAATGCCTTCCAGCGTCAGAGCTTCCGCCTTTACTAGGATTTTCATAGGCGACCGCATAAATTTCTCGGTTAGGGTGTGGAGTTCCGCTGGCATGGTGGCACTAAACAAGGCGACTTGAACATCCGACGACAAGAATTGAAAAATATTGTAAATCTGGTCCTTGAAACCAGAAGACAGCATTTCGTCGGCTTCATCCAGAATCATAATACGGATGGTAGAACTATTTAATGTGTGGCGGCGGATCATGTCATGAACGCGCCCGGGACATCCCACCACGATGTGCGGGACATTTTTTCTCATTTCGGTGGTGTCTTCGTCCGTGGAAGTGCCGCCAATCAACATACGCACATTCAAACCCGGAATCATGTGGCCAATGCCGGACACCACGTCATGAATTTGCTTTGCCAGCTCTCTGGTTGGCGCCATAATGAGGGCTTGGGTTTCTTTGATAGAGGGGTCCACCAGATGGAGCGCCGCAACGGTGAAGGCGCCCGTTTTTCCAGTTCCAGACTGGGCTTGTGCGATGACGTCGCGGCGTTCAATGATGGGTAAAATGGCGCGTTGTTGAATGGGGCTGGGGTTCTCAAACCCATACCCATAAATCCCGCGCAGCAAATGTGGCGAAAACACGTCCACGTCTTCCCATTTACGGAATTCGTTTGGTGGGACTTGACCTTGCCCTCCTTGTCCTTGTCCTTGTCCTTGTCCTTGATTGCTTTGACTATTAGAAAGCGTACTAAATGTAGGCGGATTGCTGTCGTATTCTTCTGACATCTTTTTATTTCTTTGTTTCGCAAATAAAATAACTAGTAAAACACAACTTATATGTTTAAGTTTTTTTATGTTTGTTGTTTGTGGGTTTATTGTGGTTATTGTGGTTATTGTGATTATTGTAGTTTTCTATTGTTTCAAGTGTAAAACCGATATAAATGTTTTGTTTTATATATTATAGTTTAGTAGTAGTTTAGCAATGACGACCGCCGCAACGACAATTCCAAAATATCATTTACACGATTTTCATACATTTATGAAAAACGGGTTTCACATTGATTTGCCGAATGAAACGGTGCGTGTTGTTTCGGAGTTGGCAGAATTGGTAGGTGCGCCATCCTATGTAAGAACCCCGGTGTTTCCAATCAAGGGACACGGCGACGATGCTGCCGCTGGTGATGCCGTGAATTCGGGGTCAGGCGGTGGCCGCAGAAAGAACCGCCCCACAGAAATCGCAGAAAGTGATTGGGAAGCCATTCGCGCTTTCCAGAAGACGGAAATCCAGAAGAAGCAAGGCATTGAGGCACACATTGACAACATTCGTGCCGCGTTGAATAAGATTACCGAGAAGACATACGATGACATGTTTTCCAACATTTGCGCCACGCTGGTGAAATTAACCACGGAAGAAAACATTGAAGATGACATGCGAAGCGATGTAATGAACCGCGTGGGGACGTCCGTGTTTCATACCGCCAGCACCAACACCTTTTATTCCGCGTTGTATGCCCGCCTGTTTAAGGATTTGATGTCGCAACACCCGGTGTTTCGCACCATTTTTGACAAGAATATGGACGAATTTACCAAGTTGTTTAGCAAGATTGAGTACATTGATTCTAAGAAGGATTACGACAAGTTCTGCGAAATTAACAAAGTGAATGAAAACCGCAAGGCAATGTCGCTGTTTATTGTGAATTTAATGAAGGAAGGCGTGGTTGATGCGGACACGGTCATTGACATTGTGCGTCAATTACAGGAACTGCTGTGGGAAAACATTCGTGGAAACGGTAAGACAAATGAGGTGGATGAATTGTCGGAGAATTTGTTCATCATTATCAAGAACAGTTGCTCTTATTTCCAGGGAATTGAAAATGAAGATTTGAAGGCGGCATTCAAGGGCCGGGTGTTGAAGGTGGAGGAAGTAAGTCATTTGAAATTGAAATCGTTCCCCAGTATTTCAAACAAGTGCATTTTCAAACACATGGATATTATGGATGAAGTAAATAAGGTGTCAAAAACACAAAAGAAATAAAGCGAACAGGTTTTTAGTTTTATGTTTTATGTTTTATGTTTAGTTTAGGAAATTTGATAATTCATATAAACATAAAATGACTAAATAAATAATATAAATCGTCAGGAAGACACAGGAAGACAATAAATGGATGGCGTATCAATGACAGTAATTGAAACAAATTCAAATCATACATTGTTATCGTCGCCGTCGTCATCGTCTTTCTTACATGGTTCCGGTCAAGGACAAGAAAGCGAGGAAAGCGAATACGATAAATTAATGAAGCAAGTGTATAATGAATATGGGATTGAAGAAACCGTGAATTTAGAAGATGACTATGACTATTTGGAAGAAGAAAATGAGGATAAAGAAATACCCGTAATTACGGATTATGATGATGGATTTATTGCCACCCAGTGCGTTGAAATGGAGAACGAATATGACGCCCGATACACCGTTTCCGAGTTAACGCATATTTTAAATTACTATGGATTGAAAAAACCAAAGACAAAACAAAAGCGATGTATAATTGAACGAATTGTGGATTTTGAAACGTCCATTGAAAATCGCGCCATTGTATTGAAACGACGCCGGGCATTTCATTTGGCGCAAGAATTGAAGGCGGACCCATATTTTGGGAAATTACTCATATATCCTTGAACCCTTTGTTATAATAAGTTTATTTTTTGACACCTCTTTTACGAAATATGAAACCACTTAAAATTGCGTTTATAAATAACATATACACACAATTTCTTTTTATATTTTTGTATAATTTTTGGTATAATTGTTTGTCCCGTCGTCCCTGTGTGCCTGTGAAAAAATGAAAATCATTCATGTATCGCCTCCAACAGAACTAAATGAAAACCCGTGTCCAGAAAAAGACCGCGCAATTAATGTAATTTACCAATTTTTTGTTCATAGGGATGCTGACCGCCACCACGAAATAAAGGAGTGTCTTCGTCGCAACATTCAAAACAGCCACATTACGTCCGTTCATTTATTGAATGAACGTATTTACACTGACGAAGAAATGGGAATAACCGAGTTGCCAGAAAGCGCACGTTCCAAAATCATTCAAACCAATGTAGTAACCCGCCTTACATTTGAACAAGCCTATCAATACATTACAAATACGGGGCTTTGTGGCTACAACGCCATCATAAACGGCGACATTTTCTTTGACAAAAGCATCAATCAACTGCGGTTTACGAACATGCACTGTAAAAAACAGGTGATGGCGCTTCTCCGCTTTGAATATAACGCCAATAAACGCCTAGAACAGGCTGAAATATTTGGCCCCCGATTTGATTCGCAGGATGTGTGGATTATTCATTCCAATTTTACCATCCCCCCGGAGCAACAACGCATGTTTTCATTTTATTTTGGAAAACCGGGATGCGACAACAAGGCAATATACTTGTACAGTTTGCTTGGCTACGAAGTGTTGAATGACCCCGATTTAATTAAAACATACCATTATCACACCACGCAAATCCGTGATTACACCAAGAAAGACACCATCGGACAGCCGTGGGGTATGGTGGTTCCTACCAATTATCCCGTTGAAATCATGCCGTCAACGTTGGGAATACATGTTCCAAGCATGTGCCAAGCCACAACCAACCTGGCAACCTTTCATTTCTACAATGACGCCATTCGGCTGCATAATTATATACAGAAGCGGTTTGATGAACAGCGCCGATTTATAATACCGCGGGTAGGCGGCGACTCCTTGTTTTATGTCATTGGAGACACGCTGGTGCGTCGGGCTAAATACGGAAAGGCAATTGACACCGGCAAAAGCGTAGAGGAAATCACAGACATAAGCGAGTATGAAAATTACATTGTTCCCAACGCCCAAGAAAAAGCAGATATTTCCGTTTTGTGTTCCAATGAAGGCAAGGCAGAGACCCATCTGAATTTCACCGATTTTAAAAGCATCGCGGAGTTTGCTGTAAAAACCGACGAAGCATATGATAACTGTGACATCTTTTTTGGATACGACATATGGGACAATGAATACAAGTTGAAATACAACACCGGACAAGACTATATTTCGCGAAAACACAACAGCAAGATGATGCTGTGGAATGCGGCATTTGAGGCCTATCATTACGCGCATTGGACCAAACAATCTGAGGCGCTATGGACGCGGGCTCTTTCCGGTAAAAATGTGTTGATTATTACGGACCGCAATATAAACCGCATCTATGAAGTTGCCACCTCGCCGGAATTGCGAAAGGAAGTGTATGGCGGTATAGATTTATTTGAAGGGTGTGCCAGCGTGGATGTTTTAACCGGGCCGGTGTTTTTACATTCCGGTATTCTTGATTTCAAGTATTCATTGAATCAATTTATGACGTTTTTAATTAGCAAAATCCAGACGGGGTATATTAATATGAAGGCCGTGGACATTGTTTTGGTTTCCTGCGGCGGGTTTGGAAACGTGCTGTGCAACGAATTGTATAAATTGGGAAAATCAAGTATCAATGTGGGGGCGTGCCTGGATTTGATGTTTGGAATAATAAACACGCAAACTCTTCGGGACAGAAGCGACGTCGTGAAATTATATCGTTCAAAAGTGTGGACAAAAAGTGAATGAACAAAAAACACATAAAAATATAAAAATTGTATTACGAAAAGATGGATTCTGATTTGAACTTAAATTTAAATGTGTCTTTACAGACTTGTGCCACGGTGGACCCTGTAAAATATGAGGCTTGGTTGAAAAAACAGGCAGAAACCGGCGAAACTACCACTAAGGAAATCACAACCGAAATCAAGGAACCAACACAAGAACCCAGCACCGAAATCAAGTACAAAATTAAGGAAACCACCGAACCGGTAAAACCAAGCGCATATTTTTGCGGGTGTGCTAAAAATTGTGAAAAATACATAGCACAAGTATTCAACAATATTCACACGCTGGGTTCGGCGTGTTTGAACGAATATAAAATCCTTGTGTTTTATGACCATTCAACGGACAACACAATGAAGGCGCTTATGCTTGAAAAAATAAAGTGTGAAAAACGCAGCGGCGGACGCGTGTCAATGGAAATCATATTAAATAAAAAACCCGTAACCAAGGTACGCACTGAAAACATCGCCAATGCCCGAAACCATATGCTGGAACGATTGCGTGAATTAAATCAGACCCTGAATTGGGAGTATTTCATTATGATTGATTTAGATGATGTGTGTTCGTATCCCATACTAACGGAGGTGATTGCTCCGTATTTTCAGCGCAACGACTGGGACGGGCTTACTTTTAACCGCAAGAATTACTACGACATTTGGGCGCTGTCCTTTACGCCCTTTTTGTTTTCGTGCTGGAATTGGACAAACCCGGTTAAAGTGGTCCAACTAATGCGACAAAAAATCATTAAAAAATTGGAGGGGTTGCGGCCAGACCAATTATTGCCGTGTCATTCCGCATTTAACGGGTTTGGGATGTATCGCATATCGGCGTTTGAAGGGTGTATGTACAACCACAACATTCCCGTGCATTTAATCAGCAAAGATGAAATGGATGAAAATAAAGACGCAATCAATATGCCGGACGTGATTCCATTTATTAAGGAGCGGCCGTATGACTGCGAACACCGACATTTTCATATGACGGCAAAGCGAAATAACAATGCTCGGATTATGATTTCACCGCAATGCCCGTGGGAAGGTGGCGGCGAAGTTTTTGGACACGCTTGAAATAAAAAATCATATTATACATATATATCATATCATATCACAACATAACATATCATATATATCATTTTATCATATAATCATCCCCGCGTATTATGGTTTTATCAAAATTAAACAACGAAATTAGTTATCACGAATACGCTCACTTGGATTTGGACGACGCTTCATATGAATCACCCGTATTTGAAATCCCTATTTTAGGCGTGAATGTGTATATTTGTATTGGAAAACTAAAATACAATTTTTCCAAAATACCGACCGGGATTAAAGTGGTCTATGTATTTATTTATTTAATGAATCAAAAAAATGAAGTATATAAGCGTATTGGGGTTTTTGAAATGCCGGTTGGACGAGTTCCAATTGATGAAGACGGTGATTTGGAACTCACTAAGGTCGGCAATCCATTGTTGTATTCTTATGTTACAAAACAAATGCTACAAAAATCTCTTAAAACCCCGGAACAAGAGCAAAAAGAGAAACAAGACGAAAAACAAAAGAAACAGCAAGAACAAGAGCAACAGCAACCGCAAGAGAACCTGGAACATGGACAGGAACAAGAACAAGAACAAGAGAATCAAGGAGAAGAGAATCAAGGAGAAGAGAATCAAGGAGAAGAAGAAGAAAATGAAGAAAATCCCGCAATTAAAAACGACCAATCAATGACACTACAAACAAGAGAACAATCAGAGTTAGAGAGGCAGCAATACAAGCCGGGACCAAACGATATATGGATACAAAAATATTTACGAAACAAGTATTTTGGAATTATGGACAATGAAGGGGCAAGCGATGGGTTGTTTGCTGCCATACGAGACGCAATGATGACTGTTGGAAAAACAACCAACATAATTGAATTGCGTGGGAAATTGGCGGACAAAATGACGGAACAAGTGTATTCGCAATATCGTGAGAAATACATCTCTCACCAAAACACCCTGAAAACACAACAGTTGGAATTGAAAGCGATGACCGACCGGCACAATGACCTGAAAGAGCGCATAAAGCATATTCACGACAAAGCCCAACAGCAACTTATGATTGCCGAAGGAAAGAAATTAATGGCGGAATTTGCGGAAAAGAAAAAAGAGGCAATGTACACCAAAGTCATTGCCAGTGAAATTGACTTTATGAAGGACATAAAATCCCACGAACAATTGAAAAAGAAAATACAAACGTCTCTCTACTGGCCGGATAAATGGGCATTGGACACACTGGAACGAAGCATGAATGTCAAGTTCATTCGGTTTTCATCGGGCGCATACAATAACCGCGACACAGACAACGTGTTGTGGTGCGAATCGGCGCAAGAACAGCCGCAGCCATTTGAGCCCACGTCGTACATCATGCTAGAAACGTCGTGCATCCCGTCCGAAGCAATCAAATGCGGATACAAATTAATCACCTATAAGACCCGGGGTGTGTTTTCGTTTTCAGAAATTCCGTATGACATAAAACTGCTTATTGTGTCCAAGTGTTTGGAAGGGAAGGGCGGGGCATTCAGTGTCATTCCGCAATTCCAGATGTTTCAAAAAGAACTCGGCATTGAAGGGCACGACATTGCGCTGGACATTGAAGAATTGCCGCTCAGCAATGGCAATGCCAACAACGAATCAAAATACAACCCCGACATTGTGTTCCAATTTTACAACAAGTCGGACAATGGACCGCTTCCTGGTATGGGTAGCGGAGAGAAAATACCGGAATCCGAAAAAGCGTATTTCCGAACACTGGCGGAAACAAAAGACTGGCGCCGCATGCTCTCCAACTTTTGGCAAACCCCCTTTACAATGGACGGACACACCTGGCAAAGTGTAGAACACTACTACCAAGGCAGTAAATTCAAAAACAACAACCGGGAATTTTACTTGAAGTTTTCTTTGGACTCGCGCTCCGACATTGCGAGCGATCCGGCCGTCGCAAAAGCAGCCGGCAGTAAAACCGGTAAATTAAAGGACACCTTGCTGCGTCCCAAGAACATTACCGTTGACCCCGACTTTTTTGGTGGTCGTAATGAACGAGAGATGGAAAGCGCCATGATGGCGAAATTCTCTCAAAACAATGATTTGAAACGCGTGTTATTGGCAACACGAAATGCCAAATTGGTTCATTATGTGCGCGGCTCTCCGCCGGTTGTTTTTACGAATTTAATGGAGGTTCGGTACAAATTACGCAACAACGCAAAGACGTAATCAAAGACGTAATCAAAGATGTGTCATATTGTATGCACACCATCCCCGGATGTCATCTTCCAAATTTGGTTCTTTTAACAATTTTATGTAATTATCTTTTTTTAGTTCAATGGTTGGCATAGTAAACGCATAAAAAAATAAAATGAGTCTATCGCATTTATCTTTTTCTTTTTTTTCGTTTTTTTCGTTGTTATTTTCTTCAAGTTCAAGACCCAGAGGAGAAGGACTCCATAAAAATGTTTTGATGTAATAATCACACATATTATTACACGCAACGTAATTATGTGTGTAGTAAAGCCGGGATGCGAGTTGATATACGCTAGGTTTAGTTAGAGAGTTATACAAGGTGGGCTGCGTGGTAGTCATATCTAATTCAAATAAAATTTCTTTCATAGCAGTGTCGTGTATATTTTTTTTTAGCCGGATGCGGGCGTTTCTCCGAACCATGTCTACATTTTTTCTGAAATAGTTCATATACACCTCTAATGTTTCATTATTATCACTATTATCACTATAACTATATACGCATTCATTGGTAATGCGTGGATTTTGAATTATTTCTTCTATCATTGCGGTATGGCAAGACGGAATGTATTTTTCTTGAAAGCAACCAACACACGGCGCGTGAGTCATTGTATGATACGAATGGCTTCTATTTCGTAGATACGGGTCAAATATACTTCCCAATTCCAGGCACGTCAATGTGTTGTTATTTTTATACCATTCATAGCACAACACCCGGCCAAGGGGGCCGCATAAACACAATATTGTATCCCCGTTATTAAATGTTTTGTACGCCTCTTTTAATTCTTCGTAATTGGTTTGAAACGCATATTGTTCTGCCACTTTAATTACCCGGTACGGTTTTATGTTAAATCTCTCTATATTCGCAATATTGGTAAGGTTTTTTTCGTTTGAAACAATGATGATAGAGCGAGTATGGGCATACTCCTGAAAGACATCAAAAGTGGAGTATGTGTTTGAATTGATTAGAATATTGGCGCAAAGTAAATTTGATTCAACCGGATTCGGCGGATTTTTATAATATTTCATCGCAACATTGTAATCTTTGTTGCGGCATACCTTGCACGGCAATCCTACAAAATAATTTAAACCTGTGTAATTCAACGCATTTTTTAAACACTCGGATAATTGTTCGCTGGAAACATCGTCGCCACGTGATATAATGCCATATACTGGGGTTGGGTTATCCATTGCGATACATTCACCGTCATTTATTTTAATAAAACAAAACGGTGTTTTTGTTTTGAATAAATTATATATCTTTGAAACGTTATCCATTTTTTAAAGTACGGAAGTACGGTGGAAGTACGGGAGTACGGTGGAAGTACGGGAGTACGGTGGAAGTACGGGAGTACGGGAGTATGTAATATATATTCTAATACATGTCTTTTATTTGTTTTATTTAGTTATTTATAACAGCATAAAAATATAATATAATAATATTGTATAACAAAACACTACTTTGATAAAATGCATTTTCATGTCGGACATATTTTCCACGAAGTGGAGCACATTGCCATCAATGCCGCCGAGCATTACGTTGAACACGAAGTTGAATCGTTTGTTCAGCATGAGGCCACGAACGTCGTAGCAACCGTTGTCGGTTCTTTATTGTAAATCATAAATCGTAAATCATAAATCATAAATCATAAAAGACATATTTTCATATAAAATTATTATTATCGTTTTCCATTATAAGCAACGATGATAATACCAATTCACAGAAAATTATATAACGAATTTGGAAAAATAACAAATCTACATCTCTCTACCTCGCGAGAAAAATCCGTGTTTAAAGGAATTGACGACTTTATAAAAACTGTATACACCGAATTAAACCACGCCAATTCTACAACAAAGGCATACACCCCCGACCTCCAAGAAATCACGTCCGATGCGGAATTGCCAAGACCAGACATTTTAGAACCTCTCCGTAAAAAGGAAAGGCACGCCGATGCGTTTATGCCGTATGAGATTTACCACTACATCAACCAGCACGCGCTGGGGTGGATACGATTTAAACACACCATTGATTTGGACCCCCACACCTCGCCGCGTGAAATATACATTCATTTTATTGTCTTTGAACCCATTTCTCCCGCCCTCATCTCTCAATATCAATCATATTATCGCAAAATTGTGGTGTGGTTGAACTGTTTATCGGCGCTTTCTTCGGCCAAGTGCTCCAAGGTGTTGAATGTGTATATTTATATGACACCACACACTAAAATACTGCCAATTAATGGAATGGACCCCGTCATCAGTGCTTTCAACGCAAACACCGGATTAACAAAGGGATGCATGAATCACGGAGAGATTGTCATATATCGCAAAGAAGAATGGTTCAAAGTATTTATTCACGAAACCATGCATAATTTTGGAATGGATTTTCTTCATCTTGATTTAAAACAAATAAATGCCGCATTTAAACAAATGTTTTCTATCACACAAGAGGTTCTTTTTTTTGAGACATACACGGAGACGTGGGCCAGGATAATGAACATCTGTATTTCGGCGTATTATATCTCGGGATTAAAAACGTTCAATGAATTCATGGTTGCCGTGAAAGAAGGGATTGAGATAGAGAGATTGTTTTCCGTGTATCAATGTGTGAAAGTACTGGGATACATGGATTTGTCGTATGATGAAGTAAGTGTGCCAACACCCGGTCATCGCAAGGCTTGTCGTGAATTGTACCGAGAGAACACCAATGTATTTGCGTATTACATTTTAGGCGCAGTGATGATGGCAAATGTGGAGGATTTTATATTGTGGTGCACGTATAATAATCGGCCGCATGCCGCTGCCTCATCCCACACACACGACACATTGAGCCCGCGCTTTCTGCCAATACGGTTCAATGATACGGAAAAAAATATAGAGCGGTTTATTTCATTTCTGGGAAGCATATATCGCACTCCGTACACCCTGTCGTTGATAAAACAAGCGGAAGAGAAATTACAAAAACAAATGAAAAGCGGGCATGAAACCATATTACACACAATGCGAATGACGCTGGTTTTGGAAGATGTATGAAAAATTGAAATAACTTTTACATTGAATATGTATTACAATTACAACTACTACAATCAAACATGAACAACAGTACCATCAACGCATACGAGAATTCTGGGACCGACTTGGAATATATCTACAATATGGAATATATATACAATATGGATAAAATTATGAAATGCGAAGAGAACAATTATAATACCCATCTGTATTTTGACAACACTGATAACGACGATGACGACCAAAATAAAACAGAAATAAATGAATTAAAAAAATGTGCTATCCGACAGTCAAATTGGCTCATTTATGACAATGATTATATTAATGACAACACTGACAACACTAACGATACTACCAATGACGCATCTACTAACACGTTCTCGGAACAAACAAAGACCAAATTGTGTGATATGGCTTCGCAAATTGCCCGTGATAAACAGCGTGATTCTGATGAAAAATTATCAATTTGGAAATCACTGGCGTCACTTCACGATTCTCAAAGCAAAATCCAAATGAAACAACGGGCTCTTGAAAAAGAAATTGTTTCAATCAAACAAGAACTCGCCCACATTCAGGACACACAAATCATTATGGAACAAAAACGCAAAACCGATATTTACCGGTTTCGTAAAGCACAAGCCGATATACAAGATGAAACCAAGTCGCAATTGTTTGTGAATAAGTTGCTTGATAAGCGTATTTCTGGAACCGAAAATGTGATTGATACCTTGACACATAATACGAAGAAACAGGAAAAAGCATTACGAAAAGAGAAGAAATATTTAGATTACAACATCCATAAAGTGAAGAAGCGCATTCATTATTTGAAGCGTGATTTTGAGAACTTGGCAATTTGAAAATATGTAATATACCAATCCATAACAATCCCAATCCATAACAATCCATAAAAATTCATAAAAAACCCACATAATAATGATATTGTAGCACAAATATCATTATTTTTTTTATTTTTATTTATTACCGAAATCTTGAACCCCCAAATCCCATACTCCAACCCCCAAATACCCCTCCCTCCCCCTAAAAAATTGATATTAATTATGTAAAATAAAGTATAGTATTACAACAAGAAACAAAAACAAGAACAATCACTTCAAGTATTTAAAAATGGGTATTCGCAATTTAAACAAATTACTTCAATCCAAATGTTCCACCGCATTAAAAAGCATAACATTTGGCGATTTAGCAGGAAAAAAGATTGCCATTGACGCAAGCATATATATGTATCGGTTTATGGGTGAAAACGCATTGCTGGAAAATTTATATTTGATGATTTCATTATTTAGACATAATAATATTCATCCAATATTTGTATTTGACGGAAAACCGCCAGTGGAAAAAGCAACCGTCATTGAAACCCGCAAGAAAAATAAGCAAATCGCAGAAAAAGAATATAAAGAATTAGAAGCCGCCATACCAACCGTGAAAGATGATGCGGAAAAACAGGAAATGAAGCAGGCAATGGACGCCTTGAAGAAAAAGTTTATTCGCATCAAAGATTCCGACATTTCCTTGGTAAAACGATTGTTGAACGCATACGGTGTGTGTTATATGGATGCGCACGGAGAGGCGGATGTGCTGTGTTCGGTGCTGTGTTTAAAGCACAAAGTATATGCGTGTGTCAGTGAAGATATGGATTTATTTGTATACGGCTGCCCCAGGGTAATAAGATATATGAGTTTATTGAATCAAACAGCCATTATATACGATATGAAAAAAATACTGGAATGTCTGGATATGACAATGGATGATTTTCGTGGTATATGCGTATTTTCAGGAACAGATTATAATACTGGC
>JACCEE010250755.1_pt1 | contig 28572 bp, 25 predicted proteins | sample 7449931 | NCBI WGS metagenome assembly JACCEE01 (sample SAMN15323457, study PRJNA562643) | freshwater metagenome | isolation source: river surface water | place: USA:Blue River Watershed | collected 2017-08-19 | reverse complement strand
CTCATATCTTTCAGTAACTGCAATATTATTAATCACTTCGTGCAATTCAGACTCAAAACAATCGCAAGCTGAAGAGCCTAAAAAAAAGATAGATACAATACATACTGCACAGATTGCTGATTCTATCGTTGCAACAATTAAAACAAACGACATTGGAAATCTTCCGCAAGTTTTAAAACAAACTGCTGCAAAAGTTGCCAAATTACAAGACGAACAAAGTAAATGCACCGATATCGAAAAAATGTTTACTTACGATAGCATTATTGCTTCGGCTAAAATTCAGGCTAAAAAAACCATTATCGCCTCATATAAAACCCTCCATCAACCTTGTACGCTTTATTTTTCACAAACACAAAATCTTGATAAAATAAAAATCACGGAACTGAAAGTCACCGGTGCCGATTTTAATGAATTGCAATTGGAAGCAACCGTTCAAGCATTGAAAAACAGTGCGTACAATATGCCGTTTACCAGTATTTCGGCAAGCGACTCTTTGGGCAAAAGATTAGACATTAGTGGTGGCATTGGTCTTGAATCAACAAAATTGCAAGCTGGAAAAACCTACACTTTCAAAGGGAAAATAGCTAATGCCCAAAACCTGAAAAAAGGATTTAAAATTTTATTTGATGAAGATATCAAGAAATGGTAAGCTTATACTTTTTTTTGCAATCCTAATTCATTACCTTTCAACAACATGAATTGATATGCTTCATTATAATCATTTTTAATAATGCCATCGAGAATTGCATCTTTGATGGCATTTTTTATATCGCCAACCGACTTACACGGATTTAATCCAAAGGTATGCATAATCTCTTCGCCACTTACCGGTGGTTGGAAATTGCGTAAACGATCTTGTTCTTCAACCTCAATAAGTTTAGTTCGGACTAATTGAAAATTTTGTAAATACCGCTTTACTTTTTCATCGTTTTTTGAAGTAATATCGGCTTCGCATAATAACATTAACTCATCGATATCGTTTCCTGCATCGAAAAGCAAACGGCGAATAGCAGAACTGGTAACTTCGTCTTCGGCAAGAACAATCGGACGTAAATGAAGCAACACCATTTTTTCAACAAACTTAAGATGTTCATTGAGCGGAAGCTTCAATCTTGCAAATATCTTGGGAACCATTTTGGCACCAATAAATTCATGACCATGAAATGTCCAACCCTGACCTTCGATAAATTTCTTGGTTCTTGGTTTAGCAATATCGTGAAGCACGGCACTCCACCTTAGCCATTCATTTTCTGACACTTTACACACATTATCCAAAACCTGTAATGTATGTCGAAAATTATCTTTATGACCATATCCATTTACAAATTCAACCCCCTTTAACGCAGCCATTTCGGGAAAGAACTGCGCTAATAACCCCGTTTCATCAAGTAATTCCCATCCACGAGATGGATTGGCACTGACCATTATTTTATGAAGTTCGTCGGCAATACGTTCCTTCGAAATAATTTCAAGCCGCGATGCATTTCTCTTTATCGAATCAAATGTTGAAGGCTCGATAGTAAAACCAAGTTGCGTGGCAAAACGAACAGCACGCATCATTCGTAATGGATCATCGCTAAAGGTAATATCAGGATCGAGAGGTGTTCGTATTATTTTTCGTTCAATATCTTCCAATCCACCAAACGGATCGACAATTTGACCATAATTCACTTCATTTAAACAAATAGCCAATGCATTTATCGTAAAATCGCGACGGTTCTGATCGTCAGACAAAGTTCCTTCTTCAACAATTGGTTTGCGCGAATTTCTGGAGTACGATTCTTTACGGGCACCAACAAATTCGATTTCATAATCCTTATATCGGAACATAGCAGTGCCGAAATTTTTGAAGGTAGAAACTCTTATCTTGGGATTTATATATGCAGCCAATCCTTCGGCAAATTCAATTCCACTTCCCAATGTTACAATGTCGATATCTTTTGACGGACGTTGTAATATTAAGTCACGAACAAAACCGCCAATGACAAAAACCTGACGGTTATTTTCTGCTGTATAATCCTTTATTTTATTAAATATCGGATGTGTAAGAAATGAAGTATATGAATTGCTTCTGTTATTTGATGTTGATTGCATGAATTATATTTATGTTTTGCAAAGATAGGATAAATAATTTCCAATTACATGCAGTTCAAAAAAGTCATTTTGCAGAAACACGCAAGCCAATCTACAATACTGATTTATGGGGCATTGCTCAACACGTGGTGATATTTTTGCGATTTACCCACTATTTTTCTCATTCCTTGCAATGAAATGACATCTGTTTACGTCAAAAACGAACATTAAAAAAACAACAATGAAATGGTCATACATTTAACAACATCCGAATTTAAAAACAAGGTTTTTGATTTCGACAAAAATAGTGAATGGAAATTTGAAGGACAAAAACCTGCAGTAATCGACTTTTATGCAGATTGGTGCGGACCTTGTAAAATGGTTGCTCCAGTTCTTGAGTCTTTATCGGAGGAATATAAGGATCGTATTGACATCTACAAAGTCAACACAGAAAACGATCCGGAATTGGCATCGGCTTTTGGCATTCGGAGTATTCCATCTTTGCTTTTTATTCCATTAAACGAAAAACCCCGCATGGCAACGGGAGCTATGGGAAAAGATTCGTTTAAACAAGCTTTTGCTGAGATTTTTAATTTATAAAAAGGAAACCGGTGTATGTTTTGCACCGGTTTCTATTCACTTAAAAATCAATATCTTTTTCAAAATCTTTAATGCGTTGCCTCCATTCCAAAGGCATTGGAACTGTTTTTTCATCAATCAAACTGTAACAAACAAGAACCGACGTTGTTGTTGTAACAATTACTCGTTTTTCGTTTTTTAGGGCAATAATTTGCTGAATCATTTCCATGCTTTTGTTGCCAAGCTTAATAATCTTTGTTTCGATTATCAAATTATCGTCCAAGAAAATCGGATGAATATAGTTTACCGTGATTGTTGCGAGCACAATCCATTGGTCGTCGCGAAATTTATTGACCTTAATCACATGTCGAAAATAATCGAACCGAGCAGCATCGAAAAAATTGCCATAAACGGTATTATTAACATGTCCAAGCATGTCTATATCATTGAACCTAATGTAAGTAGGAGTATGATGATAAAAAGTAAAATTCGAAAAATCCATATTTATTGTCTTAAAATTTTAAATTCGCCCGAAGGTTTCATAAGCATCAATGTCGAAGGTTTGTATTCCGTCATATCATTTTGACGATACAAAACCACATAATCGACAGCTTTTTTTATTTCATCTGAAATTTGTAAAAAATTTGATGGTCCGGGTTGATTATGAATATTTGCAGATGTTGATACAATTGGCTTGCGAAAAGCCTCAATCAACCTATGAGTAAAGGCTTCGTTGGTAACTCTGATTCCCAAACTGTTATTTTTTCCTAAAACATTTGAAGCTACATTCTTTGCATTTTCAAAAATTATGGTTAATGGTTTTTCAGAATATTCGATAAGTGAAAAGGCCACTTCAGGCGCATCATCAACATATCGTTCCAGCATAGCTGCCGAGCTAACCAATACAAGCATTTTTTGATTGTCAAAACGTTGTTTAATCTCATAAATACGTTCAACTGCTTTTGCATTAGTAGCATCACAACCCAATCCCCACACGGTATCAGTTGGATAAAGGATAACCCCACCCTTACGCAATACGTCCAAACATGCTTTTATATCTTGTTCCATAAACCTTGATTAAAGTTATTTTTCAAACTTACAAAAAAAACGCTAAAATTCAACATCAAAGCGGGTTTCTATTGCCTTTATGTCTGTAAAAACGAGAATTCAACGGTAAATATCGAACCATTCATAATTTCTGAAACAACTGAAATCGAACCATCATGCAAATCGATAATTCGTTTAACAAGAGGCAATCCAAGTCCATGTCCGTTTGCAGTTCGTGCTACCCGATAAAATGGTTGAAAAATTAAGTCCAAATCCTCTGACTTTATGCCAATACCTTGATCCTTAAACTCAATATGGATAGCATTCGTAAAGTTTAATGAAACATGTATTGTTTTGTTACTTGAATATTTGCAACCATTATCAATGAGGTTTTTAAATGCTATTTTCAACAGATTTTCATTACCCAAAATGATTAATTGACTATCATCATCGGGCAATTTACTGAAATCCAAATCGATATTGTATTCACTATGGCTTTTAATGATTTCATTTCGTGCAACAATCAATAATTCATCGACACGTAAATATGTTCGTTCGAAATTTCGTTTTTCAAGCGATGTAAGAGTAAGATAAAACAAAGCATTGAGTGTTTCATTGAAACTCTTCAAATCATCGGATATTGTTGTTAATGATTTGCGATATTCTTCCGAACTTCGTGACTGCATAAGCAGGTATTCTATTTCGGCAATTATAATAGTAACGGGAGTTCGCAATTCGTGCGATGCATTAGCAACAAAATCGCGTTGCAATACAAATGAATTTTCGATTCGCTCGAGCATTGCATTAAATGTCTCTGACAATTGTGCAATTTCGTCATTCCCGTTTCCTTCATTCAAACGAAGGTTTAAACTTGAAGCACTAATTCTATTCACTTTCTTAACAATAACATGAATTGGACTTAATGCTCGGTTTGCAAAAAAATAGCCGATAATAAAACTTGCCAAAACACCTAAAATCAGTCCAAAAATTAGGGTATACTGCAAATTCCGCATTTTCATAATTCCATCTTTATCAAATGCTATCGCAATAATGATATACTCTTTTTTCTTGCACTTATATGTCATTCCAATTCCTTCGCGCAATCCATTCGTAAAATCAAAACTGCCTTTTTTACGAATATTTTTCAATAATAATGGTGCAGGTTTTTCATGAAGGGTATCGGTACTGAAATATATTATTTTATTTTTTTCGTTTAGGACAATGATATTTTCGTCATGAAGGGAAAGACTGTTTTTATCAATAATCCGGAGTAAATTATTGTCAAAATCTTTGACATCAATAAGGAGTTTTGCTGTGGTTAGGAGTTTATCACGTAAACGGGAATCAAACTCATTTTCACGGTAGGAAGTTGAAAAATAATGGATTCCAAGTGTAAATATAACAAGGATAATTGTTACGATAAGCGTGAATTGAAGTGTAAGTTTAATTCTGATATTCACAATAACTCGTTTTTAAATTAATGAATTATAGCCGATTATAATTCTTCATCAGTAAGATAATAACCAAGCCCCACTTTGGTGTGAATCAGCTTTTTATCAAAATCTTTATCTATTTTTTTCCTCAGATAATTGATGTACACATCAATAACATTTGTGCCGGTATTAAATGTTATTTCCCATATCTTTTCAGCAATTTCAGAACGTGAAATAACGATGCCTTTATTTCTAATAAAATATTCGAGCAGTTGATATTCTTTTGATGTTAATTCTATTTTCTTCCCGGCCCGAATTACTTTCTTTGTTTCAAGGTTTAATTCTAAATCGGCAACAACTAATTTTTTTTCCGTTTTCAAATCTTTCGAATTATGGCTTCGTTTTAAAAATACCTTAATACGTGCTATTAATTCTTTGAATTCAAACGGTTTTAGAATATAATCATCGGCTCCGGCTTCAAATCCATCAAGTTTATTATCTGATGAACCCATAGCTGTAAGCATTAAAATAGGGACATAGGAATTGTACGTTCTTATATCTTTACACAATTCATAACCATTTATTATGGGTAAATTAACATCAAGAAGAATAACATCGTATTTTGCATTACGAGCCATTGATTTACCAATAAGACCATCAAAGGCAATATCTACAATAAAGTCATACTCTTCGAGACCTCGTTTTATGACATTTGCAACACGTTGTTCATCCTCAACAACCAATATTCTATGAATATGTTCTACCATATTTGCCAATTTTATATATCAAAGGTAGCATAAGTTTTTCGTTTTAATCAAAACCACCTCAAATTCTAATAATCATTTAATTTGACTTTAATTTCATTTTAATACCTAGCACGTATCTTTGATTGTATAAAATATAAATTTCTTAAAAAATTAAATTCTATGAAAAAAGGTATTGTTTTATTAAGTTTCATTACACTTGCAGCAGCAGGATTCTGCCAAGGAAACAAAACAGACGCTCAAGCTAGTCAAAAACCAAAAGTTGAAGCTAAACAAGAGCAAAAGAAAGAATCTAAAAAAGCAGCAAAACCTGCTAAGAAAGCTGAAACTAAAAAAGATGAAACAAAGAAAGCCGAAGTTAAAAAATAATCGGTTTTAATCGTTTACGTTCATTTTAGATTTAAACGATAATATAAGGTAAAACTTATGTTATCGTTTTTTTATTATATAAAAAAAGCCTCGGCTACAAGTAACCGAGGCTATGATGATGTGTTATTAAACTAAATTCCTGCATTTTTAATGCGGTCCATTGCTTCAATCACATTTGGTCGTGATGCAAACGATGAAAAGCGGAAATATCCTTCGCCTGAAGGTCCAAATCCAGAACCGGGAGTTCCAACAACATTAACGTCTTTTAAAAGTTTATCGAAGAAATCCCACGATGTCATATTATTTTTTGTTTTCACCCATACATAAGGAGCATTAACGCCACCAAACACTTTGAATCCAACGCTTTGCAAAGCTTCTTTCATGATTCGGGCATTTTCCATATAATAATCTATAATTTCTTGTACCTGAGCTTTTCCTTCTTCTGAATAAATAGCTGCAGCAGCTTTTTGTACCGGATATGAAACACCATTGAATTTTGTAGAATGACGACGGCTCCATAAAGGTTTTACGGCAATAGCTTCACCTTTCTCGGTATATGCTTTTAGTTCATTTGGAATGATGGTATATGCACAACGGGTTCCGGTGAATCCTGCTTTTTTCGAGAAACTTCTGAATTCAATAGCAACATCTTTAGCTCCTTCAATTTCGAAGATCGAATGAGGAACTTCCGAGTCGCGAATATATGCTTCATAAGCAGCATCGTACAATATTATTGATTTATTATCGCGAGCATATTTAACCCATTTCTCTAACTCTGTACGTGTTGCTGTAGTACCGGTTGGATTATTAGGGAAACACAAAAAGATTAAATCAACTTTTTCGGTTGGTAATTCGGGGATGAAGTTATTTTCCTCTTTACAAGGCATATACACCAATCCTTCATAATAGCCATTACTTAAACCTTCGCCGGTTCTCCCTGCCATTACTGATGTATCAACATAAACAGGATAAACAGGATCGCCAACAGCAATTTTATTTCCCATACCAAATATCTCAAGAATATTTCCGGTATCGCATTTCGAACCATCAGAGACAAATATTTCGTCGGCAGCAATATTAATTCCACGATCTTGAAATTCATTTTTTGCGATTGCTTCCCGAAGAAATTCATATCCTTGCTCGGGTCCGTAACCTTTAAATGTTGCTTCATTTGCCATTTCTGAAACACCATCCTGAAAAGCTTTAACAATTGCCGCCGGAAGCGCACGTGTTACATCACCGATTCCCATTCTTATAATTTTCTTATCGGGATTGGCTTTTTGAAATTCTGTTACTCGTCGTCCGATTTCAGGGAAAAGATACCCTGCTTTTAATTTCAGGTAGTTTTCGTTAATTAATGCCATGATTTTAACTGTTTATAATATAATACTTTACCTCTTCTGCAAAGGCCTTGAATTGTTCTTTTGTTTATGTACAAAAATAATGATTTCTTGTGAGTCTTACAATCGTTTTAACTCTTGTGCTATTTCTTTTTCAATCGATTTATAATACATCTGTCTTTTCAATAACTCAATTTCTTCCTCACCTTTTGCGTGTTTGAGCAATTCCTGATTTTTTGCCCATTCCATTTTAATTCGTTGGAGTTTATAGCTCAGCATCGTTTCAATTACCAGTTTTTCGAGGAATAGTTTTTCTGCTTCTTTTTTTTGATCGATAGCTTCGGCTTCTTCCGATTTATCTACCAAAAATATTTTACTCAACTTATAATGTGTATGTAAATTATTAATGGCAAACTGCTGAAAACGCTGATCTACGTGATTAAGATAATATGTTTCATTAACAATAATGCCCTGTTCCCGTTGTGTAAAAAAATCATCAAACAACATTTTATATGTATCATCAAGAAACAGCATATCACCTTCTATAATTTCATGAATATAGTAATCAACAACTTTTACTGTATCCTGATGCTCCGATGAATAGACATTTTTTAAATCCATATCGGCATACAAAACCAACAGTCGCAACAAGTCTCTTTCGTTATTTGAAAATGAATGTTTTGTTGAAAATACGGCGGACTGATGAATTTCAGGTTGAATAACCGGTTGCGCTTGCTGATTTATGAAAGAAGCATCTTGTTTTCCATGTGTTTTTTCTCTTCTGATTTTGGCAATTTGCTCATAAATAAGCGATTCTTCAACCTTGAAAAGATGACTACACTCTTTAACATAAGTCGACCGATATATTTGATCGGGAATAACAGAAATCGTTTTTACAATATCTGTAATCACCGAAGCACGTTTTACTGGGTCATTTTGAGCTTCTTTAAGCATAAAATCGGCCGTAAATGTGATAAAATCGTGCTCATTCTGCTTCAAATATTCCTGTAATGCCGATGCTGAATATGCTTTTGCAAAAGAATCAGGGTCATGACCATCGGGCAATAATAATACCCGAACATTCATTCCTTCTTCCAATACCATTGGAATTCCCCGAAATGCCGCTTTTATTCCGGCAGCATCACCATCATAAACAATCGTTACGTTTTTGGTAAATCGACGTATGAGTCGAATCTGTTCAACGGTAAGCGAAGTTCCCGACGATGCTACAACGTTTTCGATTCCTGCTTGAAACATGGCAATAACATCCATGTAACCTTCAACCAAATAGCATTTATCAATTTTAGTAACAGCATTTTTAGCAAAATAAATTCCGTAGAGCGTATTGCTTTTATGATAAATTTCTGATTCTGGTGAATTCAGATATTTCGCAATTTCCTTATTGTCCGATTTCAGAACACGTGCTCCAAAACCGATTACTTTACCAGCAATCGCATGAATAGGATAGATAATTCGACCACGAAAACGATCAAATAAACTACCGTCGTCACGCAGTTTTGATACACCAATTTTATCGAGAAATTCGGGTTTAAACCCGGCTTTTAAAGCGTCTTTACTAAACATATCGCGTTCGTCGACACAATACCCAATTTGAAATTTCTCGATTATATCGTCACGCAATCCACGTTCGCGCAAATAAGCTTTTCCTATTGCCTGACCATCTTTATTATTTTTCAGAATATCAACAAAATAGTTACGTGCAAATTCTGCTACAACCATAAGGCTTTCACGTTCGCTGCGTTTCATAACCTCCTCGTTCGAAGGAGCCTCTTCTACAATTTCAATATGATATTTCTTGGCAAGATAGCGTAAAGCATCGACATAGCTCATCTGCTCATGTTCCATCACAAAGTTGACAGGATTACCTGCCTTCCCGCAACCAAAACATTTATAGATATTTTTCCCGGGCGAAACGCTAAACGATGGCGTTTTTTCATTATGAAATGGGCACAATCCGGTATAGTTCACTCCACGTTTTCGCAAAGCAACGAAATCACCAACAACCTCAACAATCTGAGCTGTCGACATTATTCTATCTACCGTCGAATGATCAATCATTATTCTGCCAACATCATGAGATATTCCTTAATAAATTCATTCAAATCTCCATCAAGAACAGCTTGAACATCTGATGTTTCGTAATTTGAACGTAAATCTTTTACAAGTTTATAGGGATGTAATACATAATTTCTTATTTGCGATCCCCACTCTATTTTCATTTTTACACCCTTACGGGCAGCTTCTTCTTCTCGCTGTTTTCGCAGTTCGATTTCATACAATTGAGATTTAAGCAAACGCATGGCATTTTCTTTATTCTGCAATTGCGAGCGCGATTCCATATTTTCAATGATGATGCCGGTTGGAATATGACGTAACCGCACTGCTGTTTCAACTTTATTGACATTTTGACCTCCGGCACCACTTGCTCTGAATGTTTCCCATTCAATATCGGCTGGATTGACTTCTATAACAATAGTATCATCAACGGCCGGATTGACATCGACAGATGCAAACGTTGTGTGCCTACGAGCATTTGAATCGTATGGTGAAATTCGGACTAAACGATGTACTCCGGTTTCTCCCCGAAGATATCCATAGGCATAATCGCCAACAAATTCGAGGATTACAGATTTCACGCCTGCTTCATCGCCTTTGTGGAAATCGAGTATTTTCACTTCAAAATCATTTCGTTCGCCCCATCGGGTGTACATTCTCATGAGCATTTCGACCCAGTCAAGACTTTCAGTTCCTCCTGCTCCAGAATTAATTTTCACGATTGCTCCAAACTGATCTTCTTCGCCTTTAAGCATATTTTTAAACTCCAGATCTTCAATTTCATGCATTGCATGATTGAATTGAGCTTCGAGTTCATCTTCTGTCGCGGCATCTTCTTTTATAAAGTCAAGTATGGTATTTACATCATCAACAGCCTGCTGAACATTTGCATATGCATCAGTCCATTTTTTTATGGAGTTGATTTTTTTTAATTGCTTTTCAGCTTCTACCGGATTATCCCAAAACGTGGGATCAGTTGTTTTTTGTTGCTCTTCGTCTAGTCGAATTAATCGATTTTCGATGTCAAAGATGCCTCCTGAGCGCCATCTGACGCTCAACGAGTTCTTTTACTCGTTCAATTGGTATCATAATGTGATTTGTTTAATTTTTATTTCGAAAGCGATACCAGTTTTATTCTTGTTTGAATAATGTATCGACACATTGTAAAGCAAGTTCTGTTTCATATCCGCGACTTGCTCCAAAGTTAATGATTTTCGATTTTCGAATATATTCATCTTCATCTTCGAGTGATGAATTCTTTTTGCGTAGTTGTTCAAGCATCATTTGGAGATATTCATCTTCGTTGACAATTTCATCGAGATATTTATCAATGGTTTCTTCTTTGAATCCTTTTACCTTCAAATGATATTTAATTTTTACTTTTCCCCACTTCTTATAAATCAATTTTCCTTTTATATATGATTCGATGTATCGGTCGGCATTTATGAACCCGTCTTCTTCAAGTTTTTTAAGAATCTCTTTAATCTGTATGGCTGTCATTCCCCAACTATACAATTTCATTTGCACATCAAATGTGCTTCGTTCCATTTTGCTGCACCAGTTCATTGCTTTTTGCAAAGCATCTTTCTCTGTCATATGAGATTTATTCATGGCTGCTCGTTTTATTTTAACCGACTTACTTCAATAATAAAAGCATCTGTAAAGCCTCGTTCTATTATTTTTTTCAATTCAGCTTCTGCTTCATTAAGATCGGTGTATTCTTTATAAGTATATCGATAAAATCCGTCGCTGGTTTTAACTTCTTTAATACCTTCAACTAGTTTTGCATCCATGAGTATTTTGTTATCAGCTGCTTTGAGTTGAATAGTATATTTTATTGGCCAGTTTACTTTATTCGTTACAATAAATCTGTTCAATTTATTCAAATAGAAATAATCTACTACGGTTGCATCTTTATATCCCTTATCAATACATTTATTGAGTGCTTTGGTTGCATCAGCTTTATTTTTGAAATCACCTCCATAATAAAGAAATCCTGTTTGCGTAGGCATTGAATGTAATTCTTTCAATACTTTTTTTACTTCAATGAAGTTTGTTAAGGGTATCGATTCTTTTGATTCTTTGACGACAATTGAATAACGATTATATGTTTGCATCCGAACATCATCAGGGATAAGTTCTTCGACGGTAACAACCATATTATTATCAGATTTTAATATCCTAATTTCAACTCTTCGATTGAGTCGAGCTGCTTGTTCGTTAAAACTACCGTCTTTATTTCTATCGTTTGCAATAAGCATATCTTTTCCTTCTCCACGACTAACAAATCGTAAAGGATCGATTCCTTTTTTCACTAAATATTCGACTACGGAACGAGATCGTGCTATCGACAATTTTTTATTGTAATTTTCATCTCCGCGAGAGTCACAATGTCCAATAATCTCAACATATAGCCCAGGATTTTCGTTCATTGTTATAAAAAAGCGTTCGATATTAATCATCGATTCTCGAGTTAATTCAAACTTTCCTGCATCGAAATAGATATTGTGAATTTCATAATATTTATCACGCTTCACAGATTCGGGAATTAGTCCAACATTCATATTGACCGGTATCGGACGTTTTAATTTCGGTAAAGAAATAAACTTTGTAACTTCACGATAGTTATCTTGCTTGAATTTCACATCATACTCTCCAGGTCGTAAATTCATGCTATATTCTCCTGTTTTCATATCAGGGATAACCGATTTAACGATTTTTTTGGTAACGGTATCGATTGCAGAAACGAGACAGGTACTATCAAGTAAGCCCATATCTTGTAAGGTAACTTTACCCGACAACTGAATATCCGGAAGTTTGGTTTGATCGTAAATAATTTCTAGTTCGTAAATATCTTCTTCGCCAAAGGTGAAATATCCTTCATTACGTGCTACCGAATAATATGCTTTTGAGCCGTCACCAATTGGCACTAAGAACGTATTATCATCGGTTGAATTAATCGGATACCCCAAATTTATAGGTTCACTCCAATTTATAGAATCTCGTCGGATGCTATAGAACTCATCATATCCGCCCATATTATAATGACCTTCTGAAGCAAAGAACAAGGTTTTTCCATCAGGCAAAATAACTGGTGTTTCTTCATCATAAGGTGTATTTATGGTACTTCCAAGATTTTCTGCTTTTCCCCAATCTCCATGAATTTTGCGAGACACATAGATATCTAAGCCACCCAAACCACCTTTTCTATCGCTAGTGAAATAGATTTCATTTCCACTTGGAGAAATCGACGCATTTGATTCCCAGGCAAGTGAATTTATATTGGAATTCAATATCTTAGCCGATGTCCATTTACCATTAACACGTTTTGCATAATAGATACTTCCTGTTTTATAACCCAATGGGCCTCCATCTTCGAGATCATCTTTAAATAACAATAATTCATTTCCATTGGCAGACAAACTCAGCGTTTTCATGTGGCCACGAGTTCCTAATTCAGAACTAATATCAACTGGTTTCGACCATCGATCGGTACTATCCTTGTGTGATTCGAGAACTTCTAATGATGTAATAACATAGGAACTTAAATTCAAGGTATCTTTTATGTTTTTTCCTCTTAATCTAGTATATATCAAAATTGTTCCATCACCATTTACACATGGATTGTAGTCTCCTATACTCGAATTTACATAGTTGCCCAGATTACTGATTTCGACAGGAACAGGTTTTTTTGCCAATTCTTTTGCATTTTTGCAGGATTCAATTTGACGTTCAACCATTTGAATATTATACACATCCTCAACCGGAAGCGTATCATGATAACGTTTATAGTAAATTTGTGCAGGAGTATATCCTTTGTTTAAGTGATAAGCATATCCAAGCCAAAACAATGCATCAATTGGAGCTTTTGTTTCCTTATAAGAGCCTTCTTTATATTTGTATGTCAAGTTTTTAACAGCACGTTCAAGGTAAGGTATTGATCGTCCGTTTTCAAAAGGCAATTTCAAATAACAAAGACCAGCTAAATAGTTTAAATTCGCATTATTGATATCATCACGAACCAATTCACGATATATCATCAATGCTTTTGCATATTGATCGTTTAGAAACAAATAATTTGCATCTGTTATTTTAGCTTTTCGAGCCATTTCTTGCTGTTTCTCTTCACTTTGCTGAGCAAATAGTTGTGTAGTTACGAAAACACAAGAAAGTATTATTAAAATTCTTTTCATGACATATTACATTAATAATCAATGTCTTTTAAAAGCAATATCTTATATTTTTTTTAAAAATCTTTATTGAAATAGTTATCAAAGATATTAAATCAATTTGTATTATAACAAAAAATCAACATTTTTAGGTTTCGTTTTTGATGAAAAAATCCCAGATTCTTTTCAAATCTTTTGAAACTGAATAATCTTGAGCATACATTACATTTATTTTTTCAACATTTTCCGATTCTTTTAGTGATGCGATTTCGATAATTCCTTTTTTGTAATTCTTCAGTTGTTTCGAGTTATAATTACGATTAAAACCAACCCATGTTCGTTTATTTACAAGGACCTGCATTAGGCTTCGACAAACGGATATTCTTTTATTATTAAAGTACATAAGCAATGGACTCAATAACATTATAACAAATATCATAATCAGATCAAAACAACGCTTAATCCATGTATTTCGAAACGAAATAATTGCGTTAATATTGACCGTATAAAAAGACGAAAGTGTATCTACATTATTATTTCCTACAATAAACAAAGAATGTCGAGGAACAATTTTACATTGAACTTGACGTGACGATAAAGTTATCATCGACGCAATGATTGTTTTTTCTGGAACATCTTTTTCGCAAAAAATGACGCAATTGATTTTATGGACAGACACGATGTCGGACAATTGTTGTAATTGTCCCAAAAACTGGTGATTTTCATTATCATTCAAACAATTAACATATCCAGCAACAACTGTTTGATTTTGAAGATTCTTTATTAAATCATTAACTCTTACACATTCATCAAAAGTGCCAACAATAACCGTTTTTTGCACCATTTGATGTCTCAAAGCAAACTCTTTACGCCACAATACACTAAACATCAAACGAATACACGGAATCGACACAAATTGCCAAAGAATACAAAAAAGGAACGATGCTCGTGAATATCGATATATCTCTGGTAATAAAGCATATATCAAAATGGTGAATATCGAAGAATAAAATAATGACCAAAAAACTTTTTTCATCGATACCGGTCGTAAATATGTCCCCATTAAAAACATGATGACAACAACTATTGACGCATATAATGGTACATTGATTTGATAATACAACTGAGGAAAGTCATATCCTTCAATTCCGTATTTATACTGCCCCCATAATGGAGAAAATACCGCAAGACCAAAGAACATTATAATCCAATCGGCTAGTGGATACAGTAATTTTACAAACAACCGTTTCATCAAAGACAATGTTGCTCTAGCCCAAATTGCAATATTTATCATGAACATAAATGTTTGCGCATGAGTTTTCGAAAAATACTTCTGTGCAAAGATTTTCATGGCCGTATAAAACAATACGACATAATTAAACGATGCCTTTTGTGTACTTTGTCCTTTGTAATGAATAATAGTTGTTCGAGGGAAATAGACGTTTTCAAAACCAGCATTTATGATTCTGTAAGACAAGTCAATATCTTCACCATACATAAAATAATCTTCATCAAGCAACCCGATTTTCTCTAAAACCGAAAACCGCAAAAACATGCAAGCACCCGAAAGGACATCGACTTTCTGAATTTCATCCTTATCTAAATACCCTAAATGATAAGCATTAAATCGCTTTGACATAGGAAACAATCTCGATAAACCCGAAAACTTATAAAACGCAACAGATGGTGACGGAAATCCACGTTTTGATTCGGGTAAAAACAGTCCATTCCCATCAATCATTTTTACACCCATACCTCCCACATTCTGATGATTATCCATATATTCAGAAAGCAGAAGCAATGTTTTTTTTTCGAGAACAGTATCAGGATTCAAAAGCAGAATATATTCAGCTTCCGATTGCCTGATTGCCTGATTATTAGCTTTTGAAAAGCCAACATTCTGCGTATTTCGGAGAAGCGTTACTTCGGGAAATAATTCCTCAATCATGCTACATGAACCATCAACCGAGTTATTATCAACAACAAAAACCTGACAGCAACAATGACTCATTGCTCGCCGAACCGAGTACAAACATTGTTCAAGATAATGTGCTACATTATAATTGACAATTATGACGGCTATTTTATATTTTGGTGCTTCCAATATCAATTTGATTACTTTTCAAAAGTATGAATCAGAATCTAGTAATTTTGATTTCAATTGAAAAAAATATAATTTTCAAAAAAAATATGTAACTTTCGATATATAATTTCGGTTAAACCGTCACAGAAAACAACATTTTTAATGAGCGATACAACCAACATAGAAGCAATGATAAAACTTTTGGATGACCCTGATGAAGAAATTTTCAGCGTGGTTCGCCAAAAATTATTTGACGAAGGCGTTTCCGTCATAAAACGAATTGAGGACACATGGGAACATTCAAGCAATACTGTTATTCAAAAAAGGATTGAAGAATTAACTCGTCAAATTCAAACCAATTACGTATCGGAAGAAATTAAAACCTGGGCTCAAAACGGCAAACACGATTTACTCGAAGCTTCGTTTTGGATTGCAAAATATCAATATCCCAATTTCACATTTTCATCTTACGAATTCATTTTAGACCAAATACTGCAAGACATCTCAGATGAACTGCATGATGACAATACTCCTTTGGAAAAGATTACATTGATAAACCATATTATTTTCCATACACATAAGTTTACGCGAACCTTTTCGACGGTCAACAATCCCCAGAATTTTTACATCAACAATGTACTACAAACGAAAAAAGGAAATTTCTTTTCTTTAGCACTTTTATATGCCGGCATCGGACAACGTTTAGGAATTCCGCTCATGACTCTTAATTTACCCGACAATTTTGCAGTTGCATATATGAATCCTCGGTATTCTGAATTTCCAATGGACGAAAACTCTGCTTTATTTTATGTAAATCCAGCAAATAAAGGTGCTGTTTTTGGCAGATTTGAAATCGACGATTTTTTACGAAAGCTAAAAATGAAGCCCGAAAGCTATTACTATATTCCAATGCACAATATTGATGCGATAATCCTTCAAATTGACTATCTAATACTATCGTATCAAAAGCTTCAAATGCATTCGAAAGTAACCGATTTACGCAGAATTCAAGATAGTTTAAGAAACGGATAAAACATTCGTATTGCAAAATATTCCTGTTTTTGAGCTCCAAAACCTTTAAAGAATCGAGCAATAGATGGGATTGATGAGCCTTCAAAATCAAGCAATGCTTCTTCTCGTGAATGACTTTCTATAAAATATTTTATAATTGCATATTGTGCGGCCGTTTTTCGTCCTCGTGCATTAACTGCCGAAGCAATATAAACATAACGATTATTATCTTTCACAAAAAAAGATACGGCTAATAATTCGTCATTTTCAAAAGCCCCCACTATTTCACAACAGTTTCTTTTTACAAGAAATTCCAAAACTGTTTTGCGTTTTATTTCATCAAAAAAAGAGTTGGACTGAGCAAATAAATTGAAAGCATCTTTTATTGGCACACAAGGCTTTACATTTATCACTCGGCGTTTCGCTTTTTTGATATTTCGAATTGTATCGGCAGAAAAATTTTGCTGGAGTTCGATGTATGACTTTGACAAGGGTAAAACAAAATTTTGTTTAATTAACACATCCCGACATGCATTTGATGGATTTGAAACATTCATTGATAAGCGAACAAGTGGGTAACGAATAGGTATTGCTCGCAGAAAACGGATCAAATCAGACTGCTGAATCTCTAATTTTGAAAAAACACCCAACTGCTGACTCATTATTGGTTGTGTAATAAGCGATATTCCCAACTTCTTTTTTATCGGCAAGGGCATCACCATCACATAATCGTCTTCGACTAAGGCACACCATCCAGGCGACACAAAATCTAAATACCACGATAATGCATAAAACACAGGATATTGTGAGGTTTCAATAACATTATCCCATTTCATTTTATCAATTTCGATATGCGACAGAAAACGTATCAATTTATTATTTTGCTTTGCTGAAATGTGATATTTTTCGAGTACATTTGAACACAAATATAAGGCATAAATCGCAATATTTTTTTCAATTCATCATGACTTACGACCATCTCATAACCGACCTTAGCAACAAAATTTACAAGCCATTGTATCTATTAACCGGTGAAGAACCATATTATCTTGACAAGGTTTTGAATTACATGGAAGAACACATTCTTGATGAAGCAGAAAAGAGTTTCAATATGACGGTGGCGTATGGGAAAGAAACCGATGCAAGAACTGTCGATCTTAATGCAAAACGGTTCCCTATGATGTCAAATTATCAATTGATTATTATAAAGGAAGCCCACGAAATGAAAGATATTGAGGACTTGGCTTATTACGCTGAAAGACCTCTGAAATCGACCATCTTAGTCATCGTTTATAAATATAAGACACTCGACAAACGAAAAAAGCTTTATAAATGTATTGAAAAAAATGGGGTTGTTTTTGATTCGCCAAAAGTTCCCGAATACAAAATACCGGCATGGATAACCTCATATCTGGCAGAGAAGAAAATGGCAATAACGCCCGAAGCGTCTGTTATGATGTCGGAATATTTAGGAAATGAACTTGGTAAAATTGCAAACGAGCTTAACAAATTAGCTATTCTATTACCTCCCGGCACAACAATAAACCCCGACCATATCGAGCGGAATATTGGCATTAGCAAAGATTATAATGTTTTTGAGTTACAAAAAGCAATTGGTCAGAAAGATATTTTAAAAGCCAACCGCATTGTCAATTATTTTGGACACAATCCCAAAGATCATCCTGCTGTTGTTGTTATTGGTACACTGTTTACTTATTTCTCTCAAGTATTGAAACTTCATAGTCTCAAAGACACATCAAAAAATAATGTTGCTGCTGCCTTAGGAATCAATCCCTATTTTGTTCAGGATTATTTCACCGCAAAAAACAATTACCCTTTAGTAAAAGTTATATACATTATATCTCTGCTTCGAGAATTTGATTTGAAATCAAAAGGCGTTAATAGCACAGCATCTGAGGGACAATTACTGAAAGAGCTTATATTCAGAATGATGCACATGTAATATAATTACGATGCCGAAGGTTTTATGAACGTAAAACAAAATTGGTTCGTTTCTACGTCACAAACATTTTTCTGTCCAAGCAAACGCTTAACAGTACAATACAAACATTTGTTATCGAAGCCACATTCTAACGTAAGTTGTTCTTGCGTTCCATGTTCAATAAATACATCGGGAATTCCCATTCTAATAACTTGAGCAGAGAAATTATTTGCTGCCATATATTCCAAAACGGCAGAACCAAAACCTCCAACAATAGTTCCGTCTTCAACCGTGATAATTTTCTCATATTTCGAAAAAACATGTTGCAACAGAACATCATCAAGCGGTTTTACGAATCGAGCATCGAAATGTCCAACTTCAATACCTTCATTTTGCAAACGATCGCACATACGAGAAATGGGATTTCCAACCGGACCGACACTAATGATTGCAATATGTTTACCCTCACGAAGAATCCGGCCCTTTCCAATTGGAATTTCTTCAAACGGTTTTTGCCAATCAGTCGATTCACCCTTACCTCGTGGATAGCGAATCGTAAATGGTCCCTTATGTGGCAATTGGGCTGTATACATTAAGTTGCGGAGTTCACACTCATTCATTGGAGCTGCTACGGTCATATTGGGAATGGCACGCATATAAGCCAAATCGAAAATCCCGTGATGCGTAGCACCATCAGCACCAACAAGACCAGCTCTGTCTAAACAGAAAACAACATTTAATTTCTGAAGAGCTACATCATGAATAACCTGATCATAAGCTCGTTGCATAAACGAGGAATAAATATTACAAAATGGCATTAATCCATTGATAGCCATACCTGCTGAAAAAGTCACAGCATGTTGTTCGGCAATTCCAACATCGAAAGCTCGTTTCGGCATTTCTTCGAAAAGAAATGTCATAGAACAACCACTTGCCATTGCTGGCGTGACACCAACAATTTTTTCGTTCATTTTAGCCAATTCAACCAATGTTTTTCCAAAAACATCTTGATATTTTGGAGGCTGCGGTTCTAAATAAACTTCTTTGATAATTTCTCCCGTAACTTTATTGAATTTTCCGGGAGCATGCCATTCTGTTTGAGAGATTTCGGCTTGTTTAAATCCTTTCCCTTTATGGGTTATACAGTGTAAAATTTTGGGTCCTGGAATTTTCTTTAAATCTTCAATTGTTTTGACTAAATGTACCACATCGTGCCCGTCGATTGGTCCAAAATATCTAAAATTGAGTGATTCAAATAGATTGCTTTCCTTTAAAATGATTGATTTTAAACCATTTTCTACTTTTTGAATTAACGATTGAGTATTTGGTCCAAAACGATTTAATTTCCCAAGAAATCGCCAAACATCATCTTTTAACTTATTATATGCTTTTGAAGTTGATATATCAAGCAAATATTGGTTAAGAGCTCCGGTATTCGCATCAATAGCCATATTATTATCATTGAGAATAACCAAGATATTGGGCTGAATTTCTCCTGCATGATTTAAAGCCTCAAAAGCCATTCCTCCGGTTAAAGAACCATCACCGATAATAGCAACAACCTGACGATCTTTCTCTCCTTTTTGAGCCGATGCAACAGCTATTCCAAGTGCTGCAGAAATTGAAGTTGAAGAGTGTCCGACACCAAAAGCATCATATTCACTTTCTTCTGGTTTTGGAAAGCCACTAATTCCTTTATATTGCCGATTGGTATGGAAAATTTGTTTTCGTCCGGTCAAAATTTTATGTCCATAGGCTTGATGTCCAACGTCCCAGACCAATTTATCGTAAGGAGTATTGAGTGCATAGTGAAGTGCAACTGTGAGTTCAACAACACCAAGGCTTGCTCCAAAATGGCCCGGATTTTTTGAAATCACATCAATAATAAATTCCCGCACTTCTTTGCAAACTTGAGGAAGTTGCTCAATCCCCAGCTTTCTAAGATCTTCAGGATATTGTATTGAATCAAGTAGCTTTTGCACTCTTTTTCTTTTCTTAGTCGCTAAAACGTAAGCTTGCTAACGTTTCGTATAAAATCAAAAAAACAACAAAAGGAGACGTAACCATTTAAAATGAGTTACGCTCCTTAAGTAATATCAAATCAATAAATTATCTGCTTTTTTCAAAAGCTTCAATTTCTGAATGTTTGCTCAAAAGATAGTCAATATCATCGAATCCATTTAACAAACAATCTTTCTTGTATGCATTAATCGCAAACGATTCCGTTTCGCCGGTTGCCATTATTGTAATGGTTTGGGCTTGTAAATCGATTTTAATTTCAGTAGCAGGATTTTTGTCAACTTCAGCAAAGATATTTGCTAAAAATTTTTCAGAAACCTGAACCGGTAATACTCCATTATTTAGTGCATTATTTTTAAAGATATCAGCAAAAAAGCTCGATACAACTGCTTTGAAACCATATCCTGCAATTGCCCATGCAGCGTGCTCACGACTCGATCCGCAACCAAAGTTTTTACCACCAACAAGAATACATCCGCTGTATTTTTTGTCGTTTAATGGGAACGTTGATATTGGTTGATTGTTTTTATCGTAACGCCAGTCGCGGAAAAGATTATCGCCAAATCCTTCTTTGTCGGTAGCTTTTAAGAAACGAGCCGGAATAATTTGGTCGGTATCAATCTCTTCGATTGGTATTGGAACTACTCTCGAAACGGTAGTTGTAAATTTATCTATTGCCATTTTTGTAATTTTTAATTCTTAATTAATAATTTTTAATTAGATGTTTGATGTCCAATTAATTTGAATAAATTCCATCTCTTTGATTTAATTTAAAATTCAAAATATAGAATTAAAAATTAAAGAAACTCGCGAGGATCTGTGATTTTACCCGTGATAATTGCAGCGGCAGCAGTCAACGGACTAGCAAGTATAGTACGAGCTCCCGGTCCTTGACGACCTTCAAAGTTACGGTTCGAAGTCGCTACGCAATATTTTCCCGGTGGTACTTTATCTTCGTTCATCGCAAGGCAAGACGAGCAGCCGGGTTGACGTAATTCAACATCAGCTTCGGCAAAGATTTTATCCAAACCTTCTTCACGAATTTGTTTTGCTACCAAAAATGAACCGGGTACGATGTACGTATTTATATTTGCAGCACGTTTGCGACCTTTTAACATCGCAGCCAACATTCTGAAATCTTCAATACGTCCGTTTGTACAACTTCCAACAAACACCCAGTCAACTTCTTTTCCAAGTAATGATTGTTCTGCTTCGAAGCCCATATATTGTAATGCTTTAACGAATGTTTCTTTCGTAGCAGCATCAACCGAAGCCAAAGCAGGAATCTTATCATTGATTTTCATTCCCAATCCTGGATTTGTACCGTAGGTAATCATCGGGATGATATCCGCAGCATCAAAAGTATGTTCTTTGTCGAATACAGCGTCAGCATCAGAATATAATTGTTTCCATTTTGCAACGGCAACTTCGTATGCAGCACCTTGTGGAGCATATTTGCGACCTTTTACATAATCGAACGTTGTTTGGTCGGGAGCAATCATACCACCGCGAGCACCAAGTTCAATACTCATATTACAAACGGTCATACGAGCTTCCATGCTCATTGAAGTGATTGCTGTTCCGGCAAATTCAATAAAATATCCGGTAGCACCGCTGGCAGTTAATTTCGAAAGAATGTATAAAATTAAATCTTTCGATGTTACGCCTTTACCTAACGAACCATTTATCGTGATTCTCATCTTTTTAGGCTTTGGTTGCAAAATACATTGACTTGCAAAAACCATTTCCACTTCGCTGGTTCCAACGCCAAACGCTACAGCACCAAATGCACCGTGGGTTGATGTGTGACTATCGCCACAAACGATTGTCATTCCGGGTTGTGTATAACCTAATTCAGGTCCAACAACGTGAACAATTCCGTTGTATTCATCACCTAATCCGTAGTATTGAATACCGTGACGAGCACAGTTTTCTTTTAACTTATCAACTTGAAATGCCGAAAGTTGTTCTTTAATCGGCAAATGCTGATCCTTTGTTGGTATGTTATGATCGGCAGTGGCGGTAATTTGCGAAGGACGAAATACCTTGCGACCACGATTTTCAATGCCTGTAAACGCCTGAGGACTTGTTACCTCGTGAATAAACTGACGGTCGATATACACGATACTCGGACCGTTTTCAATTTCCGAGACTACATGACTGTCCCAGATTTTGTCAAATAATGTTTTACCCATTCTATTTATTATTTTAACATTTTCAAATAAATAACTCTAAAATTTGAAGTTTTACGCTTCATACACCTGTCCGATTGCATCGATATATGCTTCAACCGAGGCAGTTACAATATCAGTATCGGCACCAAAACCGTAGAACGATTTTCCACTATGCTGAATACAAATATTAACTTTTCCCATATCGTCGGTGCCACCGTGAATTGCTTGAACAAGATATTCTTCCAAATACAAATCTTTGAACGGAATAATCTTTTTCACGGCTTCGAAGGCTGCATCAACCGGACCATCGCCAACAGCAGATTTCGTGATTTTTTCACCTTTTACATCCAACGTTACAGAAGCTGTTGGTTTAACATTTTTACCACACATCACCTGCAAGGCTTCTAAACGAATTGGACGTACTTTGGTATTTTTCGCCTTACCTATTAATAATAACAAATCTTCGTCGTTGATGTATTTTTTCTTATCGGCAACTTCCAAAAACTTGGTATACATTTCATCCAACTCTTCGCCTTGGCAAGAATAGCCCAACAATTGCAAACGATGTTTCAATGCAGCACGACCACTACGAGCCGTTAATTCAATGCTCGATTCATCGACACCAACATCTTTCGGATCGATGATTTCGTACGTTTCACGCATTTTCAACACGCCATCCTGATGAATGCCCGATGAATGTGCAAATGCATTGCGTCCAACAATAGCCTTATTCGATTGCACAGGACTACGCATCAAGCGACTTACCATTTTGCTGGTTTCCAATAATTTTGGAGTTACAATGTCGGTATGTAAATCTAGTTTATGACTCTTTATTGCCATAACGACTTCTTCCAACGAGGTGTTTCCGGCTCGTTCGCCCACACCATTAATAGTAACCTCTACCTGACGTGCGCCGTTTATCACTCCCGAAACGGTATTGGCAGTTGCCATTCCCAAATCGTTGTGACAATGTGTAGAAATAATTGCTTTATGAATATTCGGCACATGCTCCATCAAATATTTGATTTTTGCACCAAACTGGTGAGGCAAACAATATCCGGTAGTATCAGGAATATTAATAACATCTGCACCGGCAGCAATCATTTGCTCTACAACCTTAGCCAAAAATTCATTCTCGGTACGTCCAGCATCTTCACAATAAAACTCAACCTGTGCTACTTTCGATTTTGCATATTTTACTGCTGCTATACCCTGTTCTATGATCTTCTCTGGAGTAGAACGTAATTTGTGATAAATATGATAATCGGACGTTCCGATACCTGTATGGATACGTGCTATTTTAGCATATTGCAATGCTTCGGCAGCCACATCGATATCTTTATAAACAGCGCGAGTCAATCCACAAATAACAGGATTGGTAACTGCTTTTGAAATTTCAACAACAGATTTAAAATCGCCGGGACTCGATATAGGGAAACCGGCTTCAATAATATCAACACCCAAAGCTTCCAACTGGCGCGCTACCTCAATTTTCTCAACCATATTCAATTGGTTACCGGGAGCCTGTTCGCCATCGCGTAAGGAGGTGTCGAAGATATATACTTTATCGCTCATAATTTTTCGTATTCAAATTTGCACTTTCTTTATATAGTCTTTCATTAAAGTTTGTCCATGACTTTAAGACTATTACGATATCATTTCTTCTTTTTGATCTTAGCCGAAATTGCGCATGCAAAATTACACTTTCTTGACAAAGATTAATATTTTTTTAATGATTATCGATTTATGTAAAACAAAAAACCCTCCGGCATGCAGCACAGAGGGTTTTTTATCACTCACAGACACGCCAATCTTCTATCTCCCCAAAGGGAGGAGCAGAATGAGTGTGAGTAATATTAACATTGATCGAATCATCATTATATTTATTTTGTATTGCGAAGATACGAAAAAATATCAATCAATAATCATAATACGCAAAAATAATGATATTGATAGAGCTAACTATCAACATCATTATAATAATGCATACATAGAGAGCATCATAATTTTACATATCTTTAATAAAAAAAACCACAACCCCTTGCAATTCAAAAAAAGTTATTACCTTTGCGTCCTACATTTTTTATGTAAAATAACAAAGAGATAATTAATTAAAATAAAGGAAATCAAGTGGATACCTTAAGCTACAAAACACAGTACCTGAATAAAGCTACCGTAAAAAAGGAATGGGTTGTAGTTGATGCAACAAACCAACCAGTTGGTCGAATCAGCTCAAGAATCGCATTACTTTTAAGAGGTAAAAACAAACCAGGTTATACACCACATGTTGATTGTGGAGATAACGTAATTGTTATCAATGCAGAAAAAATCCGTTTCACGGGAAACAAGTTGCAAGATAAAGTGTACACACACCACACACACTATCCTGGTGGAAGACGTACAGCAAGTCCTGCACAACTTTTGGATCGTAAACCTATCGCAATTATCGAAACAGCGGTAAAAGGGATGTTACCAAAAAATCGTCTTGGCGACAGATTGTATCGTAATTTGCATGTCTATGCAGGATCGGTTCATGAACATGAGGCTCAACAACCAAAAGAGATTAACTTAAATTCAGTAAGATAAAATGGAAATCATCAACGCCTTAGGAAGACGAAAAAGTGCAGTTGCACGTGTATATTTAAAAGAAGGTAAGGGTTCAATCCTTGTTAACGATCGTGATTTCAAAACCTATTTCCCAGATGAAAGATTTCAGTTTGTAGTTGAACAACCAATAAATGTAGCAGGTGTTCAAGGCAAATTCGATATCAAAGTTAATCTTGAAGGTGGCGGAATTAAAGGTCAAGCTGAAGCATTGCGTTTAGCGATAGCTCGCGGATTAGTAAAAGTAAATCCTGAAAACAAACCGCTTATGCGTAAAGAAGGATTCTTAACTCGCGATCCGAGAGAAGTTGAACGTAAAAAACCTGGTCAAAAGAAAGCACGCAAACGCTTCCAGTTCAGCAAACGTTAATCGAACAATATCAATTAATAGAGTATATAATAAAAACCAGTTGTTTAGTATCCAAATTGTGTGGACTACCATTATGGTGCTACCTCATGATTGACTAAACGGAAGGCAAACAACATTGTAAAAAATGAGTAGAGTAACATTCGAAGAATTATTAGAAGCAGGAGTACACTTCGGTCACTTAAGACGTAAATGGCATCCTGCAATGGCTCCTTACATTTTCATGGAGCGCAACGGTATTCATATCATCGACCTACATAAAACAGTAGTAAAATTAGATGAGGCAGCCGAAGCAATGAAAAAAATTGCTAAATCGGGTCGCAAAATTTTGTTTGTTGCAACAAAGAAACAAGCAAAAGAAATAGTTGGAGAAAAAATGCAAGTAATAGGCATGCCATACATCACAGAACGTTGGAGCGGTGGTATGTTAACTAACTTCCCTACTATTCGTAAGGCTGTTAAGAAAATGACCAGCATTGATAAAATGTCAACTGATGGAACATTTGATGCACTTTCAAAACGTGAAAAACTTCAAATTACTCGTCAACACGATAAATTAGAAAAAACCTTAGGAAGTATTGCAGATTTAACTCGTCTTCCTGCAGCATTATTCGTTGTTGATATTCACAAAGAACACATTGCCGTAAAAGAAGCTCATCGCTTAAATATTCCGGTATTTGCTATCGTTGATACAAACAGTAATCCAGATGAGGTAGAATTTGCAATCCCAGGAAATGATGATGCAGCAAAATCTATCGATTTAATCTTAACCAAAGTTTGCGAAGCAATCAAAGAAGGTTTAGATGATAGAAAAATGGATAAAGATCGCGAAGCAGCTGAGAAAAAAGAAAACGGCTCAGAAGATCAAGATGCAAAAAGCAGCAGACCTAAAAAATCAGGAGCTCGCAAATAATTGCTCACCATATTGTCCTTGAATAAAGGGCTATAGAAACCCCTCATCTTTTCACAATTTGAATCATTGATTCAGGAAAAGATGATGGGTTTCTGAAATTAATAACAGACACAAAACTGATTCATTAACCACAAAAAATTAAAATAATGGCTGAAATAAGTGCAGCAGACGTAGCAAAATTACGTAAAATGACCGGTGCAGGAATGATGGACTGCAAAGAAGCTTTAGGTCAATCAAATGGAAATTACGAAGAAGCAATCGAGTTTCTTCGTAAAAAAGGTCAAAAAGTAGCAAGCAAACGTGTAGATCGTGAAGCTTCAGAAGGTTGTGTTTTAGCAGGAATTTCTGCTGATAGCAAAAAAGCAGTTATCGTGAGCTTAAACTGCGAAACTGACTTCGTTGCAAAAAATCAAGATTTTATCAACTTCACACAATCAATTCTTGATGCAGCACTTGCTGGTTTCCCAGCTGATGTTGATGCATTAAAAGCATTACAAGTAAAAAATCTTTCTATTGCAGACGGTATCATTGAAAAAATTGGAACCATCGGCGAAAAAATTGAAATTTCTTGTTACGAAAAAATTGAAGCAGAACAAGTATTTGCATACATTCACCCAGGAAATAAATTAGCAACAATTGTTGGTTTCAATCAAAAATTAACTGATGCTCAAATTGGAAAAGATGTAGCAATGCAAATCGCAGCAATGAGTCCTATTTCAATTGACAAAGATGACTGTCCAACAGATGTTATTGAAAAAGAAATCGAAATTGGTAAAGAACAAGCTCGTCAAGAAGGTAAACCAGAAGCAATGCTTGAAAAAATTGCGATGGGTAAACTTCAAAAATTCTACAATGAAAGCACTCTTTTAAATCAAGAATTTGTAAAAGATAACACAATGACAATACGTCAATATCTTCAAAAATCAAATAAAGATTTAACCGTAACAGCATTCCGCAGATACACATTGAATGCGTAATAGCATAAAAATTTAGTTATAAAAAAAGGAGAGTGTAAAATATTGACACTCTCCTTTTTTTTTATAACTTAGCCACCAAATCGATAACAAGAAAAATATGTTAAAATACAAAAGAGTTTTACTCAAATTAAGCGGTGAAGCACTTCAAGGCAAAAACCAACATGGTATTGATTCTTCAATACTTAATGAATATGCTTTACAAATAAAAGAAGTTGTAGAAATGGGTGTTGAAGTAGGTGTTGTTATTGGAGGTGGTAACATTTTCAGAGGACTTACGGGAGTAGACAAAGGTTTCGACAGAATCAAAGGAGATTATATGGGTATGATGGCAACAGTCATCAATAGTTTAGCATTACAATCGGCATTAGAAAGCATTGGGGTGTTATCTACAGTACTTACAGCTATCAAAATGGAACCAATTGCTGAATCATATTCAAAACTAAAATCAGAACATTTACTCGAAAATAAATCAGTAGTTATTTTTGGTGCCGGAACCGGAAATCCTTTTTTCACAACAGACACAGCTGCTTCATTAAGAGCAATAGAAATTGGTGCTGACTTATTATTAAAAGGGACTCGTGTTGATGGTGTATATACTGCAGATCCAGAAAAAGACAAAACTGCAGTAAAAT
>JACCEE011268772.1_pt1 | contig 28597 bp, 21 predicted proteins | sample 7449931 | NCBI WGS metagenome assembly JACCEE01 (sample SAMN15323457, study PRJNA562643) | freshwater metagenome | isolation source: river surface water | place: USA:Blue River Watershed | collected 2017-08-19 | reverse complement strand
TGAAAAGATCATTCAAACTCTCATTGGTCTCAAATTCTTCGGATGCCAAAGCACCGTTACCTTCTAATAGTATTCTAATTGAATTTAAAATCTGTTGTAAATCGAAAGACACTTTTGCTAGATCTCGCGTATTTGAATTGATAATTTCTGCAGCATTTTTCATCGCATAAACACCTTGTTGCGCATTTGAAAATCTGTTATTCAACGCTCCCAATTTTTGTTTTACTTCAAATATCTGTTGGATTTGTTTTTGTCTCTCCTCTTTTGATACAAATGGAATACTTGGCTGTAAAAGATAATCCACCTTGATTTCTTGAGTTCCAGAAGTCAAAACCTTCCCTGCACCCGCTATTGAATAATCAATCCACTCCAAAGCAGCATAATAAGTACCTTCTGAAACGTACGGTCCCCATCCTATTTGGTTGTTTTTAACGGCAGAGATTGGCACAGATGGGTCTGAATAACGTAAGTTCCATTCAATCTTTGACAATCCTTTACCGTTAGGAATAGGGAATTTGGCCACCGTATTGTTATCGGTTATTTCTGCAGAACTGCGAATAACTATAAACGCTTTTGCTGCCATTTCGTTGGATTCTGCTACAATTGAATCTTTAGCTGGGTAGATCAACGTTAATGGAGCTTTTACAGCTGCTTCTTCACGTTTTTTTCTACGACTTTCTACAGTTGAAAATTCCTTATCAAAAACGTAATAAATTGTAGCACCAGCGTTTGGGTTTGGCGCAGAGAATCGAGAAGCACCTTTATACCCATTTCCAGATCCGCCTAAGGGTGTTGAGGGAATGAATAACTTTACCGGAGTAATTGGCAACACATGATTTTGTATCTCAGGATTTTTCTGTGAGATATAGGATTTATATTCTCTAATTTTCTGATAATCATCGCAAACAGCAAATCCTCTACCAAATGTCGCTAAAACTAAGTCATCTTCGGATTCCTGAAAAACCATGTCTTTGATAGCAATAGGAGGCAAACCGCCTTGCCAATGATTGAAATGTTGGCCTCCGTTAAAACTAATGTGCAAGCCAAACTCCGTACCTACCAATACTAATTCTGGATCTTTAAAGTCTTCTATAACCGTTTTTACCGGTCCATTTTCTGGCAATCCATTAGTGATTTTAATCCAAGCTGAATTGGTTGATTTCTTGTAAACATATGGTTTAAAATCTCCAAAACGATGATGATCTAAGACAACATATACATTACCAGAATTTGGAGAAGCATATACCATCGATACAAAAGGATGTCCTAGGCCATTTACTAAACCTTTAGGAGCATCAGGAAAAATCATTTCCCCTGTTTGGTCAACTCCCACTTTAAGCCAAACATCGCTATTTACTTGTTTAACCCAAATCAAACCGTCATCGGTTCCCGCATATAATTCCCCGTTTTTCCCTTCGGCCAACGAAGTAATATTCCCATAAATACTAGTACTTTGATTTTTAACTACCGCGTTAATACCCCATACTTTCCCCATCACTGGCAAGGTATTCCGATCAATTCCTCTTGATAAATCTCCACTTATGGGTGTCCAAGAATCTCCTCTATCTTCGCTTTTAAACACTCTATTTGCAGCAAAATAAAGAACCTTAGGGTTGCTTTTAGAAATTATCAATGGAGCATCCCAATTCCAGCGCAAAGGAGCTTCGTTAATACCTACAGTTGGCTTAATATCAATAGCTTCACCAGTTAATTTATCAAAACGCACCAAACCTCCATATTGCCACTGGCTGTAGACAATGTTAGGATTTGTAGGGTCTATTTGAGATTTAAATCCATCTCCACCCACCGTTACAAACCAATCGTCATTACTAACCCCATTTGCGGAATAATTCCGTGATGGTCCGCCTAAGGTATTATTATCTTGAGTACCTCCATAAATATTATAAAATGGCTTTGCATTATCTACGGATGCACGATAGAATTGAGTAATCGATATATTATCCTTGAAGTTCCAGTTTTGGGCATTATCAAAAGTTTCATACAATCCACCATCGCAGCCAACTAACCAATGAGAAGCATTTTTAGGATCTATCCAAATTGCATGATTATCCACATGTTTATTGGATTCACCCGCATTTCGTAAGGTTTTTCCAGCATCATCGGACACTTTCAAATACGTATCCATAATAAATATTCTATTGGCATTGGTTGGGTCAGTGAAAATTTCTTGATAGTAATTCCCTGCGGTGAAAAAGCTATTTTGTTTTGACCAACTTTCACCATAATCATAGCTTACAAAAATCCCTCCTTTGCCCTCTTCGGCTTCGACCATAGCATATACCAGGCCGGCTTTAAGGGGTGAAGTTGCTACTGTAATTCTACCAACATCGCCTCCTGGAAGTCCCGAAGTTAGTTTTTTCCATGTTTTTCCGTTGTCTGAACTTTTGTATAGTGCAGATTCCGGTCCACCCCCTAAATATGTCCATTCATGTCGAATTCGTTGATGAAAGGCTGCGTAAATAGTTCCATTCATCGTAGGATCTAGATGAACCTCATTGCATCCGGTTTTATCGGAAACATGATAAACTCTGTTCCAAGATTTACCGCCATCTTCGGTTAAATACAATCCCCTTTCGCCACCTTCTTTCCAAACAGGTCCATAAACGGCTACCCAAACTCTATCCGAATTATTGGGGTCAATTTTAATCATTCCTATATGTTCGGACAATTTTAATCCCATATTTTGAAATGATTTTCCTCCATCTAAACTTTTGTAAATACCATTTCCATATCCAACACTGCGCTGATTATTGTTTTCGCCGGTACCAACCCAGAGTACATTAGGATTCTTAGAATCAATGGCTAAACAACCAATGCTCTGAGTCCCATAATTATCAAAAATCGGCTTGTATGTGATTCCCGCATTGGAAGTTTTCCAAACACCTCCATAAGCCGCAGCAATGAAATATTCGGATGAATTGATTGGATTTACTGCGATATCCACAATCCTGCCGCTAGTTGTTGCAGGACCAATCATTCGGAAATTAACATGGTTTAAAATGGGTTTAATCAGAGAATCTGTAGACCCTACCGCTTTGGAATTACTGCTAACTTTTACGGCTGATTTTTGTGTAAAGGCAGGTGTTAATACCAAGCCCGTTAAAATTAGGCTTATATATTTCTTTTTCATTTATTTATAGAATTAAAATGTTCGATTAATTTATTGGAAACGGCTGTCCATGAAAAGGTATTTCTTACATGATTACCTCCAGTTTCTCCGAGTTTCTTTCTAAGTTCTTCAGATTGTAAAATGGAAATTACGGATTGGGCAAACGCGCTAGGATTATCGGCCATCAGAATACCATCATTATGTGTAATTCCTAAACCCTGAAAACCAACATTTGAACAAACAACTGCCTGATTCATCGACAGTGCCTCGAGAACTTTATTTTGTGTACCTGCGCCTATTCTCAACGGTGATACAACTACATGCGCTTTTGCGTATTCATTGGCTAGATTTTCGATAAATCCAGTTACTTTAACTCTATCTGAGGCCAATTCCAAAACGGCTTTAATGGGTCGTTGTCCAGCAATAACAAATTCAGTATTGGGAACACTTTCTAAGATAATTGGAAAAATATCTTTTACAAAATACTGAACAGCATCCACATTTGGAGCATAATCCATATTTCCTGTAAATAATATTCGATTGGTAACAATTGAGTCTTTCCCCTGTGGCTGAAACGTATTAATATTCACACCATTAGGCAATAAATCAACATTGTAAATTCCTAATTTATTTAAATACGATCGATCCTCATCGGAACAAACCAGCACTTTTTTAAATTTGGGTAAGATCCTTTTTTCATAGTTTACCAATCGTTGATATTCCAAATTTCGAATCCACTTTTCTATTGGATTACTTGCCGCTTCTACCCTTCTTTTCCAGTATAGACTAAAAGCATCAGGCAAATCCAAAATGGCATTAGTTGGCACTGTTGTTTCAAAATATTGGGCCATTCGAATATGTTGAACATGGATCGCGTCGAACTGATTGTTATCTAATACATTTTGCAGCCTATTTTTAAATGACTGAGACCGGAAATACGCAACTTGTAACGGTCTATTTGTAAACAAGCCTAGTAAAGTAGATAGAAAAGAATGCCATTTGGGCTTAAAAATCCAAGAAATTGATTTGAATAACAATCTTCGTTGCGGATTTGTTAAAGTTCCTTCAAATCCTGTTTCTGCATTAATGGGTTGAAATAATTGCTCCACCGAATTAATATCCTCTTGATTTTCCGCAATGGTAATTAACTGTAAATCATTGTTTAGCGACAATTCTTTAGCTAAATTATAAATTTTCAATTTATCACCACGATACGGTGGATACGGCATTCTATTAGCAACGAAGAGAATCTTCACAAAACAAAAATATTGGATAAGTTTTAGATAATTTGCTTAATTCTTTGGCCACCGAATAATATCGTTTATAAAAGCTAAGTAAACTCATTGGAAATAGAGAAAAATCCCATTAGGTTTGTATTCTATGGTATCAATTAGCCATCGAATTGCTGAAATTACGGAGAGTCAAACTTTAGCCATGACGAAACTTTCACGGGAATTGAAAGGTCAAGGAATAGACGTGATAAACTTAAGTATTGGTGAGCCGGATTTCGATACTCCTGCAAATATTTGTGATGCGGCTACCAAAGCCATGAAAGAAGGGTTCACTCATTATCCCCCAGTGGCTGGTTTTCCGGAGTTAAGAGCAACCATTGCACAGAAATTACAACGTGAAAATCGTCTATCCTATTCGGCGGAAAACATCTTGGTAAGCAATGGAGCAAAACATAGTATCTTGAATGTTATATTATCCATAATTAATCCAGGAGATGAAGTACTAATTCCAGCCCCGTTTTGGGTAAGTTACCCATCCATTGTGGAATATGCCGGAGGAAAACCTATTTTCATAGAATCAGGTCCAGAACAAGACTTTAAGGTAACTGCAGATCAAATTAAATCTCATATTAGCGAAAAAACTAAAGCCATTTTATTCTCGTCTCCCTGTAATCCAAGTGGTTCTGTTTTAAACTATACTGAATTATTGGACTGGGTCCAGGTGTTAAAAGACTTCCCATTCCTAACTATAATTTCTGATGAAATCTATGAAAAGATAAATTACAGTGGAGCCCATGTATCTATAGCATCCTTTCCCGAGGTTTTTGATAGAACCGTAGTTGTAAATGGCATGTCCAAAGGTTATGCAATGACAGGTTGGAGAATGGGCTATATTGCCGGTCCTATTAACATTGTTAAAGCCTGTGAAAAAATACAAGGACTGATGACTTCGGGTGCCAATTCTGTTGCGCAAATGGCTAGTATTGAGGCATTAAACGGACCGCAAGATTCCGTTCATTCCATGGCTAATACATTCAAGCAAAGAAGGGATTTATTTCATTCTTTATTATCGGCGATACCCGGAATATCCTGTAATTTACCCGCAGGTGCATTTTATTTACTCCCCGAAGTTTCAAGACTATTCGGAAAAAGAACTCCAGACGGTGATTTAATTTCCAATGCTGAAGATCTGTGTATGTATTTATTAATGCAGGGACATGTATCCACCGTTTCAGGAGACGCTTTTGGCATACCTAATTGTATTCGATTGTCCTATGCTACATCAGAGGAAAATCTAAAAATTGCTGCGGACAGAATTTCTACAGCAATTTCAAAACTCATAGATTGATATTAGCGTATTTTTGAACAATGAATTCCAAACAACTTGATTCCATCTTCCAAGAGTTCAATAAAAAACGTATTCTTATTGTTGGAGATGTTATGGTTGATAGTTATATCATCGGTAAAGTAGATAGAGTTTCTCCCGAAGCTCCTGTACCTGTTGTTGATGTAAATAAATTTGAAAATCGACTGGGAGGTGCCGGAAATGTAGCATTAAACATAAAAGCCATGGGAGCTACTCCTATTTTGTGTTCTGTTATTGGTACAGATAAAGAGGGCGACGATTTAATGTCGATCATGCGATCATTGGATCTAAGCACTGCTGGATTGGTCCAAAGTGACAAAAGAAAGACAACGACGAAAACACGAGTTTTAGGGAATAATCATCAGTTATTACGAATTGATCATGAAATCACAGACGACTTAGATGTTGTAGATAGTTTTTTACTTGAGCAACGATTCAATGAAGAATTGGATAACATCGATGTTGTGATTTTTGAAGACTATAACAAAGGAGTCTTACACGCCAAGAACATTGGTATCTTAATTGAGTTATGCAAAAACAAGAATATACCAACAGTAGTAGATCCTAAAAAATCGAACTTTTTGGCTTATAAAAATGTAACCATATTCAAACCCAATTTAAAGGAAATTAAAGAAGGTTTAAAATTAGAGTCCGATTTAGGAGATAAAGAATCGGTTGAATCAGCCATCAAGCAATTGAAATCTTCCTTACACAACAGAATGACCTTGGTCACCTTAAGCGAACGAGGTGTAGTAATTGAAGATGGTGTAGATTTTTATCATATACCTGCACATATTAGAAATATTTCGGATGTAAGTGGTGCTGGTGATTCCGTTGTAAGCGTTGCTGCCTTATGTTTATCGTGCAACTTAAAAAGTCCTTTGATTGCTGAAATTAGCAATTTAGCAGGTGGATTGGTTTGTGAGAAAACAGGAGTAGTTCCTGTTAATAAAGACTTGTTATTGGCAGAAGCTAAACGCGTTGTTTGCCATTAATCCTTAAACTTTATTCAGGGTCATTTTGACCTGAATTCACAACCTTGTGCTTTTATAAAAATAATTATGCATGTAAGTATGTAAGAAAGTAATCATAAAACTCATTTTCATAAAAAAGGGTCGCTACATCAATAGCGACCCTTTTCATTTTGGTTATTTAATTACCTAGCGTAACAGTGTTACAGTTCCGTTGAACTCGTAGGTTTTGTCTTCAAAGGATATTACTTCTACTTTGTAAACATATACACCTTGCATACACTCAGAACCATTGTAGTTTCCGTCCCAACCTTTATTTAAGTCGTCTGTTTCATACAACTTCTCGCCCCATCTATTAAAGATCTTCAAATTATACGCTTTGAAGTTCATCGCGGTTACATTGAATGTATTGTTCTTTGAGGGTCCCGCTTCATCTGGGGTAAACACGTTTGGAATGTATACAATAATATCGGGTCCAATATGAACATTCTGATTAAATGTATCTGAACATCCATTGTTTGAAGTTACAATTAGCTTAATATTATACAACGCTGTATCTTTTCCATAAGCGAATCTTGGATCACGAGCCGTTGATGTATCATTCGCATTTCCAGTTCCGAAATTCCAATTGTAAGACAATGTAGGATTGAATGGATTTACGTCAATTGTACTTTGGTTTATCATTCTAAACTTCGGCAAAGCAACGGTAGTATGGTATGGTGGATCGGTAGAGAAATAAGCTCTAGGTATTGGGTAAGCTTCCACACCATTAGGCAAACTCACCGTAGTGGCACAAGGACCTGCGGTGTTGGTAACAGTTAAAGAAACATCATACTTTCCTTGCACGGTGTAAGGTATTCCAACTGGATTTTGCAAAGCAGAAGTTTCTCCATTTCCGAAAGTCCACGCATACGTTAACTGACCTGCTGGAATTCCTCTCTTTTCAATAGTACTCCAATTGGTAATCAAAGGAATACATCCTTGTTGATTAACCAATGGATCAATATCTGGGTATTGGTGTAATATAATCTGAATGCTATCGCTTACTGGAGGACAAACGTCGTTTGCAATCGGCAGTGTAGTTACCTTCAAGTATGCGCCCCCTTTTGCTTTGTCCCCTACACCGTGGGTGTAACTGATATTTTCAGATCCTGTATTATCAATTGTACCGTCTGATAAAGATCCGTCAGGATGATTTTGCAGTGACCACAACACTTTACCACCTACATATTTGCTGGTACTCTGAATAGCAAACGGAGTTCCTTCGCAGGCCTGAGCCGGATCGGGTGTGGTGATGGTTATCTCTGGCTGATTCCTTACCGATACATTGTAGGTTTCTGTATCGCTACATCCATTGTTATCGGTATAGGTGAATCGCAGATTGTATGGGCCTTCCACATTGTTCGCTGTGCCTTGGGTAAAGGGCTTGAACTTATTTCCATTCAACGTCACTCCACTGCTTACGGCTGTCCATACCGCCGTGGCAGTGGCAGGCTTGGTTTGTGCCGTATTTATTCTGGAGCTCAAATCCAACTCTACCCCATTGTTACAGATGGTGATGGGCGCTAACAATACTGCGTTCGGGGTGTCATTCACATAGATATAGAAACTATCCTGCTTCAAACAACCTGTTGCTGCATTGCTATAGCGGATAAACCAGGTACCCACACCAAAACTCGGCAAGAAATAATGCCCTTTGATTAACTGAGTGTTCTTTACTTTGGGGTCGTTTCTATCGTAATTGTATTCAATAATCTCATATTTCGACCCATCGTTATCCTTGGCTTGTACGCTGTTTACGGTAATGTATTGGTACAACTCCATCGTATCCCAGTTTACGCACACTGGATTGGGTGAGGTTACTTTAATCGTAGGCTCAGGAATGATTTCTACCTTCACCGTATCGCAGGTTCTACAACCCGTGATTTGATCTTCTACACACAACCCAAATTTATACGTTCCTTGGTAGTTGTCTTCGGTGGGGTTTCCAAACTTAAAGCGCCAATCCGGTGAGCCGAAAGGATTGCTGTTGTACAATATCGCCGTTGGATCTATTCCACCGGGAGATTGCAACACCGACCAATCCATCTTAATACCTATTTTCACCTTAGGTCTGCGGGTGATGGCATCCATGCTAATTTCTCCCAAATCCTGACAGAACGTGGAGTCTGCCAAATCAACCATCGGGTTACCATTGATTCGTTGGATTACGCTATCGATGTTAATACAGCCGTTGGTGTCTTTGTACCATCCGTAGATTTTACCTTGGAAGCTATTTCCGTTCTGCAACTGGGCATTGTTCAATGCGGTGGTCTTGAAACGATGACGCGTTGTGGTTACCGAATCGATCATATTGAACGCAGACCCTGCTCCGGGGTTGGGCGTTGTTGAAGGCTTGGTATATACGTTGTTGGGTAGTTTGTTTTCAAATCCCCATATGCGGACTCCGTTTTCTTTACCGCGGTTAAAGAAGTTGTTTACTTCAATATCTCCGTACACGAAACACTGTGCTTTCAATGGCTTGGGATCCCATTTCACAAACGGCAATGTATTTACGCGTACACGAATGGTATCGCGGTCTTCGCACGTAACCCCACCCTGGGTTACTTTGGTATACAAATCGTAATCAAAGAACTGAGCCGACCCACCGGGAGTATTGGTATTAGCCGGTTTAATGGTATAATTGGCATTGCTTCCCAAGGTTTTGTTGCCGGTTATATCGGTCCATGTATATTGAGCAGTTATGCTACTGGGTCTATGCGTGGCATCCAATGTGGTGGATTTTTGGTTACAGATGGCTTTATCCGATCCCGCCAAACTCACTACCGTATCGTTCACAAAAAGCTCCACCGTATCTTTCTTCTTACATTGCCATTTGGTTTCCATTACCTCTACAATGTACTTCCCTTTAATATTTACATTAATAGTACGGGTGGTATCGCCTCGATTCCATTTGTATTTAACGGTATCGGCATGTTGGGCATCGAACGTATAACTTTGATAGGTACAAATACGCTGATCCGGACCCAAACTCACCACCGGCAACGGTTTTAAGAATATGGTAACGGTATCGTAGAAAATACAACCATCTCCATCTGTAACGCGTACTCGAATAGTAGAGTCCCGGTTGATGTTGGGGATGGTTAAATCCTTCATCGTATCGCCATCGAGGTGTGTCTCCGCCTTCCAAGGGGTGTTTACACCCGTATCCTTAGTAACGCGGGTCCAATAATAACTGAAAGGTGACTTACCAAACAATACATTGGCATACAAGTTCATGGTAGTTCCTTTACACGCAAACGTATCTTTAGTAGCCAAGGTTACTACCGGCGGATCAGGAATGATCACCGTATCGCGATAGATAGTTGGACAGTTATCCGAATTGTTGACTGTGTGAATTATTATATATTTCCCTCCTTTGTAGAAGGTCATGGTATCGGTCTTCTTGGCACTATAAAAAATCTCAGATTTCCCTAAACTATCCCTTACACTCCAACGGAAGGTTGGTGTCCCTTTAAAGGTTGAAGCTACGCTTGCCGACATCACAAATTGACCACATTTTAGTTGGGTGTATGTGCGCTTAGAAAAAGCCCTTGGATTAACTTTAATTTTATATCCTCTGATGGAAATCGATGGCTTTGGACAATGATTATCCGTTACCTGAGCAGTAAATGAATATGCTACATCCGAAGCCATCCCTAATCCCGGGGTCCATTCAAAATCCGCGTAAGCTTTTCGCTTTTCAGGCCAATTTGTTTTACTTGCCACCGTAAATTTTGCACCCGGAATACCATTGTTCCAAGAAACCATGGTTGTATCCGGTACCGTTTGATTGGGGGTAAACGTTTCATCGTCTGATTCCACTTTGAATTTAATGGTTTCACCTTCACAAACTTTATACGAATATGGTCCAGCTAATGTTGGAGCTTTGTTGTACCCACAATCGTCCTTTACGATAATTTGCATATCTCGCCGGGTTTTACCCACGATTTGCCATTTATTGGTGGTGTCCCTTCTCCATTCAGTAATTTCAATTACCAATACTGCAACCTCATCGCATTTTGTGGGAGTGAAAATAATGTCTCCAGAACCTGTATCAAAATGAAAACCTCTGGGAGGTTTTGCCGATAAATTTGTTGCACATTTAATCGTAGTTGGCGGAACGCAGTAAGGGGTTACTGGATATCGGGATGAAAAAGGAGAAGAATATGGAACGGAAGTATTTGGCACCGAAGACAACGCAGGAACCAACTTATAAGAAAGAGAGTCGTAATCAACGGTATCTATGGCTCCATTGTTATAATAATAGGCTTGGTTACAGCATGCGTAAGCAATTGGAACATTACTCAACTGGGGCGATGTATTGCATTTGTTTTTAGATTTATTAACGTTACAAACATTAATGGTAGTGGTGGTCCAGAAATCGGCCCAGGTAGCACCGGTTGTAATCGCTGCGTTTCGACAACATTGGTTGTAGGCAATAGTTAAATCGCAATACGTTGAACCTAGACCAGAGGTGGAAAATGGCGCTTTTGTAATATCAATATTGGCTTCATAAATATGTTCTTCTACACCCTCGCCTGTATAGTCTGTGTTTGTTGGACTACAAGGACTGCTTGCAGTGGAACATCTTGGTGTAATATCTCGGATACTAACCCGTGATAAGGACAAAGAATACCTAGATGTGCTTTGTCCACCATTATTTCCTGCATACCAATACAATAAACTCCAACTTGGGGGTGCTGCAGCACCTCTGCAATCGCGATAAAATGTAATAATTATCTTATATTTTCCATTCCCCAAGCACTTGTATCCCATATCCGCCCCCATTACGTGATCGGCTTGTGCTGGTTTAACTATAAACACAAACAAAATCATGAAAAAGAGTCGGAATAATGACTTGATGTACTTGGTGTTAATTCCTGATTTTAACATGCTGATTAACGAAATTATTTATAATGCATTACAATGCCAAATTCGGTACTAGAATTAAACGTTTATTTTCTAAACATTCAATTCCATGAACAACGAAATAGACAATTAGAACATTTAAATAGTTTAGACGTTTCCTATCCGAAAAACGATGCCCCAAACTTTACTTTATCAACAAATACGTATCAAACAAAGCCCAGCAATTGCTTGAAGGCAATCCAAACATTCTTTTTTAATTCTGTAGACGACAACATGGAATTAAAACCAGGTAAAAAAATTAACTTCGAGTTATTGAAATTACTCATAGAATAATGTTTCATCGCAGGTTCCAATAGCGGATTATCGGACCACAAAACACAATATTCCGCGTCAAACTCATCCCAAAAATCTGCCGATATCACCATGCCCTTAGTTGGAGATAACGATTTAATCTTTATTGAATTTTGTGCGTTCATCATGGCCACATCCACAAATTGCAATGGTAACCCTTCTAATTTCAAGTTGGTCATTAATTTCTCGTAAGCAACCCTGGTGGAATCCGAAAAAACACTATCACCACTATCCACAAACAGATTCAATATTTTAACTTTTTGCTTTGGTGTGCTAACTGGTAACGATTGTATATCAGATTTTAAGACAAAAATGTCTTTCCCAAATAAGGGTAACAAAAACAAAGGATTTTCAATATTTTGTTGATTCGTACCGGTTTCCATGATTCGATTTGTTACCTTTGTTGTGCTATGGGATTCGAAATTACGATTGAAAAATCAGAAATTAGTAGAATTAAAGATTTTGACCCTCAAAATATCGGTTTTGGCAAAATTTTCACAGACCACATGTTTTTAGCCAACTGGAATGGCAACCAATGGACTAATCCAAGAATTGTGCCTTACGGCCCACTTAGTTTAAGCCCTGCTACCAGTGCCATCCATTACGGACAATCCATTTTTGAAGGCATGAAAGCTTTTAAAAGTCAGACAGATGGCAAAACATTGTTATTCAGACCATTAGAGAACTGCAAACGACTAAATAAATCGGCCGAAAGAATGGTAATGCCTTCCGTTCCAGAGGATCTTTTTATGTTGGGCCTAACTACCCTTTTAGAATTGGATGAAGCATGGATTCCAAAAACCGAGGGTGGTGCATTGTATATTCGACCTTACATGTTTGCGACGGATGATTTTATCGGTGTAAAGCCATCCGAAAATTTCATATTTGCCATTTTCTGTTGTCCGGTAGGCCCCTATTACAACAAAGCTTTGAAAGTAAAAGTTGAGGATGAATTTTCTCGAGCAGCTCCCGGAGGTGTTGGTTTTACAAAATGTGCCGGCAATTACGGAGCAGCTATGTATCCTACACAAAAAGCGCAGCAGGAAGGATATGATCAAGTGTTATGGACCGATCCAGTTTCTCATCAATGGGTGGAAGAAACCGGAACTACCAATTTGTTTGCGGTTATAGACAATACAGTTATTACGCCCTCTTTAACCAATACATTGTTGGCTGGGATCACTCGAGATAGTGTGATTATTGGACTTAGACATTTGGGATATACGGTAGAAGAACGACCCTTATCTGTGCAAGAGTTAAAAGATGCTACTGCACAAAAAACACTCAAAGAGATGTTTATTACGGGAACTGCGGCTACCTTAATTTCAATTCAAGGGTTTGGACACAAAAACGAGTATTTTGAGGTTTTAGACAACGGGAACACTGCCACTTCATCAGCCATTAAATCCTTTTTAGATTCACTTCGATATGGCAATATAGAAGATCCATTTGGATGGACCGTTTCGATTTAATCGAGGTTGAGTTTACGATTTTTAACGAACAATATTCGCTACAGGCACTGAGGAATTGCTGTCTTTAAAATAAATTAGATGCGCTTATTCTGTACTGCTGTTTCGGCTAATTAAAATGTCTGATTAGACTAAATCCAAAACCATAAAACGACTTACTATGTATGCGGTTGGTGCGAGAATCATGAAACATTTGCATGTTTGCATTGGGCTCTAATACCACGGTAAAATTCCTATTGATATTGATGGATGGTCCCATTGCTACTTTCATATCCATAGTTGTTAATCGCTGATTATCAATAGAATGAAATTCGAAATCACTAAAATAATACCCACTACTTTTCATGGTTCTACCGGGAGATATTTGCATCGCCACCCGGAACGGTGTTTTTCCTAAATACATCAACTTTCTGAAACCAATTGGAATAGAAATTTTAGTTATTTGGTATTTAATTCCACCTTGCGTTGTGGTTAGTTCGTTCACCGTTGAATCGAAATAAATAACTTGTCTATCGTTGGGATTAGGAAAACCTATTAGCACGGAACTATCACGAACCGTGTAGGAATTCCACTCGCGTTTTTGCCACTGCCCATTGCCTTCCCACTCACCGTAAGACATCCCCAAAGCCAATTGTATTCCATTGGATACATCTTTTAGTAAGGATAATTGGTAATGTGCGTTGTATTGATTCCCTAATACACTGAGCGGCAGGGTTTCATCAAAATTGGTCAAGACTCTACTGCCAGTACCCACCGATAATTCAAGATGATATGGAGAATCGAAATTACCCGGTTTAAAGTACCGGTTCAGTTCATCCTCTTCTAAATCCACAAAAACCGCTTCAAACTCCGATTGGGATAATGGATCCGGGATTTCAAACATTTGCAAACCTTTACCATGGGTTAATGCCAATAATGCTTCTATATCCAACCATCGATTAATTTCCGTTTCTTTTTCAACTATTATTTCGGCAGATATCAGTTCTAGAGATTGTGATAGAATTTCTTCCGTAGGATTGATGATATTTTTAACTTCTGACGTTGCTAAGACCGAATTGTATCCTTCGGAAATTATAGCGGCAACCTCTTCGTCCATCGTTTCCTGTGATTTTTTACCCATTGAACGTGAAGCTTCTTGGGAAAATAAAACCGTGTTAACTGCCGTGGGCCTTTTTACTAACTTTTTCGTAATCTGTATTACCGAATTATCCTTGTCGGTAACCGATTTCTCAGAATTGTCTTTTGTAGACTGTATTGTATTTTCTACTTTGTCTTCTACTTGTTTTTGATACTGTATTTTTTGTGAGGATTTACTATGATTCTCAGCAATTACAATCGACTTTTTCACTTTGCTGTGAGCTGAATTCCAGGCGAAATAACCCAATCCAGCAGCCGTAAACAAACCACCCACAATTACAATTCTTGGCCAAAACAATAATAATCGACGTTTCTTTTTTTCTCTGCGCTGCATTACCTCTTCAAAGGTCATGCGCTCATTTAGCGGAGACTCTAAGTCGTGGATTTGCTTGACGATATGTTTTTTCAAGTACGACATTAGGAGGGTGAGTTAAGGGGATTAGAGGATGGATTTTGTTTAACAAAAGCTAATTGCAAGGCCTTTCTAGCTTTAGAATATTGCGATCTAGAGGTACCTTCATCAATTCCGAGTTCTTCTGCAATTTCTTTATGACTAAATCCTTCAATTGCATACATATTAAAAACGGTTCTGTACCCAACGGGTAAGGATTCAATCAACGACAATATTTCTTTAACCTGCAAATTATTCAAACTTTCATCGTCAAATCCCAGGTGATACTCTTCTTCAGTAAGAGAGTCGAGAACATGTTTTCTTGCCCTAATTTTATTAATGCATTGATTAACGGTAACTCGTCTCATCCAAGTTTCAAGGGAACTTTCCCCGCGGAACTTAGACAAATTATCGTATATCTTAACAAAACTCTCCATGAGTGCGTCTTCTGCTTCTTCGGTATTATTGCAATAGCGTTGGCACAATGCGAACAATTTTTTGGAATATCGGTTCCAAAGTTCGCGCTGACAGATTCGGTCTTCGCGCTTGCAACCCTCTAACAATTCTTTGTCCGTCATGCCGGTGTATAAATTTCATGACTCCTTTAGGAAGTTAACGCTATAGACAAGCTATTTTTCAAATTGTTGCTTCCTGCAGAAATAATTTTTACAAGTTTCGAAAAAAAGCTAAGGTTTTCCACAACCGGTGGCAATAATTTTCTTTTTAGATTGATTATGCGGTTGTTGTTTTACTGCAATGTTTGTTAGGCTAGTTAAAGAATCGGCAAAAAATCTTTGTAATAAGACTTCCATTGTGTATTATTTCCTAGCAATAGTCTATTTTGTTTTAACTTCTCAACTATCGGCTCAATTTATAAAACAGAATTACTTGGACCAAGCCGAAAGAATAGTTAAGACGCTTTCGTTTGAAAAGCAAGTTGCGCAATTATTGATGGTTCCGGCTTGGTCAAAAGACAATCAGGTAGATCCCATTTTGGTTAAACAAATTAAGCAATACGGAGTTGGGGGGATAATTTGGTTTCAGGGCGATTTAATCACTCAGGCCTATTTAAATAACTATTACCAACAAGAAAGTTTGCTACCTCTGTTGGTTGGTATAGACGGAGAATGGGGGTTATCAATGCGCTTGTCTAATCAGTATAAATATCCCTATGCGTTAACCTTGGGTTCGGCATCCCAAGTAAAAAAAGGTTTATTAACCGAAGAGTACAGCTACCGTACCGGATTATACATTGGTTGGGAATGCAAACGAGCGGGAATACACATCAATTTCGCCCCCGATATCGATGTCAATACCGAGCCCAACAATCCCATCATTGGTTTTCGGAGTTTTGGATCAGACGAGGCCCATGTTGCTCAATTGGGATTGGCATTTTCGAAAGGATTACAAGAGGCAGGTATTTTGGCCTGTGCCAAGCATTTTCCGGGACATGGTAACACCGTTGTAGATTCTCACAAAGATTTGCCAACCATTTCCCTTCCCCTTTCGGAAATCGAGAAAACACATATCGAACCATTTCGAAAACTCGTTGACCAACCCGTTGCAAGTGTTATGATGGGTCATTTACAAGTTCCAAGCATGGACAGTTCCGGACTACCTGCTTCTTTATCGAAAACGATTATTAACGATTGGGTTCGTGGTAAACTGGGATACAAAGACCTGATTATCACAGACGCTTTGAACATGAAGGGTGTTGCGAAAATTTCCACCCCTACGGAAGTTGCATTTATGGCTCTGCAAGCAGGCAATGATATTTTATTATTCCCAGAGGATGTAGCCGGATTTATTGAAATGGCGAAATCGGCAAAAGAAAATGGATGGTTGGATAGTTCCGAGATTGCTCAACGTGTTAAACGAGTGATTGGGGTAAAGATACAGCTGGGATTATTTCAACAACGATTAACCGAAATCCCTGGACTATCGAACGATGTACAGCAATTGCAAAAAGAATTTGAGTCGATATACGAACAAGAAATCACCCAAAAATCCACGGTAAACTTGCAACCTACGGTAGGTAGCATATCAGGATTGCCATGGAAACCCTACCAATCCGATAGTATTTTACCCGTTTTTATCGGCGATAGTATATCCTTTCAGGTATTGAAAAAACTACAAGGCTACAATTATTGCAAATACCCTGTTTTGGTGAATTGGAATGCCGATTCAATAAAATTAAATATTGTATTGAAATCAATTTATCAGCGACATTCGCTTCGTTCAAGAATTGTTGTTTTTGGTTTGGACTTTCCTGTTTGGGGAACAAAATCCCGTCTCCTACCCTCTAAAATCACCCTATTTTTAATGGACCTTCAAAACAAATATAGAATGGTTTATTTGCATGCAGGTCACAGTTATGCTATACGCGAATTGCAACAAAAAAGTACGGTTCCCATAGTTATTGTTCATGAAAATGCATTCAATAAAATTCAGGCTGGCATCGATAACCTATTTGGTGCTTATTCGGGCCATGGAATTTTACCGGTTGAAATTAAGAATTCAAGTTCCTTGGTTTTAAACGCAGTAAACAACTGGAAAAATCTTCCCAATTTTATACCATCGTATTTAGAGGGCAAAGATCACTTTCAACGTTTGCAATATTTGCAACAAACCGCGGCTATTGATTCCATGATGCAATTAGGAATATCGGAAAAATTATTCCCCAGTGCTCAATTAGTAGTACTTAAAGACGGTAAATTATTCTACGAAAAATCTTTTGGCTACCTCCCCGACTCCACGGAAACATTGGTTGGACTTCAACAAAATCAACGACTTAAACTAATACAAGAAAGTCAGGGAAACACGGGACCCAAAATACAAGCCAACAATCAACATATTTATGATATTGCTTCGGTAACTAAAATTGCTGCAACAACCGCCGCCATTATGAAATTGGTTGAAACGAAAGGTATCAAATTGGATGTAGGCATCGGAACGTTGTTTCCTGAGGTTTCGGCTAGTCCATGGGCAACATTAACGTTACGTGAATTACTAATGCACAGAACGGGATTAATTGCATTTCTGCCATTAACTTCTAAGTTTATTGAACATGGTGCTCAGGTAAGAATCAATAGCAATGCTGGAGTTAGTACGTTGATGTCGGACAACCAACAAATGCCAGTAGGACATGGGGTTTGGATGGATCAATCGTGGGGGAATCAGGCTTGGGAATGGATAAAGCGATTAACCCCGCTTGCCGATAAAGCCTATATATACAGCGACATTAATTTTGTTATTCTTGGCAAATTCATTGAATATGAGACCGGTATGGGATTGGATCGATACATGGACCAAGAGTTTTACCGGCCGATGGGATTAACCACGATGGGATTCAGACCATTGCAGCGAAATATACCGCATTATCAAATTGCACCTACTTTTATTGACACCTATAGTGTTACTTCGAGTTTGGGAAGAGGATTGGTACAAGGTTATGTCCATGATCCTACAGCCATGTTTTTGGGTGGCGTAGCGGGAAATGCAGGGTTGTTTTCCAATGCACACGATTTGGCTTGCTTTATGGAGATGTTGCGTTCGGGAGGAATTTGGAATGGAAAGCGATACCTAAAATCCAGCACCATAGCTCATTTCACCACCAGTGTTGGAACGATTAAAACCACTAAAAAGGGAGAAAAAATTCAACATTACCGAGGTTTGGGATTCGACAAAGTAAACGGTAAAGTAGGTTTAAAAAACAATGTATTTGAAGGAGCTCCGGAGAGTCTTTTCGGTCATAGCGGTTACACCGGCACTTGGGCTTGGGCTGATCCAGAAAGCGGATTGGTTTTTGTTTTTTTATCGAACAGAACCTTCCCTAACGATACCAATAAAAAGCTGGCCGAAACGGGTTTCAGGGGTAGATTGTTGGAAGTAGTGTATAAAAATCTACCGAAAGAATAGCTGTAGATCGATACCTGCTAAATTCCCACTACTCATTAGCAATAATACCTGGTGTTGTGCGGGTTTATTGTTTAAAGCATTTACTATCAAGTTTTGTAATTCGAGGGGTGAACTGATAGCATGTCCTACACCAAATCGACTTTCAATTTCTTTGGCGCTGGGAATTGGCATTTTCTTTAATTTAAAAACATGGGGATCAAATAAAATAAACGCTTGGTTTGCCGGTTGCAGGGTTTGGTTGTACCTGGACATAAATTCGGGGTTTAAACTTGAAAACGTATGTACTTCAAATACCGCAATAAACTGAGAATCTGGAAATTGTTCTCTTACCGCATTTACGGTTGCTGCCACTTTGGATGGGGCATGTGCGAAATCTCGGATAACGGTTAAGGTTTCTGATTGATGAATAATTTCCATTCGCTTAGCGGTACCGGGGAAGGTGGACAATGCTTGCCATGCATCGTTTTCTTTGATACCAACCCATTTCGCCAATTTCACCACCCCTGCGGCATTTTGTAAATTGTGTTTTCCAAAAAATGGAAGGGGCACGTGGGTGGGATTTCCATCGGTATCGGACGTTAATAAGACCCCGTGTTCTTGAGGTATATAATTTGGTTCCGCGTACGGAATAGCGTTAACGGATTGTTTTTCAATGATTTCCTTTAAATCGGCATCCCCTTCGAACCATACCACCGTTGGGTTATCACTGTCCATGGATTCAATCAACAATCGAAATTGATCTTGGTACAGGGATTCTTGCGGAAATACATTTACGTGATCCCAGGCTATGCCAGTTATCATGGTTGCATTGGCTTTGTAATGAATAAATTTGGGGCGAAGATCCAAGGGCGAAGTAAGGTATTCATCGCCTTCAATAACGATGTATGGGGCATCGGAAATTCTAACCATTCTATCGTAACCGGGAATAATAGAACCCACCAGATAATCAAAATCTACGTTGTTTTGTTTCAGTACATGCATCAGCATGCCGGTGGAAGTTGTTTTTCCGTGGGAACCGGCGATAACGATTCGCTTTTTATTTTTTGCGTGTTGGTAGATAAATTCGGGGAAGGAATAGATGGGTAGTTGAAGTTCTTGGGCTGTTAGCAACTCTGGATTATCGGCTTTAGCGTGCATGCCTAAGACCACTGCATCTATGGTTTGGGTAATTTTTTCGGGGAACCAGCCGTTGGTTTTGGGCAATAGTCCTTGCTGTTCCAAGCGCGATTTTGCGGGTTCAAAAATTTCATCATCGCTACCTGTAACGGTATGTCCGAGGGCGTGTAATTCCAGCGCAAGATTGTGCATTACTGCGCCACCGATAGCAATAAAATGGTAATTCATAGTGATTTTTTCAGCGAAAGGGCGAAAGTACTATGCAAGGTAATCCAATTGGCGAAAAAGGCGGTTTTTTTTTGCTATTTTTGCGGAAACTAAAAAGAATGAAAGTTCTCGTTTGTATCAGTGTGGTTCCAGATACCACTACAAAAATTGGGTTTATTGAAAACAACACCCAATTCAACACAGCCGGTGTTCAGTATATTTTAAATCCATACGATGAATTGGCGGTTACGCGCGGATTAGAATTGGCGGAAGCTAACGGTGGAACTGTGACCATTGTTCACGTTGGCAAGGCGGATAGTGAAGCGGTAATACGTAAGGCGTTGAGTATGGGTGCCAACGAGGCAATTCGAATTGATGCGGAACCCACCGATGCGCAATTTGTAGCTGCCGAAATTGCAAAAATTGCCAATGGTTACGACCTGATTTTAACCGGTAGAGAGAGCATAGACTACAACAGCGGTGCTGTTTGCGGATTATTGGGTGCCCTGTTGGGAATTCCATCGGTGAACGTAGTAACAAGGATCGATTATAATAATGGAACATTTACTTTTGATCGCGATATAGATGGCGGTAGAGAGACGGTTTCATGCGCTGCTCCGGTAGTGGCAAGTGCGCAAAAGGATTTGTGCGAACCTCGTATCCCAAATATGCGCGGAATCATGGCGGCAAGAACCAAACCATTGCAATTACTTCAGCCACAAACGGTTGCTGATTTTTCCGCCTCTAAATCGTATGAGTTACCCACTGCCAAAACGGGGGTTAAAATGATTGATCCTGAGAATGCATCCCAATTGATTGATATTTTAAGAAACGAAGCCAAAGTAATTTAATCCACGATGAAAAACATTTTAGTATTTGCAGAAAGCGCAGACAATACCTTTAAAAAATCCACTCAAGAAGCAATTTCGTATGCACGTGAAATTTCAGAAACAGTGGGCGGAACGGTAACGGCCTTAGTAATTGGAGCTACTGATGGAAGTAATTTAGGGAATTACGGTGCACATCAAGTGGTTAACGTTGATTACACAGGAAGCTTTACATCCGATGCGTATTCTACCATCATAGCAGAAGTAGCTAAATCCTTGCAAGCAGATTTATTGGTTGTAAGCAACACCTACTCTGGTAAATCGGTAGCACCACGCGTAGCGGCAGTGTTGGATGCATCGTTGGCAACCAATGTAATCAGTTTGCCCGTGACTAGCGATGGCTTTGCGGTTAAACGCGGTGTGTTTTCTGGAAAAGCTTTTGCTTGGGTTAATTTAACCAAATCCTGCAAAGTGTTAAGCATTACCCCCAACTCGTTTGAGATTAAAACCTGGGGCGGAGATGCAACTAAATCCTCCCAATCGATTTCAGCTGCGTCTGGGATTGCAGTGGAGCAAGTGAACAAAGTAACCGGGAAAATAGCTTTAACGGAGGCCGAAGTGGTGATTAGCGGTGGACGAGGATTGAAGGGTCCAGAAAATTGGGGAATGATTGAAGAATTGGCCGATGCATTAGGAGCTGCCACTGCTTGTAGCAAACCCGTGAGTGATATGGGTTGGAGACCACATAGCGAACACGTAGGTCAAACAGGTATTACAATTAAACCGAATTTGTATATCGCTGTTGGTATTAGCGGTGCCATCCAGCATTTGGCCGGTGTTAGTTCAAGCAAAGTTATCGTTGCAATCAACAAAGATCCCGAAGCGCCTTTCTTCAAAGCAGCGGATTATGGAATTGTTGGAGATGCATTTGATGTATTGCCTAAAATTACAGCAGCTGCAAAAAATTAATCCATGCGCACCGAGTTAGAAATACGGAACATTGTACCCGCACACTCACACGGTGCCTACACGCTATATCTGAAAGAAAAGTTTGGGACTCGGGTATTACCCATTATCATCGGCGGTTTTGAAGCACAAGCCATCGCCATGGAATTGGAAAAAATGAAACCCAGCCGACCCCTAACCCACGATTTATTTGCCAACACCCTTCGAGAATTCCACTTGCATGTAGTGGAAGTAAGTATCGATCATTTGGAAGAAGGTGTATACTTCGCTACCATCACTTGCAGCGATTCGTTAAAATCCGATGCTCCTAGAATCAAGTTGGATAGTAGAACCTCGGATGCCATTGCCATGGCTACCAAATTCCAATGTCCTATTTACTGTTCCGAATCGGTAATGAACGAATCTGGATTTGCCGATGACAAGGAGGAAGAAGATTTCGATACTCCCGGTAGGTCCGAAGAAAAAGACATTCAACCATCGGCCAAGAACGAGGATAAATTGGCGGGATATAGTTTGGATGAATTAGAACAATTGTTGGAAGAAGCCATTAATATTGAAGATTATATTCGTGCCGCTCAAATTCGGGATGAAATTAAACGTAGAAAATAATGGCAAGTTTATTTCTAATTAATAATCAGTGGGTGGATGCCGTTCAACCCTACTTCCCTCCTACTTTTCGTGGTTACCGCTATGGAGATGGTTTTTTCGAAAGTATGCGGTTTGATAATGGCAGAGTCCTGCATTTGTTGTTGCATGCCGAACGCATAAGAAAATCGGCACTGCTTCTTAAATTAAATCTTCCCAGTGCATGGGACGAAATAGCCTGGGAAACGCAAATTACTGCAGCCTGTCAGAAAGCCGGCTTTAAGCAAGCCCGCATCCGATTAAGTTTCCTCCGTGATACCGATGGATTTTACACCCCGGATAATAATGAAGTCTGTGTTATAACCGAAATTCTAGAAGAAGAGCAAAGCGGTTATCCTTGGCTGGAAAAAGGACTCTCCGTTGGTACGTATAAGGAGATGTCGAAAAACAACAACTATACCTCTACTTTAAAAACTTGCTCCTCCTTAATTTACACTATGGCGGGCATTTATGCCAAAGAAAGAGGCTTGGATGAGTGTTTGATTTTCAACGACTATGGAAGACCCTGCGAAGGCATTTCAACCAATGTATTCATTGTAGCCAACGAATTTGTAATCACACCGCCGATTTCGGAGTACTGCATCGATGGAATTATGCGCAAGGTGGTAATGCAATTGGCTGCTGGCTATGGATATTCCGTTCAAGAACGACCCATTACCGAAGTAGAATTAAGTGCCGCTGATGAGATCTTTTTCACCACGGCCACCCGAGGTATTTTATGGACCGCTAATTACCAAGGAAAACCCATGAAAAACTCTGTTTCCAAAGTTATTTACGATCAATTGGTAAAGAGATAATTCCCGAATCGTTTAAATTTAAATCTTCACAGCCTTCGGTAAAGGTTCTTTGAAAACCTAATTTTCGAATATCCAAATTATTCGATAACTGAATATTTGCAGTTGTACTTCTAAAAAGATCGTATTCAATGGGCGGTTCTGCCCATTCCAAGGTATACTGAAAAGCGTCAATCACCGTATTGCTTGAATCTGTTTTAATGATCAAGATATCATGAAACTCTTTTTTCCCTTCCGCTTTTGACATACCCAGGTAAGTTGATTGAAATTGATAATATTTAAATCGACCCTGAATTGGTTCAAAAACAGCATTAATCCAAATTTGTGCATCGTTGATTGTGTCGTAGATTTCGTTGTTACAAAAGTTATTGATTTTCGAATAATTAAAATCCGCGTTCTCCGCAATTTTTTTCACTTTATATTCTTGGAGGTTTTTCTGGGTTGCTCGATCTTTCTGATAACTTTCAAAGACAACACGTAGCGGAAGTTCCTGGGCTGAACCTACACCCAATAGACCCGTTAACAAGCAGCTGGTAAAGAGAAATCGTAAAAATGGGATACGACTACCTCGACAAATAAAATGCATCTGATTGATTTATTTTCGGTTATGCAATATTCAATTTTAAAAATGAGATTTTATTTATTCCAAACGGTAAGTAAAGTCCCAATTACAAAATTTTGAATAATCAATTATATCAATGTATTCACTCTCATTTACGCTATAACCAATAGTATTTCCGATGTCATCAACCCTTCGTGTAAGATTATGTAATTCAATTTCATCAATTATAAATCCATCGCTATCCATAAACTGAATTGTATACTCCGCAATGTTACTAAATCGGTACCTGTTTGTAGAATCTAAATCCACTGAAAAATCGAAATACAATTTTTGTTGATCATATTTTGTTTTAAGATGCGCTTTCTGCTTTGAGTTGGATGAAATCGACTTCCACTTTTTTACTCCCGAATATTTGTTAATTAATTTTTCTTCTGCGTTTTTTTCAATCAAATAAACCGTTGGCAAAGTAAAAATGATTAATACTAGCAATCCCATCAATCCGTATGAAACTCGCAGTACAAATTTATCAAGTAGATTACCTGTTGGATTTTCTGAAATAAAACCAAATTTAAATCGTACAAAAAATTGTGTGATAAAAAACAACGGAATCAGTAATAAGGCCGTTACAATTTGATCCTCATTGCTTGTATTGAAAAATGCCATTCCTATACCTATCATTGAAATAAGTATAATAATCAATCCTATTACTCCTGATATTTTAGTTAAACGATTCATTTTAAACTATTTAAAATAAAATTACAATTCGAAACTAACGATAAAATTGGAAAGATTAACTATTTGAATGGTGAGGCTCTCACCTTTAAGTGAAAAGGTTCTTTACGATCAATTGGTAAAAAGCCTATAAAAACCAATCCAAATTGAACTCTGTAAAGTTCCATTGCGATAAATCAATTTTACGCTGTTTTATTAGATATTTACCGCTAACTGTTATACCCTCTCGATTTGTATACGTGCCAAATTCATGTACATATCCCCAGTATTCTAGTGAACAAGCACTTAATTGTAAACCATTTAACAAGTATCTTCCCTTGTTAATTTTCCCGGTTTTTGGATTCACATAATGCCCTTTTTTATCGAATAAAAACGGTTCATAATCCGAAACCGGCATCCATGGATTGTTCTCAGGAATGCATTTTAAGCGGTAGCTAGTTTTCCCCAATGTTACTTTTTGAGCTCTGTCTTTGCCATTAAAAACTTCAGCAGGATAGATTAAATCATTAGTTTGGGAAATGAGATAGATAATAAAAGTATCTCGTTGAGAGTACATCCCATTCATACTAATAAACTCCTCATCACTGTGAATTCTAACTGCACCTTTGCATGACCCTTTTACATTTTTAATTATTAGATTACTACCCATTAGGTTGGATCTGTAATTGGTAATATTGATTCCAAATCCGTACTTCCCTGTATTAACTTTCAAACTTACTGTTCCTGAATCGGACGGTATTGGATATACTATCTGCTGACCTATAAGCACATTAAACTGCAGGAAAACCTGGAAGCTAAAAATTCTAAATACTAATTTTAACTCTTTAGCCTTGAACAAAGGAAAAACCGATTCAATGTTAGTTTTCATCGCCAATACATTTGATATTCCGATTCCTATTTCAAATCAAATTTATCGAATCCAGTTAATTCTTCGCGCCACCAAACACCAACCAAACCGCTGCTACAATAAAAACGAAAGCCAAAGCATAGCGCCAATGAAATTGTTCGCCTTTGAAGATAAACAGGGCAACTACGGTAAATACAGTTAATCCTATGGCCTCTTGCACAATCTTCAACTGAAACAAATCCCATGGGCCTCCGTTTTCTTTGGAACCCAATCGATTGGCTGGAATCATAAATAAATATTCAAAAAAGGCAATGCCCCAACTAATAAGGAGGACCACCCATCCTGTTTTGTTTTGAAAAATTGATGCATCCTTCCACTTCAAATGCCCATACCAAGCAAATGTCATAAAGGTGTTAGAGATTATTAACAGAATTACCGTTAACCAAGAATTCATTGCAATAGAACAGCGAAATTAATCGGCCTGCAAGAATGGATAACGATAATCCGTGGGCGATACAAGGTTTCCTTGATGGTACGCTGACTTACCCAACGCAATAAATTCACCTTTGCTCCCGCTTTATCATTTGTTCCCGATCCTCGTCCGCCACCGAAAGGCTGTTGACCTACAACGGCACCCGTAGGTTTATCATTAATGTAGAAATTTCCGGCACTGTGTCTTAAAGCGTGGGTTGCTTCGGCTGCAGCATAACGATCTTGAGCGAAAATCGCCCCCGTTAAAGCGTATTCCGAAGTGGTATCTACCAATTTGAACATGTTCTTCCAATCGGCATCTTCGTACACCCAAATCGTCAACACGGGTCCAAATATCTCTTCACACATGGTGGTGTATTTGGCATCAGGAGCCATAATGATGGTAGGTTCAATGAAATATCCTTTTGATTTATCGTAATTGCCACCGGTAAGTATCTCTACGCCATCGGCTTTTGCTTTATCGATGTACGAGGTAATTTTATTGAAAGCACGTTCGTCGATTACCGCGTTCACGAAGTTGGTAAAATCTTCCGTAGGGCCTACTTTAATGGTTGCCATTTCTTTTACCAATTTTTCTTTTACTTCGGGCCAAAGCGATTGCGGGATATACACTCGGCTGGCAGCAGAACATTTTTGACCTTGGAATTCAAATGCACCACGGATGATCCCTGCAACCAATGCATCCACTTGAGCGGAGCTATGCGCGAGTATGAAATCCTTACCACCTGTTTCCCCTACTATTCTTGGATAACTGCGGTATTTTGCGATATTGGTTCCGATGGTTTGCCAAATATGTCGAAATACACCGGTGCTTCCAGTAAAATGGATACCGGCAAACTCAGGATGATTAAAAATAATATCGCCCGCGGCAGGTCCATCCACGTACACCAAATTAATAACACCATCAGGTAATCCTGCTTCTTTGAAAATTCGCATCAATAAATGAGAACTGTAAATTTGTGAATCGGCAGGTTTCCATACCACCACATTGCCCATCATCGCCGCCGAAGTGGGTAAATTACCAGCAATGGCAGTGAAATTGAATGGGGTTAATGCAAATACGAATCCTTCCAAGGGTCTATATTCTACTCGGTTCCAAACACCTTTGGGATTTACGGGAGGCTGATCGGCGTAAATTTCCGACATATACTGTACGTTAAAACGCAAGAAATCTACCATTTCGCAAACCGAGTCAATTTCGGACTGAAAGGCATTTTTACTTTGCGCCAACATGGTTGATGCATTTACGTGATAACGATACTTAGTGCTCATAAGTTCGGCCGCTTTAAGGAAAATGGCTGCGCGTTGTTCCCAAGGCATGTTTTCCCAATTTTCTTTTGCTGCCAATGCTGCATCGATGGCTTGTTGAACATGCAACGCCGTTCCTCTGTGATACTGCCCTATTTTATGATGAATATCGTGCGGAGGCGACAACGGATGTACGTCGCCGGTTCTAACCTCTTCGTTGCCGATAAACATAGGAATATCCAGTACTTTAGAACGCAACTCCGCTAAGGTTGCTTGTAAATTCTTTCTTTCCGTGGATCCTGCTGCGTAATCAAAAATTGGTTCGTTAACCCCGGTGGGTACTTTAAAAAATCCGTTCATAATGTAAATATGTTGCGAAAATACAACCGAAATTGGGTAAAAGCAGTGACCTATGTTACGAAATTAAAAATCATCGTTTTATTATATTTCTGTTAATGCAACAACCCTAGCCTATCCTGAATTAATTTTGCAAATCCAACAAATATTACATCATTCTTTCACCGTATTTAAGTTTAGTAACCATCCAAATAAATTGAAATCCACTATGAACGCCATATACAACATCAGTAAAAGACTTTTGATAACCGCCATACTAGCGGCTGGGATAATTCAAGCAATTCCTGGCATCGGCAAGCCCAAAAAACCCAAAAATGTAATTGTCATTATTGGCGATGGAACCGGTTTGGCTCAATGGTCGGCGTTGAGTGCCCATTACCAATACCAATCTTTTGCAACACAGGCTGGGAAAGACCGCAATACGATGAGGGAAAAAATTGATCGCGATAATGTTTGCGTTTTCCAAAAATTTCCGGTCTGCGGGTTAAGTCAAACCTACAGTGCCAATAATTATATCACAGACAGCGGAGCAGGTGGAACAGCTATCGCCATCGGAACAAAAACAAATAATTATGCCATTGGTGTAGATGAAAACGGCAAAGCCAAGCCCAGCTTAGCAGTGTATGCAAAAGAGGCCGGAAAAGCTACCGGAATAGTGGTTACTTGCGAACTTACTCACGCAACTCCAGCAGCTTTCTATGCCCATCAGCCAAAACGGAGTTTGATGTCGGACATCGCGGGCGATTTATTAACCACCAACACCATCGATGTAGCCATTGGAGGGGGCTATCCCTACCTAAAGCCATTTAATTACAGCAATCATACCTTAATTGTGCCGCCTACCACCGCGGGTAAAGGATATCCGCGCAAATTGGATTCCATTGAAACCGGATTAAGCGCTGGAACCCGCATGCAGCGCACACTTTTA
>JACCEE012526584.1_pt1 | contig 28611 bp, 27 predicted proteins | sample 7449931 | NCBI WGS metagenome assembly JACCEE01 (sample SAMN15323457, study PRJNA562643) | freshwater metagenome | isolation source: river surface water | place: USA:Blue River Watershed | collected 2017-08-19 | reverse complement strand
TTCTGCCGCGGGCTATATGACCGGTGGAGGAACCGTTGCTGCTATTCCCGCCCTCATGATGTTGACCGGGGAACCGATGCCTGGTTTCCAAATGTTTGTTTGGATTACGGTGATTGCTTTTCTTGGTGTGGTTATGGCCATTCCTATGAAGCAGCAGATGATTAACGTCGAAGGCTTGCGCTTTCCTACGGGGATAGCCGCTGCTGAAACTCTCAAGGCTTTGCATGGTGATGGAAAAGAAGGGCAGGCTAAGGCGAAACTTCTTCTTCAAGGGGGGCTTCTTGGAGCTTTTACTGCGTTTTTTCGTGATGCCCACTTTAAGTGGATTCCTTTCAATATACCAGAAAAAATTACCGTTCCTGCTTCATGGACGATTAATGGCAGACCTTTTACTGATTACACCCTTTCTTTCGAAGGAAGTTTTATTATGCTCGGAGCTGGGGCCATCATGGGCTTTCGTGCAGCTTGGAGTATGCTCTTCGGGGCTTTTATCAATTACGCTATTCTTGCTCCTCGTCTTTATGATGCAGGGATTATTTCTTCTAAACTCGGTTATAAAAATATCGTGGCGTGGAGTGTGTGGTTTGGCTCTTCCATGATTTTGACATCAGGTCTTTTGGCTTTTGCTTTTCAGTGGAAGACAGTTGTGCGCGCTATGAAAAGTGTGGCCAACGCTTTTAAACCTGTTGCGGACAGGCTCAATCAAACTGTCGATGAAATACAAGAAGTTCCTATGCTTTGGTTTTTTATTGGCGTGGCCATCTTGGGACCTATTGTTATTTTTTGTGAATGGTATTTTTTTCAAATCAAAATCTGGATGGGAATCATCTCTGTCTTTCTTGGTTTTTTTATTGCTATCGTGGCTTCTCGTGCGACTGGTGAAACCGACACAACTCCCACTGGTGCTCTCGGAAAAATTACTCAACTTTCCTATGGTGCTATGGACCCAGGAAACGTGACAACCAATCTTATGACCGCCAACGTTACTGGGGGAATGGGACTTCATGCTGCTGATCTTTTGACTGATCTTAAGAGCGGTTATCTTTTAAAGGCCGATCCACGTCAGCAGTTTTGGGCTCAGTTTTTTGGAGTTGTTGCTGGTTCACTTTTCGTTGTTCCAGCCTTTAGACTTCTCATCCCTACAGCTCAAGATTTAGGAACTGACAAATGGCCAGCTCCCGGAGCGCAAACTTGGAAGGGTGTTGCTGAGATGCTTGCCAAGGGCTTTGAGTCCATTCATCCAACAGCTCAATGGGCCATTGTGATTGGTGGAACACTGGGGATTGTTTTAGTTCTTCTCGAGCGCTATTTTCCAAAATATAAGAAATTTCTGCCTTCTCCCACAGCTCTTGGAATGGCCTTTACCACACCTGCCTTCAATACGATTTCTATGTTTCTCGGGGCCCTGATTGCTCTCATTATTGAAAAGAAAAATAAGGAATACGCTGAAAAGACAATTGTTCCAGTGAGTTCAGGTCTGATTGCCGGTGAGAGTTTAATTGGAGTTTTAATCGCTGCTTTGGTGGTGATGGGATTAATGGATTAAAATTCTAGGACATTGAGGGATAGAAGCTGTCCCCATTTTGCGATAGACTTTTATCATCTCAAAATAGGAAGAGGTGTTTATGAAAAAGTTACTAGTTTTCGTTTTAGCTTTAGTGAGTGTTTCAGCTTTTGCCAACCTTCAAGGAAAGTGGACTGGCTGGGGGGAATGGAAATATCAAGGAAGTGGCGTTGGCTGTTATACCTTTTTAAATTTCTCTGAGAATGACAAAGTCTTAAAGCGTCTGCCTACAGCTTTCGATTGCCAAGTTGCTGTTCTTCATATTTTAGAAGAAACTTGGGAGAAGCAGGGAGAGAGTCTTGTGATCAATGGTGAAGTTGTTGGTACAGTTCAAAACGATCACTATATGATGACAGAGCAGTACGATGAAAATGTCACTACCAAGACAGATATAAAAGTTGAAGGCAATCATCTTGATTATAAAGAAATGTGGTATGATCAAGGACAAGAACTTTACGAAATCACTGGCAGACTTTTTAGAAAGCAATAACTTTGAAGCCCGCCTTGAGCGGGCTTTTTTTTATGGTTGATACTTATTCAGTAAATCGCGATCTCTTAAAAAAAACAGTGCCACATGTTTGTGGTCTCTGTGGGCATAGAATTAAAGAGAGAGATCTCACTGTGGACCACATTATCCCGCTCTCGCGAGGGGGAACAAACGACATCTCCAATCTTCGTCTTGTTCATTCTTCTTGCAATCAGATCAAAGGAAATTTTCTTGATAAAGAATTATCCTGGCTCGCCAAAGCTTATTTTGCGTGGTTGCGTTTTTTGACTATTTTTTTTCCATAACAATATTCAACAATATTATCTCTTCGGGCCTTTTAATGCTGAAGTCTATGTTCTAGACTAGCAGGGTTAAACTGATGGAGGTAAAGAAAATGGTTGCATCGATTCAGCATTCACTGGCATTTATACGTGCCTTCGTAAACAATCTGCGCCTTGAACTGCTCTTTGTCTCAGCATCTTGCGCTCTCGCTGGAATGGCTTACGGAACTCAAACCAATCGTTTGTTGTTTCTTTTGGCTTTTCTTGCTTTTTTTCTTTGTTATGGTTTTGGCAAAGCTTTGACTGATGAATTAAGCAAATTCAAACAAGACAAGCATGTGATTAAAACAAATAGTACAGGTCTTGTCATTTGTGCGTGTGTGATTACCATTTTAAATCCTTGGAACATTCTTTTTGCTGTTTTATCTATTGCTGCCCTTTGGGGGTATGTGACTCTTAAAAGAAAATCTCTTTTAACAGGGCCTCTATATCTTGGAATCGTCATCGCTCTTCTTCCTGTGATGGGGCTTCTTTCTATGGGAGGCGGAATAGGCGATGCCATTAAGCCCCAAATGCTTTGGCTTTATACTTTTACTCTTTTTTCTTTTGGAAACCTTTTGCTTATGAGTCAGCTTAAAGTTATCCAAACAGATAAGAGTTTTGGTTTTAAAACAATTCCTGCTGTACTTGGTTGGACCAAGGCCGTCATTGTGGGGGATATTTTTGTTATTCTAAGTATCGCTGCTGCGGGTATGATGATTAATTACTCAGATACTTTTGCCTTGATTCTATTTATAGTGGGGTCACTCATTGGTATTGCTGGTCAGGTCGTTGCACACATTACAAGTAAACGTGGAGAAAATGTCTCCCAGTTTATTATTACTTCTACTTTACGAAGTTTTGTTCTCTGGCATATTGCAGTGTTTATTGGTGAGCGTTCTGATTGGCTTATTTTTGCGTGTGGATTTTATCTTCTCTTTGAAGCCTCTCTTAAACTCAAGGTAAGCTTCGATGAAAACTAAATTAATTATTTTAGCATCACTTTTTCTCTATCAAGCTTTTACTTCAGCCCATGCATTGCGTTTTATCAAAGATATTAATCTGACCACAGGAACTGAGACCGGTGGAGTGCCTCTTGGTGGGCTCTCTGGTTGTGCTTATGATGAAAATCAGAAGCGTTTTTATGCGATTAGTGATGATCGCAGTGAAAGGGCTCCAGCTCGTATTTTTGAATTTGAGATTCAACTTGAGCCATCTTTAAAAATGATTCCTAAAAGCTCTTTGCTTTTAACTGATGAGAAAGGAACTCATTTTGCTAAGGGAAAGGTCGATTTTGAAGCTCTTATTCTTTTAGAAAATGGACATTTCCTTTTAAGTTCAGAAGGAAATGGGGATTTGCGCCCCAGACTTCCACCAGAATTCATGATTTTTGACTCTATGGGGAAGCGTCTGAGTTCTTGGAGTCTTCCTCCTTACCTCGTTCCCGAGCAAAAATCCAAACAGCTTCTGGGCGTGAGAAATAATCTCGCCTTTGAAGCTTTTTCAAAAATTCCCAATACTCAAAAATTGTTGGCAATTTCTGAGCAAGCTTTAATTCAGGATGGGCCAGAAACTGGCAATGAAACTCGCAGTCCTTCACGGGTCCTTATTTTTGAAGCGAAAGCTGATTATAGAGAGGCCAAGGTTGTTCAGTCTTTCGTTTATCTTACGGATTCATTTTTTGATATTTTAAGTGAACCTACCGTAAAGGGGGATAGCGGTGTTTCTGAAACTCTCGCTTTGAATGAAAAAGAATTTCTTGTTTTAGAACGTAGCTTTTTTCCTAGTATTTTAAAAACGCGAATACGTCTTTTAAAAGCTCAAATTCAAGCCAATAGTACTGATGTTAGTCAGTATGAAAGTCTTAAGGACGTGAAGTACATTCCTGTAAAAAAAGAATTACTTGTTGATTTGAACGATTATCTTCCCCTACTCGACAACAGTTATTCAAGTTTAGATAACATAGAGTCTATGTGCTGGGGACCTCGCTTTAAAAACGGGAAACGCAGTCTCATTCTCATTAGCGATAACAACTTCAATATTTTTCAAAGAACTCAGTTTGTTCTTTTAGAAACAGATTTTTAATCGAGTTCGGCTAAAAGATCTTGGTACTTCTTTTCAATCTCCTCAGCTTGTGGAGAAATCTCGCTTAGTTTTTCAAAGGCCTCTTCGATTTCTTTATCGAGGAGGTTTTTTTCTATGACGAGTTTTTGAATGGAATGAGAGTCGGATTTTTCCGAAGCGGCAATCATCTCCTCATCAATGGACTTGAGTCTTTCCTCGTGACGGGTAATAAGCCCCTCACAGCGCTCTATTTCCTTTTTAAGAGGATTAAGGATCTTAGATCTCTCAGAGACCAGCTCCGCCCGGCGCTGCTTAATTTCCCTATAAGAAAGCTTTTCTTTATTTCCTTGGGCCTTATCTTCAATTTCATCTTCCCAACCAATCTTTTCTAGAAATTCGTCATAGGTGCCGTGGAAGAATTCAGCTCCCCCCTTATGAAAAACGATGAGCTTATTGACGAGGCTTCTTAAGATATGCTCCGAGTGGGTGACAATCAAAACTGCTCCCGGATACTCGTCAATTTCTTCAGTCATGACTTCGATCGATTCCACATCGAGGTGGTTGGTCGGTTCGTCGAGAAGAAGAAGGTTGGAGGGCTTGGCGATGATTTTTCCAAGAAGCACACGGCTTCTTTCTCCCCCTGAGAGTACTTTGATTTTTTTTTCGGCCATCGTGCCTTCAAACATCATGGCGCCACAGATGCTTCGCACCTGGCTCACACTCAAGTCGCCATTGGCGAAAGAGATTTCTTCAATAATCGTCGCTTCGTCACTTAAGCGTTTGATATTGGTCTGACCAAAAAGACCTTGTTTTAAGGCGTGGTGAGAGGAAATGGTTCCTTCAACGGGAGTCAGTTCCCCCGCGATAAGATTTAAAAGGGTGGATTTTCCCTTGCCGTTTTTTCCTATGATACCGATGCGATCATTTTTTCCCACAGTAAAACTTAAGTTTTTGATGAGAGGCTTTTCAGGAACGTAGTGGAAAGAGAGATCATTGATCTCCATAAGGACCTTGGCCGGACAATCGCTAAAATGAAAGTTTAGACCCATATCTTTTTCTTGAGAGAGTCTTTCAAGTGTCCCCATCTTCTCAAGCATCTTCATACGAGATTGGGCCTGAGCCGCCTTAGAGGCCTTGGCCTTAAAACGGTTCACGAAGTCTTCCATCTCTTTTCTTTTCTTTTCCATATTGAGACGGGTCTGTTCGTAAACCTCTTCTTCAAGATGAACCTGCTCGAAGAATTTCAGAGTATCGCCTTTGACCTTTCTCATTCTTTTGCGATGAAGACCTATGGTGTGGGTACTCACAGAATCCATGAATTCTCTATCGTGGGTGATCAGAATAAATTCACCAGGAAAACCTTTAAGAAACCCTTTAAGCCAACGCAGAGATACGATATCCAAATAGTTGGAAGGTTCGTCGAGTAAAAGAAGATCAGGATTTTTTAAAAGGAGTTTCGCCAGATTAATACGAATCTGATAGCCCCCGGAAAAAAGCTTAGGATTTTTTTTAAGATCATCACCTTTGAAACCCAAACCAAAAAGAATTTTTTCAGCTTTGTACGTGTCATAGGATTCTTCAGCACTCAAGGCCTGAACACATTCATCCAAGACATTGTCTTTGGTGAAACTCAGGTGCTGTTCGATAGTTCCTATCTTGTAGCCCTTAGGAATAAGAATTTCTCCGGAGTCTCCCGTCATCTCACCCAAGATAATTTTAAAAAGGGTGGATTTGCCTGAGCCGTTACGGCCCACGAAGCCCAGTTTTTCTCCCTTCCCTACAGCGAGGGTGAGGTCTTCAAAAAGAACCTGAGGGCCAAAAGATTTAGAGACTCCATTTAACTGTATCATTTAAGTTCCGTGTATTTCTTGGCCACGCCCTTGGCCTTCTCGACTGGATATTTTTCTGCGTTTTGTTTCATCTTGCGCTCAAGCTCTTGAGGAAGATTGATGTTGAGTACTCCACAGAGGCGAACTGCGTAAGTGATAATATCGGCTAACTCATCTTTGACCTTAAGTAACTCTTTTTCGTCATGAGCAATTTCGTAGGATTGTTTTTCAGTAAGCCACTGAAAAATTTCAGCTAGCTCAGAAGCCTCTACACTTAAGGCCATGGCCAGATTCTTAGGGGTATGAAATTGTTCCCAATCTCTCTCTTTGGCAAAATCTGCAATTTTAGCTTTGAGGGCAGTGAGATCTAAAATTTCATGAGAGTGAGAATTCATTGTTCTTTTCCTTCTTTCGTTTTAAAGTGCGGCCATGAATAAAAGTGCCTTCAATCGTTACAGTGACTATATTAAAAAGCTCTATGGAGAGCGCATACAGAAAATTACTGTCGATGCCGGTTTCACCTGTCCTAATCGTGATGGGAGCAAAGGAACCGGAGGCTGTATCTATTGCAACAATAGAAGCTTTGCCCCAGGCCATGGCATTCCCATGACGGTCAAAGAGCAGGTGCTCTTTCATATGACCAAAGTGGCCCAAAGATACAACGTGGACAAGTATCTTGTCTATTTCCAAGCCTATTCCAATACTTATGACACACTCGAAAGGCTGCGAAATCTCTATGAGGAGGCCCTTTCGGTCCCCGGGGTCATAGGACTTTCAATAGGAACGAGGGCCGATTGTGTGGATCAAGCCAAGCTTGATTATTTAGGAGAGCTTTCTAAGCGCTACGATATCACCGTGGAATATGGCCTAGAATCCATCTCCAATGAAACTTTAAAGCTCATCAATCGCGGCCACAGCTATGAAGAGTTTTGTCAGGCGGTGGAGGAAAGCCACAAGCGAGGGATCAAGACCTGCGCCCATGTGATTTTAGGTTTCCCTTGGGAAGATAAATCTCTATGGATTGAAACCGCAAAGGAACTTTCCCGTCTTAAAATTACTTTTTTAAAACTTCATCAACTTCATATAGTGAAGGGCACAGAACTGGCCCGTCGCTATGAAGAAAAGCCTTTCAAGCTTTTTACTCAAGCTGAATATCTCGATATGGTCATTGAGTTTCTCGAGCATCTTTCACCTGAGATGGTCATTCAGCGCGTGGTGGGCGAAGCCCATGCCCAAACTTTACTGGCCCCTAATTGGAATGTGCGTACCCATGATTTTCTAGAGGCCCTAGAAGCTGAAATGAAGAAACGGGAGACTTACCAAGGTCGACTTGCCTAAATATTGAGGCAGAGAATCTTTCACTAAAAACAGATTTTTCTATAGAAAACAGTAGGTTATATTGTTTTTCTGTGAAAACCTACAGTTTTACTCTGGTTTTGCCGATAATGTCGTTATGAGAATTTATCTTTTAGCTACATTCTTCTGTATCACTAGCTCAACGGCCTTTGCTCAAAACATTGGTAACCTTTATGAGCTTTCACAAGATGGCCGTGACATCGTCATGAAGATGCCTGCCTCACAGGGACTTAGAAGTGGAAAATTTGAATTGACCCCTGTGGAAGCTAGCTTGGCCAAGAACGTCGCAGGTATTGATAAAGAAGTTAAAGATTATGTGAAGGCCACTGATCCTTCCAACCCTTATAATTTGCCTTCTCTTGGTTGCTCAGAAGGCAATGGGACTCCAGCTAAAAAAGTTAAAGAAAGTATCAACAGACCAGGCTATGAAACTCTTCAAGTGAAAACGACTCGTGAACAGCAAGAGTATGAGCGTCAAGCTATGGCCCGCATGGAGATGGAAAAAGACGAATACTTGGCTTTTGTCGAGTATGAAAGACGCATGGGGAATTTTCGTGTAGAGAACGTTGCGACTCTCAGCGCTTTGAAGGCCATGTATAGTACAAGAAATCCCAGTGTGAATTTAGATGAAATGGATCCTGTTGATCAAGATGTGGCCCTTTCTGCTTTCCTAAAAGAATATTTGGGAAGAGCCCCTAATAAGGGCGCCATCACTCAGAGTATTATTTATGATGCCACAGCATCTGGATCAGGGGATTTCGAAAAGCTCACCAAGAAAAGTAAGGATGAACTTACCCTTGAACAAAAGGTGGCCATTGTTTCTCGTATGGGAGCCCGTGCGACTGTTTTTATGGAAGATGAAAATGATAAAAAAGCAACTAAGTTTGGTTTGGGAGTTGCTGGAGATGTGGCCCAAGTTCACGATGCCGTTAAATATAAAGATGGCAAGGAAAGAGTGACATCTATTGGTCTCGCACAGTCTAAATGGCTTAAGACTTTAGGGTTAGAAGATGCTTATGTTGTGGGCTTCAGAGCTACCATGGGTGATGAAGCAGCAACTGTGGCTTTCGATCCCAAAGAGAAAAAATTTGTGGCCATTGGTGGTCCTCGCGATAAGAGTAAGATGACTGATGTTTTTGACAGTAATGGGAAACTTGTTAAGAAAGTGGATGCCCGTCTCTTAAAAGTGTTTAAAGATGTTGGGCGTGGTAACGATTTTGACACGATCTTCAACCATAAGTATGCAGTACAGAAAATGGGCTTTTCTGATGCGACAACTCGTGGCCATCTTTTTGCTGGAACAACAATGCAAGGTGAGGCGCTCTATGGGGCGGCTGTGAGTAAGAAATATGATACTGATTATTATGGTGTCGAAGCTGGAGCTGGTTTCGGTCGTTCACCAATAGATGAAAAAACTGGGGTTGCTGTAAGTCGTAACCAAGTCTATAGCCGTATTTCTCAAGAGGTTCGTACAGCAAAGTTTGATGTGAACGGCGTAAGAACTCAAGCCTTTGTCCGTAATGAAAACGAGTTTTTGAAGCTTGACACCGACGATGAGAGTGATAAGTCGAGACAGGTTCGTGGTCTCATTCAGCCTGGTGTTCGTGGCGAAACTTATATGAATAAAGGTAAAACCAAAGTTAAAGGTGAAGTCGTAAAAAGTATTTATCCCTCTTGGGATGAGACTGATGGAAAAGTTGAAAACCGTGAACGTTATGCTGTGAAAACAGGTGTTGAGCATCAGGTGACTGATAATATCGACGCCTTGATTGATTCTTCTATTATGGTGAGAAATTATAGTACCGCTATTGCGAATGATGTAGGGATTTCTGATACTAATAATCATATGCGTATGACGATTGGTACAGAAATATCAATTATGCATGACAATGCTCCTTCTTCAATTCGCGAAGATGAGCGCACAAAAATTAGAGCTCGTTTTGAAAAACAGTTCGTCAAACAAAATGCCAGTATCTCTGTCGATTTTGAGAGACAAGGAGATGACAACAGAGTTTATCTCCAAGGGCAGTGGAAGTTTTAATAATTGATCAAAGTAGTTTATTCAAGGTCTTTTAACTGGAGTGAAGTTTTTTGCTCCAGTTAAGATTTTGTTATTTGCGATTTTTCACCTTGAGCGTTTCGACTATCACCCGATAGGATAGACCTCGTCATTTTAAATCGAAATGATTCAAAGGAGAAAAAATGAAAAGAATGATTTTTATTGCTTTGTCTGTAGCTCTTGTTTCTGGCAGCGCCTTCGCTGGCAAAAAGTACAATGCCCAAGGGTGTGGTTTAGGTTCAATGATTTTTAAAGAAGATTCTCTTCTTCATAACGTTCTTGGTGCCACAACCAATGGTTCATCAGCAAACCAAACTTTTGGTATGAGTACAGGTACCTTAGGTTGCGAAACTTCTGACGTGAAGAACATTGCAAGCCAAGAAGTTTTCATCGAAGCAAACCGTATTGCTCTTGCTAACGATATTGCTCGTGGTAATGGTGAGACTCTTGCTGGCCTTTCAGAAATGTACGGCTGTAACGCTAACAAAATGGGTCCTGTTCTTCAAAAGAATTACAAGACTATTTTTAACAACCAAAAACCTCCAGCTTCTCAAATCAACAATACAATTAACAAAATTGTAAATGAGAACAAAGCTTGCATCTAAGACGTAGACAAAATTCCCCTGGTTGCGGTAGCTTAAGCCCCATGACCAGGGGCTTTTTTATTTTATTCATCGTTTTTTTTACGGCAGTGAAAGCTTACGCTTTGACTCCTGAAGAACTTTGGAAAAAAGCCGAAGAAAAAAAACTGGCTACATCAGCTCAGTGGTTAGCCCTATTGCACTATAAAGGCGGAGCTTTTGGTGGTTACAAAAGCCAAGCGGATGGTCTGGGCTTCTTTCTAAGCCCTCAAGGCAAAACGAATCCTGAGGCAGAATTAAAGGCCGGCATTGATCATCTTTTCCTTTCTGGCGAGGATGAAAATCAATCAGCTATTTGTCGTTTCCCTGCCCGCTATCTATTTTTGAAAAATGAGTTGGGACTTGCTGATTCACTTTTTAATAAAAAATGTGATAAGTACGAGATCTTTCGTAAGCGTTTTAACTCACGCGCGATTTCACTTGTCTTTTCTGGTTATTATATCAATACCCCTGCATCAACTTTTGGACATACTTTACTCCGCTTCAAAAAAAATAATGCTCAAGGACAAGAGGGGAATGAGCTTCTTGATGATGCTTCAAATTTTGCAGCCACTGTGACAACGAACAACGCTTTCATCTACGGAGTTTTAGGATTAGTCGGTGGTTTTCGTGGAGAGTTTTCTGCTCTTCCATATTTTTATAAAATTCGTGAATACAATGATTATGAGTCTCGGGATTTATGGGATTATGAACTCAATCTCACTTCTCAAGAAATCGAGATGGCCGTCGCCCATCTTTGGGAAATGAGCACAACTTACTTTGATTATTTTTATCTGACCGAAAATTGTTCTTATCATATATTGGGGATTTTGGATGTTGCTCGACCTTCTTTGCGTCTCCAAGAAAAAACGCGCTATATTGTGATTCCTGTCGACACTTTAAAAGTCCTCGCTGATACCCCCGGGCTTTTACGCAAAGTCAGCTATCGTCCATCTAAGCGCAAGTTTTTCATGTGGCAGGTTGCTCACTTAAATAAAGCAGAACGTCGTCAATTGGTGAGTCTAATCAAAAGTGGAAAAGTTGAAGCCCTTGATACAAAGCAAGCTCCAGAAAGACAGGCTAAGATACTTGATGCGGCCATGGATTATTTAGATTTTAAATATGCCGATGAGATTCTCATTGAAAATAGCTCCTCAATCAATCTCAAACAAGAATTAAGCGCTAAGCGAAGTGAACTAGCAGTGGTGAGTCCTTCGATTCCAATGCCTACTCCAGAAAAGGATGCGCCTCATCTTGGGCATGGTTCACGTCGTATATCTTTGGGAGCAGGAGATGCTTCTCTGACCGGTCGTTTTGAACAAATCTCCTATCGCTTTTCTTTGCATGATCTCATGGATCGCCCTCGAGGGCATAACCGCTTTTCAACTTTAGAAATGGGAAATTTTACTTTTCGTTATAATGAGAAAATAAAATCTCGTGGAAATAGTTCCGCGCTATGGATGGAAGATTTTACGTTGGTTAATGTGATTTCTCTTTCTCCTTGGGATCGTTTTTTTAAAGATTTTAGCTGGCGGGCCTATTTCGGGGCGAAGACAATACGTGAAAAAAATTTGACGAGCTATTTTGCCCCGGTCCCTTCATTGGGAGCTGGTTTGTCGCATAATTATAAAAGTTTTTCCTATTATTTTATGATTGGCACAGAAGTTATCATCCATAAAAAATCAGCTCATGAGGGTGTGCAGCCAGCTGTGGGCCCTGAGCTGGCGTTGTTTTATAATATAAATGAGAGAGTCTTTTTTGGGCTTAAAGGAAACTATCACTATCGTTTTTTGGGCGCCGATCATGAGTTTTATCGCTATGGCACAGAAATGCGCATTCCGCTTTCAAAATCTTTATCTTTCGATGTCGCTTATGATCGTTTTCCTCAAGAGTGGGATCTTATGGGGAAATTCCTTTTCTACTATTAATTCACAAAAAGATATTGGCCTGTTTTGACTGGCGACTTTTTAATCGCTCCTTCCTTGCACCACTGACTGATATAATTCCATGAACTGGCTCTGCTTATGTTGAGAGCGGCGCAGAGGTCTTTTGAATTAATATAATCATAATTCTTTTTCATGTAAAAAATAGGATTCCCGTGTCTTGTTCCGCGTGGAAGAATAATGCTTGAATGGTAGTTGTTGATGTTAAAATAAACCCTTTTCTCTTTTCTCGTAATGGGGAAACCAATCTTAATGAGCTGACTTATGATGTCCTGAACTCTTTTGGTGAGACATTTGAATTCGAGATTTTCTTCAATAAAAAGTTTCTCAGCTAATTGCATAAAGGAGCAACCCATGGTGGAGCTTCCGATGAGAAGTTGTAGGGCTTGAGTTCGTAGAGGAGATAAAAGTTCGATTTGACCTGCATGGTTTATATAGAGAGCTGCCTTGAGGTCCAAGCAGGGAGTATGACTTGGGATCTCTTTGTATTTGGCGGAGGTGATTTTTTGGTTCTGAATGAACCAAGTATCTTCGTCAGTAGAGTCTGTGTGAATGACATTGCTGTCTTTAAAAAGTGAGAAATCAATAAAGGGATAAGCCCGAACAATAATAGCTTCTTCGAGAGGTAAGCTGTCATAACAGAGAGCATTGATCTGACTTAAGCAATAGACGTAGATGTGAGCGAGTGTTGGAGTAAACTCATTCTTGCTTTGTAGGCAGAGCTCATAGGCTTCCTTGAGTTTTCCCATGTGTTGGAGAATGCGAACCTTATTTATCAAAAGATACGGAGTGAAACATGATACTGACTTGTCTAAAAGTTCATCACACTCTTTAAGGAATTTTTCAAGGGGCCAGTTAGAGTAAAGAATAAGTCCTATGATCTTTAATGCCTCGTAGTAATTTTGACTACCTAAATCTTGTGGAAAATGAGGTTTTAATTCTTCGTAGCCTTGCAAGAACTTCTCTGTACTCATTTTGCCCAGGGTGAATTGGGCGTAGAGGTTTTTCCATTTTATGTAGAGATAGAGTTTTTGAATTTCAGGATTAAAGGGAATTGGCGAAAGGAGTACCTTGTTGGAATAAGCAATAATTTCCTCATCCATACTGCAGTCACTGTAAAACGCTATGACAGTAGTGTGAATAGCAAAAAGTAAAAGCGGGTCATCAATTTTTCTAGATTCTATTTCCCTTAAAAAACGTTTATGAATTTTTAATCCGTAGGTTTCTGCTCCGTTGTTCGCTATGACTTTGGCAAAAATGAGGTAGGTTTGCAAAGCTTCATTGGGCAAGTGACTTAAATCAAACGGGCTAAGTTCTAAGGGAAGAAGACTGACAGCCTTAGTATAGTCGAATTCCCAAGTGAGTTTTCTTAAGTAATCGTTCTTTTCTTGCCAGCTTAGTTTTTTAAATTTTTCTAACTCTTTTCTTTCCAAAGAGCTCTCCAGTCAAAGCTCATTAACCAAAAAATTAAATATCACAGGGCTGAGAATTTGATCAGTCCAAATAATCTGGTTGTATGTGAGTCTCTTTGGGGAAATCTTGTCAAAAAGGCTGACTGAAATGAGGGCCATTATTAGAATGGAAGTTTAGTTTTTGATCTGTCCTAAATAGCGCCACGTTTTTTTCTCTCTGTCATAGACCAAGCGGTAGAGAGCGCAATTATCCAAAGGAACTGGTGTTGTCGGGGCTCCTTCGGCATAATGAACAATACGACGAAGGCTCCCTCCGTGAGTCGAAATTCCTACCAACTGATACTTTGGGTGCTCTTCAAGAAAAGTTTCTAAAAAGTTCATCAGTTTTTTTGTATGTTCACTTTTTTTCTGACCACCAGGAAAACCGAAGTTTTTATCTTCTTCTTTCACTGAAAGCCACCGGTCCCAAGAATCTGCCCCAAAGCGAGCAATGATTTCATCATGGAGTAACCCTTCAGCCTGACCCAGCATGCACTCCCTCAGTTCAGAATTCATAAAAAGAGGAAGCTTTAACTTTTCGTTAACAATGTTTGCTGTTTCCTGTGCGCGCTTTAAATCTGAAGTCACAATCACTTCTGGTTTATGTTTCTCGATGATTTGAGCGAGCTCTCTGGCTTGAGCCCTTCCTGTTTCATTCAGAGGAGTATTGGTATGCCCTTGGAGACGGCGCTCTTTATTCCAATCTGTTTCCCCATGGCGAAAAACAAGAAGTTCAACTGTGCTCATAAACTATAAAGCCTGTATCTCTTTGAGAAGAAATTCTTTGGCGTTGTTATTGTTCTTTTCTCCCTCAGGGATTTGAATTTTTTCTAAATCTTCAAGGAGTTTAAGAAAGTCCGTTTTGGGCAAATCATCTTCGGTAACCACAAGGGCACCGATGCGACGCTTGGCCTCCATGGCATTGTGATACTGTTCATTTTTTTGAGCAATCTTAAGAGGGATAAAGAGGCTCTTTTTCTTTAGGGCCATAAGTTCGCAAACAGTTCCCGCTCCCGAACGAGAAATAACTAGGGTCGACTTCTTATAAACATCAATCATCTCTTCTCCTAGAAAAGGGAGGGGAAGATAAGAATTGTTTTTAAGAGGAGCGAATTCATTCATAAAGTTTTTTCCTACTTGATGAATGATGAAGTATTTTTGAGTCAGGACTTCCAGATTTTTTTTGATCAGTTCATTAAGAAGTCCAGAGCCATTTCCCCCACCTGTGACAAAGAGAAGAGGCTTGGTGATAGTCGTAAGATATTGTCCCCCCACTTGCACATCATTAATCTCTGTGGTGAAGCAGGCATCTCTAAGGGGGTAACCAGAGACAAGGGTTTTTTCCTTCGGAAAAAATTTGACCGAGTCTTCAAAGCTTACAAACACTTTGGTGGCAAAGCGTGAAGCTATTTTATTGGCCAGTCCTACGCGGCTAGTTTGTTCATGAATGAAAATCTTTTTCCCAGTAAGCCAAGCAGCAAAAACGGCAGGAAGAGAGACAAAGCCTCCTGTCGAAAATAGAAGAGTATCTTTAGAGCGAAAGCGCAGCATAATCCCAAAGGCTTGAAGAACGCCTATGCCAAGTTTAAAAATGTCGGTGAAATTTTCTAAAGAAAAATAGCGGCGGAGTTTTCCGTTATAGATGCCGTAGTAAGGTATGCCAAGTGAGGCGGTAAGTTCCTTTTCTATGCTCTTTCTTCCGCCTATGTAGTGTATCTTGTAACGATTTTTATCGAGACTTTTAATAAGGGTAATAGCAGGGACTACATGGCCTCCGCTACCGCCACCAGTAAAGATGATGTTTTTAAGCATAGGACCTCTATTTATCACTATGAGGAGAAGGGAACATAAATAGATTAGACTTATCTTTTTCAAAGACAAGGCCTTTATTATCTAGTCCCACCTCTTCTATAGAAATAATGCTATAAAGTGATAAATGTAGGCTTTTCGTGTTCTCAAAACGATTTTTAAGCTTTTCTGCGCTGGGATCGACCAACAGCTTAGAAGTGTGTTCAAAGAGAAAATCCGATATGGCCACAAAGCCTAGTCCTAAATTCGAATCCCTTATATTTCTGGCCCTTACGCTCTGGGCTTTGCCGTCCATAGGGTCTTTGTAGCTGATAATAAAATAGGTTTCTTGTGGTATTGGTTTATTCATAGCTTTTATCTAATACAGAATTTTTCATTTTTCAAATATCTGCCGGCTTGAATTGTGCGCTTAAAACTTTTATTCTATAGGGTATGGCACTAGGGAACAGGGAGTTTCCGCCAAACAGACAGGGATGTCATGCAAACAAAACAAAAAGATTTATTCAGTTCTTTCGTTGATATCGAAACAAAGCTTAGTGATATTTATATGCGTCTGGCCACTCTCACTGAAGAAAGTGACTTCGTGCGTGTCTTTGATAAGGCTTACTACGAAGCTGTTGATTACAAGCACACCTTTATTAATCTCAAAAAAGAAATGACGACTGATCATCCAGATCTTTTTTCTGATGAACTTTGTACTGATGCTGGGATTATTGAGCGTCAGCTCGGCGGACTTTTAAAAGCCTCTAAGAATCTTGAGCAAAGTGAGGCTTATTATGGTCTGGCTAATTCTGTGATGGAAGTGGAGTTTAGAGTCACTGCTCTTTATGGGCGTATTTGTAATGAAGCTTGGGAAAATGAACAGCAAACCTTTTCTTCTATTTTGGCCCGTAAAGAAGCTCGCCAAAGAGACATGTTGCAGTTTAAACCTGTGCGTTCTCCTGATAAGCATCCTTAATTTTTATAGACAGAGAGATAAAAAAACGCGCCTCACTGGGCGCGTTTTTTTGTCGTTTTTTTTTTACTTTTACTTTGCTAATTCAACGGCGAAAGAAACACCTAGCTTAGCAAAAGAAACAGAGTGGTTGGCATGGCCACCAGTGACATCAAGTGTATCTTCTGCAGAGTGGATCTTGTGATTGTATTCGGCCATCTTTGATTCGAAAGGAACGCTTGCTGGATAACCATTTTTTGTCCAGGAGGCGTGGTCGGAGCAACCGTAACCGCACTTATCAAATCCCCAACTTACTTTTACATATTTATCAATGAGGGTTCCGATAAAGTTATTGAGTTCGGTGTTGGTATAGTCGCTCATCATATAGATGTCTTTAGCTGAGCCTTTGAAGTTGGTCATATCTAGTTGTAGAACACCAACAACTCTGGCTGCATTTTTTTTGTGTTGAGCGGCCACTTCAGCAGAACCTAAGAGACCTGCTTCTTCAGCAGCGTAAGAAACAAACTTAATCGTGCGGGCTGGCTTATAGCTGTTTTGCATGAGGACGCGAATGACCTCTGTGATGCAAGCGATACCGGAGGCATTATCATCAGCTCCAGGAGCTCTTTTATCACCGCCCCAGCTTTGAGAAATGGAGTCACCGTGGCCACCGATCACAACAATTTCTTCAGCATTGGTACTACCTTTTAAAGTGAGTACAACAGAAGGTTGTGGAGTGCTAGTGTGGTTAAACATTTCTACAGTGACATCGTTTCTCCCCTTGGTGAGTTCAGTCCAGTAAGAGCGAACCCATTCTTGAGATTCTTTGCCAGTAGGGCTTTTGTGAAAGCGTGTAGGAAATGAAGAAAGTTTCGTGATCGTTTTAACAAGTTCAGGTTCTTGAACTTGGTCAACCATAGGAGTCACACGCTCTTCTTCAGTGATAGAAAAACCAGCGAAAGGGAAGAGGTCTGGAGCTGGTTTTAAAGCTTCTAGGGCTTCATTGTAGGTCATGTGACCAACGAATCCCCCATGCTTCTTGGAGCGAAGGTCTTCTACGATAAAATCATTCAAGCGCTTATCGACTTTAATGATTGAGATGTCATTTTGGGTTTTAAGTATCCCCACGCCTCTGTATTGATCCTGAACAAGCTTCAGGGTTTCTTTATCTAAGGTGTAGTATTGGGGTTGAGCTGCAGAAATGAGGGGCAACAACAAAAATGCTGCCGGCAAAAGGCGCTTAAGTGACATTAGTAACCTCCATGTTACTTCTGTCACAATTCTAGCCTTCTTTACTGGTAAATGGGAAAGGAAAACGTCTTAATAATTTGGACTTTTTTTTGCGCTTCGCAAAAGAAAAATCATAAGCCTAAGTCATATTGAGGTTTGTGCCTGAAGTCAAAGCCACAAACCTCTTAGCATTTCAGGAGAGGCCCAACTTGGAAACCTCATCCTCATTCAGACCAAAGTAGTGTGCTACCTCATGGAGGATCGTAATCTTAAGTTCACGCTTGAGCTCATTCATGTCGGCACAGTCGCGACAGAGGTTACGTCTGTAAATCATGATTTTTGCGGGCTCTAAATGGCTGGCTCCGCCCAAATCTTGATCCTCAACGGCCGTGCGGCCTTTGAAAAGTCCCCAGATGCTAGGGGAGAGAGGGTCCTCTCCCGCTTCCAAGTCATCATCACTGGGAAGCTCTTCGATGAAGATCGGAAGATTTTTAAGGTCGCTCTTAAAAGGCTCTTTCACTTTTCCTAAAACTTCATGGGCGAGTTTACTCAATTCCTCATTGGAAATTTTAAGGGGAAGATGAAAAGTTTCAGGGTCTTTATCATAGGCGAATTTGAAGAGGCGTTGGGCCTCCAGTTCTTTGCCTGGTTCACGCTCAAGGATGAGGGCCAATTGAAAAGCAGTTTCGGGCTCTTTAGGAAAACGTTCTTCGATTTCTTCCAAGAGTTCCTTGGCGTCTTCAAGAAGACAGTTTTCAAAAAGCTCATTGGCTTCATCAATCAATTCTTCAAATTCATCCCAATCTTGCATAAAGATCCTTTCTCTTAAAGAGTGTAAGTAAAATCGTCGATGAGCATGCCAGGAGTGCGTAAGCCTCCTACTTGGCGAGATTCGTAAGTGCTTTCGCTTAAAATGATTTCTGGATTTTGAATGAGGGCCAGAAGCTGCTTTTCGCTGAAGAAATTATAGATGCTGTCATCGAAACGAAGATCCTTTATGGGAGAAACGATCTCACCATTTTCTACCCAGAAGCAAGCATAGCGAGTCATCCCAGTGATACGTCCCTCTTGCATGTCAGAGTAGTTGAGGTAGTGGAGGTTTCCAAGATAGAGCCCGGTCCCTAAGGCCTTCAAAATATCAGTTTGAGCAAGGCTTCCTCCTTGCATCACGATGGAGGAAGGGGCTTCGCCGGCACCGGCGTTGTTGCTTACGAGTTTATATTCTTTGGCGGTCTTTTCACTCACTAGAAGATTTTTGAGCTTCCCTTGAGAGATGAGCTCAATCTTTTCTGGCATGAGGTCCCCACGAGAATTAAAGCGAGGGGCCAAGCCTAAAGAAAAATCTTCGCTGATACTGAGTTTAGAAGAAAGTTCTTTTCCTTCTTTAGCGAGTTTTCTTAAAGGGCTCACGCCACTTTCTACTGCGTTTCCACTGAAACCTCCCCAAGAGAGGATATGAAGCATCTCGGTCACCGCAGCAGGAGCAAAATAGGTGCGGTATTTTCCACGAGGGATTTCGCGACTAGGGCGCGCGAGCATGGCGAGTTTCAGTTTTGAATCTTCGATCTTGGCCTTAAACTCAGCTTCATTAAATTGAGAACTGGCGTAGCTTCCCTTCACTGCCTTATGTTCTTTGGTGTAGAAAGAATAATCAACCGAGCTAATTCCAGTGGCGAACCAGTGACGGGCTCCCTTAGAAGTAAAGCAGGCCTTAAAAAGAGGGCCAGAGCTGATAAGCCCTGCCGCATCTCCTCCTTGCAAAGGAGGAAGAATAAGGTCAATGAGTTCCGCACTCTTCGGAAGCACACAATCATTGTTGGTTGAAGAAAAAGTTTTACTTTGTAGAGGAGAAAAGTAAGGGTCCTCAGGAAGATTTTCGGCCATCTCGCGAAGGGAGTGAAGAAGGCTCAGAGATTTGGCACGGTCTTTTTCTAGATCAAAAGAAAAAGGAATCGAAGCTTCAACACTTCTTCCATTTTTAAGAAAGTGAAAGGAAAGGTTTCCTTGCTCGACTGTTCCGGCCTGACGAATCTTGGCTCCGTTGAAGCGCACAAAGGTTGAATCCTCAGCGTTCATGGAAAGAGAGAGCTCTTCGTCCTTTCTGAGTTCAGCAAAAACGTCATTGGCGAAAACGGTGAAATCGAGTTCGCGTTTACTCATAATATCTAAAGCTGGTGAGCGTCCCTTATTCATTGTGACCTCCGAAAACTTCAATAGATTCAAAAAGGCAGGCAGGCGAGGCGTGACCGACTTTTACCATTTGGTTAGGTTCACCCTTACCGCAGAAGGGGCTTCCAGAGATATTAAAAGTGGACTTGTCGCCCACCATCTTGAGGCTTCTCCAGAATGGATTACTGATGCCTTTGTAGTTTGGATTTTTGATGACACCTTTGAGCTCCCCATCCTTGATGAGGCGACCGTACTCCGTTCCAAATTGAAATTTATTGCGGTAATCATCAATAGACCAAGAGTTGTTGGTCGACAGGTAAACACCATTTTGCACAGACTTGATCATCTCGCCCATGGTGGAGCTTCCGGCCTCTACGTTTAGGTTGGCCATACGATCAATAGGAGGACGGTTCCAAGAGCAGGCCCTTTGATTGGCCACTCCGCCTAAGCCAGAGCGCTTTTGGCTTTCCAGACTGCCAAGTCCTTTAAGGAGGAGGCCATCTTTAATGAGGAATTCTTTCTTCGTGGGATTACCAATATCGTCGAAGGCGTAAGAAGCATCTTCACCTTCTACCGTTGGATCAAAGGTCACGTTTAAAAGTTTGGAGCCATACTGAAGTTTTCCAAAGTCTTCTGGTTTGACAAAACTCCAACCAGCGTAGTTTCTCTCGTCTCCTAAAATACGATCAATCTCTAAGGCGTGACCGATGGATTCATGAATTTGAATGTACATTTGATCAGGGGCCAAGAGAAGATCCATGGTGCCAGTAGGGCAGTTGGGGGCCACAAGGAGTTCTTCGACTTCGCGGGCCAGACGTTCGGCATCAGCAAGAACAGTTTCTTCACGAAGAAATTCTAAGCCGCTCTGGCGCATGTTTTCAAAGCGACCTGTTGAACGAGTTTGAAACTCACCATTTCTTTCGGCGGTGATTTGCTGATCGTAGCCGATGTTCATAATGCTTTGGTGGGCTTCAGTTCCTGAGGAACTTAAAAGCTCAATATCAGTTTCGGTAATCCAAAGAGAGCTTGAAGTGGTCTTGGCGTTTGGGGCCTTACGTAAAAGCTCTTCACCGGAAAAAAGAAGACCGTGCATTTCTTTTAAGGCAGAAGTTTGCATGGTCTTTTCACGAGGAGAAAGCCATCTGATTTTATGAGTGGGGCGAAGCTCTTTGTTGAATTCTAAAATTTTGTAAGGAGCTGCACGGGAGGAAATTTCTAGAGCTTTGGCAAAAGCCCTTTCAATGGATTCATCGTTAAAATTATCGAGGGCGGCATAAGTCAAAAAGCCGTTTTTCATGACTTCAATCATGAGGCCTTCGTTTTCTACATAAGCATTTCCGTCAGGTTTTCCGTTCTTGACGGCATAAGTCCAGGTTTTCTCTCTGACTTTTCTAAATCCCACCCAGTCAGCTCGAGCGCTAAGGCGAGCGAGGATAGCGTTTAAATTTTGCATAAGGACCTCATTTTAAACTTAACTCAAACTTTGATTGTACCGAATCGGTTCTATGTTCTTATAAACTTAGCAAAAAATGATGGAAAGGGAGTGCAGGATGAAGTTTTTATCTGGTTTACTGCTTTTAAGCCTATTGGCCCAACCGATTTATGCACAAGAATCACGGCCCCAGACTGCTGACGAGGCTTTGACTCAGCTTCACTCTAGTGTTTTGAAGACTTTGATTGATGGAAATCAGCGCTATCGTGAACAAAACATGCGCACCTGCACTGATGGCAGCAAGAAGGCCCTTCGCGAGCAGTTGGCCAAGGGGCAAAAGCCTTACGCCATTATTCTTTCTTGTTCAGACTCTCGTGTTCCACCAGAACTTATTTTTGATCAAAATCCAGGAGACATTTTTGTGGTTCGTGTGGCCGGGAACACCATTGATCCTATTATTTTAGGAAGTATTGAATACGCTGCTGAGCACTTAGGCTCACCACTCATTATGGTTTTAGGTCATGAGCGCTGTGGAGCTGTGACAGCGACTGTAAAAAGTGCTGGGCATTCTGAAGGCAACATTGGCTCTATTGTAAGCGCTATTGCGCCAGCTGTGGAGATTGCCAAAAATAAAACAGTGAATCTCAGTGAAGGTGAATTGGTGGAGAGTGCTATCGATGAAAACGTTCACTTGGTGGCCAGAAAACTTTTTGAACAATCACCTATCGTCAGACACTTAGTCGATGCCAAGAAAGTTAAAATTGTTGAAGCTAAATTTGACTTAGACGATGGTAAGGTTTCTTATTTCCCTGAGCAGAAATTTGAATACAAAAAGCCTCATGAAGCTCCAGCTCAAGAAGTGAAGGCTGAAAAAGTAGAAAAAGTTCCAGAAAAGAAGAAAATCATTATTAGAAAAAAAGTGACTGAGGTCAAAGACGAAGAAGCTGTTCCAGCGGCTGAAACACACGAAGCCCCTAAGGTTCACTAGGGTTTCATTTTTACAGGGGGGCAAGGCACAACCATGTGTCCCTTCTTTCTGCTTAACTCCGAAAATGATTTTTTATATTCACCCGTCCAAGATCCATCAACCAGATCTTGGGCGAGGTATTTTGATCCTTCTGTTTGATTTACCCTAATCACAAAGCCATCGGGCCCCATAAGGCACTCGCCGATTTTGAAATCTTGTGGAGCGCTACAAGAGGTGAGGAGAATAAGAAGACTCATGAAAAATAATTTCATAAAAGACCTTTATTTTATTTAAGCTGAGTATAATACTTTCATAAAGAAATAGGAATCTCTAAGTTTTAAGGATGTATATGGAAAAATTATTAGAACGTTTTATTCGCTATGTAAAAATCGACACTCAATCAGATGACATGTCTACAACTGCTCCTTCAACAAAGAAGCAATTTGATTTACTTCGCCTTTTAGAAAAAGAATTAAAGGCTTTGGGGCTTAAAGAAATTTCTTTAAGTAAGCATGGCGTTTTAATGGCTTCATTGCCTGCCACCAAAGGTTGCGAGAAAGCTCCAGTCATTGGCTATATTGCTCACGTCGATACAGCTCCAGATGCTTCAGGAAAGAACGTAAAACCCATTATTCATAAAAACTATAATGGAAGAGACATCAAGCTTCCTGGTAATCCTAAAGAAGTTTTAAAAGTGAAAGAGTACCCAAATCTTAAAAAGGTTAAAGGACATACTGTGATCACCACTGATGGGACAACTCTCTTAGGTGCAGATGATAAAGCTGGTGTGGCCATCATTATGAGTCTTTTGGATTATTACAAGGCCCATCCTGAGGTGGCCCACGGAAAAATTCGTATTGGTTTTACTCCTGATGAAGAAGTAGGAAGAGGAACTGAAAATTTCGATGTGAAAAAATTCGGAGCCAATTTTGCTTACACTATTGACGGAGCCGAGTTAGGGGAAATCGAAGATTCTACTTTCTGTGCCGCCTGCGCTACTGTAACTGTCAAGGGCGTGATCATTCACCCTGGTTATGCAAAAAATAAGATGGTCAATGCCACTCGCATTCTTTCTCATTTGATTGCCAAACTTCCATTGAACGAAGCTCCAGAGACGACAGAAAAACTTCAAGGATTTTATCATCCCTATGATATCAGTGGGGATGTGACTGAATCCAAAGTTAAAATTCTTCTTCGTGATTTTGATCTGAAGGGGATTGAAAAGAAGTCTCGCTTTCTTAAAAAGCTTTGCAAAGAAATTGAAAAGAAATTTAAGGGAGTAAAAATCGAACTCGAGATAAAAGAGCAGTATAAAAATATGAAATACGCGCTCAAAAAAGATCCTCGAGTGGTAAACTACGCTATTGAAGCTACTCAAAGTGCAGGTGTGAAACCTAAGCTTACGGCCATTCGTGGAGGAACTGACGGCAGCCGTCTTTCTTTTATGGGTCTTCTTACTCCTAATATCTGGGATGGGGGACAAAATTTTCACTCTATTCGCGAATGGGTGAGTTTAGAGTGGATGCAAAAAGCTGTTGAAACTCTCGTTGTCCTAAGTTCTATTTGGGCTAAAAAATAAAAAAAAGCCCCGCTTGAAGCGGGGCTTTTTTTTATCTTACTTTAAGTATTTAGCCTTGATTTTATCGAAGGTTCCGTCCTTCTTAATTTCAGCTAAAGCTTTTTTGGCTTTGTTTACAATCTCGTCTGATGTTTTGAGGCTGAAGGCCATATAGAGACCAGAAGAGAGTTCATTGATTTTTATTCCTTTTTCAAAAATACTTGGATCAATTTTTTCACCCTTAGCTTGGTGGAAAAAAGCAAGTTCGTCTGAGGCATAGAAGTCTACGCGTTGAGCTTCAAGCATGCGGATAGCAGATTCATTGTTTGGGACCACTTCTAGATTTTTACCTTCCGCAAAGCCTTGTTTCATAAAAAATTGTGTATGGAAGTCATCCCTCACTCCCGCTACTTTATATTTTTTGAGATCGTCCATGCTTCCTGCTTTGAGGTCAGCACGGCTTTTGAGTTTGAAGATCGTCACGTCAAAAGGAGCGATCACATCAACCCACTTGAAAAGCTTTTCACGTTGCTCATTGCGCCCAATAGAGAAGATTAGGGTATCGGCGTTTTCCTGAGCTGCTTGATAAGTTCTGGCCCAAGGTTGTGATTTGATTTCGTAATCGATTCCAGCTTTTTTCAAAGTAGCTTCGACGACTTCGGTGCTAAAACCTGTGATCTTTCCTCCATTAGTGTAGTTGTAGGGAGCGAATTCTTATGTTACAACAGCAATTTTTGCAGCAAAGACACTGGTGGAAAGTACTAATGCAGCGAGAGCAATTGATACTTTTCTAAGCGAGTTTTTCATAGGGTTCTCCTCTGGTTGTTAAATTTGTTAAAATTTTACAATGAAAATTCAAAGAAGAAGGGGAAAGATATCTTAACTTGGTAAAGTGCTCTGCTATTTAGCTTTAATCATATTCGCTATTTGGAAATAACTGAGAACTTTAGTAACAAAAGTGCAAAATGTTCAACTCATATATTGTTGATGAAAATTTGAGGTTATTTATGAAACAATCATTTTTGATTTTTAATCCAACTTGTTCTAAGTGTCGTGAAGCGGATGAAATTCTGCGTGAGAAAAAAATTGAGTTCACTCCTATCTTATATTTGAACGGAGAGTTGACCCGAGAGCTTTTAGAAAAACTTCCTCGTCTTTTAGGTTTGCCTTATGAGCAAATGATTCGTACCAAGGAAGATCTTTATGAAGATCTAGGTTTGAAAAACAAACAGCTCAGTCCAAATGAATGGATTGATCTTATTCTTAAGCATCCCATCCTTCTGGAACGCCCTATCTTTATTTATGATGATAAGGCCGTGATTGCTCGTCCTAGTGAATTAGTAAACGAGCTCCTTTAATTTACTCTCAATTCGCGATAAGGTTGTGACTTCTTCGGTGTGATTACTTTGTTTTTCTTCTCAAAGTTGAATTGAGTTCTGATTTGAGGGGGATGTCTTTTATCAGAGAAAAGTTTTATTCGTATTTGTTCTTTGAGGGCGAGGGCTGTGACAGCTACGGTCAGTCCTTTGGTTTTGATGGGCGCTGGGCTTTGCATCTTGATAAGATGACGAATAAGTTTTTTCGTGCTTTTATAAGGTGAAAAAAGTAGAACGGCCGGATAGAAGGGGCGAGTGAGATCAAGAATCTTTTTAAACTCTTTAGCTCTTTGACGTATGTGAGGATTATAGTGACCAAGGCTGTGTTGATAACCTTGACGACTAGTTTCAATCATACGTACAAATGAAGCACCATTGAGTTCATATTCTTTTTGAAAGGCTTTGATGAGAAAGTGTTTGGAATCTTCAAGACTAAAACTGGGATGCTTAAACCAGATTTTATCTTGTCCATGTTGTTCTTCAAAAGGAATATCGAGTAAGAGTTTTCCTTCTTTTAAGTAATCTTCATAAAGTTTCGTACCAGGAATGGGACCTAGTTGCATAAACTGCACATAGTCAGAATTGAGCTCACAAGCGAAATTGATATCTTCCCATATTGTTTCATGGTCATGATGTTCTTGGAAAAGAATAACTGAGGTCATGACGCTAATTCCTCTAGAGCGCAGGTCTTTCACCAATTGAGGAAAGTCTGTGCCTTGATTCTTTTCATAAACTTCGCGTTTGGACTCCACGCCCATCCAAATAAAGTTGATTCCTAGTCGGACGAGAAAATCAAGATTCTCAAATTTTCCTAAAGTTTCAGCAGAGCTAAAAATAGCAAAAGAAAAATAACGTTGATTCTTTTCCATCAGCGCAACTAGTTCTTTAGCTCTTTCCGTATCTTTGAGAAAGTTTTCATCCATGATGCCAAAGTCGCGCACGCCTTGTTCATCTTCGTAACGGCAACAAAGATCATAAACATCTTTTCCACTTTTCAAATACGGAGTGTAGTTTCCAAAAAAGTGTGAGGTCGCACAAAAACGACACTTGTTGGCGCAACCAACTCCCGAGATGATAATTCCTGTTTCGTTGGGAACAGTGACTCCCATGATTTGTTTATTGTAGGTTCCATTAATGAGAGGATGTTTTATGGGAGCATCGACATCTTCATGAAAAAGCTTGCGCAAAAAAGCCACTCCCTCTCCACGACAGAGATGATCAAAACTTAAAAGGGTTTCGATCTTGGGAATGTTTGTCCCGTGCCCCCCGAGAATGATTTTAGTTTGTGGCGATAGTTCTCGTATGAGTTCTGTCATCTTTTTAGCTTTCAAAAAATTTGGGATAATAAAGCTAATGCCAATATAGTCATATCCTTTCTTGATCTCTTGAGTAAATGTTTCCAAATCAGGGAAATCTAATACCGTCGTGGGAATTGTGAGATTTTCTGCTAGAAAATACAGACCAAAACTTGGATGATGGAAGCGATAAGAAAAAATCCCTTGTTCACGTGTGACTTGATTATGGAAAAGTTCCATTTTGTTGTCAGCTCTGCCATACTCATCATCAACACCGAAGGGACCGAAGACAGAAGTGAGAAGTAATTTCATAGGAACCTCGAATGACGAAATTTTATCTTTTGAATCTTAGAACATTTGTTTGGAATCCTTTGTAAAAGAACTGTAAAAGGTTGTATGAGAAAATTAATTTATCCCATTACTGTCTTTGTCGCCTTGCAATTAGTTGTTTTAACTTCGATTACTCTTTGGGTCATCTGGTTTGTTTTGAATAAAAAGGAGTATGAAGGAGTGGCCGCTCTGGCGCGTACAGCCTATAGCAGCTTCGAAAGCAATCGTATTGGTTATGCCAGTATGGTGAGCGGGCTTCTTTTGCTTTTCGCTATTTTGGTGGGCTCAACCTATCTCTTTATTGGCTGGGTTCGTGAACGCTTAATTCATAGACAGCGGGCCACTTTCTTTTCAGGTTTTACTCATGAATTGATGACTCCGATCACATGTATTCAAATGAATCTTGAAACTTTGATGAAACATGAGCTTGATAAAGAAAAAAAAGATCAACTGATGAGCGCTGCTTACAAAGAGGGAAAGCGTCTTCAAAGCACCATTAACAATATCTTAGAAATGACTCGAATTGAGCATAGAAAAAAAACAATACAGCCCGAGTTGATCGATTTCTCCCAATATCTCGCAACTTATGTCAGGGGCATTCAAGAGTTTCATCCTGAATTAGAGATTGAGCAGAAAAGTTCTGAAAATTGTATGGTGAATTTAGATAAAAAAGCCTTTGAATTGGTGTTAAATAATCTTGTAGAAAATGCCATTAAATATGGAAGCCAGCCTAAAATTTCTTTAGGACTTTCTATTGCCAAGAAAAAGGTGATTCTCACCTTTTCTGATAATGGTCCCGGAACTACGCTTGATGAAAAAAAACTTTTTAAAATTTTTTATAGGGGAAATAACAAAGTGCAGGGAACTGGTCTTGGGCTTTTTATTGTGAAAAGCATTGTGGAACTCCACAAGGGCAAAGTGGAGTTGGCCAAAACAACGGCTGGAACCACTTTTATGATTCACCTTCCGTTGAGAGGCCCTCATGAATAAGCAAAAAATACTTATCATTGAAGATGAAAAAAATCTTGCCGCTAGTTTGCGTATTATTTTTGAAGCTGAAGGCTTTGAAGTTAAAGTTTGTGAATCAGGACATGAAGGATTAAGTTCTTATCAAAATTATGAATTATTGGTTCTCGATCTTATGCTTCCTGATATGGATGGAATGGATGTCCTTTTGAAAATTCGAGAAAGCGACCAGAAATATCCTATTATTATCGTTTCAGCGAAGTCAGAAGAGGAGGATTTGATTCGAGGTCTTTCTTCCGGAGCTGATGATTATCTGACTAAGCCCTTTATTGTGCGTGAACTTGTTCTTAAAATTAAACGGATTTTTGATCGAAAGGCTCTTTATGAAAATACGGCACAAAATTTCAAACAAGAAAGTATCGGTACATTTAAAATAGATTTTTCGACTCTTGTGGCCCAGACTGCTGAAGGGGATAAGAAATTAACTTCACAAGAAGCTAACCTTCTTCTTTATCTCTTTCAAAACAAAGGTCGTATTGTTTCTCGTCAGGAGCTACTAGAAAAAGTATGGGGAAATAGTTCTGAGATTGAAACCAGAACGATTGATAATTTTATTGTGCGTTTTCGTAAGTACTTCGAAAAAGATAGTAAAAATCCCAAACATTTTATGACCAAGCGTGGAGTGGGATATTCTTTCGAAGCCTAGAAAATAAAAAGCCCACAGTTTCCTGTGGGCTTCTTTTCACGGTCTCAAAAATGCAAATTTTTTATGACTTCTTCTCCGTTTGACTGGGAGAATAAGTTCCGTGCATCACTAAAGTTTTCTTTGGACAAATCTCTACGCAGATATTG
>JACCEE011752234.1_pt1 | contig 28645 bp, 15 predicted proteins | sample 7449931 | NCBI WGS metagenome assembly JACCEE01 (sample SAMN15323457, study PRJNA562643) | freshwater metagenome | isolation source: river surface water | place: USA:Blue River Watershed | collected 2017-08-19 | reverse complement strand
TCTCATTCAAGGACAACGCCGCGTAGGCAAAACCAGCCTACTCAACTTTCTCCCCGACATGCTCGGCAGCGGCTTCACCCTGCTCAAAATAGACTGTCAAGAAGGCATATTTAACAAAGAAAACCAACCCTTACAAAACATCATTACCCTGTTTGAAAAATCCCACACCACCGCCTGCGAAACCTTCAAACATTCCCAAGAATGGCAGACAACCAACGATGTTATTCAAGCCTTTAACCAACTCCATGAGTTTCTTATCACCCTCAGCACTACCCACACAACCCGCATTATTTTTGCCCTTGACGAATACGAAAACTTTCACAAAAACCTGACAAAATGCCCCGAAACTGCCGATACACTCCTCGGCGCAATGCGTGCCGCCTCACAAAAACAAAACAAAATCATTTTCCTCTTCTCTGGCGCGGCATTACTCTCCGAACTATTTAACCCCGACTGGGGAAAATATTTCGTTCAAACCAAACGCCTACACGTCGACTACTTTGACCAACCCACCAGCCGCCGCCTCATCACCGAACCCGTCGCCGAACACCTACGCTACAGCGAAGCCGCCATTCAACAACTTTACCAACAAACACAAGGACATCCCGCACTACTCCAACGCGCCTGCAAAGCCCTTGTCGACATCGCCAACCAACAACACCGCCACGACCTCACCGAAAACGACGTGCAAAAAGTCATCGACGAACTTGTCGACGAACGCGAAAACTACCCGCTACAATGCTTCTTTGACGAATTCTGCACCGACCACCACTGCCACATAACCGTTTTCCAACTACTCAACCAACAACCGCCCACTGATGAACTCGCCCTAGACAAACTACGCCTGCACGGCTTTATCATTGAAACCACCGAAGGCTGGCAATTCCGCGCCCCACTCTTTGAACGCTGGCTACACAAACACGCCAAAGTGCGCTACTTAGAACTGCAAAAACAGGGGAAAATTTGAATTTATACTGACAGACCTACTAGGTCTCGAAGACCTAGCAAATCTTTGTTTTTGTTTAAATCTATTGCCAAACTCGTATTGAATTAACTTAAACTCAACCAGTAAAACCCCGCCAAAATAAAAAAACCTGCTAGATTTATCCACCTAGCAGGTTTTTTAATAATGCGCTCAAGTACAAGCGAATTTAGGGGGTATTACTTTCTTCGCCTTCTTTTTCCAATTTTTTCATCTTGCCCGCACTAAATTCAGCGTTATAACGTGAACCATCGCTTTTAACAATCACGCCTTTACCAGTGCGTTTGCCTTTCTCAAATGTCCCTTCAAAACGGTCACCACCAACAGAAATATAAACTCCTTCCCCTTGACGTACACCATTAACAAATTCCCCTTCATAAATACCACCGTCCACCCACGTCATTTTGCCGCGCCCTGTCCGTGTGCTATTTAAAAATTCCCCTTCATAACGGTCGCCATTATTCCATGTGTAAACGCCAAGCCCATTGCGTTTGCCTTCGGCAAATTCTCCTTCGAACTTGTCATTATTCTTCCAAACGTATGAGCCTTGCCCATGTGGTTTGCCATTAACAAATTCGCCTTCATAGCGGTCGCCGTTTTTCCAAATGTAAATGCCATGTCCAGTGCGTTTGCCACTGACGAAATCGCCTTCATAACGGTCGCCATTTTTCCATGCAAAGGATACTTTGCCATCAGGTAAACTATTTGCGCCTAAAGTAGATGGCGCAGTATTTTCAGCTTGCCCTTCAGCCGAAGTGGGTTTATCAATTGCATCAGCTTGAATGACTGGTTTAACTGCTTTTTCTGTTTTCTCCGTATTTTCAACAGGCTTTGCAATTTCTTTTGCAACCTCTTTGGGAAGTTCTTTCACGGGGGCGGGTGGCACGATTTTTTCAGTCGTCGCATTTACTTTTACAGCTTCTTTTGCTGGCTCTTTTGCGGGCGTTTTAGCTGCATTAACAGTAGGTTCTGTTTTATTTGCTTCTTTATGCGGTTCAGCAGGTTTAGCTTTATCATCTTCTCCCACTGATTCTGCTAATGCACGGTCTAAAGCATCAGGTTCATCTACAATTTTAGTCGGCTGCATGACTTCAATTTTGGGCGCAGCGGGTTTGACTTCAGTTTTTTCTGTTTTGTCAGTATTTGCCGCAACTGTTTTTACAGGTTCAGCCATTGCAACTTTGGGCGGTTCGGTTTTTGTAGGTTCGGTTTTAACGGGTTCTACTTTTGCGGGTTCTGGCTTAGTTTCAGTTTTTGTTTCAGGGGCTGGCGTTGCAGCAGCAACTGCTGTTTTTTCAACTCGAACAAAGTTACCTTTACCCCGCTTGCCTTCTAAATATTCACCTTTGAAAACATCGCCATTTGCCCAAGTATATACCCCGTCACTATCGCGTTTATCTTCGGAGTATCCTCCTTGATAACGGTCGCCATTTGCCCAGACGTATAAACCTTCGCCGTCACGTTTGCCTTCAAAGAAATCGCCTTCATAACGGTCGCCATTTGCCCAAATATAGACACCGCGTCCATTGCGCTCATTGCCTTCATATTCTCCATAATAGCGGTCGCCATTTGGAAAAGTTACCGTTTTAACAACGACTTGAGGGTCATCATCTTCATCATCTTTTGGAGCGGCAACGGAAGGGAGTGCAATTACCGATGCAACAAACCAAGTAATAAAACCAATGCTTAGGTATCCTTTGGGCTTCATGCAACACATTCCTCTTTTTTCGGTGTTTGGGCAAATCTTAGGGTTAGCTTGAAATTATACTTTGAGTTTTATCACAAGGCAAAATTGTTGAAAAGACAATAGACAATCGGTAAACAGATGTTTTTTAAAGATTGCACTGCATTGAAAATTATTTTCATTTGGGATAAACACAAAGCGTATAAGTGTTAGGTATTACGCAGTTGAAATGGAGTGCAATCGCTTTAGCGATTGCAATTGGCAGACCTGCTGGTTTTTAAAAATTTAGCAGGACTTGGGTTATTGAGTTCTCGGTAACCCGCGTAATCGCTAAAGCGATTGCACTCCTCATTTCAACTGCGTAACTCCTAAAGTGTATTCAATATTAAAGTGTTGAGATTATTATCTCACGAAATCGATAAAACTGCCCAATATTTAAATCTCGCTTTTGATGTCATTAAATTGTTTTTTAAGCGGCGATTATTTCATTTTGTTTGGTAACTGTCCAAACCACATAGAGTTTATCTATTGTTGGATGGGTGCGTCGTGCCATAACTTCAATTTGAATCAATTTTCCTAAACGGTGTTGTATTACACGGTTTTCTTTAAAGAAATCTTGCTTCTCATTGTTTAAGAAACCAAAGTATTGCCGCAATAAATTTGCATGGGTGTTGCTTGGAAACAGGGTAATAAATGGGCGGTTCAATAACTGTTCAGAAGAATAGCCATGCAATTGACTATATTCTTGATTGCATAAAATAAAGCGTCCATTTGCATCGGTCACTGCAATTGCAAACGGCATATTTTCTAATACCGTCTTCAGCATGACTGAAAACTCAACCATATAATTCTTTTTCTGGTCTTCAGCTTCTACAATTTCCCCCAAAAAACAATTTTCTATGTTTTCTAACAGAGCATTTTCTCCAATATCAAACCATTGAATAGTTTTCTTAATACCGTCTCGACATTTAATTTGGGTTTTAAAGGGCGTAGCGTGTTTTTGTTTGTATAACTGCGTCGCTGTTTGCTGCTCTTCGCTAGTGAAATGTAATAAGCTTAAACCATGTTTTTGCATTTCTAATTGAGAATAGCCTGTCATAATTTCGCTGCGATGATTCCATAAAACAATTTGCCGTTGTTTATTGAATCCCATCAGTAATAAAGGGATTTTTTCTAAAAGTCCTTGAATATCTTCTTTAGTCGTCGCAAGTGTAGGAAGTGCCGTATTTGCTTTAGGTGCGGGAAATGCTAAAGGTTCTAAATAGACACTGATAATTAAAGGTTCGGATAACTCAGCCGTTTTAATTCTTACGCTTAAGAGACGAATTGGATAAGCTTGTTTATTTTTGTGTAATACTAATGTTTCTACAGGGGTAAGTGTGTCTTTTATCAGCAATTGTTTATGCAATTGTTGAATGTTTTCTCTTTGTGTTTCTGCAAATAAATAATTAAAACTAAGTGTTTCTATTTGCTCAGGACTATATCCAAAAAATTCTTGGAATTTTTTATTAATTTCAATAAACTGCCCTTTAAAATTAGTTAAACTAATGGGAATAGGAAAGGATTTGAATAATGCACTAAAATAGTGTTGTGTTTGTTTTTGTAATAAAACAACAATCAAATTTTGCCCATTTTGAGTTAAATTAAAGGTAGTAATTTTGACTGGAACTTGACTTCCATCTTTGTGTTTTACCGCCGATGCTACATCGTAATAATGTCGCTGTAATGCTGTTTGCCAAATTCTGAGTTTTTCTAAGCCTTTAGGGGTAATTTCATCAATGGTTAAATGTTGCCATTCATTAGCAGTGTAGCCACATAATTGTGTTGCGGCAGGATTGCTGGCGCAAATTTGCAAGGTTTCTTCAGAAAATAATAAAGCTGCATCGCTCATATTATTTAAAATTTGTTGCAAATACTGCTGAGTTTCAGTGTTATTTTTTTCATTTTGTTGCAGGTTTTTGTTTTGCTGCTGTATGTAGTTGTTGAGATGAATCCCAGTACAATAGTAATATCCTGTTTTGTAGTTTAATTGCCATAAAATTGGCAAATAGCCTTCATTTTGTTTGGTTTGCAGGGCGTGAATTTGTCCTTCCACAATCACTAATTCTTGTTGTTTTAATTGTTCAAGTGCTTGTTGAATTTTTGCACGGTCTGCCAATTGAAATAATTCAATAAATGATACTTCTGGCGTTTGTTTTGTATCATATCCTAAATAATGCCAACCTCCTTTAAATTGCAGAATTTTTCCTTCTTTATTTACGGTACAAAAAAGTGCGGTACTAGCGGCAAAAAAATCTTGGTCTGTTGTTTCCATAGAATTTGTTTAAATCCAAAGCAATTATTTTCAGAAAAATGTTAAGCAATCGTTTGTATTATTTCTAAGAGCTTGAGAAACTAAAACAGTTTCCCAATCTTTAGCGCATTGCAATCAATAATGCTTTAGTTGCAGAATTGAAAAGTATTGATTATAGGAGTTACGCAGTTGAAACGAGGAGTGCAATCGCTTTAGCGATTGCAATTGACAGACTTGCTCGTTTTTGAAACCTATTGGCAACCCGCGCAATCGCTAAAGCGATTGCACTCCTTTTTAATCAATTGCGTAATGCCTAGATTAATTTAAAAATATTTTTTATACGAATTAAGCCAATGTTTTAATTTATGATTCGGATAAAAATAAACTGCGTAATATCAGAGCTTTCTTAGAAAATTTTTTATTTTTTTAATGAAGGTCATTGAATCAAATAGGTTGAGTTTATTTAAGCTAGATAAGAAATTAAGGATATTCATTTTTAACAAAAAAATATATAAAAATAGGTTAATTTTATTAACTTTTGATAACATATTGTATTTGTTAGTGTTACAATTTAAATGATAAGTGCGTTTTTTTATTCGTTAAATGGTTAATTAGTGGCTGTAATTGCTTTTTTCTAGTTATAGCTTGCTAAAGCTTTGTAATTTAACCTTGAAAACGATTAATTTTAACTTTGTAAGAATTACGCAATTTAAATGGATTAAAGAGGAGTGCAATCGCTTTAGCGATTGCAATTGGCAGACCTGCTCGTTTTTGAAAATCTAGCAGGTTTTTGTTTTAATTTGAATCGCTCGCCAAACTTGGGTTATTGAGTTCTCGGCAACTCGCGCAATCGCTAAAGCGATTGCACTCCTTATTTAATCAACTGCGTAATGCCTAATAAGGTAATAAATAAAAATTGCTAAAGGACAACTTTCTCATTGGGATAAATAAGCCAATGATTTTTTGTTGATTTTATAAGGGCTTTTTAGTTAACGAAATTAAAAATTTTTATGGACTCCCCACTCCCTCCCCAAATTGATATACAGGATTTTAATAGCCTTTTATATGCTATCCAATGGTTAAACAGTGAGCGCGATTTAAAAAGGTTATTAGATAAACTTGGTCAATTCTTATTAAAAAATCAATTAGCCGAAAGCGTTTATTTGTTAAGAACGCATCATCAACGCTGGGTCATTGACCTTGAGCTAAAACATGATGCACTTGCTGATGCGCAGATTTTGCAAAATAGTAGTATTGAGCATCGTTTATCAGTGAATTTAGTTGAGGATGTGGTGTTCCATGGCATGCCAATTTTAGTTTGTTCTTCTTGCGAAACAAAAGTTTTTCCACCCGAGCCTTGGTTAATGCGTTGCAGCGCAGAACTCGACCCTGATGTATATTTATTGCCTGAACAAAAAACGATTCTTTGTTTACCATTAACAAATTTGCAGGAATTGGTTGGTCTTTTATATTTAGAATATTCCCCTTGTGAATTGTCTCTGCAAGCCCCGCATTTTAAATTGTTGCAGCAATTAACGCCTCATATCGCAACCGCCATTGATAATGCACAAACTTATTCAACCTGTCGTGAAGCAGAACAGCGGTTATCGCAATTTTTGGAAGCCATTCCATTAGGCGTAACCGTTTATGATGCACAAGGTAATCCCTGTTATATCAATCAACATGCAATTAGTTTGTTAGGTGAAATTCATCAAACGCCATTATGCAAAATACCGCAAACGGTTAAATTATATGTTGCGGGAACAAATGAGTTGTATTCTGTGCCTAAATTGCCGATTGTGCGGGCATTAAGTGGCGAAAATAGCAGTGTTAATGACATAGAAATACATGCCTATCCTAAAAAAATGATTCCATTAGCCTGTTCTGCAACAGCAATTGATGACCAGCGCGGGAATTTATTGTTTACGATTGGAATTGTTCAAGATATTACTGAGCAGAAACGGCATGAACGTGCCTTAGTTTCTCACCAAGCAGAATTAGAACGGCAAAACTATGAGTTGCAGCATATTCGCCATCAATTGAGTCTTGCATACGCTAATTATCAAACACTGTATAACAATGCACCTGTGGGTTATATTACCTTAGATGTTTCTTATAATATTTTAGAAATCAATTTTTTAGCCGCTTATTTGCTGAATACTTCCCCCTCTATTTTAAAACGGAAATTGTTCACCCGTTTTTTGCGCACTGAAAATTTAGAAATTTTTCTTCAGCATCATCAACAATTACTCAATTTACAACAACCTCAAATTTGTGAATTGGTTTTGACACGCAATGATGGTAGTGAAGTAGATGTGCAATTACAAAGCTTGATGAGTTTTGATAATCAAACACAAGAAGCCCGCTTGCAAATTGTTTTGATTGATATTACCGAGCGCAAACGTTCTGACACCATGTTGCAACTCTACCGTGACCATTTGGAGGAATTAGTAGAAGCGCGGATGGTAGAATTACGCAGCATTAATCAACAATTACAGCATGAAATTGCTGAACGCAAACAATCAGAACAACGTTTGCGTTTAATGGAATCAGTGATTTTAAAAGCGAATTCGGCAATTGTGGTTTTTGAAATTCCTCCCTACTCTTCACTGGAACAATGGCGCATTGTGCAAGTCAATGATGCGTTTATCCACCTTACGCATTATCAATCTTCAGAAGTTTTGGGCAATACGCCTACTTTCTTATGTTGTTTATCGCAAGCCTGTACGACAGAAACGGTATGCGACAGTTTGCGGAATTTGCAATCCGTACAAACCGAAATTCTAATTCAAACTAAAACAGGAAAAAGTGTTTGGGTTGATATGCAAGTTTTTCCTGTGATTAGCTCTGATACTGCGGAAGAAGATAGCTTGCATTATGGCGTATTTATGTTTAACGACATCAGTGCACGTCGCCAAGCAGAGGAAACTTTACGCCTTGCTAAATTTTCGCTTGACCATGCTTCTGACGGCGTTGTGTGGACAGATGAAGATGCCCGTTTGCTATACGCTAATGAAGCGATTTGTCATAGTTTAGGCTATACCTTAGACGAATTATTACAAATGTATATGTATAACATTGACCCCAATATTCCACAGGAATTATGGGCGACAATGTGGTTTGAAATTAAACAATTAGGTTCTTTTACTTATGAAAGTCAAGGACAACGCCGTAGTGGGCGGATTTTCCCCGTAGAAATTACCGCGACTTATTTAGCCTTTGATGATAAAGAATTTTTATGTTGTTTTATCCGTGATATTAGCGAACGCAAAATTGCCGAAGAAGCGTTACGCATTAGTGAAGAACGGTTTAAAGCGATTTTCAACAATGCGGCGGTGGGGATTCGCTTAACCACAACGACGGGCGAATATTTAAACGTCAATGGTGCTTTATTGCGGATGCTTGGCTATAACGAAACTGAAATGTTGGAATTGGGTGAATCTAGCATTACTCATCCTGATGACTTTGAGCTAAGCCTGAAAAAACGGCAAGTGTTGTTAGAGGGCAAAATAGAAGCGTATGAATTAGAAAAACGGTTTATTCGGCGTGATGGGAGTTTCTTTTGGGGCGAATTGTGGGCAGCTCCATTACGCAATTCAGTCGGCAAGATTGTCGCCATTATCGGCATAATCACTGATATTACTGAACGAAAACAAGCTCAAGAAGGTTTGCAAAGTTACGTTAATTTCCTCGCGACTTTAATGGATACCATCCCCACCCCCATTTTTTATAAAGATTTACATGATAATTATCTAGGATGTAACACAGCTTTCCTAAAATTTACTGGACATGAACGCGAAGAATTACTAGGCAATAAACAAGTAGAATCTTGGCAATTAAGCGAAGAATATGTAGAAAATGAGCATGAATTACTACAAAACCTTGGCAAAATTACTTATGAAACTATTATTCCGCATAATAATGGCAGTTTACGCAACGTTATTTTTAATAAAGCCACCTTTATGAATATTGATGGTAATTTAGGCGGCATTGTGGGGACATTTACCGATATTACGATTCGCAAACAAGCCGAAGCGGCATTGCGTGATAGTGAAGAGCGGTTTAAAGCAGTGTTTAACAATGCTGCCGTAGGGATTGTATTAACTGACCGCAATGGTCGTCATTTGCAAGCGAATGACCGCTGGTTGCAAATGATGGGACATTATACTTCTGAAGAATTTTGTCAAAAAACCTATTTGGATGTGACCTATCCCGCAGATTTACCCCAAAGTATTCAACGGCGCAGCGAATTATTAAATGGCGAGATTGGCACTTATCAATTGGAAAAACGGTTTATTCGTAAAGATGGCAGTATTTTCTGGGGTGATTTATGGGCAGCTCCAATTTGGCGGCGCGCTGAGCAACCAGAACTATGGGCGATTGTGTCAATTATCACCGATATTACTGAGCGCAAACAAACCGAACGCGCTTTACGTCACAATGAAGAACGTTTACGCCGCTATTTTGAACAGCCTTTAATTGGGATGCAAACCTGTTCTTTAGCTAAACGAATGTTGGAAGTTAATGACCGTTTTTGTCAATTATTAGGCTATAGTCGCGAATTTCTGATTGGTAAATCATGGACACTTTTTACACATCCTGCGGATGTTGCCAAAGAAAATGCGTATTTTAACCGCTTATTAAAAGGTGAATTAGACAGTTATACCTTAGAAAAACGTTATTTATGTGCTGATTTGCAAGAAATTTATGCGAGTATTGCAGTTCACTGCGTGCGGGATAATGATAATGAACCTGACCATGTGATTGCTTTTATTGAAGATATTAGCAAACGTAAACAAGTAGAATTAAAGTTACAACAAGCGAAAGAAACCGCAGAAATTGCCAGCCGCGCCAAAAGTCATTTTTTAGCCAGTGTGAGTCATGAGCTACGCACACCATTAAATGCCATTTTAGGTTTTTCGCAATTATTGCTAAGTAATGAGCAGTTAAACTCAGAACAAAAAGAAGACGTAAAGATTATTCAGCGAAATGCCGATTATTTATTGACTTTGATTAACGATATTTTAGATTTGGCAAAAATTGAAGCAGGCAAAATTGAATTAATCCCTAGCACAATTCACTTTAGCAATTTTATGCAAGAGTTAGTGGACTCTTTTAGCAACCGTTCTATTCAGAAAGATATTGTTTTACGGTGTGAATATTTAAATGTCATGCCAAATTATTTATATGGTGATGAAAAACGCTTGCGACAAATTCTGTCAAATTTACTCAGTAACGCCATTAAATTCACTCAACAAGGCTCAGTTTATTTGCGCTTAAGTTATGATAAGGATACTTTGTATTTTGAAGTAGAAGATACAGGGGTTGGCATGACCGAAGAAGAAGTAACAGCTTTGTTTGTTCCTTTCCAACAATTTGGCGATGCAAAACAACGTGCTTTAGGCACTGGATTAGGCTTGGCGATTACTAAAAACCTGATTGAGCAAATGGGCGGTAATTTATCAGTCACCAGTAAAAAAGGACAAGGTTCAACTTTTTCTGCGACTGTAGCATTATTTCCTGCAACTTCGGGGAGTTGTGAAAAGGGAGACCCGCCTTTATTAAATTTAAAAGGCTATCGCTCAACGGGGTCTAAAAAAATTTATCATGTTTTAGTAGTCGATGACCAAAACGAAAATAGATTATTATTAAGTAAGTTTCTTATTCCACTAGGCTTTAGTGTTTCTACTGCGAATAACGGCGAAGAAGCGATTTATAAAGCGTTTGCTGAAGAACCTGATTTAATTTTAATGGATGTTGCAATGCCAATTATGAATGGTCTAACCGCTATTCAAACCTTACGACAATCAGGGCGTTTAAATAACACGACGATGATAGTAGTTTCTGCCAGCGTATTTGAAAATGACAAACAACAAGGTTTTGAAGCAGGCGCGAATGCTTTCTTATCAAAACCAATACAATTTAAGCAATTATTGCATTACTTTCAGCTTTATTTACCCTTAGTTTGGGTTTATAAAACAGATGAAGAACAAAAAACACATGTAGTACAACCTATTTATCCCGTTCAAGTAAATTTACAAACTTGGCTTACTGAATTTGTAGAATTAAACCTTCCCGTTGCTGAAGCACAACGTCTATATCACCTTGCACAATGTGGAGATATTGAAGGATTACGTCAATTTGCTCAACAATTACAACAATATAATGCCAGTTTTGCACCTTTAGCAACGTATCTTCTGTCGTTATTAAATCCATTTCAGAAAAAAAACCTGAGGGAACTGGCAAAACACTATTTAAAATCAGCAACTTTTTAATCAAATGACAAATCTATCTTCTCCCCTAAGCAATACTGTTCTCATTGTTGATGATACACCTGACAATATCAGTGTATTACACCGTTTTTTAGCCCAAGCGGGTTTTAGAGTACTGGTTGCCTGTGATGGTGTAGATGGTTTAGAAACCGCCATTTTCGCCAAACCAGACATCATTTTATTAGATGTTATGATGCCTGAATTAGATGGTTTTTCAGTCTGTCAGCAATTAAAAGCGAATTCTGAGACCAGTCAAATTCCTGTCATCTTTATGACAGCATTAAATGATGTCAATGATAAAATCAAAGGCTTTAAAGTCGGGGCTGTTGACTACATTACTAAACCGTTCCAGCAAGAAGAAGTGTTAGTTCGTTTGGACACCCAATTAAAACTCCTTAACTCTAAACGTGAATTAATTCATCGCAATGAAGAGTTAGATGCTTTTGCTCATACGGTATCGCACGATTTAAAAAATCCGCTGAGTTCTATTTTAACTCTTGCCGACACTTTACTGATTGATTTAGCAATAGATAAACCTTTAACTGAATTACACCGTAAAGAATTAGCGTTTATTCGCCAAGCAGGACAACAAGCGGTCAATATTATAGATGCTTTATTATTACTTGCAGGTGTTTCACGTCACGCGCCCGTAGGTAGCTATCTTATTGATATGCAAGCTTTATTAATGGAGGTTGTACAACAACGCTTGCCTTTATTAATCCGCAAATACAACGCAAAAATTGACATTCAAACTCCCTTACCTTCTGCCTTAGGTTACGCGCCATGGCTTACAGAAGTATGGATGAATTACATCAGTAACGGGATAAAATATGGCGGAACACCGCCACATATCAGCGTGGGTGGGGAAATTATCATGGATCAAGCTCGATTTTGGGTGCGTGATAACGGTAACGGTATCAATCCAGAAATCCAAAACCGTCTATTTAGTCCTTTTGTCCGTGATATTACCAAGCGCGTCGATGGTTATGGCTTAGGTTTATCTATTGTGCGACGGATTATTGAAAAACTAGGCGGACAAGTCGGGATGCAAACAACAGTTAATCAAGGCAGTTTATTCTATTTCACCTTGCCATTAGGAACAGAAGAGTTACCGTAAAACTTGTTTTAATGAAAATGGACTTTTATTTGCAAGTAAAGCTAGAAAAGCAAGGAGAATCCATTGCAAAAATTTGGATTTACCTTACTATACAGAGATAAAAACTTATAACAACAATGACAAAGTCTGCAAACTTGCGTATTTATCTTTATAACTTACACTCCCTGTCCCAATTCGCACAGAGATTGTGCAATTCTACATAACACATGACTGCAAGTACGCTTTCTAACACACCTGCTAATGATGCTTCTTTGTTGCCAACGAGCCGTTTTCAACCATGGCAAAGTATTAAACAGCGAAAACTTATCGTATTTCTCACCTTTATTATCGTGCTACTCCTCGGTATTTTTGCGGCATTTTTTTTAGAGAAAGTACAATATAGCACTAAAGCCGTTATTTTCATTTCTCCCAAATCTGAAACAACCTTAGAAAATCGTAGCGAAGAATTACGCGGACAAGATTACAACCGTTATGTTAAACAACAACAAGCATTAATTCGTCACCCCTCTGTTTTAAAAGAAACTTTACAAATTGAAGAAGTTCGCAAAATTTGGTTTCTTAAAAAAGAAAACACAGGGCAATTAGAAACAGAAGGCGATGCTGTTGGACGTTTATTTCAAACCTTAACGGTTACTGCCTCGCCAAATAGCTCACCCTTAATTGAAGTTTCTATTAGTTCTAATAAAAAAGAAGGATTAGAAATTGTTTTAAATAATTTAATCAATATCTATTTGCGTAAATCGCAAGAAGATGCGTTTTATGATAGTTCTGGACGGGTTAATGAATTACAACGGGTTTTAAGAGAATATCAAGGAAATATTGAAAATTGGCAAAAGCGACGCTTAGAAATTGCACAATCTTTAGGCGTAACAACATTCCAAGAAAACAATTTAAATCCGTATGATACCTTATTAATTGCAACCAATTCTTCTTATAAAAATGCAAGACGCGACCGCGCCCAAGCAGAAGCACGTTTTAGCGCATTACAAGGCACACTAGGAAAAACAAATTTAGAATCTTTAGTTAATGAATTATTACAACAAAACAGTTCTTTTATTAGTTTAAAAAATAATTTACTCATTAAACGTAATGAATTATTACAACAGCAATTAGGTCTAACGCCTGAACATCCTAGTTATCAAAATTTACAACAAAACATTAAATTTTCAGAACAAGAATTACAACAATTACAAAACAAATTTTATCAAGAAGCTAAAGAACAAATTTTATCGCAACGCCGTGCTGCTGTTTATGAAAGTCAACAAATAGAAAATGCTTTATTAGCTGAAATCAATAATCAAAAACGCGAAGCAGTAACTTATGCTTCCTTATATAGCGAAGCTTTATCTTTAGAAAAAGAAATTGACCGCACTTATAAACAAATTGACCGTATTAATGACCGTATTGATTCTTTAAATTTAGAATCTTCTGCCGCACCAGGTTTTGCACGTTTATCCGTTGCCGCTGCCCCCCCATTAGAACCCGTACAATTAGGCAAACGGAAAATTATTGCCTTATTCATTATTCTTGGTTTGCTAATTGGTTTTTCTGTACCAATCCTATTAGATTTTCTCGATTTTCGCGTATATACCACGGCGGAAGTTAGCAAAATATTAGGTTTTCCGCCAATGGCATGGGTCATTGAGCGCAGCAAAGCAGAATATGAACCGCTTATTTTTGACCAATTGCGCCGACTCGCGATGTCGCTAGAACGTGAACGCCAACAACAACATAATCGCTATTTCGCGTTGACTTCGGTGAAATCTGACGGCGGCACAACTTCGTTGACTTTAGATTTAGCGCGTAAACTCAGTGAATTAGGGATTCGTACACTAGCAATTGAATTAAATGCGTTTAATCCCGACCCGCGTTATCAACATCCTTTACATCACCGTGAAGGACTAGCCCAAATTTTAAGTTATCATGATTGGCAACCTTCTGAATTAGATGCTTTAATTGTGCCAGAAACGCTTGAAATGCCCGCCCGTTTGCCAATTGGAGAATGTGCACAACGCCATTTATTAACGCATGGGCGTTTATCTGCCATTTTGAATTATTTGAACAGCCGCTTTGATATGTTACTGTTTGATACGCCACCAATTTTACTATCAGCCGATACTGAGTTACTCGGTAAATTAGAAACGGGGATTTTATTAGTCATTGAATCTGGACAATTATATCCTGCTGATTTAAAACGTGCGGCGAAGTTGTTAGAGCGTTTAAATCCGCCCGTCGTTGCTGCGGTATTAAATCGAGTCAAAGTAGATGAAAATAATGCTTATATCAAAACCTTATTGCAAGAATATATGACGGCTGAAAAACCCAAACCGCATTGGTTCTTTAGATGGTTATGGCATTGATAAAACTAAGAATAATATTTCTATAAAAATTAAAGTGAGAAATACGAATGGGATTAGCGAAAAGAATTATTCCTTGTTTAGATGTAGATGCAGGGCGCGTGGTTAAAGGGGTGAATTTTATCAATATTCGCGACGCAGGCGACCCTGTGGAAATTGCCCGTCGTTATGATGAGCAAGGCGCAGATGAATTAACTTTTTTAGATATTACCGCCAGTTCTGATGCGCGTGAAACGATTGTGCATGTGGTTGAAGCTGTTGCAAGTCAAGTGTTTATCCCGTTAACGGTAGGTGGTGGAATTCGTACGGTGGAAGACGTACGTCGCATGTTAAATGCAGGCGCGGATAAAGTGAGTATTAACACAGCAGCGGTAAATCGTCCTGAATTTGTGAAAGAAGCCAGTGAGCATTTTGGCTCACAATGTATTGTTGTTGCGATTGATGCGCGAAAAGTCAGTGCTGAAGGTGAACCGTTACGTTGGGAAGTATTTACACACGGTGGTCGTCGTCCGACGGGCTTAGATGCTGTTGAATGGGCAAAGAAAATGGTTGCTTACGGTGCGGGCGAATTGTTATTAACAAGCATGGACAGAGACGGCACAAAAAACGGGTTTGATTTGCCTTTGACGCGTGCTATCAGTGAAGCGGTCAATGTACCAGTGATTGCCTCGGGTGGCGTGGGGAATTTACAGCATTTAGCCGATGGCGTATTGCAAGGCAAAGCGGATGCAGTTTTAGCTGCGAGTATTTTTCATTTTGGGGAATATACTGTGCAACAAGCTAAAGAATATATGCAAGCACAAGGAATTGAAGTGCGTTTATAGTCATCATTACCGTAGGGTGGAATAGCAAAGCGTATTCCACCTTGAAATTCCACCAAATTACAAACCGTGCGGTGGAATACGGCTTGCGCCTATTCCACCCTACAAATACATTTAACTTGATGACATGAAACAAAGACCTTCTAGGTTTTTAAAACCTAGAAGGTCTGTTTTTTAAGCGTTAATTTAAAATCAAAAAATTACAATATCGGTACAATCAACAATGCAACGATATTGATAATTTTAATCAAAGGATTGACCGCAGGGCCCGCAGTATCTTTATAGGGGTCGCCGATGGTGTCGCCTGTGACTGCTGCTTTATGCGCTTCAGACCCTTTGCCGCCGTGATTGCCTTCTTCAATATATTTTTTGGCGTTATCCCACGCGCCGCCGCCTGTGGTCATCGAAATTGCTACAAATAAGCCAGTAATAATTGTGCCGAGCAACAAGCCGCCTAACGCTTTTACACCAAAAATAAAGCCGACTAAAATCGGAACTAATACAGGTAATAAAGAGGGAATTAACATCTCTTTAATTGCTGATTTGGTTAATAAATCTACTGCTTGAGAATAATCAGGTTTAGCCGTGCCTGCCATAATCCCTGGAATTTCGCGGAATTGTCTGCGCACTTCAACCACAACACTGCCCGCTGCCCGTCCAACGGCTTCCATCGCCATTGCAGCGAATAAATAGGGAATCATACCGCCGATAAATAAACCGATAATTACCATCGGGTCGGTTAATAAGAAATCCACTTTTTGCCCCGTTGCTGATAATTTATGTTCAAAATCAGCAAATAAGACTAATGCCGCTAAACCTGCTGAACCAATTGCATAACCTTTGGTGACTGCTTTGGTTGTGTTGCCGACTGCATCTAAAGGGTCAGTGATATTACGCACTTCTTTATCTAAGCCTGCCATTTCTGCAATGCCGCCCGCATTATCAGTAATAGGACCATACGCATCTAAAGCAACGATAATCCCCGTCATTGATAACATGGCGGTTGCCGCAATCGCGATACCGTATAAACCAGCCATATAATAAGCAACGATAATACTTAAACAAACCGCAAACACAGGCGCAGCGGTTGCTTTCATAGATAAACCTAAACCTGCAATCACGTTGGTTGCATGTCCAGTTTCAGAGGCTTTGGCAATATCACGCACAGGTTGGTATTCCGTGCTGGTATAATATTCAGTAATGACAACCATTAACGCGGTTAAGACTAAACCAACTAAAGCGGCAATGTATAAACCGACTATTTGCCCGCTGTTCCACATCATTAATGCAATAATGGGGAAAAAGGCAAGCGCGGAAATTCCGCCCGCCACAATTAGGCCTTTATACAAGGCTTTCATAATTTTGCCGTCATCGCCTGCTTTTACAAAATAAGTTCCAATGATAGAAGCGATAATGGAAACGCCCCCTAAGACTAAAGGCAATAAAATTGCGTTATTAGCTAAAGCAGGGTCGTGTGCATAGGCTAACGCGCCGACTAACATGGTTGCAATAATGGTCACTGCATAGGTTTCGAACAAATCTGCTGCCATGCCTGCACAATCACCGACGTTGTCGCCAACGTTATCCGCAATGACCGCTGGATTGCGTGGGTCATCTTCAGGAATGCCCGCTTCAACTTTACCCACTAAATCCGCGCCTACGTCCGCCCCTTTGGTAAAAATCCCACCGCCTAACCGTGCAAAAATAGAAATTAATGACCCACCAAATCCTAAACCGATTAAAGGAGATAGATTAGTAATGGCTTCAGTGCTATAACTTTGTACTAACCAATAAAATGCGGTAACGCCTAATAAACCTAAACCGACGACTAACATGCCAGTAATTGCACCGCCGCGAAAAGCGACTGCTAACGCGGCATTTAAACCGTTATGCGCTGCTTCTGCTGTCCGCACATTGGCGCGGACGGAAATGAACATGCCGATATAACCTGCTGCTGCTGAACATAATGCACCAATGATAAAGCCCAGCGCGGTTAATCCGCCCAAACTGGCATAAATGGCGATAGCGATAACTACCCCAACAATAGCGATTGTAGAATATTGACGGTTTAAATAAGCACTTGCGCCTTCTTGAATGGCGGTTGCAATTTCTTGCATTTTGGGATTTCCAGCAGGTTTTGCTAAAATCCATTGGACGGATATTGCACCATAAACAATGGCTGCAAGTGCGCATACAAGCGCAAAGACAATTCCAAACATGTGATTCTCCTTCTTTTTTGTGGTTTTATACACAGCAAGGTCGGTGTATAAGCGTAAAGTAAAACTTACGTTTATAGGCAAAATATACTCTTAAAAATTGTGGTTGAGAATAGCAAAATTTTATAAGATTTAAGATAGATAACAGGAGTTTTTGAGATGAATCAACAATGTGAAACATTGGAAGAAGTACGAGCAAATATTGACCGTTTAGACCAACAAATCGTAAAACTGTTAGCAGAGCGTAGTGGTTTTGTAAAACAAGCAGGGGCGTTTAAAAAATCAGTGGCGGATGTACAAGCACCGCAACGGGTTGCACAAGTAATGAGTAAAGTCAATGCTTTAGCATTGGAACATGGCGCGTCTCCGATTTTAGTTGAGCGGGTATATCACGCGATTGTTCAAACATCGATTGAATTAGAAATGCAACATGCCAATTTGAAACAGGATTAGCATTTTTAAAAACAAAGACCTGCTAAGTTTTTAAAACCTAGCAGGTCTGTTTGAGCTGCTTTGAAAGTCTGTCTGTTTTTTTACAGACTAGCCGACTTAATTCGGCTTATTTATCAATTGCAGTCCGCAAGCCTTTTAAAAATTCGCCTAAAACCGTGGCTAATTGTTCAACGGGCGTACTTTCAATCCGTTGTACTAATGCACTTCCGACAACGACGGCATCGCTGACTTTGGCAATGCTCGCCGCAGATTCTGCATCACGAATGCCAAAACCGACTCCAATCGGTAAATTAGTAAATTGCCGAATTTCCTGCACTTTATTGGCTACTGCTTGGCTGTCTAAATTCGCACTGCCCGTCACGCCTTTTAAAGATACATAGTATAAATAACCACTTGCATGTTTAACGATTTTTTGAATCCGTTCCGCATCAGTCGTCGGCGAGAGTAAGAAAATGGGTGAAAGTTGGTTATCGTGGAAAATTTGGCTAACACTTTCAGCTTCTTCGGGCGGTAAATCTACCGTTAAAATACCGTCCACGCCTGCTTGTTGGGCAGCTTGTGCAAATTTTTCATAGCCCATATTTTCAATCGGATTAACGTAGCCCATTAATACAACAGGCGTTTTAGGGTCTTGGCTACGAAATTGTTGTACGATGGCTAAAATATCGCGTAATTTTGTCCCAGCGGCTAATGCGCGTTCACTAGCGCGTTGAATCACGGGACCATCTGCCATGGGGTCTGAGAAGGGCATTCCTAACTCTAAAATATCTGCGCCCGCATTCACTAAGGCGTGCATCAATTCTACAGTGTAACGGGGATGCGGGTCGCCAGCAGTGATAAATGGAATAAGGGCTTTCTTTTGATTTTGTTGTAATTGTGCAAAGCAAGAGTGAATACGGTTCATAAAATTAGCTTAGGTAACAGAGGACATCAGTGCTATAAACAGACTTTCAACACATCTAAAGTATGGTGAATTTGCTTTAAGCGGTGGATAGGGTCATTCATTTCTAAAAAAGTTTGACGTAAAGGTAATGCAAAGGGCAATAGTTCTGCAAGTCGTTGTCCCACCCAACTGGCTTGCGTGTAATGTTGTCCTAGTTGCGTTTTATAAAAATCGTCAAGTTGGTTAATAAATTCTTCTAAAAATACCGCTAAATTTTGATATTCGCTAGGCAAAGGATGCTCAGGTTCATTCTCAATCAGTTCTATTTCTGCTTCAATCAGTTGGTTGCTATTTACGCGAGTATGCAGCACGCGAAAACGTTGTGCTCCCATCACATCAATGCCAAGCAAACCATCGGCGCGTTGGTCAAAGTTAATAATATTCGCTAATGTGCCAATGGGATAAGTTTCGGCGGCTTGCCCTACTTCGCTGCCTTGTTGAATGAGGCAAACGCCAAATCCACTATTTTCCCGTAAACATTGGCTCACCATTCCAAGATAACGCGGCTCAAAAATGCGTAAAGGCAATAAACCTTGTGGAAATAATACGGTATGGAGGGGAAATAAAGGAATCGTCATGCTATTCATACGCGGTTTCCTGATGAGTTTCAACAGTATTGTCGCCCCAACGTGCTAAAAGTTGATGGGGAATGTCTAAATGGTCAAGAATGCGAGCGACCATGAAATCCACAATATCTTCTACTGTCTGTGGGCGATGATAAAACCCTGGATTAGCGGGCATTAAAATTGCGCCTGCTTGAGTCAAGCGTATCATATTTTCTAAATTGATAAGTGACAGTGGGGTTTCTCGGTGAACTAAAATCAATTTGCGCCGTTCTTTAAGCGCAACATCAGCAGAGCGTTCAATCAGTGAGCGGCTTAATCCGCCCGCCAGTGCGCCGAGCGTGCCGCTGGTACAAGGACAAATCACCATTGCCGCAGGCGGGTTACTACCACTCGCAGGCGGTGCTGTCCATTGTTGTTGTCCAAAAACATGCAATTGGTCAGGATGACATTGAAAATGCTGAATAAAATAGGTACGAATTTGTTGCGGATGCGAGGGTAAATTAAACTGTGTTTCAATTTTAAGCGTAATCAATCCCGCCGTTGAAATCATTAAATAAACTGTTTGCTGTTGTTTTAACAGGAGTTCTAATAGGCGTATCCCATAAATAACCCCAGATGCTCCTGTAATTGCTAAATTAATCGGTCGGCGAGAATGCGTTACGTTCATAGGCACTTAGTTTGTCACTTTTACTTGTTTAACTAAAGCTTCTTTAGTTGCAAGCAGTTGTTTTTCCAAAGTTACAGGATAATTTTGCGGATAATATAAATTCAATAACGCAGGCGGACAACAACCTAATTGTTGTTTTACCCGCGCTTGAATTGCTGTTAACGCTGGACTGTGATAAATGCGTTGTCCTTGTTGCATCACTGGAATTAATAATTCCTCATGGGTGTTACTGAATGGAAAATCTTGAAATCCTTGCCATTCATTATAGATAACATCGCCCACAAAATGCCCATGCGCATTACTAAAACGCCGAATTTGCAATCTACCTGGATTAGACACTTTTAACATTTGTTCAGACAATTTGACTTTGTAATGCCATTCTTGCCCTGCTTCACGAATGGCGGTTAATTTATACACCCCGCCCAGCGCGGGCTGGTCATACGCAGTAATTAAGCGCGTTCCAACCCCCCATGCGTTAATTTTTGCACCAGAAGAGCGTAAGGTATTGATTTGATATTCATCTAAATCATTACTCGCCACAATAAATGCGTCGGGAAATCCTGCTTCATCTAATAATTGACGTGCTTGTTGACTTAAGTGTAGTAAATCGCCTGAATCTAAGCGAATTCCAAAACTAGAAAATCCTTTTGCTTTTAATTTGCGTGCTTGTTCAATCGCTAATTTCACGCCATTTAAAGTGTTATAAGTATCTACTAAAAAGATATTGTAATTATTCGGCATTGCTTCTGCATATTTTTCAAATGCTTGTTGCTCAGAATCAAAAGACATCACCCAACTATGTGCATGTGTGCCACGAATAGGAATATTTAAAATCTTGCCTGCTAACACATTCGACGTTGCCGAACAGCCGCCAATAAACGCCGCTCGAGTAGCAGAAATGCTGCCATCAATCCCTTGTGCACGGCGCAAGCCAAAATCTAAAACAGTATCCCCATGTGCAGCTAAACAAACGCGCGTCGCTTTTGTTGCAATTAAAGTTTGAAAATTAATAATGTTCAATAATGCAGTTTCTAATAATTGACATTGTAATAATTCACCTTGCACCCGCAACAAAGGCTGATTAGGAAAAACGACAGTTCCTTCAGGAATTGCATGAATATCACAAGTTAGTTTCAAATTAGTTAAATAGTCTAAAAATGCGGGTTCAAATAAAGGTTTTTTATCTGCGCCTGTTAAACTTTCCAAATAAGCTAAATCTTCAGCAGTAAATTTAAAATTTTCTAACCATTGCAACGCAGTTTCTAAACCCGCTGCAATTGTAAATCCTCCCTGAAAAGGATGATTACGAAAGTACAAATTAAAAATGGCTTCTTTATTTAAATGTTGTGTTTTCCAATAACCATATGCCATGGTTAATTGATAAAAATCAGTCAATAAACTTAAAGAATGACGATAAAGTTGATTAAGTGCATCCATACAGTTTCCTAATGCAGTTTTAAGCAAGGCATTGATAAAAAATAGTAGAGCTAATGATAATAAGGATATAGCGAATTTTACTAAGGCAAGACTCAATTTATTGGTTAAAATGAAGCTCTATACGTCGTTGAATATCACCTTGCTGCAAAATAACGGCATGAAGTTCAATTGCACTGACTTTAGCATTTTGAATAAGGTCTCCCACTTTGATGATTTGTCCATTTAAAATAGCAACTCTACGATTTTTTTCTAACAATACTAAAGAAAGTAGCCAATTATCATCTACAGAATAGAGCTGAGGAGACGACGTGGTAAATGTAAAAGAATTACTAAAAGGTTGCATAGGGTCTTTTAAAATTTCTTGGGCAAAAAGTGAAACATGACACAATAAAAAACTTAAAGTTAAACCCAATAATATTTTAAATAAAACTTTAAAATTTGTAATTGTAGTTTTCATAAATTTTTTAAAAAAAGTGTCATTGATGGTTTTTTACTAGCAAGATAGGCATTTAAAATTAAAATTCGCAAAGAGTTTTATTGAGTGTAGTGTATTTTTAACCTGATTCAAAATGTTATCTATAAAAAACTACAAAAATTTGTGTAATTAACAATACCTCAATAATGCTTTCTCTTACTTACTTAGGTAAAAATCATGTTTTTTAAACAGTTATTTGAAGAAAGTTCCTGCACTTATACTTATTTAATTGGATGTCGTCAAACAAGACACTGCTGCTTAATTGACCCCGTATTAGAAACGGTAGAACGCGACCTGCAAGTTATTAACACATTAGGATTACATTTAATCTGCACTTTAGAAACCCATATTCATGCAGACCATATCACAGGTGCATATCAACTTAAAAAACAAGTTAATAGCCAAATTGGTGCACCTGCACACGATAAATTAAAATGTACCGACATTATCATTCGCGAAGGGCATCCTATTCAGATTGGACAATGGCAGATTCATCCTTTATTTACCCCAGGACACACTACGAATCACCACTGTTTTTTACTCCAAAATCCCATGCAAAATTGCGTATTTACAGGAGATGCTTTGTTAATTGATGCGTGTGGACGTACTGATTTTCAAGAGGGAAACCCTGCGCAACTTTATCACAGTATTCACAATAAACTTTTCAGCCTAGCAGATGAAACGCTTGTTTATCCTGGACATGATTATGAAGGTCGTTTTGTCAGTTCCATTGGACAAGAGAAAAAACGCAATCCACGTTTTATAAATCAAACACTTGAGCAATTCGTACAACTCATGCAAAGTTTTAATTTTCCCCCACCCAAAAAAATTGATATTGCTGTGCCTGCAAATCAACTTTGTGGAAATGTGGAAATATAGAATTTCTTTAATAAAAAACTAATATTCAAAAATCACTTTAAAATAGCCGCGAATTTCGACATTTTTATAGGAATTTGCCTTTGTTTATTCGGCATAAGCATTGCTTTAACCGAGTTGTTAATGTCGAAAATATCCTTTTACCACAAAAAACAGTCCAAAAATGCTTTTTTTCTGTGGTATTCTCTACAAAAAGTGTGCTTTTGTGCGCTTTATAACAGAAACGGCTTAGAAATTTGGAGCTTTTGAATGAAAAAAATAGGAATTATTAGTGCCGTCAGTCTCATAACGCTACTTGCGAGTCACTCAGTTTTTGCCGCCTCTGAAAATTTACCCACATTAATGGGCATTCCCATCGATTTTATCCTGTTCGCGCTTACTTTATTGGGCGTTGCTTTATTTCATCACCACACGCTTGCTGTGGGTTTAACAGGTTTAACCACGATTGCCTTATACAAAATTTTCTTTACTGGTTTTAAACATGGTGTAGGTATAACAGGCTTTTTCAGTCACTTAGGGCATGAGTGGGTTACTTTAGCGAATTTATTCTGCTTATTGATGGGTTTTGCTTTACTTTCTCGTCACTTTGAAAAGACACGCATTCCTGCCATTTTACCGCGTTTCTTACCTCATGACTGGAAAGGTGGTTTTTTCCTATTAATTATCATTTTTGTGTTATCCAGTTTCCTTGATAACATTGCTGCCGCAATGATTGGTGGCGCAATGGCACACACCTTATTCCGTGCAAAAGTCCATGTAGGTTACTTAGCGGCGATTGTTGCTGCTTCCAATGCGGGCGGTTCAGGCAGTGTGGTCGGTGATACAACGACCACGATGATTTGGATTTCAGGCGTTAGCCCTATAGACGTATTAGAGGCCTATGTCGGCGCATTCACAACCCTGTTTATTTTCGGCATTCCCGCTGCAATGCAACAACAAAGCTACTCCCCGATTTTAAAACACCAACACGAAAATATTCATTTAGATTGGAAACGGATTGGAATTGTTGCATTAATTTTAGTCTCCGCGATTTTGACAAACGTTGTTATTAACACAAATTTTGCAGAAAGTGCTGACAGTTTCCCCTTTATTGGCGTGGCGGTTTGGATGGCAATTTTAGTTTCTATTCCTTTACGTCGTCCTGACTGGGAAATTTTGCCTGAAACCTTAATGGGAACAATTTTCTTATTATCCCTCGTGTTATGCGCGTCTATGATGCCTGTAGAAACTTTACCTGCTGCTTCCCCTTTCAGCACTTTTGGGTTAGGCATTGTTTCCGCTGTGTTTGACAACATTCCATTAACCGCATTAGCGATTAAACAAGGTGGCTACGATTGGGGCTTCTTAGCGTACGCAGTTGGTTTCGGCGGCTCAATGATGTGGTTCGGTTCATCCGCAGGGGTTGCATTATCCAACATGTATCCAGAAGCCAAATCTGTAGCGAACTGGTTACGCCATGGCTGGTATGTAATTGTTGCTTACATCGTTGGTTTTATTGTACTTAACTTAGTTGTTGGCTGGCATCCTCATGTTCCACATCATGTTATAACGGGACATTAAACCTATTTTTTAGTGGATGTTAATTAAAAAACCGTCAGTCCTCACGGGGCTGACGGTTTTTATACTTTATCAATCCTTAAAAAATCTCTTCCCACATTTTATCGATTTTCTCAATAGAAATAGGAAAAGCAGTTTTTAACTCCTGCGCAAATAAAGAAACCCGTAATTCTTCTAAAGTCCAACGAAATTGCACTAAAGTTTCTACATTCACATTTAAATTATCGGCTTCTAAACTCTTAATTAAATCTAAACGTTTTAAATATGTCTCCCAATACCGCCCCATTTGTTTTGCCCGTTTCTCATCTTTTTGCGGCGCACTGTCTAAACGCTCCAACCGTATTTGAATTGCTTTCAAATAACGCGGTAAATGTTTCAATTGTTCAAATGGCGTTTGCCGAATAAAACCTACATACACTAAAGAATGCAAATGCTGTTTAATTTCTGCTAATGCAAATTTGCGCGCAGGGGAAGGATTCGCTAACTCTTGTAAAACCTGTTGATAAACCTCTAAAATTTTACGCAATTGCTGCACATATTCCTTGGCTAAACTGGCAAATTTTGCTTTCCCTTGTTGCAAACGTTGCTCAAAAGCTGCTTTAGTGCGCGGCAAAGGAGCAAGCATAAACAAATCATCAACCAAAGCATCTAATAAATCAGTGTACAAATCGTCTGATTTCCCGATTTTCAAATATTGCAAGTTTAAAGCAGCATCAATCGGCAATTGTTTTAAAGTATTCTTTACCCCCAAACTCAGCAAAACTAAACGTCTGAATCCTTGATAATACTCACGCTTTGCTTGTTTAGGATGGTCTAATACCACTAAATCCACAGCAGTTTGTTTATCAATTAAAGTCGGAAAGCCTTGCACTTCAATGCCCGCTAAATTTAAAGAAACTTTCTCAGGAATTTCCTCAAACTCAAAACTTTTAACTTGCGTTCGTTCTATTCCACAAGCTTTAGCAATTTGTTGACGACATTCTTGGCTCGCTGCTGCACCATAACGCAATTGTAAATCGTTAAAATCCCGACTCATAGCAATTGCAGTTCCTTGAATATCAACTAATAAAAAATTCATCCGCAAATAGGGCAATAAACCTTCTTCTGTTAAAATCATTTTTTCTTCTAATTTTGCATGATTTTGTAAGAAAATCCCTAATTGTTGCAATAAAGAATTTTTAGGACTAAATGGCGTAAATTCTAAAGCATGAGTTACTTTCAATTGCGCAATTGCTTGTTTAGTCGTATCAGGAATAGGCACAAAATACTTTCTTAGATTTTTAGGTAAAAGACGAATTAATGCCGTAATCTTTTCTTCTAAGAAACCTAATACAAGCCACTCAAAAGGTTTTGCTGAAATTTGATTTAACAACGGTGTAGGAATAATAACCGTTACCCCATCATCTTCTTCTGCAGGTTCAAAATGATAGCGTAAAGGTAATTTTACCCCTTGAATTACAATTTCATTGGGGAAATTAATATCAGTTACATGTTCGCCACTGGGCAAAACGACATCTTCTTTTTGTAAGAAAAGTAATTGAGGATTTTCTTTCTCTGCGCTTTTTCGCCATTGTTCAAAACTTTGTCCACAATGTACATGTGCGGGGATTTTTTGTTGATAAAACGCAAAAATTTCTTCAGGATTAACAATAATGTCAGAACGCCGTGCTTTATGTTCCATGACTTGAACAGCATTAAACAAAGCTTGATTATGTTTAAAGAACGGAGCGTTGTTATAATATTCACCTTCCACTAAAGCATGTTGAATAAATAATTGCCGTGCTTGCTCGGGACAAATTGCACCATAATTCACTTTTCTTTTATGAATCAAAGTTAAACCGTATAAAGTCACACGCTCATAACCGCCCACCGTCGCGCTTTTACGCTCCCAAAATGGCTCAAAATAATGACGCTGACATAATTTTCCTGCGACTTGCTCAATCCATTCAGGTTCAATTTTCGCAGCACATCGCGCATATAATTTAGTTGTTTCTACTAATTCCGCTGACATAATCCATTTAGGTTGCTTACGATATAAACCTGAACCTGGGAATAAATAAAGTTTTAAATTGCGCGTGCCTAAATAGAAATCCTCAGTTGCTTTGCCCGCTTCTTTTTTTGCTTTATCTGTTTCTAAGCGATTTTTAGTTGCAACATTTCCTAATAAACCTGTTAATAACGCACGGTGAATTGCAGGATAATTAAATTCGCAGTTTTCCCACAATTTAAGATGTAATGTAGAATTTTCTTCAACTTTCCAACCAATTTCTTTAATCAAAGTGATTAATTGATGATGAATATCTGCCCATTCTTTCATGCGTAAATAGGCTAAAAAATATTCGTGGCATAAATTGCGCAATTTATTATTAGACAAATGTTGTGCTTGTTGTTGGTAAAAACTCCATATTTTAAGAAAACTTAAAAAATCTGAGTTTTCATCATTAAAGACAGCTTGTTTAAAACTAGCTAAATCTTGCTTATCGCGTGGACGTTCACGCGGGTCTTGAATGCTTAACGCGCTAGCAATCACCAACATTTCTAATAAACATTGTTCTTCTTTTGCGGCTAAAATCATTCGTCCTAAACGCGGGTCAATCGGCAATTGGGCAAGTTGTTTGCCGATTTCAGTTAAACGCCGTTGACTATCAACCGCGCCCAACTCTGCTAATAATGTAAAACCGTCATTAATCATTTTACTAGAAGGCGGTTCTACAAAGGGAAATTGTTCAATATCTCCTAGTTTTAACGCCAACATTTGCAAAATAACGGAAGCGAGCGAGGAACGCAAAATTTCTGGTTCGGTAAACTCTAAGCGATTAACATAATCATCTGCTGAATACAGACGAATACATACGCCCGCCGCAATCCGTCCACAGCGTCCTTTGCGTTGGTCAGCACTAGATTTTGAAATCTTTTCAATCGGTAAGCGTTGCACTTTACCGCGTACACTGTAACGGCTAATTCGCGCTAATCCAGTATCAATCACCGCTTTAATGCGCGGCACAGTGAGCGACGTTTCCGCAACGTTGGTGGTTAAAATAATACGGCGTTTGTCTTTAGGTTGAAAAACTTGATTCTGCTCAGATGCTGATAAACGGGCATAAAGCGGCAAAATTTCTGTATGCGGTAAAGAGTGTTTATGTAAATTTTCAGTAGTTTCGTGAATATCACGTTCTGTTGGCAAAAAAACTAAAATATCGGAATTACGGTCAGTTTGATGAATTTCATCTACTGCATTGATAATTGCCTGCTGCATTGCGCGGTCTTGGTTGTCTTCTTCATCCAATTCAGGCGGACGATAGCGCACTTCAACGGGATAAGTGCGCCCTGAAACTTCTAAAATCGGTGCATTATCAAAATGTTGTGAGAAACGTTGTGTGTCAATCGTTGCGGAGGTAATAATGAGCTTTAAATCAGGACGTTTAGGCAATAATTGCTTAAGATAACCGAGTAAAAAGTCGATGTTTAAACTACGTTCATGGGCTTCGTCAATAATCAGTGTGTCGTAAGCATTTAAAAAACGGTCAGTTTGCGTTTCTGCTAATAAAATCCCGTCGGTCATGAATTTGATATACGTTGATTCTGATAAACGGTCATGAAAGCGAATTTTATAACCCACCGCTTGCCCTAAATCGGTTTTTAACTCATTGGCTACCCGTTGGGAAATAGTACGCGCCGCAATCCGGCGGGGTTGAGTACAGCCAATAAAGCCACTTGTGCCGCGTCCAATGGCAAGGCAAATTTTAGGAATTTGTGTTGTTTTACCTGAACCCGTTTCACCTGCTAAAATGACAACTTGATGTTTTTGAATCAATTCTGCAATTTCTTCCCGCCGTTCACAAATTGGTAAAGGTTCAGGAAATTCGGGAATAGGCAATAATTCAGTCCGTCGCTGACGCTTTTGTAAAGATGTTTGAATTTCTTGGCTT
>JACCEE010330573.1_pt1 | contig 28691 bp, 23 predicted proteins | sample 7449931 | NCBI WGS metagenome assembly JACCEE01 (sample SAMN15323457, study PRJNA562643) | freshwater metagenome | isolation source: river surface water | place: USA:Blue River Watershed | collected 2017-08-19 | reverse complement strand
GAGGCGGTTTTACCTTGGGAAATCTCGGGGGCCATGTAGTGGACGCTGCCGACGATGACTTCGCTTTTGGTGACGCGGTTGGAATTTTCAAACGTGGCAATGCCGAAGTCCGCCAATTTGACGGTGCCATCGGCCATCATAAACACGTTGTGCGGTTTGATGTCGCGGTGAATGACAAGGTGGCTATGCGCACAGGCCACGGCGCCACAGAGTTGATACATCACATCGCACGCTTCCAAAAACGGGAACCGGGTTCTCGTATCCAAGGCGTCGCGAAGGGTTTGCCCTTTGATGAATTCGTTGGCCATATAAGGTTTTCCCAAATAGGTGCCTAAATTGATGACACGGACGATGTTTTGATGATCGAGGGCCGCAGCGGCTCTTGCTTCACGTTCAAAACGCGTCAAGTTCATCGGGTTTTTCATGACCTCTTCTTTGATGATTTTAATGGCGACGGTCTTTTTGGTAATGATGTCTTTGGCCTCGAAAACATTGGCCATGCCACCCTCACCGAGTTCGGAGATGACGCGGTAACGATCGTCGATGAGTTCACCGATCTGAATCATTTTTCGGCCTCCCACAAGGCAACGGCGATGTTGTCGGTGCCACCATTGCTGTTGGCGATATCAATCAAGGTGTCGCATTTTTGGTTCACGGAATCGCTGGTTTTGAGAACGGTAAAGATTTCTTTGTCGGAAACGTTATTGTATAACCCGTCGCTGCAAAGCATGATCGGGGTATTTTCGTAGGTAAAGATATCGATGTCGAGACTCACCGAAGGGGTAATGCCCAAGGCATTGAGAAGAACATGCTTTTGCGGGTGGTTCTTTTCTTCTTCCTTGGTGATTTTGCCGGCCCGGTAGAGGAAGTCGACATAGGTTTGGTCTTCGGTCAATTGTTTGACACCTTCGTTGGTCACGATGTAAGCGCGCGAGTCGCCGATGTTGGCGATGGCCACTTGATTGCCTTTGACTAAAGCCGCCACGATGGTCGTGCCCATTTCTTTGTTGGCGGGATCGCTTTCGGCCAATTCATAGATTTGGCGGTTGGCTTCCTTGATGGTTTTGTAAAGCCACCACTTGGCGGTCGTGATGTTGATGAATCCGGGTTTGCTGCGGAACGCTTTGGCCACGATGTCCATCGTCATTTTGGCGGCTAAGTCGCCTTTATTATGTCCGCCCATGCCATCGCAGACGACCATTAAAATGTCGCCTTGCGGATTGGCCAAGATCAGGGCTTGGTCTTCATTGGTGAGCCGAACTTGACCGATGTCGGTCCGGTAACAGAATTTACCTTTTCTCCTCATGTACGTTTTTGGCACGAAGTTGACCGCACGCGGCGTCAATGTCCGTACCAAACTCCTTTCTGACAGTTGCCGTCACTCCCAGTTTCGTCAAGCGGTCAAGAAACGCATGAACTTTTTCGTCGCTTGAACGGCGATACGCGTTTTCGATGACCGGATTGTACGGGATTAAGTTCACATAAGCTAAAGTACCTCGGATCAATTTGGCCAATTCGTCCGCGTCTTCCACGGAATCGTTGACGCCATCAAGCAAAATGTATTCAAACGTCACGCGGCGGCCAGCCAATTTTTCGTATTCTTTGACGGCGGGCATGAGTTGAGAGAGCGGGTAGACTTGGTTGATTTTCATGATGCGGCTACGGATGGCGTCGTTGGGTGCATGAAGGCTGATCGCCAGGTTGATTTGTAACCCTTCGCGGGCGTACTGACGGATTCTCTCGGGTAAGCCACAGGTCGACACGGTGATGTGACGCGCGCCGATAGCAAAACCTTTCGGATGGTTGGCAATGCGGACGAAATCAAGAACGTTGTCGTAATTGTCAAACGGCTCACCGGTTCCCATCACCACGATATGGGTGACGCGTTGGCCTTGGCCTTCTTCGCGTAAAAGGTTATTCATCACTAAAACTTGCCCCACCATTTCGTGGGCTTCCAAGTTGCGGGTCTTGCGGAGCAATCCGGAAGCGCAGAAACTGCACCCCATGTTGCAACCGACTTGGGAGGTAACACAGATGACGTTGCCATAGCTGTAGCGCATCAAAACGGCTTCGACTTTGGCGCCATCGGCTAATTCAAGGAGCAATTTGATGGTGCCGTCGGCACTGTCTTGACGGATGAAGATCGAGGGAATTTCAAGCGAAAAGTTTGCTTTGAGAACTTCTCGGAATTTCAAAGACACATCGCTCATTTGATCAAACGATGTGGCATTTTTTTCATACATCCAAGTATAGAGCTGGGTGGCGCGATAGGGTTTTTGGCCCTCTCGGGTCATCATGTCCTCAAGCTTTTTGATTTCAACACCGTAGAGATTGATCATACTTCGGGCACAGCCTTTCTCAAAACAGCGAAATAAAGCGCCATGTTGAATTGGTCAAACGGGAGATATTGGCGTTCGTTTTCGAGAGTGAACTCAGGATGACGAACTAAGAAATCCGCGATGAGTTGATGACTTTCTTTGTTGTTGACCGTGTTGACGGCGTAGCAAAGACGTCCGCCGGGGAGGACCAATTGGGCACATTCTTCAATGCCGGCGTTTTGTTTGGCAATGAGATTGTCGAGGTTCGACTGCCGGAAATGGATGAAGAAATCGGGGAGTGAACGGATGAGGTCGAATTTTGAGCAATCGGCGATGTAAATGACCGCATCGACGGGTTGCGAAACGTGAGTAATCAACAAACTCGGGGTGCTTTCGAACACTTCGATGTTTTGGATGTTGTAATCACGGGCGGCTTTGCGAATGTCTAAACGGCGTTCCATGCTGTTGGCGGCGACATTAAGCACCACTTCGTTATGGCCGCAGACGGCGATTTCGATGTAAACGGCGTTGGGACGTTCTTCATAAATGAGCACGCTTTGACGGGGTTCGAAATGCAAGGAATCGATGATATGCGTGACACCAAAGCGTTGTTGGAAGACTTTGCATTCGAGGTATTGGGATTTCTTTTTCAGAGGCCCTTGACCGCGATAAACAACGGTATCTTCGATCGGACCGGCAACGAAATCGGGGTCTTTGAGGATTTCTTCACGGGTGGTTTCCAGCGTGTTGACACGGCAGGCGGGAATCACGGGGCGGGTATTCGCCGAAAGGATTTTTAAGGTCACGGGCAAACCGTAATGCTTTTTCCACATACGGATGAGCCATTCGGGGGTGTTGAATTTCAAGGACAAATAAACGTCCGAGTCTGTGGCTAAGTTTTTGGGCATGACGGTTGAGGCATCACCCAAAGGAGCGAAGAACGCACGAAGAGGCGCTTCTTCTACCGCAGCCCCGGGAATGCAGATTTCTTCAACTAAAAAGTTGAGCGATTCGACGTTGGGACGGCGTTTGAGAAAAATATGATTGGCCAAAACCAAAAGAACCAAAAAGCGGTCATCGGCCGAGAAGGCCAAGCCGGAATCGGTGATTAAACGGGACAAAAGCAAATGATGGTGAAGTTCACAGCTGACGGCTGCGCGCATGAAGGATTCCCCTTCCGGAGGCAGTGGGTATTCCGTCAATGCTTTTTTAAGGGCGGTCGAAAAAAGGACATCGTTGACAATGATTTCTTTTAAGGCTAGACGAGCGGCGATGTAAGCTTCCATATTTTCACTTCCCTATTGTTATTCTAACAAACGCACTCTTTGAAAGAAAGAAAAAACGACCCCGCGAAGGGTCGTTCATGCAGCGAATCACTTGGCACTTGGTTTTCCGTGATGGTCGTGATGGCATTCACAACTTTCATCTTCGCAACAAGGCTCATCGGAATCGTGGTCGCAGTCGCACCCTTCGTCACATTTTTTGACCGAATTTCCCGGCTTTTCTTTTTCGGCTTCTTTTTGGGCCTTTTCGAATTCAGCAAAAACATTGCCTTCGTAAATGGCGTCGGGTTCTTCGGGTTCGTCGTCTTCATCTTCCACAGCGACCATGTTGGCGTCGGTGATGAAACGCGGATATTCTTTGTTGATTTTTTCGTAGCGGTCGCTTTCTTGGTAATAGGTGAATTCGACCGCGATATGAATGGTGACACCGTCCATCGTGGCTAATAAATATTTGGCGACCAAATCTTGGATTTTGCGATATTTGGACGGAGCGTTCACGCGAATTAAGGTATTCCAAGACGTTTGTTCGACGCCGTCATGGAAAAGGAAACTTTCCGGGGCATAAAAGAGAATGTTGTCGGGGCTGGTCTCAAAAAGTTTGGCCAGTTTGGCGGTGTGTTCGCCGGAATAATGGCCGACGACGTATTGGTCGAGACCGAGAACGGAAATGGTAATCATCATTAAATCCTCCTGAGGCTTCTTTATTTTACGCTAAAGCAAGCTTTACGGCTACAAAAACTAAAAGTCAATCGGATCGACATCGATGGCCAGGTGGACTTGGGATTTGGTGCCTAGAGTTGCCACCACGCGTTGGATGGCCGGGGCCACCGGTTCGATTTTTTTGTATTTGAGCAACAAAACACGCCGATGGATGCCGTTTAAAATCGGGATAAACGGCGTCGTGGGTCCCAAAATCGTGGCAACGCTGCCGATTTCCTTGATGAGCGATTCCGAGAGCGCATACGCCGTGGAAACCACGGTATCTTCGTCTTTGCTGCTGAGGGTAATGCCGATCAGGTAAGTATAAGGCGGGGATTGCTGGATTTTTCGCATCGCCATTTCTTTGGCAAAGAAGGTTTCGTAATTTTGCGCGGCCCCGAGGGTGACGGCATAATGCGTGGGCATGTAGGTTTGAATCACGGCAATGCCTTTTTTATCGCCCCGCCCGGCTCTTCCCACCGCTTGCGTGATGAGTTGGAAAGTTCGTTCGGCGGAACGATAGGAAGGTAACGTTAATCCGATATCCGCAAGGACGATGCCCACCAGTGTGACATTGGGGAAGTCATGGCCTTTGGCAATCATTTGCGTGCCGATGAGAATATCGGCTTCATGTTTGCGGAAACTTTCAAGGACTTGAGCAACACGGTTTCGGACCTTGGTGGAATCGCTGTCTAAGCGAAGTGTTTTGACTCCCGGGAATAAGCGTTGGACTTCTTCTTCGATTTTTTCCGTTCCGAAGCCTTGTTTGGAAAGGTGCGTGCTTCCGCATTCGGGGCAGACTTTGGGCATCATTTCGACGTGATCGCAGTGATGGCATTTGAGCATGCCGTCTTCTTTGTGATAGGTCAGTGAAATATCACAGTTGGGGCATTTGAGGGCGTGACCGCAACTGCGGCAGGAAACATAGGAGGAATAACCTCTACGGTTGACAAGCAAAACAATCTGCTCGCCTTTGGAGAGGGTTTCTTTCATTTTTTGGCGGAGACTCAGCGAGAACATCACCGATTCTCGGTCAAGATTTAAGGGATTGAGAAGATCCACAATCGTGGTCTCGGGAAGTTCTTTTTCATTGATACGATGCGGAAGACGGACATGACGGTAGTTACCTTTGAGTGCGCGAGCCCGGGATTCGAGCGAAGGTGTTGCGCTTCCAAGGACGACTTTGGCGTTGAAATGAGCCGCGCGCATCAAAGCCACTTCACGGGCATGATAATAGGGCATCGTGTCTTGCTTATAACTTTCGACATGTTCTTCGTCGAGAATCAGCAAACCGATGTTGGCCAACGGAGCAAAAATGGCACTTCGGGCACCGACCACCACTTGGCATTCGCCACGGGCAATCCGTCGGTATTCATCGTATTTTTCGGCGGGTGTCAATTCGGAGTGAAGAATCGCCACACGGCCTTTGAAACGGCGAGAGAAATATTCCACCATGATCGGTGTCAAAGCAATCTCGGGAACCAACATAAGAACGGTTTTGCCTTGGGCCATGACTTTTTCCGAAAGCGTTAGGTAAACTTCGGTTTTTCCGGAACCGGTGACGCCTTCAAGAAGATAGACAGAATCCATAGACTCCCAGATATCGTTGACCGCGGATTGTTGTTCATGGGTCAAGGCTTTGGGTTTTTGTTCACGGAACTCCGGAAGAATCAGACGGGTCTTTTCTTCATACGACATTTTGACCCGTTTCTTTTCTAGAAGCGTTTTTAAAATGGAATCCGAGCGGAAATCCTTTTTCCGGAGGCGTTTCTCGCGGACAAGGAGTCGCAACCATTCGATTTGTTTAGGTGTCAGATCCGTTTCGTCATCACTGAGAAGGTCCACATAAGCTTCATAAGCGATTTTAGGGCCTTTTAGCGAGGATAATCGTGGTTTGAGCGAAGGCGGAAGCATCGCTTGAAGGACGCTGATGCGCGGAGCAAAGTATTTCTCGGCGATTTCATCCACGAGCACCATCAGTTCGTCGTTGAGCAGTTTTTCTTCATCGAGAACATCCATGATTTCGTTGAAAGAAAAACCACGTTCTTCTTCCAGTTGGGCGACCGTTTTATCGGTTTCGGTGACCGACAAAACATAGGCTACGGACGGACGATGATTAAAGGTCACTAAAACGCGGTACCCTTTTTGGACCGGCTTTTTGCCTTTATAGACATAAGAAAAGGGACGATCCAAGGCAAGCGCGGCATGTTCAATCAGTACTTCCAAAAGTAACATGACATGGCCCTCCAGTCGTCCCTAATTTTTTATCGGTAAGTGACAGTATTGATGCGGGAATGGATGATATCGATGATTTCCGCTGCGGCGCGGTCGACATCGTCATTCAAAACAATATAACGGTATTGGTATTTGAGGTTCATTTCGCGACGCGCTTTGTTCAAGCGTTCTTGGATGATCACTTCGGGTTCGCTGCGACGGCGGCGAATACGGGCTTCAAGTTCCTCAAATGAAGGCGGAATTAAGAAGATGGAGGTCAATTCATCGCCGGGGAATTGGCGGAGAACTTGCTTGGCCCCTTCGACTTCAATTTCGAGAATGACGTTTTTGCCTTCGTTGCGTAATTTGTCGACATAACTCTTAGGTGTGCCGTAACGGTTGCCGACGAATTCGGCCCATTCCAGAAAATCCCCCTCGTCGATATGGCGTTGAAACTCCGCGGCCGATACAAAAAAATAATCAACCCCGTCAATTTCTTTCTTACGGGGTGCACGTGTGGTCATCGAAACTGAATAGGCTAAATTCAGGGAAGTATCTTCCATGACTTTTCGACGGACTGTGCCTTTGCCGACACCGCTCGGTCCGCTGATGATGATAAGTAATCCTTTTTTCATTCCGTCACTGATGCCTCCGAATACTTTTAATTATTATAATTAATCGTGTTCTTGAAAGTCAATGAATATCCGGACAATGTGATATACTTTTCCTAAACGAGGTCTAACGATGAATCCAAGCGAAATCCAAAAACTGGTTGAAATCCTCCGTCCCAGCGTGATTGACAATCACCTATGCAAGGCGACGCTTCTAAATAAAACGGACTTCATTTTTACTCTCTCACGAGAGAGAAAAAGAAAGCTTTTTTTGAGTCTCGAAAACGGTTCTCCTTTCCTAACATTGGCCGAAATTAACACCTCCTTTTCAAGCCTTGTTACACCCTTTCAAAGTCTACTTAAACGGGAACTCGATGACGGCTTAATTCAAGATTTTTACGCCCCTAAAAACGACCGAGTAGTTGTGCTAAAAATCGAAAAAGTCACGGATGCTTATCAGACCTTAACACGGTATCTGATTATCGAACTCATTTCTAGCCATCCCAACCTAATTTTGACAGACGAACAGTGGATGATTTTGGGTGCTTATAAACCGAGCACAAGTTTGGAGGATAAACGCCCTCTTTTAAGAGGCCTCCAATATCCTTTTCCGGAACCTTTGGCACCCCGTATTTTCCCGGTTTCGGATTTGAATCTTCAAAAACTTTTTGACGACCACGAGAAAAAAGCGCTTCTTGGGCGAAGCAAAGAAAAATACAAATTTTTATTTCATTTTGTGAAGGCCCGCATCGATTCGCTGACGAAAAAAATCGAAAAGCAGGGTGAAGATATCGAAAAAGCGCAATGGAAGTTGATCGACAAAGATAAAGGAAACGCCATTCTTTCGTCGATTGGAATCATCCCCATAGGTTCTTCTACGATGAGTTATGAAGGCTTAGACATCGAACTCAACCCGCAATGGTCCTTGTCCGATAACGCGAATGTCTATTTCAAAAGTTATCGCAAAAGTAAAAATACGATCAAGAAAGCCGCCGAACAACAAGCGCTCGCCCAATCGGAGTTGAAGTATTTCACGTTCCTCTCGGGGCAAATGCAGACACTTGACGACGAGGATTTGGATGGGGTCGTTTCCGAACTCGAGGAGGGCGGATATCTTCCTCAAGTCAAAGTTCAAAAAAGGGTTCCCAAAGTTAAGGCGATTCATCCCTACTTTTTTACTTTGGACGGAGTCAAAATTGGCTTTGGCAAAAACAATCTGCAAAACAACTACTTAACTTTTAAGCTTGCTCAACCATCGCACTTTTTCTTTCATTTAAAAAACGACCATGGGGCCCATGTCATTGTGTTTTCGGACCATCCCAGCGACGCTATCAAAACCACCGCTTGCGAGATTGCTTTATTGCTTTCGGACAAGACAGACGGCGAAGTTTTAATGGCGCAGAAAAACCAAGTAAAGAAATTGGATCATCCGGGACTTGTAAGACTAGAAAAATACCAAAGTTTCTTCATCAAAAAGATACGTCCCGAAACCCTTGCGAAAATGAAAGAGGCTCATCGCTGAGCCTCTTTTTTATTGCACCACTTCGGTATATTGAACCAGGTTGGTTGTAAAGCTTTCAAACACACACATACCGATCCACGTTTCGTACATGACATACAAACAAGGGACCGAATAATCTTCGCCGATTTCGGGCCACCCAGCCTCGTCACTGTATTCCGCGGCTTCGTTGGTGGCGCGGTATAGATAATCATAGGTTGTGGCATAATCTTCTGCCGCACTATCGAGGGTAATGTAATAAACAATAAAATGGAGAGAAACCGCCAGCGCATCCAAGTCGGCTTTGGCCGTCGCACAGGCTTGGCATCCCGGAATCGTGACCAGAAATGGAATATTCGTTTCTTCGGTGATGACTTTTTGGTAAAGATTGGCACCCGAGATTTCTTCTAGACCCCCATTTTCAACATACGCTAAAGGGATCTTCGATTGACCCGAGGACGAGGAACTATTGGGGGCTTGGCAGGCGCTTAAAGCCAGGGAGATGAAAGCGAGAATCAGGATTTTTTTCATTGGTTTTTTTCCTTTTCGAGAAAATCGGGACCTTTGAGCACTTCGGTCGTGGCCAGGTTGGGAAAATTTTGTTGGCGTAAGGTTTCATAAACGACGATGGCCACGCAATTACTGAGATTGAGACTTCGGGCCATCGGAATCATCGGAAGACGCATGCACCGAGAAGGGTTCTCCCTCAAAATGTCATGAGGAATTCCGGTGGATTCACGGCCAAACATCAAATAGATGTCATGGATCGTGTCGGACAAATCGAAGGAACTGTAAACTTTATCGGCGTAGCGGGTGATGTAATAGGGATGGGCGTTCGGGTTTTTCGCCACAAATTCATCGTAGTTCCCGTAATAGACATACTTGAGATCGGCGATATAATCGAGGCCAGCCCGTTTCAGCGCCTTCTCGTTTAAGTCGAACGGGAGGGGGCCAATGATATGCAGCGTGGTTCCGGTGGCAACACAGGTCCGCATGATGTTGCCTGTGTTTTGGGGTATTTCTGGGCGATAGAGGACGACATGTACCATAAAAGCCTCCGAGAATAGCCTCATTTTACAATAATTTTATTCATTATCCAATCTTATGGTAATATAAGTTTATAAAGGTGAATCCATGAAAGATATCGTTGAATTATTCGAACGATTGACTGCCGAAAAGGTCCTTTCTTGTCAAGATATGGCGAACGGCATAAGCAATCGGAATTACCTCATCAATGGCAAAAAAGTGTTGCGAGTCAAAGGGGCTTTCAGCGATCCTTTTTATTCGTCTTCCACAGAACACGAAATCGAAAGCAAAATCGCTCACCTCGATTTAGCTCCCAGACTTCTTGTTTTTGATGAACCTAGCGGAACAAAAATTGCCGAATTCATCGAAGAAAAGGTTTTGTTTATCGATCCCCATCCGACAGAATTCCAACTGGAACAAGTAGCCTTGATTTTAAAAAAGTTGCATACGTCGGGAATTCGGGTCGCCAGCAAGTTTTCGATGTTCGACCGTTTGGAAGCGTATAAAAAAGAATCGTTCGCACGCATCAACCCAATCGTCGAGTCGTCCATCATCGCCGCCGCCAAACAACATTTCGATACGAAGCATTTAGTGCTTTGCCATAACGACGTCGTTCGCGGCAACATTTTATTCGCGGGCGAAAAGGTTTACCTCATCGATTACGAGTATGCCTGCATGAATGATCCCGTCTTTGACCTTGTTTCCTTTTTAAGCGAAAACAACATCGAAGATCGTAAAAGCGTCTTTTATTTCCTTAGCAAATACTACGGAAACGAAGCGATGATTCCGGTTGAAAAGATCAGTGCGTTTTATCACTTCTTGGATTTGTTATGGTTTTACTGGGCCGGCATGATGCAACGCCACTGTCCCAACCCCATCTTCGCCAAGATTGCGGATATCAAACACCAACGTCTCATTAAGTTATAAAAAAGGGCCTAGGCCCTTTTATTTTTTAGCGGCATCACGGAAGATTTGAAGTCCCGCGGTGGTCAACGGATGAATCACCATTTTTTCTAAGACGGCGAACGGAATGGTCGCGATATCGGCTCCGGCAAGCGCGGCTTGCTCAACGTGGGCAAGATTGCGGATGCTGGCGGCGATGACTTCGGTTTCATACCCATAGTTGGCAATCATGGCCATGATCTTTTCGATCAATTCGGCACCACTGTCGCCGGCGTCATCGACACGGCCCATAAACGGAGAGATGTAGGTCGCTCCGGCTTCGCAAGCCATAATTGCTTGGGGAACCGAGAAGACGAGCGTGACGTTTGTTTTAATGCCCATTTTGCTTAATTGACTCACGGTGGCAATACCATACAGAGTCATCGGGACTTTAACGACGATGTTCTTGTGAAGTTTCGCCAATTCTTTGGCCTCTTCCGCCATTTTCTCAGTGGAGGCTTCTTGGACTTCGGCGCTGATCGGGCCATCGATGAGGTCGACGATTTCTTTGATCACGTCAGTTAATTTACGTCCTTCTTTGGCAATTAGAGACGGATTGGTCGTCGCACCTTTGATGCATCCCCAGCGGCTGGCTGTGCGGATGTCGTTGATGTTCGCAGTATCAATAAATAGTTTCATAATTATTCCTCTCTTGGAGCAAGATGTTTGGCTCCGAATTTGTCTTCATAAGTTTGACGGGATTGCGCAATGATTTGAAGCGCTGCTTCACGATTTTGCATTTGGTGAACGACCGTCGTTTTGCCTTCTAAGGTTTTGTACACTTGGAAGAAGTGACGGATTTCTTGAGAAATGTGTTCGGGAAGTTCAAAGATATCTTTATAAACGGAATAGAAGGGATCATTGGGCGAAACCGCAATGATTTTTTCATCGACGAGGCCATTGTCGATCATGACGACAACACCGATGGGACGGCAACGGACAAGAGCCAAGGGAACGATTGGTTCCGAACAAAGAACCAAAATGTCCAAGGGGTCAAAGTCGCCTGCATACGTTCTGGGAATAAAACCGTAATTTTGAGGATAGTGGGTCGAAGTATATAAGATACGGTCAAGGATTAAGCCACCCGTGGCTTTATCCAACTCGTATTTATTCTTGCTACCTTTTGAAATTTCGATACATGCGACGAAATCTTCTGGGGTCAAGCGTTTTGGGTCAACATCGTGCCATAAATTCATAGAATAACTACCGCCTTTCCGGAAATATCTTATCACACAACGCGTAACGTGCGCACCACGAAAGCAAAATGATATAATGAAAACCGGAAAAGGAGAACTCCGATGAAACGATTCCTTGCTTGGACAATGATCTTTGCCTCTATGACCCTCCTTTTTTCATGTGAGGATACCAAGATTCATGTTTCCGCAAACGCCGATATCCCTGAAACAGTGACCGATTATGAGGAAGCCACCCTCGACGATTTCGTCATTGAAGTCGATGCCGAGCAAACCTTAGCGCTTGTCGCTTCCCGTGAACATTTTCTTCTCTACATCGGCAATAACAGTTGCTCTTCCTGCGTCGCATTTCGCCCCGCATTCATTGAATATATTCACAAGTCCAAAGCCACGGTTTATCATTTCGATAATCTGGCTCAGGCCTTAGACTACGACCTATTGCCCGAGCAATACCCGGATTATTTCACCTCGGATTATCCGGTAACTCCATCTCTATATTTTTTCAAAGACGGACAAATGACGGCTCGCCGTTATGGCTCTGCACGAATGATGGATTACCCGACTTTGAAACCGATTATGGATGGTTATATGACCGTTTCCCAAATCGCCAATAGTCGAGATTCGATGCGTCTTGAATCGATTAAAACGAACGATGGATTCATCTTTTTCTATGACCGTACAAATGCTTTGGAAAATGCTTGCTTCGTCGACACGATTTATCCAAAAGCTTCGTCTTCATCCACTGTTTTGACCCTTGCTGATATCGCCTTCATGGCGTTGACCCCTGAGCAACAAACCACCTTGATGACCACGTTTGACATTGAAAATGTCTCGGGATGGATTGTTCATTATGTTTCCGGAGCCATTGAAAGCTCCTACCACCTCAATATTGAAAACGATTCCGAATTGGACGCTTGGTTGTCCATTCACTTCTAAATCATTAAAAAATGGGGTTATACCGCTGGGTGTAACCTTTTTGTTTTCCACATAATCAAACAAGTGGTCTTTGGAATAATCACAATCATGGTTTTTCGATGCTTTTATGATCCACAACAATCTCCCTTTGTTAGCCGAAAAAGCCTCCTAAAGGCGTTCTTATAGAACGTCTTTGTAACCGCTTGCATTTTCCGGGTCCGACATATACAATAGAGTGTCCGTTTAAAGGATTCAGGAGGTTTGTATGAAGTTTACGATTAAATACAATGGAAAAGTTACCGAACATTCCAAAAAAGTCAGCCTGCTTTCGCTGGTTGGCAGTGAGAATAAAGACCTTGTTTGTGCCAAGGTTAACAACCGCATCCGCGAGTTGACCTATGAGGTTTATTACGACTCCGAAGTCGAATTTTTGACGGTAAAAGATCAAGACGCGATTCGTACCTATGAAACATCGCTTCGTTATTTAGTGGCGATGGCGTTTGAACGCGTCTATCCGCAAATTGAAATTCGTTTATGCTATAACGTTTCGCGGTCCATTTTCGTGCAAATTTTGACTGAAGGTGCCCGTGCAGACACCAAGATGGTCGAAGCCATTCGTGTCGAAATGGAAAAATTGATTCAACGCGATATTCCGTTTAACCGCACCATCGTCACCAACGAAGAAGCCTCCAAGCTTTATTCGGAAAGAGGATTCCACGATAAACTTGAAATTTTGAAGTATCGTCCCGAAAAGACCGTCCACTTATATGAATGCGACGGTTATTTGAACTATATGTATGGACACATGGTTCCCAGCACCGGTTATTTGAAATCGTGGCGTTTACGCCTTTACCTCCCCGGCATCATCATTCAATATCCGCGTTCGGAATGCCGTGGCGAGATTCCCGCCTTTGAAGATGCCCCGATTTTTGGAAAAACCCTCAAAGAATCCCATTCTTGGGCCAAAATCACCGGTTTGGATTCCGTGGCCGGTATTAACGAACACATCGATACCCAAGGAAGCATTGAATTTATCAATATGTGCGAAGCGCGTCACAACCGCATGCTTTGCGAATTGGGCGAAGAAATCGAAAAGGACATCGACAATGTTCGTCTGGTTTGCATTGCTGGACCTTCCAGCTCCGGGAAAACCACATTCGCCAACCGTCTTCGCATCGAACTCTTGTCCCGTGGCATCAGTCCGATCCGGATTTCCATCGATGACTACTATTTGCCGCGTGGACAGGCTCCCAAAGACGAAAATGGTCAACCCGACCTTGAGTCGATTCAAGCCTTGGATATCGCCACCTTCAACCAAAACATGCTCGATTTGATTCAAGGCAGCGAAGTTCAACTTCCTAAGTTCGACTTTGTCTCGGGAAAACGGATTCCTGGAAGAATCTTGAAGATCGATAATAACACGATCATCATTATCGAAGGCATTCACGCCTTGAACGATCAATTAACCACACTCATTCCGAAGCACCAAAAATTCAAGATTTATATTTCGCCCCAAGCCCAAATTAACTTGGATAACCATAACCCGATTTCTTTGACCGATTTACGGCTTCTCCGCCGCATTGTCAGAGATAAGAAATTCCGTAACGCTTCGGCTTCCGAAACCATCGGTATGTGGCCCAGCGTCCGCAAAGGTGAATTCACTTGGATTTATGGAACTCAAGAAGGCGCTGACTATGTCTTCAACTCCTTGCTTTCCTATGAACTTTGCATCATGAAAAAATACGCGATGCCGCTTCTTTGCAAGATTGAGCCTGAATCCTCAGCTTACCCCGTGGCGGAACGTCTCGTAAGAATGTTGAAATACTTTGTTGACATGGATGACAAATGGGTTCCGAACAACTCTTTAATTCGTGAATTCATCGGCGATTCTTGCTACCAAGATGTATAAAAAAAGAAGCGGATTAATCGTCCGCTTCTTTTGTTTCTGTGCCGGTTTTGTCGGGGTTTTCCCCTTTTGAACCTCTCTTTTTGGCTGCTAAGATGAACCGCCCTTTTTCACGTTGATGAATGGCCGCCATCTGAGAATAATAGACATTTCTCATGGCAGCATATTTCTTTTGTTCATCTTCGGAAATGGCGTTTGTATAAACGGTGAAGAAGATCTTTTCAAGACGGAAGAACGATTCGTAAAGATTCACCATGGTCAAATCATTAAAGAAGGTTTTTCTCGAATAAATCAACAAAGGTGAACTATGGGCGATTTCGCTGCTCATTTCGTAAGTAGAACTATATTGGTTTAGTTCTGCCACGCGTTCAACGCCATCGCGGAAATTCAACTTGAAGTTTTCGACTTGGTTAATATTGGGGACCGCCATCAACCAACCATATTCGATGTATCTTTTCATATCCTTGCTTTTCAGGTCAAGCGCATGCATATTGGCTTTGATTTCAACGAATATTTCATCTTGTTTTTCTTTGCTTCCGATGCCATTACGGAAAGCAATAGCGTAAGTCATGTGCCGCAAGTATCTTTCAACGACCGGTTTTCCATATTTGAACAAAATCGCGGTAATGCATTCAGTTTCATGAAGCGTGCGCCAGGTCGAGAACGCCTCGGTTTCAAAACCGCTAATCAACAAATCTGTAATGCAGTTGCCCATCGAAAATGCTTTGTTGAGCATATCGACGATGAGTGTTTCATAGGGGTTATTTTTCTTGAAGCGGGTCAACATTCCGAGAATGAAGTTCAAGTAAAGTTTCATGGTCGAAATCGGTGGATAAAACCGTGAATTCGGCGAAACCTCTTTATATTCCAGATGTTCGTTGGTCAAATACTTGTCCATGACAATACTGGCGAGCTTGGTTTTATATTTTTCGTCGTTCTCGAAACGTGCGATGTCCTCTTTGGAAAGGCCCACCATGCCGTAAAAATGTTCATTGATTAAATAACTGATCACGGAAAGCGAATTGACCGTCGAAAAGGAACTGAGGAGATTGGTTTTTCCAAACTCATTGAGACCCTCAAGGACAGTATCATAAATTTCGAAAAGAAAATCGCGATTGAGAATTTCGGGTACTCTCAAGGCGTCGAGGACTTTAAAAAAACGCTGGGAATCAAACGGTTTCACTTCTTGCATGTTCATTCCTCCGTATATATGATACCTTTTTCCTTGCAGATTTGCCGAAGTTCCTCTCTAAGTTCTAAAGAAGAAACGGGATTTGCATGGATTTTCCGCAAAACAGGCGCATAAAAAGAATCTTGAATGAGAAGATGGCTTTCAAGAATTAGCACGCATTGGCCTTTGGGGCCCACCATAAGCGGCTTGAGCTGATTGACCACCATTGAGTAATCATCGTTCGGTGTGATTTCTAATTCCTCCATAGAAAGACATGGAAAAAAGTTTGCAAGCAAGGCATGATAACCTCTTTGGTCAATTTTGGTAAAATCATATTCCGCATAAAAGGGCGCATCTTTTAGCGTTGTTGAATCCGTTTCAAGGCGAAGAACTCGGTAGGCTTCGTGGGCTGAAAAAAGTTCTTTTTTCTTTTCTTCAGATAGCGCAATTTCTTCCGGAAGTCGAGTTTTTTCAAAGGGAAGGACATCATCGAGCAAAGCTTCGATTTTTCGAAAATGGAGTAAACCCTGTGAGTCTTTAACTTGCTCTAAATCGCCACGAAGAAAAAGGGGAACAAATAGCCAATCTTTCTTTTGGCGAACGGCTTTATAGATTATCGGGTCTTCGTCACTAAATAAGTCCAGTAGATTTTTTAGAAAAACATTCATTTCAAATTCACCTCTTTAACTTCTCCTGTGAGAACAGATAATAAGTAACATTGCGTAGGCCGACTAAATGTTCGCTCGACGAAATGTTGATACACAACCAACTGTTCGCGATACGCTTCATCATCCAAGTTTTTCAGTTTATAGTCAACAATCAAACACCGATCTTCAAAAACAAGCAATAAGTCAATAATTCCATCGACATGGTTTTCTGAATCGATGAATTGATATTCTTTGAATATTTCTGCACTTTTAAGCTTTTGGAAAATAGAGCTTTTTAATGTTTTCTCAACGAGTGCTTTTTCCCCTGCGTCCGTAATAAAACTCGTATCGGGATTTTTTAAATCGATAATCTCAAGCAAAGCGTGCATGCGTGTTCCGAAGTCGAGCAATTTTTGGTCCACTTTTACTGCAGTGGTTTTACTCGCCCGTTTTCGGACAATTAGTGTAGAAACAACGACATTTTTCTTTAAAATAACTTGCAAATCCTTTACGGTTTCCGAAAAAATGTTTGTTTTTATTCCCGTTAATTCGACGTTGCAGCCATAGGTTTTCACCGCCCCGACATACCGAATGAAGTCCGAAAAACAAGTGACGCCTTCCACGGAAATGAGAGGTACTTTTTCATTCTGGGGAATCTGATATAAGCAAATCATTTTTTCTTTGGCGCGGGTTAGGGCTACATAGAATAACCGAATTTGTTCGCTGAGTTCCGCTTTCCGTTCATTGATTTTGATGAGGTAATGATAGAGATTGCTGGCTTCCATTTCGTCAATGACGGGGAGAATGATTCCATAACGGGAATCCGCTAGAAAACTGCTTTTCATATTTTGATCATTGAAACGACTGCCTAAGCCCGAATAATAAATGATGGGGAATTCCAACCCTTTGGACTTATGGATGCTCATCAAGCGAACACAATTGTCTACGACTTCTTGATTCGGAACGGCGAGAGTAATGTCATAGTTTGAAAGATCGTCAAAATACTCAACAAATTCCTTGATGCCATAGCCTATCTCTTCGAGAGAGGACGACAATTCGATCAAGCCTTGAATCTTATGCCGATTCTCCGCCACGTTGCCAACTTCAATCGTTTTTTCGAAGAATTGGAAATCATGAACCAAGGAGAAAAGAATCTCACTGAGAGGATAGGATTTTTTTGAGGTTGCGACTGTTCTCATTTTTGTAACAATATCGTTATCCTCGAATGTTTTTGATTTCAAAACATCATAGATTTTTTGGTCAGTCCATTGGAAAAGAAAACTTCTTGCCACACTTGTAAACGAATGTCTAAAGGTTTCATCAAAAATGTTCTGTGAAGTCAGAAAGAATAGCCGAACCAGGTTTTGGAATGTCAAAATGACATCAGAGTCCGACAAGTCGGCATCTTTTTCGACTTTCAAAGGAATTCCATACTCCGAAAAGACTTTTTGGAATATTTCGAATTTGGTTTTTCGGTCAATCAAAATTGCAAAATCTTTAAACTCGGCGTATCCCGGCAAGTTTTTATCTTTATCAAATACGGAAAAACGCTTTTGTATTTTCTGCAAAATGTCTTCGGCAATGAGAGCGGCCTCAAGTTCTATCTTCTCACCAGGTTCAATTTTTTCGTAACGAAGAACCTCGAGATGATGGTTTTCTGGATTGGCTCCCAATTGATCGTAAGCTTTATTTCCGGCTTCGATGAGATGTTCATGGCGATAATCCGCACCACCGTTTTCGATTGTCATGATCTCCGAAAACATCGCATTGATATCTTCGATGACTTCCACTCGACTTCGGAAGTTTTTGTTTAGGTCGATGGCTTCCCCGCCGAATCCTTTTTTGTAGTTGGAATACTTGTTAGCAAAAATGTCGCTGTTGGCATTACGGAAGCGGTAAATGGACTGCTTGATGTCCCCCACCATATAAACATTATCGTTACTGATTGCTGAAACAAAGTCTTCTTGAATGTCCGATGTATCTTGATATTCATCGATCATGATGAACTTCAACTTCATTTTCAGGTTTTGTCCGACCTCAGTGGTCTTTACCAAGGTCAATGCCATCTTAGCAATGTCGGCAAAAGTATAAACCTCATAGGTCTTTTTAAAGTGGTCCAGTCTTTGGTTTAGCTTTTCAATTATATCCAGCAAAACCGCCACAGTTTCCTTTGTAGCCTCGTACCTAGAAATAACATCAGCTCTCTTGCCAATGGCGGCATAGCTGGCAAACTTGTCACAAGCCGAACTAAGAGACTCATGGAGTAAAGAATCCTCCTCGGAGAGACGGTTTCGCGCCGGGAACTTGAAGTTTGTTAAAGCCTCATTGAATGAATCAAAATCGGGGGCTGAAATGATTGGATCAAGGGCTTTGAAAACACTATCGCCCATTTTTGGATTTTCGTAGTTTAAAGCGCCGTTTCTTGTGGTGATTGCGATTGAACGGATATGTTGTCGGAAATCTTCCAAATCCTTTTCAATTTTCGTTGGCGAAAAATATGTTTGAAGATAGTCGTTAATATAGGCCGTTTTATCAATTTTTAAATTGATCATTTCATCAATCCGAAGCACGAAGTCTTGAAGATCATCGTCCGATCGAAGGGCATACTTTCCGATGAAGGTCAAAAACGGTTCAAATTGATTCTCATAAAGTTCTTCAAAGATTTGGTTGAGCAATTTGCGCTTTTTGATTCTAATGATATTCTCATCGATGATGCTGACGTTTGCGCTGACGTCCAGAACATAATGGTATTTTTTTACGAGTGACAATGCATAAGCATCGAATGTGCAAATGTCGCTGGCGTCAATTTTGGAGGCAAGCGTTTCCAAACCGATTTCTCCAAGAAGTTTTCCGCGAATTCTTTCGCGCATCTCGGATGCAGCGGCATTGGTAAAGGTTAAAACGAGGATTTCATCCAAAGATGCTCCTTCTTTTAAGATACGAAAAACGCGCTCGGTCAAAACAGCCGTTTTGCCACTGCCCGCCCCTGCGCTGACGATGACATTATGACCTCTGACTTCAATGGCTCTTTGTTGCTCAAGCGTCCATTTCGCCATCGTTATTCTCCTTTGTATTGATTTGCACGACATCTTTTTCATCACGGAAACAAATATCCCGGTAGGTGCAATATCGGCAAGGTAATTCCCCATTGTCCAAGGACTTTGGGTTGATCCGGAAATCGTTGTTCTTGATTGAGGCATCGGCTTCTTTGATTTTTTGGAGCGTAGTTTCGATATATCGATTCAGGACTTCTTTTGAAAAAGCCTTCTTTTGCGAATTGGCAGAAAGGTTTCCGCTCAGGGTGACTTTGAGTGATTTGATGTATTTCGAATCACGGAATGTCCCGTCAAAGGTTTGCAGTTTTTCAAAGTCATCAGTGAAAAGTCCGCTCAGGCGAAATTGGTCGGAATAAAATTTTTGGGCATCTTTTCCCGAAGGACGAATCAATTTCTTGGTGATGATGGTTTGAATGTAAAGTCCAATGACCTCATGGTTTGCCAGATAGGCGTCACGTGAAGCAAGCAATGCATAAATCGGCAATTGCAAGGAATAACCGAAGCGAATGTGATTGGGATTAAAATCCACGGTTCCCGTTTTATAGTCGATGAGGCTAAGAAAACGCGTGGTCTTTCCAGTCAAAACGACTTTGTCGATGACTCCCACTAAAGAAATTTTGGGTTCGAGCATGATTTCAACTTTTTTCTCGGTTAAAACCTCTTGCGCGGCCATCGTCGTTTCATGTTCTTCGTTGAACTGGATGACATTGAAGATTTCCGTTTTGAGACGGTTTAGAAAAACCTTCTCTTTTGTGGAAAAATCTTGCATTGACGCTTCTTCGGCAAAAACCGCGTCAAAGTCAAAGGAATCCGAATATTTTCTTTCCAAAACCGCATGGGCCAATTTTCCAAATTTGGTGTAGAAAGTGTCCTCGAAAGGATCAATTTTCAAGATACGGCTGGTATAATACTTGAACTGACATTCAAAGAACTCACTAATGCTCGTATAAGAATAGCGTCCCACCGAATCCCCTTGAAGAGCGTTAACACGCGTATAACGATGATCGTAGGAACGAAAAGGCACGTTGATTTGTTCGGACAATGAGGTTTGTAGCGGATATCGCTTTTGATATTTTCTTTCGCTATCCATGTATTCGGCCAAGCGAATTTTGGCCCACTCGTTTCCATATTCGACATTGGAAAGCGAGCCTTTTTCAACCTTCATTTTGAGACTCGAAATCATCGGTGAAGGTTTGAAGGTGTCTGTCAAAGATTGGTTTTTAAAAGACACCGTCACTGCATGTTTTCCATTCAAAAGGCTTAGAACCGTATTTTCTTCCTTAAGATTTTCATATTCGGAGTCATTCCGACCCAATAAACGTTTCTTGGAATCATCTAGAAAGTCAACGTTTTTGATGACTTTAGGGAAATTTCCTTCGTTAAATCCCAAAAGGAATATATGGCTGCTCTCCGGGAAATAATTCCCTTTTAAAATATGGACTGCATGATCGTATTGAGGTTCCGATAAATGGGTTTCCCGAAGTTTATTCAAGAAAAAATCGTGGTGTTTATGTGGCTCAAGATTCAATGGGAGATGATTTGAAATTACATCGACAAGTTGTTTTTCGATGGAATCCAAGGGTTCTTGCGAAAGCGCCCCTAAGGCTTCTTCTGGAGATTTTCCTTGGAGCAACAACGCTAGGAATTCGATGCCGGGTTTCGAAGAGGCTAATGTCAAGGAATGGGCAAAGTTGACCGGGATTCCGTAGAAACCACTCAATTTTCTCAGCAAAAAGGAATATTCGGAGGGAGGGTCATAGAAGAAGATGTCATCGATCGAGACCCCCGATGAAAGAGCCAAGGATATTTGATTGAAAACCCATTGCAGTTCATCTTCTATGGTTTCGAATTGAAAAGCCAATCGCTCGGGAGTTTCTTCTGCGCAAGAAATGGGGGCAAAGGAATACTGGGTGGACACCTTGTTCAAGATATAGGATAGTTCACGATCATTTTCGTCATAACCAAACACGGCGACTTCTTTATTTTTCATCAGCGAAAGGAACAAATCATCGTGCCGAAGGAACCCTTTTTCTTCCAACTCATTTTTGAGCGTTTGAAGGTTTCGGATTTGAGCATCTTCGGAAAGGGGTTCGGGCAAAAAATACATATTTTCCAAATAGGTTTTGGCCAGTTCAAAAGAGATGGCATGATGCGCCATTAAATGAAGGACGGCTTCATCGGAGTAGGTAAAGAAGAACCCTTTGAGGGCATCTTCTTTGGTCAACAGTTTGAACTTTAAAAAAGGATTTTTGTTCCTTTGTAAAAGAAAAAACTCGTGCCATGGGCGCGGTGCAAGGAGAATATCCGATTGGAGCATTTCATCCAATTTCATTGCAAAAACCTCATAAGAATATTTTAGGTTAATTGAAGGAAAATTAAAAGATGGTTACTAACCATCTTTTTTTTGGATCTATTTTTATCGGAAGGTTCGTGTTGAGGCTACGGCTTTCTTCCAACCTTTGTATCTTCGGTTGATTTCTAGACGGTCCATCGACGGTTCATAGATGGCCTGATACGAATGGATTTTTTGAATTTCTTCGCAGTTTTTCCAGAAACCGGTGATCAAACCCGAAAGGTAAGCGGCGCCTAATGCCGTCGTTTCAAGGCATAAAGGAAGTTTCAGGGAACATTGCAAGATGTCGGACTGGAATTGCATCAAAAAATGGTTGGCCGTGGCGCCTCCATCCACCTTCAAAGTAACTAAATCCGTTTGGGCTTCTTTTTTCATGACTTCGATGACATCTTTGCTTTGATAAGCGATCGCCTCGAGCGTGGCACGGACAATGTGGTATTTGGTGGTTCCCCGGGTTAAGCCAAAGATGGCTCCACGGGCATCGCTATCCCAGTAAGGCGTTCCCAAACCGACAAATGCGGGAACAAAATAGACGCCTTCGGAATCTTTGACTTCATTAGCACTACGCTCACTGTCAGGGGCGTCTTTAATGAGTTTCATTTGGTCACGCAACCATTGGACAGCTGCACCGCCGACAAAGACCGAACCTTCCAAAGCATAGGTTACTTTGCCATCAATTTCCCAAGCGACGGTCGTCAATAAACCCTTTTTGGAAAGAATTGGGGTCGATCCGATGTTCATGAGCATGAAGCATCCCGTTCCGTAGGTATTCTTAGATTCACCGGTTTTGAAACAGGCTTGACCAAACAAAGCGGCTTGTTGATCTCCCGCTAAGCCACAAATCGGGACGGCGGGTTTGAAAAACTTAGCTTCACCAAATTTATGTGAAGAAGGTTTGACGGCCGGAAGCATGCATTTGGGGATGGAAAAAAGGGAAAGCAATTCGTCATCCCATTTCATGTCGAAAATATTGAAAAGCATCGTGCGGGAAGCGTTACTGACGTCGGTCGCATGAACTTCTCCTTTGGTCAGTTTAAAAAGAATCCAGCTATCAATAGTGCCAAAAAGAAATTCGCCTGCCTCGGCACGTTTTTGCGACCGTGTCGCATCAAGAATGAAGCGGATTTTGGAGGCGGAGAAATAAGGATTTAGCAGGAGACCGGTTTTGTGATGGATTAAGGTTTTTTGCTTTTCGAATTTATCGCAGATTGAAAGGGACTGACGGCTTTGCCAAACGACGGCGTTATATATCGGCATACCCGTTTCTTTTTCCCAAACGATGGTTGTTTCTCTTTGATTGGTAATTCCAATGGAATCGACATTTTTCATCGTCAAGTTAGCTTTAATTAAAACCTCGTTAATGACGTTAATGACGCTGACCCAGATTTCAAGCGGATCTTGTTCGACCCAACCCGGATGCGGATATAAACATTTGATTTCACTGACGGCTTGAAAGCGATTGGTGCCCTTGGAATCGAAAAGGATTGCGCGTGTCGAGGTCGTTCCTTGGTCAATCGAAAGAATAAACTTTTCCATGATGTATATCTCCCTGATTACATTACAAAATCATTATACTAACTTTTTCGACTGCGTCGATATTTTTTAAGATATTCCTTTGTCTTTGAATCGACACGGAAAGAATCGTGAATCTTTGAAATGGCTTTATTGACCGTCCAATCATCCAATGAATTTTCTTTTAAAAAGACTTCGGTTGCCTCTGGGTCTTCCAAAAAGCATTCGGCCAAAAGCCAAGCTTGGCCCATCCGAACGTAATAATGCTCGTCGGGTTTCATGACTTTGAAAATCTCGGGAAGGTATTCTTTTTGGACAAAATTATTTAAAGCATGAACGTAGGCAAAACGTTTGACAAAAGGATACTTGGAAACAGAAAACTTTTTAATCCATTTGAGGGCCAAAGGAAAATTCGAAACTTCAAAACCACCGCTGAGCGAATCGACGACCGCCCAGTTATCCGTTTCTTTCAAGAATTCTCCAATAAAAGTATATTTAGCTTCTAGATCATTCAGGTGCGTCAACATCATCGATGCAATCAAAAAATCCACTTCCAAGTAATCGTGCCATGGCCAAGGGGTCGGATCGATGTTATCTTTTTTTAATTGCTTGATGATTTTACCAAGTTCCGGGGAACGGACCCCAATGATTTTGATTTGGGTATTGACGATTTTTTTGTTGAACTCACTGTACTTTTCGTCTCTTTGCGCAAAAAGAAGTTTGAGCAGTTCTTGATATTCCATTGTGTTGTCCTCGCTTCTTTATACTAAAACCAAAAATCGAGGCACGCAAAGGAATCCTTTCTTAATTAAGAAAAGCGAGAAACTCAAAATGCGGTTTTTTCAACTTTTAGAAGGGTTTCGGGGAGGCAAGGTGATTTGATTCAACTTTGTTGGCAAAATGTCTCAAACGGCGCATTTTCCCCTTTATTTGTTGCATAGACGTCTCATCCATCAAACAAAATCGAGATATTCTTTGTTTAAAGGATGATTTGAAGAAAAGAAAATCCCCCGTGGACTTCGCGGGGGATTTGTTGACTTTAGCGTTTGATGGCTTTTTCGATGTCTTCGATTTCTTTGATGAGGTCTTTGCTTAAGCAGTCTGATCCTGTCGGAGTGACTAAGACATCATCCTCAATCCGAACGCCGATACCGAATTCTTTGAAATATAGGCCCGGTTCAACGGTGATGACCATGCCCGGCGCCAACGGCACTTCGCGGTCGGAAACGTCATGGGTGTTCAATCCCAAATGGTGTGAGACGTTGTGATAATAATGTTTGGCGATTTCATCCGCGGTCTTAATCAAGTTGTGATCGAGGCATTCCCGGGTTAAGAGTTCCACGGTCCGTTTTTGTAAATCCAACAAAGTAAGGCCCGGACGGATAAACGTGATGATGTCCTTATTGCATTTGAGGACGATTTCGTAGATGGCGCGTTGCAACGGATTGAAAATCCCGGAAGCCGGATAAGTCCGAGTAATATCGGAACTGTATTGTCCGTAACGGGCACCTAAGTCGCAAAGGACCAAAGCTCCGTCGGAGATTTTGTCGTTGGGGGTCGGATAGTGTAAGATGGTCGCGTTTTTGCCGGCGGCAATGATTGTATCGAAAGCAAGGCCGGCGTTGGCGGTATCGCGGATGGTGTAGCGGAAGAGCCCTTCGAGTTGGTATTCATACATCCCGGCGTGAATGTTTTTCATGATGGCTTTGAGGCCTAAATGGGTAGTCGCCACCGCGGCTTTCATCGAATTGACCTCGGCCGCCGATTTGATCATCCGTTGGCGCATGATAAAATCAAACACATCGAGGATTTCGAGTTGCGGATAACGGGCTCCGAGTTGGTTGGATAAATCTTTGGTCGTGAAACCCATCGAGATTTTCAGTTCTTTTTCCAAATCCAGATAAAGCGTCTTGATGGCGCCGAATTGTCCGCTTTCACGGAGGGCTTCATCGATTTTAGTGCCCAAGTTCTTGGTGAGCATGATGTCTTGGACGCCAGAAAGGGTACGGGCTTCATCAATGGTTAGACGTTTTCCGGTCCACTTTTCCTTGAGTTCATCAAATTCGTCGACGAACAAGTAGATTTTTGGGCCTTCGTTTCCTTTAACAATGAAAAGCACGCTGTTGGCTTGGGTAATTCCAGTCAAATAAAAGAAGTTGCGGTTGACGACAAAAGGATATTCTTCATCGGCGGTCGCAATCTTGGGGACGCCGGCATAGATGAGCGTTAAGCTTTGGTTTTTGAGTTTTCGGATGAGCGTCTCGCGACGTTCGGAATATTCGGTAATGACTTCCATTGGTGTATCTCCTGTTATAACGATTTTATCATCTTTACTGCATCGTCGAGGTAGTCAACGTGCAAACTTTCGATGATTCCTTTATCCACGGCATGTGAAATATCTTCACGAAGCGGAATCTTGGCAAGAATCGGAAGATGATAAGTTTTAGCCATTTCTTCGGTCCGGCCTTTTCCATAAAGAGGGATCTTTTCATCGCAATGTGGGCAAGCGACATACGACATGTTTTCCACGATTCCGAGGACTTTGATATTCATCATCTCGGCCATGCGGATGGCTTTCTTGACGATTGAACTCACTAAGTCTTGCGGCGTGGTCACGATGATGATGCCATCGACAGGAAGCGATTGAAAGGTTGTTAACGCAACATCGCCGGTTCCCGGGGGCATATCGACGACCATAAAGTCGACTTCTTTCCATAACACATCGGTATAGAACTGTTTGACAAGGTTTCCGATAAGGGGACCGCGCCAAACAATGGGATCATCGTCATTTTCAAGCAAAAGGGCTGCGGACATAATATCGATCCCGTGGTCGCTTTTTGCGGGAAGAATCAAGGCTCCGTCGCTTTCGGCTTTGCTGGTAATGCCAAAGCTTCTTGGGATGGAAGGTCCGGTGACATCAGCATCCAATAGAGCGACATGAGCGCCGGTTTGGTTAAGACCCACCGCTAAAAGAGAACTGACAAGGCTTTTTCCAACCCCGCCTTTTCCAGAAATGACGCCAATGATTTTTTTGACTGAACTCTGGGCGTTGAGTTTGGCTTTTTCGATTCGTTCGGAACACGACTCACCGCAGGATGAGCAGTCGTGGTTGCATTCTTGTTCAGGACACATGATTTTTTTCCTCCATAAAACATAAAATTTCTTTGGGCGTAAGTACTCTCCGTTTTTCGATATGGGGAAGTAAGCCATCCAACCGTGGCCAGGCGTCGAGAGGACCGTATACGGTCATTTCAACCGTTTCATTATAGACTATTTGTTCGAGGATGGCACCCGAATCGCGTGCCCATTGTTTGATTGTGTCAAGTGAAGAATAATTCAAAGCAAGACGGTAACCCGAGAACGTCTGATAGGTCCCCACGTGACATAAGGAGAGTACACGGTTGCCGGCATCCACATAGGTTCTTAATAACCGACCGGCGCCCAATTTCTTCCCACCAAAGTAACGGACCACCACCAGCAGGATGCGGTCGAGTTCTTTTTTGTTGAGCAGTTCAAGCAAAGGCCTTCCGGCGGTTCCCGAAGGCTCCCCGTCGTCGTTGGATCGGCTGTTGCCCTCGTAGCAATAGGCATAGCAATAATGCGTGGCATCGGGATAACTTTGTTTGATTTGGGCCAAATGATGAGAAATCTCATCCAGGTTTTGAAGCGGAAAAACAAGTCCGATGAATTCGGACTTTTCAAGGATGAGTGTGGCTTTATTTTCTTTATCGATGCCGTATTTCATAACGTTATCCATTTTACCATAGACCCAAGAAAAAATCCCTCGGTCACCCGAGGGATTGGGGTCTCGTCTAGATCAATGTTTCGTAGTAGTCGCAAATCTTGCCGCCTTGGATTTCAAAGACGAATCCAGCGATATAAGGATCATCTTCGATAAAGTCCGGGGCGTTGGTGAAATCGTAGACCGCCTTGGCGGCAACAAAGTTGGCGTTGGACACGACTCGCGAGGCATAGATGAGTTGGGCGATGTCGGAGTTGCCATCGTTCCAAGCAGGTCCGGGCGTGTGGCAAGCCACATCGCTACCCATATGCACGAAGCTTTCGCGCAAGTCATCGACTTCATCTTGGGTGGTTCCGCCGCTGACGATGGCGTTGATTTGCGGAACGACTTCAAGAACAGCACCGACACCAAGCGCTTCGCTTGGGCTTAATTCGGCAAAGTCGGTCGCATAGAAGTCGATTTCGAAGCCGGTCCGTCCGGCAAGGGCGTATTCGGAAGCAAGAATGTCGGTGTAGAAACCAGCAACGAGTTCGCTGGATAAGTAGGCACGGTCGATGATATTTTCGGATCCGTCAACCAAGTAGGTCGAAGAAATCATTGCGGATGCTTGCGAACCAAAGCCTTCCAAGGATCCGGCGTTGATGGCACCGGTAAAGCCGTTCAAGTTGACCACGAGGCCATCCAACGAACTGCTTTCCATCACATAGTCGAAGTCGCCGCCGAAAACATTTTCCAGTTTGTCGCAGCGTTCATCCACTGTCATGGAACCGTTGGCTAAAGTACGGATGTATTTTTCCATTTCGATTTGATCAAGCCAGTTATAGAACACCAGCGATCGCGTCTTATAGGTTTTTCCTGAAACGGTCGGAGCAAAAATTTTGGATCCTTCGAGGAATTGGAGCATGTTGGAGGTCGAGTGACCGCCAGAGACATAGCTGGCCAAGCTGAACGAACCACCCATATCGATGTAGGCATCGGGATCAAGGGTTTCGTCCCAGAAGGCATTGAGTAAGATGTGGAATAGACCGGTCGATGTCGTCGTCGGGATCAGGGTCGAATAATCTTTGTCATCGAGTTCCGTATCGGCGTATTGAATCGGTGTCAGGTAGTACTCTTCATTGCCACCGGTGTAACTGGTGATGTTGATGTCCGTGAAGGTATCTTTAATGACCTTCGGGACGGCATCCGAACCGAGGTTCGAGTAGTTGAGTGCGGCTAGAATGTCGGAAACGTTGCTCGGGTTGATGGCGGACGGATCGATGGTCGCGCTGGTCATGCTCGGCATGGCCCGTTTGATTTCACGGACGATGCGGATGAAAGCTTCGATTTCACCGCCGGCACCGGTCCATTGGTTGGTAAACAAGTTGCTGGAATCGTTGATCGTATCGTAGTTCACGACGAGGTAGAGTGCTTTTTCATGAGCAGACGCGAATTTATAGACAAGTCCGTCGTAATAAAGCGGATTGGGGTTGTTGGTATCGTTGATTTGCGTACTGACACCGCTGTCATCCATGATCTTGACCATCAATTGTTCAAAGACGGTCGGATCGTTGGTGTTGCCACTGCTGGCGCCTTGTTGATGGAAGATTTCCGATTCGGCAAGGT
>JACCEE010878684.1_pt1 | contig 28741 bp, 29 predicted proteins | sample 7449931 | NCBI WGS metagenome assembly JACCEE01 (sample SAMN15323457, study PRJNA562643) | freshwater metagenome | isolation source: river surface water | place: USA:Blue River Watershed | collected 2017-08-19 | reverse complement strand
TTCAGGGATTTTTTGTTTTATAATATTTCTGGGAATAACCTTCGTTTGAACCAAAAGGCCACATTCACCAAAGCGATCATTACCGGAACTTCGACCAGCGGACCAATTACCCCGGCAAAGGCTTCGCCTGAATTAATCCCGAAAATGGCGATGGCGACTGCAATGGCCAATTCAAAATTGTTGCTCGCTGCTGTAAATGCCAAGGTTGTCGATTGTTCGTAATTAGCTCCAATTTTTTTGCTCATGAAAAATGATGTCAGGAACATAACCACGAAATAAATCAGCAACGGAATCGCGATTAGCACAACATCCATCGGAATTTTTACAATGTATTCACCTTTCAGCGAGAACATAACCACGATAGTGAATAACAATGCAATGAGTGTCAGCGGACTGATCTTGGGTACAAATTTCGTTTGATACCATTCTTTGCTTTTAACGCGAATCAGGATAAACCGGGTTAAAAAGCCTGCAATCATTGGAATTCCAAGGTAAATAAATACACTTTTAGCGATTTCGCCCATTGTTATTTGCGATACCGTTTCGTTTACCGGAACACCGAACCAACCCGGCAAAATGGCTATAAAAACGTAGGCATAAACCGAAAACAGCAGTACCTGAAAAACCGAGTTGAACGCAACCAATCCGGCAGCATATTGGGTGTCGCCTTTGGCCAGGTCGTTCCAAACAATCACCATGGCAATGCAACGGGCAAGGCCAATCAAAATGATCCCATACATGTAAGGCAAGTTGGCATTGTTCTCGCCTGGGAAAAGCTTAAAGAAAGTAATGGCCAATGCAAACATCAATATTGGTCCAACCACCCAGTTCTGAAACAGAGATAGTCCGAGGATTTTAGTGTTTTTGAAAACATCGCCCAAATCTTCGTATTTCACTTTGGCCAATGGTGGATACATCATCACTATCAATCCAATGGCAATGGGTATGTTGGTGGTTCCTGAAGACATGCTGTTCCAGAATTCGGCCACTTTTGGACTTAACCAACCCATAAAAACCCCAGCAAACATGGCAAGGAAAATCCACAATGTGAGGTAACGGTCGAGAAATTTCAATCGAGATTTTGAAAGCATATATTTGTTTTATTATTGTTTGTACCCAGAAACTGTTATACTGAATATTCCTATATCTCCGTTTCCTAAATTTTCCATTTCTGACTTTGTCAGATATTTATCAAGAACATTATCAGGAATTGAAATCACTTTTTGTTTGTGAACGGTTGTATTTTTAAAACCATGATTTTCGATGATCTGTAGATATTCGTCCATTCCGATCGCTCCAGAAACACATCCTACATACATTTCGGCATCTTTACGCAGAGCTTCGGGCAGTTCGCCTTTGATAACCACGTCGGAAACACAGAAATGACCGCCGGGCTTCAATACTCGCATCATTTGGTCAAAAGCTTTGTTTTTGTCGGGAACAAGATTTAAAACGCAGTTTGAAACAATCACATCAAAACAGTTATCGGGCAATGGCATTTCTTCAATGTCGCCTTGAACAAATTCAACGTTGGTAAACCCAAGCTTCTGATTGTTTGCAATTGCTTTTGCAACCATGGCTCCGGTAAAATCCAGACCTGTCACTTTGCCTGTTTCGCCAACAATGGCGCGGGCAACAAAACAATCGTTTCCGGCGCCACTACCTAAATCGAGTACAGAATCGCCTGCCTTTATATCCGCAAATTGAGTCGGAAGTCCACAACCCAAACCTAAATCTGCATCAGGGTTATAGCCTTCAATAGTCGCGTATTCGTCGCCAATCATGCTGAATTCAAGTTCGCCACAACAGCCGGAAGTTCCACAACAGGATGATTGCGGTTGGTTCAACAATAAGCTTTGATTGGCTATTGCTCCGTATTTTTCCTGAACGACCAGTTTTATATCTTCTGCTTTCATAATTGTGGCTTTATTTCTTCGTTATAAAACTTCCAAAAATCCTCTTTTATCTCGTCCCTTACCCGGATAAATTCGCTCCAGATAAATTCATCGGTTCCAACGGCATGGCTCGGATCATCAAACCCAATATGCAAACGGTGTTTTACTTTACCGAAGAAGGCCGGACAATTTTCGTTGGCTCCGCCACAAACGGTAATCACGTAATCCCACTCTTGATCGAGGTATAAATCGACTGAATCGGAGGTATGATGACTGATGTCGATGCCGATTTCTTTCATAGCGGCAACTGCTTTCTGGTTCAGTTTTCCGGAGGCTTCGGTTCCGGCTGAACAAACGGTAATGTTCGGATCGAACGACTGTAAAAAACCATGTGCCATCTGGCTGCGGCAGCTGTTGCCTGTGCAAAGGATTAATACTTTCATAAATTCAATTTATTAATGTGATAATTTGTCAATTGAAACGCTTCATGAAATTTGCTAATTTGCAAATCTGCTAATTGACTAATTAAGAGCAGATAAAATCTTCCGGAAGTTGAATCTCGTTCAGAAAGCCGGAAAGCAGAACATTCATTTCTTTCACTTTTTCCCCGTCCAAACAGTATTTCATTTTTACTCCCTCCACGTGCCCCTTTATTAAACCGGCGTCCTTTAGTTCACTCAAATGTTGATTAACGGTCGTTCTGCTAAGAGGAAGTTCTTCTGAGATATCTCCTGAAATGCACGTTTTTGTTACTGCCAGAAATTGAAGAATTTGCAGTCGGGCCGGGTGGGAGAGCGCTTTAAATAAATTTGCCTTTTCCTGAAGTGATTCGTCGAAGAGCACTGTTTTTGCTGTTACCATATCCTTCTGATTAAAAATGTAACGCAAATATACGTCAGATTAAAATATAACGTATAAATGCGTCATTAAGTTTTGATTAAAGTTTCAGTCCGCGAACAGAAACTATGGTTTAATCTTTGCAAACAGGCCAGTCAGCTTGGTATTGTAAATTTCGGCAATCTGTGCTTCGTTTTCGCCAATCGGTTTCACCGGAATCAGATCGATTACTTTTTCAGGAGATAGGCCCGAGCCAAACATCAAATCGAGCGCAGCAGCCAGCGTATTTTGAACCGACGATTTGCTTTCGTCTTCAGTTAGGCCAATTTGGGTGCCGATTTTCACCAACTCATTCCACTGGAACCAAAAGTAGGTAGGCAGCATAGCTGATAAAATGGCGTAAGATTCCATTTTTGGCTCTTCGGTTTCAAACGTTGTACCCAACAATTCGAGCATTTGCAGCAGCTCAGTCTTATCTGATTGATCAAAACTATCTGCAAACACAACCGGGTTGTAGCCTTCGTTAATGTACGAAGTGGCGTTGGGGATCATCCGCACAATGTTGGCCGATTTCAGTTTCGATGCAATCTTTTCAATCGAAATTTTCGGGGCAAGCGAAATTACCAAAGCATTGCTTGAAACCACCTCCGCAATTTTATCGAGCGTTTCCATAATCATTGGTGGATGCAGTGCAATAAACAAGGTGGATTGGCTTGCTGCCTGGTTCAAATCGCCAGTCGTAATAAACGAAAATTGCGCCTTCAAGGCAGCAAGAACTTCAGCGTTGGTATCGAACACCACTACCGATTCGAAATCGGCTTTTCTATTGACAAATGCCTGAAGGAAGATTTTGGTGATGCGGCCACCACCGATAAAACCTAAAGATTGTGTTTTCATAGATTTTGGTTTAAAAAATATAATTAAATAAATAGCCAACGATCATGATTCCAACGCCTACGACTCCAATGAACGTAAATATTAACGGGAGTTTCAGCACTTTGCGGAGGATCACCATTTCAGGCAATGAAAGGCCAATCACCGCCATCATAAAGGCCAGTGCTGTTCCCAGCGAAGCTCCTTTTTCGATCAAAACAGAAACAATCGGTACTATTCCGGCAGCATTCGAATACAATGGAATACCAATCAGGATGGAAAGTGGAATGGAGTACCAGGCCGATTTACCCATTAAGGCAGCCATAAAATCTTCGGGAACATAGCCGTGAGCGCCAGCGCCAACAAAGATGCCGAGCGCCACATAAATCCAGACTTTGCCGACAATTTCTTTAATGGCATCGTAGCCAAGATTTATCCGTCTGACAAAAGTTAATTTCTCTTCTTCCGATCCACTGTCGCCGATATGAGTTTGATATACCCAGGGTTCAACCCATTTTTCGAGTTTTAGCAAACCAATGATCCAGCCAGCTAGTATGGCAATAACTAATCCGGTTCCCACATAAATAGCGGCCACCTGCCAGCCAAACATACCGTATAAAAGAATGATGGCTACTTCATTAATCATTGGTGCAGCAATCAGGAACGAAAACGTGACACCAAGCGGAACGCCCGATTCAACAAAACCTAAAAACAGAGGAATGGCCGAACACGAACAAAAAGGGGTGACAATTCCCAGCGTTGCTGCCATCACATTGCCGGTAAATGTTTTTTTCCCTTCAAGCGCTTTGCGGGTCCGTTCAGGAGTAAAGTAGGTTCGGATAATTCCGACAAAGAAGATAATAAGCGTCAGCAGAAGCATTACTTTGGGGAACTCGAAGACAAAGAACCTCAGTGCTTCTGTCAGATGTGCCCCTTTTGTCATTCCCAAAACCGTGTCAATAAACCAATCGGTTATTGGTTGGAGGTTGTGATAAATCAGGAACCAAAACGGCATAAGAACAATGGGAATCCAAATTGTATTTTTAATGTTTTTCATTTTTTAGTGCTTAAAATAGTTCGTAAAATAACGAACATTGAAATCAAATTTTTTTAGAAGAATACCCTTATAATGTAATAGATACCTACTACAATAAATAGCACCGCAATTACCCTGCGGAACCAGATTTCGAAGTTCTTCATCTTGTTATAAACTCCACCGATTGAACCAACCGAAAAGGCCAGTATCCAGGCAAAAATGATCACCGGAATACCGGTTGCCAATGCAAAAACAATGGGGAGATATAAGCCTGATGCGCTTGCAACCGTCATTGGCACAAGCATGCCAAAATAAAGCACGCCGCTGTAGGGGCAGAAAGCCAGCGCGAAAATCATTCCGAGTAAAATGGCGTCCCAATAGCCCCATTGGGTTTTGTTTTCCATTTTGGAAGTCAATCCGCTCATTCCGGGAAACTTAATTTTAATCACATCGAGCATAAACAAGCCAATAATAATCAGCAGCGGACCTATAATCTTTTCGCCATAAAGCTGGAAAAATCCCGAAAACTTAAACTGATCGGCTCCCAGGTAAATAATGAGGGCAATAGCAGTATAAGAAATGGCTCGACCGAGGGTGTAAAGTAATCCATTCAGGAAAACACGGTTTCGGTTTTCGATGTCCTTGCTAATAAAGCCAACCGCAGTGATATTGGTAGCCAGCGGACATGGACTGATGGCAGTCATTAACCCCAGCACCAATGCCGAAAGCCACGGCATGGTGCTGTTTTCGAGAAGATTGGTCAGAAAATCCATAGCTTATAAATCGAGCAAAGGATCGACTTTTGCTTTTATAATAGATTTAAATTTTGCCGGGTTGGTTACTGCATACAAAAATCCTTCGTTGGTGAGGTTTATTTTCTGATCGCCTTTAACCACTAAAAGAGTTTGCCCGGAAACCTTCAGCTTTTCGGCAATCGGTTTGGTTGCAGCATCTTCAAGATTTAAAGCCTTAAACGTAACCTGGTCGCCATAAAGGTTCATCAAATCAGCCTTTGCTTCAGCTTCTACCGTTTTACATGTAGTACAGCGTGTGGCGTTGTGAAAATAATAAGCCTCAATTTGATTCCCGGAAACTGCTTTTTCCTTCTTTGCAGTCTGAGCGTTGCAAATAAGGCTGCTCATTATCATCAGGGCAAAACTTAAGAAAATAATTCTTTTCATGCTGAATGTTTTATCGTGTTAAAACTTGTTTGATTTCGTCGGAAGAAGGAACACGTCCTTTAATTTCTACTTTCCCGTTTACCACCAGGGCAGGGGTAGTCATTACACCGTATTTCATGATTTCCATGATATCTTCTACTTTAGTAACTGTGGCGTCAATACTATTTTGTTCCACCACTTCGCGGGTTAGTTTTTCCAGCGTTTTACATTTGGGGCAACCGGTGCCTAAAATTTTGATTTCCATATTAAATTGTATTACATTCTTTTATTGGTACTTCACTATCCATCTTCAGAAATTTCCGGAATAAATCCTGTGCCTCTTTCCAGTTCTCTTTGTTCAGGCAATATTTGATGCGTGGAGCTTCAATCTCGCCTTGAATTAATCCGGCATCTTTCAACTCTTTCAGGTGCTGCGATAAGGTAGATTTTACAATTGGAAGCTCCTCGGTTAAATCGCCGCTGTAACAGCACGATTGCTTCGAGAGCAATTCAAGTACATACATTCGGATAGGATGTCCCATCGCCTTGGCATACCGGGCAACTTTTTGCTGTTCTTCTGTAATAATTTGTTTATCCATTGTTCGTAGTTCGTAAAATAACGAACAAATTTAAATGTATTATCATTTATATGCAAGTGTTTCCCTTGAATTTTTGGACACAAGTAGTTTGCCAATAGTTGGAAAAATCACAATACTTAATTTGGTAATTTTTAATAACTTATTGTGATCTTTCCTAATGTTTGTTAATGCCTGTTGAAATTTTGAAGTGAAAACGCTCGTCAGGATATTTTTTGATGTATGTTTACGTCAGCACTAAAAATCAGAACTATGGTAGCCTCAAAAACCGATCTTTTTAATCATGAACTTCAGGAACGTGCCAACCTCTTTAAAGCGCTGGCGCACCCGGCTCGCCTGCAAATAATTAAATACCTGGCCGAAACCCGCATTTGTCTTTCCGGAGATATTTCTGATATGTTTCCCATATCGCGCACCACAGTGAACCAACACATGCGCGAACTGAAAAATGTTGGCCTGATCATTTCGCACGAGAAAGACGGAAAAATTTATTACTGCCTGGAATTGGATAAAATTGCCGAATTGCATTCTGTACTGTCCGTATTTTTGGACGAGATACATCTGCCCGAAGATTTTTGCTGCGAGTGTGGCGAATTTAAAAATACCTATTGAAGTAATTCTAAATGAAACTATCCAAAGAATTTAAAGGTGAAGTTCTCGGTACCTTTCTGCTTGTATTGTTTGGATGCGGCTCTGTAGCTGTGTCGGTTCTTTTCAATGCCCATCAGGGATTAATGCAGATTGCCATAGCTTGGGGAATTGGTGTAACCCTATCGATTTACCTCACCCGCCACCTCTCTTGCGCACACCTGAATCCAGCCGTAACCGTTGCAATGGTACTCAGCAAACGGATGGCTTCAAGAAAATTGCCCGCTTACATTACGGCCCAATTTTTAGGGGCTTTTCTGGCCGGAACAGCTATCTATTTGCTGTTCTCACCATCGATTGCGGCTTTCGAAAGCGCCCATAACATTGTGCGAGGCTCTGTTGAGTCGGTTCAAACCGCCAAGATGTTTGGCGAATATTACGCTGCGCCCGGAAGTACTTCGGTTGTGTCGTTACCGCTTGCCATTGGAGTCGAAGCTTTTGGCACTTTTCTGTTGGTACTGATGATTTTTGCCCTTACTGAAGGCTGCAACGTAGGCCGACCCAGCGATGCACTCGCTCCGCTGTTTATTGGGCTGACGGTAAGTTCTATTATTTGCCTCCTTGCACCGCTAACACAAGCGGGGTTGAATCCGGCCCGCGACTTTGGTCCGCGCATGGTTGCCTGGATTTTCGGATGGGGTTCGGCTGCTTTTCCTGATCAGAGCGGAGGCTTCTTCCTTGTTTATATCCTTGGTCCACTGATTGGGGCAGGAGCAGCCGCCGCTTTTTTCCTTTACGCCTTCGAACCAGCATCAAAGCAATTGTCGGCGAAATGCAACTGCAACAACGAATCATGTGAGAAATAAAAACAAATAATATCAATTTTTGAACGATTAAACAATTGATAATGAAAACGACACGATTAATTCTGGTGGGAGGTTTCCTGGGCGCAGGTAAAACCACCTTACTGTGGGAAACTGCACGAAAAGTGATGCAAAACGGGCAGAGGATAGGGTTGATTACCAACGATCAGGCTCCTGAACTGGTTGACACTGCTATCCTTTCGCGCGACGAAGTGAAAGTTGCCGAGGTGAACGGAAGCTGCTTTTGTTGCAATTTTCCGGGACTGATTGACGCTACCAAAAAATTGAAAAAAGAGGCCGACGCCGACGTTATTATTGCTGAACCGGTGGGCAGTTGCACCGATCTTTCGGCAACCATTGTACAACCATTGAAAGAAAACCTCAGAGGGGAATTGCTGGTTAGTCCGTTGACTGTTCTGGCCGATCCTATTCGTCTTTCTGATATTTTGAATGGCGGACACGCCGGACTACATCCAAGCGCAGCCTACATTTACCGGAAACAGTTGGAAGAAAGTGACATTATTCTGATCAGCAAATCTGATTTGATTTCGACCGAGGAACTTTCTCTTTTAATTGAAAAAACAAAATTGCATTTTCCTGATTCGGAAGTTATGACTGCCAGTTCGGTTTCGGGCGAAGGGTTGAGTGATTGGCTCGAAAAAGTACAAAACAGCAACGAAGCCGGTAAACGTTTGGTTGAAGTTGACTACGATGTTTACGCTGAAGGCGAAGCCGTTCTGGGCTGGCTGAACAGTACCATCGAACTTTCAGGAAACTCAATAGATTGGGATGCTTTTGCCCAAGCGCTGATGCAAAGTCTGAGCCAGCAGTTCGATGAGATGGGCGCTTCGGTTGGCCATGTAAAAATATTGCTGGAGTCGGGCGACAAATACATTGTTTCGAACCTGACTGGATTGAACAACACACTTGCTTTCCGCCAATCGGCCGGAACAAGCAACAACGCACGTTTAACAGTCAATGCCCGGGTTGAAATGACTCCTGAAACCCTTGAAAACATGGTAAAAACAACACTTGACGAAATTTGTGGAGCAACCATCAGCAAAAAACTCGTTGCTCAGCGTTGCTTAAGTCCTGGTCGTCCAAATCCGACGTACAGGTTTGCTTATGTCGTTTGATTACAAAGTAAGATCCACAAAAAAATTCTGTTTTGTGGATCATTTGATTAATGCGGGAAAAAATGTTCAGTTTCGAACCTGAACAGCCAGTTTTTCAATTTCCTTTTTCCGGAGGGCTAAAATATCGATGTATCGCTTGCAGTTTTGCTGATGCTCTCCGTTAATTCCGGATAAAATGGTATACGATTGCACCAACCAATCGATAGCAGCTTCGATCTTTCCCTCCATCTCACAGGCTACAGCCATGTTGTAGCTGGCTTTAGCCGATATATTTTTGTTCTTATTTTTGGTCATTTTATTCCAGATCTCTGCGGCCTTCAACCAATCGCTTTTCAACGCCAATTTTTCAGCTTTAATCATTTCCGGATTATCCGATCGGTAATACATCCGTTCAACTTTTAACCAATTCGGGATAACTTTAGTACCAAAATTCCGGCCTAAATAAGTTGCAGAACTCACCAATGCATTTTGCTCATTCTTATAAAAATTCAATGTAGGATCGGCATCATAAATCAACGTATCGGCCTGACTATAAAGATAAGAGACGGTATCACCTTTATTTCCTATAATCCAGTGTAATGTTGCTGTTGTAACCAAAACATCTGCGTCAAGATTGACTGAAGTCAATTCAAATTTGCAATCATTCAATACAACCAGCATATCCGAGTTTGAAATCTGGAATAACTCCTGCTGACTGTTTAATGGCTTTCCAGCCTGTATCGACGAATTGATGCTGTCATTAAAATTTCTAACCTGAGTAAAATAACTCTCCTCTTTCAGAAATTCTTCCAGTGCTTTCACGCTATTAGCCGAAAGATCAGAATATTTCACCGTAGGATCAGTTATTATTTTTCCCGAACGAATATATTCAAATGGAATGGTATCGTAGCTGGAACTAATACGGTTAATTATGCCAATAGAGCGAATGGAATCGGGAATTGTAAACATCCCAGGTTTCATAATTTCAACCTGTATGGATCTGGCTGAATTAATAAGCAGGCATGAGCTGAAAATAATGCCTGAAAACAGTATCCATATCAGAATCTTAATGCATTTCATTTTGCAGGTTTAGCTTGTTGATTTCGTTCCTGCGCTGGTGCAACACAACTGAATATTTGCGAACAGCCTCATTTAGCGAAGCCATAAAAACACCTGAACTTAATTTAGCCGCTTCATCGGTAAAGGCTATAGCCTGAGTAATGTCGCCATTCATTTCGCTGGCCAGTGCAAGATTGTATAAAGCTACAATTTTTTTCTGTTTCGATGAATATGTTAATTGCTTTTGCCAAATTATGGAAGCCTCGTCCCATCTATCTTTTTGGGCAAGTTCAATAGCTTTCTGAAATTCAGGTTGATTAATAATCAGGTAATTACGGTCAACTTTTATCCAATCGGGTAAAATATGTTTCGAATAGTTTTCACCGATAACCCCCGCAGCAAGCGAAACTGCATTAATTTTATCCGGTATCTTGATTCCAGAATAACGTCCATTTTCGTCGTACGAATCCCAATAAAGCGTATCAACCTGCGAATAACGATCAACAAGTTTGCTTGCCTTCACATCATAAATACTCCAAATATTTGAGGTTACAACATTGGCGGATGTACCCGAACCTTCATTATTCTGATTGTAGAAACACGAAAACATATCCAACATGATAAGTACATCGGCGCTGGTTTTCTCTCCAAGAGTATTATACCAGCCAGCCTTTGCCGGACGAATCTCGTTTGTGCGCAAAACAGGAATTGCGTTTACCGGCACCACCCAAACCGAATCAAACATATTCCGTACAATCAGCTTGGCAGATAAGCTATCCAGGCAAATTTTAACCGCAATACTGTCGGTATTAAAACGTACTTTATCCTTAATAAGATGATGATTACGAACCTGATAATGCTGCAACGTATCGGTGGTATACTTTAAATTTCGCGAAACCAGAGCAATTTTTTTAGCATCTTTTGAAATACTGTAATCGGCAGGTTTATATACTTCAACCGAGAATTTTTTGTAACTCACACATGAGCTTGCCAGCCAAAGAAAAGCCAACGCAAGTCCAATTGTTTCACGCTTCATGGGTATAAATTTTGAGTTTTATCGCCTATGTGAAATTATCTTTTATCCAATATATGAATAAGTTATATCCTTAATGATGGAATAACAGATCACGATGTGGGCAAAATGATTGTTATTGAGTTTTGTTCAAGACTTCTTTCCGGGCCTGTAACCGTTTCAGATAAAGTTCGGTTTGATACCGGTATTGCGAATAGAACGATTTTAATCCATATTCAATTGCTTTGTCTAAATCGCCATTTAATTCGCTGATTAAAGCCAAATTGAATTCCGCCTTACTCCTTATCTTCGCATTTTTCGATTGAGCTATATCCTGCCAATATTTTTCTGCCTGAACGAAATCATTTGCTTCAATAAACTTCTGCCCCTGATCGTTTGATTTATTGAACAAAAAGTATACCCTTTTTTCATCAATCCAGCTTGGTGAGATCAAATTATCAGCATCAAGTGCAGCTTTTATTCCGGCACTTATTAAAGCCTTTTTTACAGAAGGTAAATTTCCAAACAGACGATCAAGCGAATTATCGTCACTTTCCCAATAAATAGTGTCGTTCACATTGATTTCCTTAATCATTACAGGGTCATTCGGAACATACACTCTAAAAAATGCATGATATTTTAGGTCTAACGTAGCGTTGTACGAATGGATTTGACCATTGCTGGTATCAAAGCGCTGTTCCGAAAAATCGGCCATCGATTTGGTAAAAAAACGTTCGAGAACCAGCAGCGCATCGGTGTTAAATCGGGTACAAATATCCTGAACCTGAGTTTTCGTCAATAAATCGGGTAATTGCTCGTATGACAATTCGCGCGGAAAATTTCGTTCAACCGGAATTACAACATCATATCGGTGCGATTCGAACATCAGTGCGCCCAGGGCACGAAGACAGGTATCAGAGGCAACGCTGTCGAGTACAATTTTTGAAAGCTGAAAATTCCGACGATAAAAATACTGCTGCAATGAGTCTTCCGGATAGTCCTGAAATTGATTACTCAAACTTCTGTTCATGAGTGTAATACTCTGTATTTCAGAAGGCAATTCTTCTTTAGCATGTTCGATATTCTGGATGTTCACGGTGGCATAATTCAGCTTACACGATACCACGAAAAACCCGGATACCAACACTATAATGATTTGAAATATTCCTTTTTTGCTAAAAAATTCCATTATCCTAAAACCAGTTGCTTAGTTAATAAATACCCCAATATTTGCGGCAAAACCACTCAATGCTCAACAACAAAACCAGCAGCGCGAACAAGATCTTCAGATTAATCCACTCCGTTTGCACCGATTGATTTAACTTCCTCACAGATATATCCTTATTGTTCTGAATGTCGTCAAGTAATGTGCCATAGTTATCAAAAACAGCAAACTTTCCGCCTGATTGTTGGGCTGTGCGATACAAAACGCCAAAATCGGCCTGACTGTTTTGTATCTCGATATCATTTTTTACTACACTAAAATTACCTTTCTCGGTAAATTGTTGATTACCTAATTGTGTTTCAGCGACAAACGAATAATCTCCGGGAACCAAATTTCCTACATTCAATGAATAAAAATCCTCTTTACGGTCGAATATGTAATTAAATTCCTGTTGATTATTATTCTGAATTTTTAGAGAAACATCCGGAGTATTTACCAACTGATAGCTATCGTTATACAACTCAGCCGTGAACTCAACCTGATCGGTTTCCTGAAATAATGCCGGGTGATAAACATTAAAATTGTCCTCATTTTCTTTTAAGGCTAAGTACTGAATCGTCTTCTGAACCAGTTCATTAAATGCATCGTGGTTACCATTAATCTTAAAATTATCGAGTCTCCATCGCCAAATACCTTCACCAATAATAAACCCAGTCTTTCGGCCTTTATCGGTGCCTAAAGCCCATAAAACCTTATTGGTGGGAATATTACGAATGTTCTGCAAAGCCAATGGTTGAATTGATGGCAATAGTTCGGTATTACCAAAAGGCGATAGCAACGGTGGCGCCAAGTGCAACAGCTCTTTCGATTCTTCGGAAAGGGTAAACAAACTAAAACTTGGATCAAACTCCGGCTGTACCTCTTCGTAATTTTTGCTTGCCGAAATCTTCAGGCCCATGTCCATTGTATTGAGCTGGTCAATCATCGATTCACGACCAACGATAAACAAAACTGGTATTCGGCTGGCTTTTATCTGTCCCAAAAGTGTACTTGCCGCATTTTTTAACGATGGAACCTGGTTTAATACAATCAGACTGTACGACGAAAGGCTATCGGGAGCAGAATCGCCGGTAACTATCTTTATTTCATAGTTTTGAAGTTCAATCAGGCTATTGCGAATAGCGCCCAAATCAGGATGAGGACCATCGCTGAGCATCAAAATCTTCTGCTTATTCTCCAAAACCTGGATGACAAATTCGTATTCATTATTGGCCAGGTTCACTTCGCCATTAAACTGACGAACTTTAATTTTATAATGTTGCATACCGATTTCGGCAGCTTCAAGATTTACAAATTCAAGTTTAAAATCATCATCACTATTAATTGCAATACTGCTCGAATAAACTGATTGTTTGTTGTGTTCAATATCAATATAGGCAATCTGGTTCCGCAGTTTCGAAAAATTCAATTCAATTTCAACCGGAAATCTATTCTTTAAAAAAGCAACTTTATTGGTTTTTACATTTCGGATCAAGGCATCGACTTTACGCGTAGTATCGCCAACACCTACAGCGTAGACCGGAAAGCGTAAATTTGAAGCCAAATAAGCCGGATCCTGCCCCTGGTTATAAATACCATCGCCAACCAACAGTAAAGCCCCCATATTCTTGTTGAAATAGTTGCTTTTAATAGTCTTTAGTAGTTGTCCGTAGTCCGATCTGCGTTCAATACCTGAGATCGAATCGGTGTTCAGCATTTTTTCGCCAAATGTCCAGAAATCAAGCTGATAATCGTCAGAAAATCTTTTTTTAAGTTCTTCGGCAATTAGTTTGTATGAAGACTGGTATGAATTGGCCGATTGCGAATTATCGAAGGCAACCGCCAGAACAGGCAATTGTTTTATTCGTTTTGAACGCTCCAGAATAGGAGAAAGAAGGAGTATAAAAGCAAGAAACAAAACTAAGCTACGCAGCACAGCTAAAAAAATCCTTTGCAACAAAGTCAGATTTTTACTGTCGGCACTTCTGAAGTAAATGATATAACCAACACCTACGGCCAGAGCCAAAGCTAAAATTACTAGTATACCCGAATATCCCGATTCAAAACTTATCTCCAAAACTGAAATTATTAGAAAGATTCAAAATTAACAATCTTGGGCTAACAAGAAGTTTCTACAGCTTATTTTCTGTTTAATAAATCGAAGTTTTCAGCTTGTAAATAATTTCGCTAGTTTTAAAACCGATCAGCCGAAATAACTTTATATCAATGAACAGTCAATCTTAAATTGATTACATGAAGAACAAAATAGTACTGCTTTTTTTTATCATATTCTGTATTTCGCAGGCGAATGCGCAATACTACCAGACCGGACAAGACCCTTCGCAAATAAAATGGAGACAAATAAATACAATCAATTTTCAGGTAATTTTCCCGGAAGAGTTTGAAATTCAGGCTCAAAAATTATCTCATATATTAGAAAAAGTGTACGATTATGCTGATTATTCGCTAAAACGCCATCCGAAAAAAATTTCAGTCATTTTACACAGCTATACTACAAATTCAAACGGATTATTGGCATGGGCACCCAAACGAATTGAATTATTTACTACACCTAATCAACAAATTTATTCGCAGGATTGGTTGGAGCAACTGGCTATCCACGAATTTCGGCATTTGGTGCAAATGGATAAAATTCAAAGCGAAATTCCGTTAATAATTAAGGCATTGCTGGGCGAACAAGCAACTGCAATCATTACCGGAATGTATCTACCATTCTGGTTTCTTGAAGGCGATGCCGTTGTTACCGAAACGGCACTTTCAAATGCAGGAAGAGGTCGTTCTGCTTCATTTTCAATGGAATATCGTGCCCAACTTGCCGAAAAAGGAAAATACTCTTTTGACAAAGCATACCTCGGATCATACAAAGATTATGTAACGGATCATTATAAACTAGGCTACTGGATGGTTGGTAAAAGCCGTGAAAAATTTGGTGCCGAAATTTGGTCAAATGCGCTTGAAAGAATTGGAAGTAAGCCCTTGTCGGTAACTCCACTAAATTCATCATTATTAACGAATATCAAACAGACTACAAAACTGTTGTATGATAATATATTCAGTGGACTTCAGGAAGAATGGAAGGCAGATCAGCAATCGAGATCAATTGATTCAGTTAGAATAGTTTCACCGCGGAAACGAAAATATACTAATTATTTATATCCTGCTGTATATCACGATTCATTGATAGTTGCCTACCGCACTTCGCTTGACGACATTGGTCGATTTGTGATCGTTTATCCTGACCAAACTGAAAAGGTAATTTACACTCCGGGCAATATTTTTGAAGAATCGGTTGCGTTGACTGAAAATCTTTTGATCTGGTCGGAGCGACGGGCAGATGTTAGGTGGACACATTCAGACCGGTCAGTCATTCAGGTATGTAATATCGACAATAAAATCATTCATGAAATTAATAGTCGGAACAAACTGTTTTCGCCAGTTATTTCTCCCGATTTAAAATCATTTGCGGCTGTGGAAGTCGATCAGCAAAACAACTATTTTCTCTCCATTTTCGACCTAAATAGTGGAAAAACAATCATTCAGTATCAAACTACCGGCAACCAGTATTTCTTCACACCAACATGGGATGAAAAAGGGGAGAGGCTCTTTTTCGTTTGCCTGGAAAACAAAGGTAAATACCTGGCATCATTCGATATTAAAGATCATAAATTCAGCAGATTAACACAATCAACGTTTGCAAATCTCAAAAATCCGGTTTACTCTAATGGCCTGATTTATTTTTCATCTGATTTTTCTGGAATCGATAATTTATATGCCTTAAACATTACCAATAGCCAAATTACTGAAATCGTTTCGGTGAAATTTGGAGCCGATTATCCTACGATTTCTGCATCAGGTAAACAAGCCTATTTCAGCAACTATACCGCAAACGGGTACCAGGTTTCGGCAATAAAACTAAATCAGAATCAGACCGGCAAAGTCATTTCCGACCTAAGTTTAGAAAACAACGAGTTAGCCAGTAATTTAGCCAGGCAGGAAAAAGGAGTACTTACATTTGATACAATGAACACAACACAATACAAATCGCAGAAATATTCAAAATTGCGACACCTGTTAAATTTCCACAGTTGGGCCCCATTATATATCGATGCAAACAGTTATGAAATAAAGCCGGGAGTTTCAGTTTTTTCTCAGAATAAATTAGGCACTGCGGAGACCCGCCTTGGATATGAATATAACCCTAACGACAAAACCGGAAAATATAAGCTGGCATTTAACTATTTGGGTTGGTATCCTGAAGTATACACATCATTGACCTATGGAAACGAGAAATCGAATTACTATTTGATAACCAAAACATTAAATCAAAATAATCAGGTTATTAAGATTGACACTACACTTCAGAAATTGAATTGGAATGAACTTGAGGCCAGCATAAATATTAAATTACCACTTAATCTTTCAAAGGGAAAATATAGCAGGGGATTATATCCTGAATTTGGGTATACCCTGGTAAACCCCACTAAACCTGATAAAAATTTAAGCTCATTATATCCTAATGGTTATCAATCATTAACTTACCGACTCTATTATTATAATATTCTGGCACAATCACACCAAAACTTGATGCCACAATGGGCTCAATGGATTGATCTGTTGTATAGGCATACTCCTCTGGGAACTACAGATATGGGTTCTTTATCAGGAGTACAAACAGAGCTTTACTTTCCAGGACTATTTAAAAATCATGGTTTAAAAGTGTATCAAGGTTATCAGGAAAAAAGCGTTACGGGTAATAGTTATAACTTTTCAAATTTTTTGAGGACACCCAGAGGTTTCTTCAGTTATCAGAACAACCGAATGTATTCAATAGCAGTTGATTACAAATTCCCGGTATGTTATCCCGACTACAGTTTGGGTAAACTGGCATTTTTAAAGCGTATAAAAACCGGTTTGTTTTACGACTACGCCTGGCTATCGATGCCGGTAAAAGATAATTCCGGAAAAATTTATCCCAACAGCGTCACAATGACCATGCAATCGGTGGGTATTGATCTATCTTCTGATCTACATGTATTACGCTTCTTCGCTCCTCTAGAGCTGGGGTTACGTACATTATATCGCCCTGACTACGGTGATTTTCAGTTTAATCTGTTACTTTCAATTGCCTTCAATGGCTTTTAGTTCGCGATAAAGTAATCAAAGTTATTTCCGGATACATCTCGATCCGACCGGGAAACCCGATTGTTCCTAACCCTCGGTTAACGTAAAGCTGTTGACTATCTGATTGATAAAGGCCACCCCAGCGCTTTTGTACCAGATACATCGGGCTAAATTCAATCCCCGCGATCTTTATCCCGAATTGTCCACCATGCGTATGCCCCGAAAGTGTTAGCGGAATGTCGGTTTGCGGAACAACCACTGCATCCCAATGCGCCGGATCATGTGTCATCAAAATCTTAAATAGATCGCTTGGCATTCCATCTGTAGCTTTTTGCAAATCAGCATATTGAGGGAAAGGTCGATGCCCCCAGTTTTCAACACCAATAATTGCAATTGATGTATCTTTAATTTTGAGTTTATCCCATTGATTTAGCAAGAGTTTAAATCCGGCATCTGTTAAATTCTTCTCAATTTTCGCCAGGTTTTCTTTCTTTTCAATGGTATCAGGCCATTGGTAATAATCGCCATAGTCATGGTTTCCCATAATTGCATATTTCCCATATTTTGCTGAAAGCATGGATAATTTTGAGTCAAACCCTACCATTTCTTCCTTAAAATTGTTTACAATATCTCCGGTAAATAACAATAGATCAGGTTTTAATGAATTTATTTTATCGACAGTTGAATTTAAAACACCAGTATTCTTACTAAAACTACCTAAATGAATATCAGATATCTGAATTATTTTAAAACCAGTTAATTGCTCTGGTAATTCAGAAATCGCAACTTCTTGCTTATTTACAACAACTTGATTTTTCCCGATAAAAACCCCGAACAATATTGTAAAAAACATCCCAACGGAGAGAATAAATGATCCGGTTAAAATAATTCGTTGAACACGAATAGTAAATATTAAATGAGCAAATAGCGATAGGGCCGTAGCTACTGAAAAGAAAAATTTTGGAACAAGATTTAATATTGAAAGCCCGATAACAAAATAAAAAAAAGAGTAATCACGACTTTGCCTTATTAAGGCAGGGTTAGAAAACGAATAAACCAAAATTCCGAATAAAACTGACGACACTATAATAAATGCCAGTTTACTCTTAAGACTGAATCGTCCATTGATATTTTTGATTAATTCCCTTAAACCAAAATAGGAGACAAGCTCTATCGTAATTACAAGAATGAAAAAGACAATTAATGACGAAGAAGGTATAGCTCGCATAAAATATAATTTAGTCTCTTACTAAACGCAAATTACCAAAATAAGCATTGCTTAAAATTTATTACTCGAAATATTACTCGAAATATTACTCGAAATATTACTCAAAATATCAGTTTCAGGCTAACTGTACAAAATCAAGCAACAACTAAAATAACGATCAGTTAGCTATATTATAACAACTTACAATACTTTATTACTCAAAATAAGTCCTTCAGATTTGAATAAAAAAACTAAACCATATCCAGCACAAGAAAATCTAAAGGAAATTGGTTTTAAACGAATTTGGGAACGATAAGCTACGAAAATCAAAAATAGGGTAGGTGAGTCTCGGAATAATTAATTCAATTTTATAAAAAGACTAGAGAGTGCCAAAAAAGTATTTATTGTTTACAAATATAAATCACTAAAACAAATTCACAATATTCACTTTTGTCAATTTCATAAAAATTAAACGATATCTTAAATTTTAATTTGTATAATAAAATTTAATAAATGCACATATTCATAAGCAATAAAATATATCATTATTTTGATTGAATTTTAATCACTTTAAGTATTTATTATCAAATACTTATATAAATATATTGTAGTATTAAATCAATATTTTATTTACATGAGTGAATATATATCAATAATTAGTCAGTTATTGTATTTTAAATTACTTATTATCAGATTTTTATATTATTTAAATGGATCGATAATTTAATCATTAAATGAACTAATTTAGTCAGAAAATTCAACTTATATACAAATGTGATTTTATACAATTGCCATATGTGGACACAATCGATTGAAATATTTATTACATTTGTATACTTTGATAATTTACATTTATAATGGAAGATCGGATTCGAAAATTCATGGAATACAAGGGGATTTCTCCTTCAGAGCTGGCTGATTCAATTGGTGTGCAACGGTCAAATGTTACACACGTTTTAAAAAGCAGAAACAAGCCAAGTTTTCAATTCATTGAAAAAATGTTACAAGTCTATCCTGACCTAAATGCCAAGTGGCTTTTGTTAGGAACTGGAAATATGATCGAATCAAATGTCAAAAGCCGTACCCTATTCGATCAATTAACAGATACAAAAACACCTGAAATTAAAGTTGACCCTAAAAAAGAAGAAATCAAAGTCGAAGAAAAAGTCAATACATCAGGGAACGCAGTATATGAAATTAAAGAGCAACCTGTAACACCGACCCAACCTGTCAACGAAAAATTATCAACAGAACAGGTTGTTCAGGATCAATTTTTTAGTCAGGAAAAGCCTATTGAAAGGTTGATCGTTTTCTTTAATGACCAAACTTTTAAGGTTTATTACCCTTCCCGTTAAGTTTTTTTCGTCTATCTTTGCCGTCAAATTCAGCTACATGAAAAAGACGGTAACTAATTTTGTTTTGCTTGAAAATAAGCAACTTAACAACGACAATTTTAAATTTATTCTTCAATCTCCAGTTCCATTATCCGGAATATTTCCAGGTCAGTTTATTAATGTTGAGATTAAAGAAGCTTCAGAAATTTTTCTTCGCAGACCATTTTCAATCTTAGATGTCGATTACGAAAAGCAAACGATTTCCTTACTGATTAAAATTCTAGGAAGAGGTTCTAAAAAAATCACTGAGGCCAAACCCGGCCAAATTATTAATGCGATTTTGCCTTTGGGTAAATCGTTTACCTTGCCTGATAAACAGGATAAAGTTTTATTGATAGGTGGTGGCAGCGGAGTAGCTCCAATGCTCTTTCTGGCTAAAATTTGTGGACTAAATCCGGAAAATGTGAATATTTTAATTGGTGCACGATCCTCTTCCGACCATATAGATATATCTGATTATGAGAAATTAGGTAAGTTTTATTTTACCACCGAAGATGGTTCTCTGGGTGAAAAAGGATATGTGACTAATCATTCGGTGTTTTCGGGAGATTTACATCAATTTGATAAAATATATACCTGTGGGCCAGATCCAATGATGAAAGCCATAGGACGTAAGGCTATTGCTGAAAATATCTTTTGTGAAGTATCACTGGAGAATATGATGGCTTGCGGATTTGGTGTTTGTCTTTGCTGCGTGGAAGATACAAAAGCAGGACACAAATGTGTATGTACTGATGGACCAGTTTTTAATGTAAACGATCTGAAATGGTAAACTTAGGAGTAAAAATCCATGACCTGGAGCTTAAGAATCCGGTTATGACGGCCTCGGGAACTTGCGGTTTTGGTGAAGAGATTGCTGATTTCTTCGATTTATCGAAGCTCGGAGGGATAGTTGTTAAAGGAACAACCCTTAAGCACCGGGAGGGCAACCCCTATCCCCGCATGGCAGAAACACCATCAGGCATGCTTAATGCAGTCGGTCTTCAAAATAAGGGAGTCGATAATTTTATCGATAATATCTATCCTCGAATTAAAGAACAGGACACTCATATCATTGTAAATGCTAATGGCTCAACAATTGAAGACTACGTGGCATTAACCGAGCGTTTAAACGAGTTGGATAAAATTCCTGGCATCGAATTAAATATAAGTTGTCCAAACGTAAAAGAAGGAGGAATGGCTTTCGGTGTTAGCTGTGCCTCGGCTGAAGCTGTGGTTAAAGCTGTTCGAAAGGTCTACCATAAGACGATGATTGTAAAATTATCGCCTAATGTCACCAATATTGCTGAAATTGCGAAAGCGGTTGAAGGCGAAGGAGCCGATAGTGTTTCTTTAATAAATACCTTACTTGGAATGGCTGTAAATGCCGAAACGCGCCGACCCGTTTTGTCAACTATCACAGGTGGACTATCGGGTCCTGCGGTAAAACCTGTAGCTTTACGCATGGTTTGGCAGGTATATAATGCGGTAAAGATTCCGGTAATAGGCATGGGCGGAATAATGAATGCTACTGATGCTATTGAATTTATGATTGCCGGGGCGTCTGCTATACAAATCGGAACGGCTATTTTTATAGATCCAACTATACCAGTGCAGGTAATCGATGGAATTACTCAATATATGGAAAGGCATAAAATTCAGAATGTTAACGAAATAATTGGAAGTTTACAATGCTGAATTCATTGAAATTACATATTTATACAGCTCGGGTCATAAGTTGTGGTTTGATTTTTTCCTTGTTTTTTAGTCAATGTAAAACAAGTGATAAGCCGATCGAGATTAAGAAAAAAATTGAGGAACCCGATGCAAATAGTTTAAACTGCAAGATTACCAACCAATTATCAGAATTTTCGGGGAGTACATTTATTGCAAAAAAAGCTGAGGACTTTCTTAAACAGTGGAACCTTGCCGGAATGACAATGGCCATTGTTAAAGATGGGAAAATGGTTTTTGCACATGGTTACGGCTATGCTGATGTGGATGCCAAACTCCCGGTGAACCCTGGTAACCTGTTCCGAATCGCCAGTGTTAGCAAGCTTGTTACTGCAGTTGCCATTATGAAACTTGTAGAGAAAAAAGTTATTTCTCTCGACTCAAAAGTATTTGGCCCAAATGCGATTTTAAAAGATTCCATTTTCAATAAAGTAGTGGATAAGCGACTTTACAAAGTTACCGTTCGTCATTTATTGGCACATGCCGGTGGATGGACACTAACCTATGGCGACCCTGCGTTTAACTCGCTTGTAGTACTGGAAAAAACAGGAGAAACAGGTACTGCAACCATGGATTCATATTGCCGCTTTGTGGCCAGCCGGAAACTTCATTTCGAGCCTGGAACACGATCAAGCTATTCGAATATGGGATATATGTTTCTGGGAAAAGTTATTGAAGCTGCTTCCGGAAAGAAATACGAAGATTTTGTAAATAATGAAGTACTAAAACCTCATGGAATATTGGATATGCACATCGGTAAAAGTTATCTGGCCGAAAAACGTATCAACGAGGTTAAATATTACGAGGCAGAAGAAAGTCAGCTAATTCCGGCATTCGACGGATCAGGAAATTTGGTTCCAAAACCTTATGGCGGAAATCCAATTGAACTTCTAGGAGCAGCCGGTGGCTGGGTTGCATCATCTGTTGAACTGGCAAAACTGATGGTTTTGGTTGATGGATTCAGAAGCGTTCCGGATATGATTTCTGGTCATTTAATTGACCAAATGGTTGTTAATAAAGATTTTAGAGGCCCATTAGGTTGGAAGGTTGTTAAAAAGAACGGCGATTGGATCAGAACCGGAAGCATGGCAGGAACTTCTGCAATTATGAAACGGCAAAATAATGGGTTTGGTTGGGTAATTATTATCAATTCGAGTAGTTGGAAAGGCCCTCGTTTACCAGCCTATATTGATTATATGATGCGTCAGATTGAAAAGAAAATAACTGTTTGGCCAAAAACTGATTTGTTTAAATACGAGCCTCCCAAAATATAAATCCAGGGCGAATCGATTGGTAAATAAGGCATGAATTCATTTCATGCCTTATTTTTTTGTTCTAAGTTGAATAATCGCCCCAATATAAAGATAAGTTTATCTTTTATTTTAATGTCATTAAACTCAGTATAAAATATTACATTCCAAATAATTAGAATTAGCATTAATTTTACTGCAGGCTTAATTATTTGAACTTTTCGACAGGTGTCTTGTTAGTTTTCACGGTAAACTTTAATAGTTAAATGTTAAATAATAATAAGTATGTCGGAATTTAAAATACAAATGCCAAAATTGGGAGAAAGTGTTCAGGAAGCGACTATCACCAAATGGTTTATAAAAGAAGGCGATCGGATAGAGGAAGACGAACCTCTTTTTGAAGTCGCAACTGATAAAGTTGACTCTGAAATCCCGTCGCCAGTTGATGGTATTGTAAAAAAAGTCTTATTTCCCCTAAATAGCCTGGTTCCGGTTGGAGAAATCGTTGCAATTATTGAAACCGGAGAAGATGGTGAAATAGAATCAGAAAATAATACGAATACCCCGGAAACTCAACCTGTAAAATCAATTGAAAAAACTGAGGAAAAACTAACTACAGTTGAAGTTCAGGCAACAACTGCACAAATACAGAAGCCTGTTGAAACACTCCAAACAAAATCAACTCGCTTTTATTCTCCGCTTGTGCTTTCCATCGCAAATTCAGAGCAGATAAGCATGACTGAGCTCGAAACAATTACAGGCTCAGGCTTAAATAACAGGGTTCAAAAAAAGGATATCCTGAATTATATTGAAGCAAAAAAATCAGGCAAGATACAACCCGTAAAAACGGCTGCAATTTTGGTTCCATCAGAAGTTCCGGCTCAACCCAAAGTTTCATCATCAATAGGTTCATCAGATCAAATCATTGAAATGGATCGTGTTCGCAAACTAATTGCCGAACATATGGTTATGTCGAAACAAGTTTCACCTCATGTGACCTCGGTTGTAGAAGCTGACGTTACAAACCTGGTTTTGTGGAGAAACAAGGTAAAAGACTCATTTCAGGCTAAGTACAACGATAAAATAACCTACATGCCGGTATTTATTGAAGCCGTCGCACGAGCAATTACCGAATTTCCATTACTGAATTCGTCAGTTGATGGTCATAATATCATTATTCACAAAGATGTAAATGTGGCCATTGCCGTTGCTAAACCTGATGGTAATCTGGTGGTTCCGGTAATTAAAAATGCGGAGCAGAAAAATTTGGTTGGACTGACTAAAAACATGAATCAGTTAGCCGAATCTGCCCGTCGAAATAAATTAACGGTAGAAGATTATCAGGGTGGAACATTTACGATTACCAATTTTGGTTCATTCCGCAATCTTATAGGTACACCAATTATCAACCAGCCTCAGGTTGCAATTCTTGCAACCGGAAGTATTGAAAAAAAGCCTGCCGTAATGGAGACTCCAACGGGCGATGCCATTGTTGTACGTCACAAGATGTTCCTGTCTTTATCATATGACCATCGAATTATAGACGGCGCCCTGGGCGGGGCTTTTCTAAGGCGAATAGCCGACCTTCTGGAAGAATTTGATATCAATCGCGAAGTATAATCTTAAAAAACTAAAATAAAACGTATGACTACAGTTCCAAAAGTATTTTCGATTAAAACTACACCCAAAGAAATACTTGAGAAATGGTACCGGCTAATGACAATTGGCCGGGCAATCGATGAAAAAGCACCCAATTACCTGAAACAAGCCATAGGGTGGTCTTATCATGCTCCATATGCTGGCCACGACGGGATTCAACTGGCAATTGGCCAGGTTTTCCAAAAGCAGGCCGATCACATCTTTTTATATTACCGCGATATGCTTACCGCTTTATCGTGTGGATTAACCCCTGAAGAAATTATTCTGAATGGCATTTCGAAGGCAACTGATCCTACCAGTGGTGGCCGGCACATGTCGAATCACTTTGCAAAGCCGGAATGGAATATTCACAATGTCTCTTCATTAACCGGTAATCATACATTACATGCCGTTGGCGTTGCCCGAGCCATTAAATATTATGGTGAAAAGGCGGTTGCAATAAGTGTCCAGGGAGAATCATCGCTTTCTGAAGGATTTGTATATGAAGCCATTAATGGTGCTTCAAAAGAGAAACTCCCTGTTATTTTTGCAATTCAGGACAATGGCTTTGGTATTTCAGTACCTAAAAAAGACCAAACAGCCAACCGAAAAGTGGCCAATAACTTTACGGGGTTTAAAAATTTACGAATCATACATTGCAACGGAAAGGATGTATTCGATTCGATGAATGCTATGTTTGAAGCCAAAAGACACGTATTGGAAGAAGGTACGCCGGTTATGGTTCAGGCAAACTGTGTACGTATTCATTCACATTCAAATTCTGATCGTCATGAATTATATCGCGCAGAAGATGAACGAAACTATGTTCAGGAATATGACCCTTTAGTAAAGTTTAAGCGCATGTTATTGCGTTACGAAAGATTTACCCAAGAAGAGTTGGAAAAGATCGAAAATGAGGCTAAAAATGAACTAAAAAGCGCTCATAAACTTGCATTGAATGCCCCGGACCCTGATCCAAACACTTATCTTGACTTTGTTTTGCCTGAGCCTTATTCCTCTCAAAAATATCCTGAGGGAATCCACAATGAAAGTGGTGAAAAGAAAAAATTAATCACTGCTCTAAATGAGACCTTAAAAGCTGAATTCAGACTTAATCCCGATACCTTCATTTGGGGACAGGATATGGCAAATAAAGATAAGGGTGGCATATTTAACGTCTCAAAAGGATTACAGGCCGAATTTGGCCCAAAAAGAGTGTTTAACGCCCCAATTGCTGAAGACTTTATTGTTGGAACAGCGAATGGAATGTCTCGTTACAATGATAAAATCAGGATTGTAATTGAAGGTGCTGAATTTGCTGATTATTTCTGGCCAGCAATGGAACAGTATGTCGACTCAAGCCACGATTATTGGCGTTCAAACGGAAAATTCACGCCAAATGTGACCATAAGACTTGCGTCGGGCGGATATATTGGTGGTGGATTATACCATTCGCAGACCATTGAGGGCGCATTAACCTCAATACCAGGAGTTCGTATTGTTTATCCGTCGTTTGCTGATGATGCGGCAGGATTACTTCGGACGGCAATTCGATCAAAAGGCCTAACCATGTTTATGGAGCCAAAATCACTCTATAACGACCCTAAAGCTGCCACTGTAATTCCTGACGATTTTGAAGTTCCGTTTGGTAAAGCCAGAATTCGACGTGATGGAAATGATTTGGTTATGATTACCTACGGGAATACAACACATATGTGCCTTGAAGCGGCTGAAAGATTGGCTAAAGAAGGTGTTTCAGTAGAGGTAATCGATTTACGCTCGTTAATTCCGCTTGATAAGGAAACAATTCTGAATTCGGTAAAAAGAATTGGTAAAGTTCTTGTTGTTCATGAAGATAAAGTTCATTCGGGTTTTGGTTCTGAAATTACATCAATCATTATGGAAGAAGCCTTTGAGTACCTTGACGGACCTGTAAAACGAGTCGGTTCTTCATTTACTCCGGTTGGTTTCCATCGGTCTTTCGAACGAATGATATTACCAAATACTGACAAAATTTATAAAGCGGCAACAGAAGTATTAGCCTATTAAAATCTTAATAACATGAATAGAACAGCAATTATTTACAGCTATAATTCAACAAAAACTGCAAAAGCGGCTGAAAAAATTAAGGAAGCATTTGGCGCAGGTGTAAACATCGAAACAGTTAATGCAGAAGATTTAACAGAGGAAATATTTTTATCTTTTACAAATCTGATATTAGGTGTACCAACCTGGTTTGACGGAGAACTGCCAAACTACTGGGATGAATTTGTGCCGGCATTGGAAGATCTTAATCTTTCAGATAAAACAATTGCCATTTTCGGACTTGGTAATCAGACTGAATATCCTGAAAACTTTGGTGATGCCGTTGGCATAATGGCTGATCTTGTGCAGGAAAGAGGAGCAAGAGTAGTTGGCTATACTTCATCTGAAAGTTACAAATTTGAATCGTCGAAAGCATTGATTGGTAATCAGTTTACAGGTCTATTACTAGATCAGGAAACACAACCCAGGTTATCAAAAGAACGAATTGAGAAATGGGTAGCTGATATAAAAAATGAATTTAAGTAATATACATTTGTAATGTTAATTAAAGGGTATGATATTAAATCATACCCTTTTTTAGTTGTATTAAGATTGAATAAACATTGCTTCTTTAAATAAGCGTATCTTTGCATAAAATGAAAATAAGAAGCAAACAATATCGTCTTCTCAAAATTAATCAAGAATGAAAAAGAAGAAAGTAATTGCAATTGTTGCTCATGATAATCGTAAAAAAGATATGATTGAGTGGGTAACCTGGAACTGGAAAGAGTTTATTCAACACAGTTTGGTATGCACCGGAACAACCGGGTCATTAGTAGAGAGCAAATTAATTGAGAAATGCCGTGAAAATGATGTAATTCCGCCAGATATCGTTCGGTTAAAATCAGGGCCCCTTGGAGGTGATCAACAATTAGGAGCATTAATTTGCGAGGGGAAAGTAGATATGCTGATATTTTTCTGGGATCCAATGCAACCACAACCACATGATGTTGATGTCAAAGCACTGTTACGAATTTCAACTTTATACAATATTCCTACAGCCACAAATCGATCAACAGCCGATTTTATTATCTCGTCGAAATTATTTCATCAGGAATATGAACCAATTTTAAAGGACTACGGTTCTTATATTAAACGAGATCTCGATTTTAACCAATAATTTTACTGTTTTTTAACAAAATCGTAAGTTATTATAATTGTGTTTGGTAAAATGTCTTCTTAGCTTTGGTAAAACAAACAATGTAGCCATGAAAGAAGACAGATTGAAAAAAATGATCAAGACAATGTATCTTCTTCGTGAAGTTCTTAGACAGAAACGAGAAGATGACAAAGCATTCAGGTTTAAACCTAAAACAAAGGTTCTAACAGAAATTGATGAAATTATTGATCGAAGTCTGGAGGAATTTTATTCACTAAGAGTTAGTTAAGTAGAAATTAGCTTTACTATTAAGTTTTGAAAAGCAAGAATAGACGATATGTTTATCCTTGCTTTTTTATTTAGTTGAATTTAAATGACAATGTACCAATCAATTAGTCTATTCACATTTGTAATAATGTAGATTAATTTACATTTGTAATTCATTATAACTGAATTATTGAGTATGCATACTGAAAATCTTAATCATTAATCATCTCCTAAAATTGTATTGATACATTAATGGACATACTTGATAACAGACTTACTGGTTCAATATAAATTAGATTCAAACCCGGGTAAAAATGATATTAGTTTAGGTAAATGAATAACTATAATTCGACGCCAAAAGATTACTAAATATTTCTATGGAAAAAATACTATATCTGTTAAAAATATGCTCATTTATCAGAGGAAGATATTCTTCACCACAAGATAAGTCGATTGAAAATATAGGCAGGAAATTGACTTAATTATGATAACATATATTTGTCCTAGAATTAATATTATGTTATTTTTATATTCCAAAAAAGAAGGAGTAAATACTCCTTCTTAAAATTTATGACTATTGTATGTTTTTCATCTTTTCAACAATCTCTGCATGTTTATCAAGCATCTTCAAACGATAGTATAACGTTTTAAGAGACTCCAAGGTAAATTTATCAGTTGGGTTGATTTCGTGAGCTTTTTCCATATAAG
>JACCEE010871056.1_pt1 | contig 28749 bp, 25 predicted proteins | sample 7449931 | NCBI WGS metagenome assembly JACCEE01 (sample SAMN15323457, study PRJNA562643) | freshwater metagenome | isolation source: river surface water | place: USA:Blue River Watershed | collected 2017-08-19 | reverse complement strand
GTGGTGGCAGGTCAAGGCACTTGGTCGGTGAATTTAACTAGCGGTGCCATCACGTTTACGCCGTTACCCGGCTTTAGCGGTACGCCCGATCCGATTCGTTATACGGTCAAAGATACTGCCGGGGTGGTGAGTGCGCCGGCACTGATTAATATCAGCTATATAACGTTACCGGTGGTGACAAAACCAATCATTAGCAATGACGTTATAGTTGTTGAAGGAGTAAATCAACCTGTTACTGTGAATGTGCTAGCTAATGATTATATCGTTGCAAATCATCTCGATTTAAGCACGGTGCAGATTGTTGGCACCAATGTTGCCGGCGAATCTTTAGTTGTTAAGGAAGGAACTTGGCGTGTTAACCCAACTACTGGAGACATTTCATTTCTTCCCAATCCCGGCTTTAGCGGTAATCCTACCTCGATTAGCTATATCGTAAAAAATATGACTGGAATAGTGAGTAACGCCGCAACGGTAGAGGTTTATTACCCATCGTTAAGTTATTACAACGCGACCCTCTTAGGCGAGGTGCAAGCGATTAATTCAACAGCCGATATTCGCCATTTAGATAAAGACATTCTGTATGCTTTTAAAATGGTTAATTACACTTATGAATTATCACCACTTTATGAGGTTAAATTTTTCAGTTATTTTGACCCAAAACTTAACCCCATTTCATTAACAGGTGAGTTAAAAGATCAATTTGTCCGGAACGGCATTTTAATTTATTCGGTAGCCGATAAGTTTAAACACACTGACCCTTCGGTGCCATTAAAATATGAAGCAAGTTTACCAAGCGGAAAACCCTTACCGGATTTTGTAATCTTTAACGCAAAAACCGGGCAATTTAAGTTCGATGGCGACTTAGCCAAAGCGCGGCAAGTTAATAATATCACGATTCGGGTCAGTGCTTTTGATAAACGCGGTAATCAAGCGTCAGCGTCTTTTCTTACCCGTTTTAATCAAGATGGTTCTTATAAACTACACAGCGAACATAATCCAGTGCGTTTAAGCGGAAACCTTGAACATCAGCTTGCATTGAAAGGGATAACTCGTTACACAATCGAAGGCGCATTTGAACATACCAATCCCAAAGAACGGTTAATTTTTACAGTAACCTTGCATGATGGTTCACCATTGCCTAACTTTATTCGGTTTGATACGGAAAGCAAAACTTTTGCTTTTGACGCAGAGCAGGCAGGTCAAAAAGCAGTTAAAAAATACATCATCAAAGTGACTGCTAAAGATGAGCGTGGTAATAGTGCAAGTAGCTCTTTTGAGGTGAATTTTACTCAACCGGAAGCTGAGCGTGATGTGGCAGAGTCCATAGCAGACAGCATTTTACGAAAAGACTTAGAAGGGTTTGCGCAGGAGATAAATAGCGAAGCGGTGGATTTTATGCGGTTAATTGATGCGTTATTTGACAGCGCAACGCAAGCACCGGATGCAGAACCGGCTGTCAAATTGGCACAGGAGCATAGTGCTGCTGATAAAGCACATATTAAGCATAGTTTACATGAGCAAGTGAAAACCGCCGGCTTTTTTGGTTATCAACAAAATAAAGGGCAGCTAGTGGCGGATTTAAGTAGTTTGTTTCATAAAGGCTAGTTGATTGCGAAAAGCTACTGACGGGGTATTGTGTATAAAATACCCTGTCAGTTGTATGATGCCAAATGAATCACGGTAGTATGCGCTGTTAGTAACGGCTGCCTGTTTGAATCTTGAATGGTTAATAAATATACCGCGCCATGCGGTAGTTGTAACTGCATAGCCGCTTGAATGTATAAATCGGTTGTGACGGTGTCTAAATCATCAATATAAAAATGCGCTGCGCGTACAGCGGCTAAAAACCCCGGATGCGCTGTGCCGCTTAACAAACCACAATGGACTGCCATCGTTTGCGCACCATATTCAATTAAGTGCAACGCTGATAAGTGACCTGCTAAGCGTAACGGATGGTCTGGTTTTTTATGCGAATCACAGCGGCAGGTAATCTGTGTTAATTGCCAGTCAATCACCTCATCTATCAACAGCATATCGTCTGCGTGTGGAACTAAATGCGCAAATTGTTCGCGCCGCAACGGTTTAGTGATCGCCATCTTGCCAATAATCATAAAAATTAAACCAATTATACGGCGCGGCACGAATTTGTCGCTCTAAACTAGCGGCATATTTTTGCATCCACATTTGTATATCTTGTTGTCGGTGTGTAGGGCGCAAGGTAATTTGTTCGGCTAATAATTCAAAATGAATCTGGTAATGATTGCCGCCATGATACAACCCGAAAAAGATAATCAAAGGTACGTTTAAACTTGCGGCAATTAAAATCGGCGCACTCGGCAACATAACCTGCTGACCTAACAAAAGACAAGAGACTGTTTTTTCACGCATTTTCCCCATCACTCTATCGCCGAGCATACCAACGACACAACCATTATCAATTGCTTCTTTGACTTTTAATAGACTATTGGGGTCACCAGTTAACGGAATCAACGTATCAGCGACCTGCGGATTGAGTGCATTTAAAACCTGAATAATCATGGGGGTTTGCTGTTCATACATTAGCACTTTGATTGGTAATGGACATTTTTCAACGGAATAACTGCGTAAAACTTCAAAGCTGCCGACATGGCTGCCCAATAATAAACAGCCTTTGCCAGCCCGCGAATAAGTGACGGGCATATTTTCAGAGGGAAAATCAATGCGTAATTGATCAAATTGCGCCGTCATTAAGTACACGCGATCTAAAATAGTGGCTGAAAAACAGTAAATATGCTTGGCGACATCTAACCAAGTGGGTTTTTTAGCTAACACGCGACGCAAATAAAACAACGAGGCTTGACGTTGTTTGGGGGCAAAGAGCAAAAAATAGCCGCTAATTGGATATAAAATCATGCGAGCAGTTCGTCGACCTAGATGTAATGCAATCCAGATAATGGCTTTGATTGCACCGGGGGTACTACGCTCTTTGTAGGTTTGCCATTGACCGGTCATCTGATTGTTTCCAGTGTAAAAGTCCCCAACAATAATCGCTGCTGTTGACAAACGCATTCAAATTTAATGGTTTGCACAGACACTTGGGTTAAATGAATGATAAATAATTGATCAGGATATAAAGGGTGTAAAAATTTAGCCTGCGAAATCGTTTTTATCCGTGTGTGCGGTTGCCACTGCTCAAGTAACGCGCGTGCATAATCAAGCAATACCACGCCCGGTACAACTGGATGATGTGGAAAATGTCCCTTTAAACAGGGATGTGTGTGGGGAATTAAGTAGTGATGACTAATGTTTTTCATCCGTAACCTCACGAATAAGTCGGTCTAAGTCAGCTTGCATTAATTTACCTATCGCGTTGCGGGGCAGGGTAGGGACGCGATAGATTTGTTTGGGGAGAAAAACGGCATCAATATTGTGTTTTAAAGCTGTAAGGATGTCCTGTTTGTTCGCGTTGCCGACAATTAATGCGGCTAAGCGTTCATGTTTTGTTTTAAAAAACACGCCGTCTTCTACATGCGGCAATTGTATAAGCAGTTGATTTAATTGCGTTAATGACGCTCTTTTGCCAGCAATTTTGATGTTGTCAGTGACACGTCCCAATTGTTTAAACTGCCCTAACGCATTGATTTCAAAGCTATCATCCAACGCAACCGGGCTAGGTAAATGTCCGTTGCTGACAAAAAATTGACCCTCTTGCACGTTGATTTGCACAGTTGGATAAGGCTGCCATGCAGGTTGTTGGGTTAAGCGACGGCTGGCGAAGGATAAGGTTTCGGTGCTGCCATACAGTTCAAACAGCGGAGCCTGAAAATGTTGTTCTATTTGCGCTGCTAATGCACAGGTTAAAGGTGCTGTAGACGATAAAACTAACTGTACATTACCCCAGTCAGCGGCAGTTTGTGTACAGGTTTTTAAATGCAGTGGCGTGGAAACCAACAGGCTATCGGGCAAGGTTTGTAAAGTTAAGCGAATATCTTGGGGGTAAAAAGGGCGAGCATTGTAAATGATAAGTTGCGAAAACAGCCCCCAAAACAGTGAGGTTTCTAAGCCATACATATGTTGGGCGGGTACTGTAGAGACCAATATTAAAGCTTTGTTTTGTAAATCAAGAGCTTGTAAAGCAAGTTTAGCCGCGCCGGCAAATTCTGCCCAAGTTTTTGCAATGGCTTTGGGGGTGCCGGTACTGCCGGAAGTAAAAGAAATAGAGGTTATGCACTGGGGATTAATTAGCGGTAATGTATGCGTAGAACGTGTTAATGCATTGGCATGGATTAAAAAATACGGCTGTAATGTCGGAACAGTATCGGTTAAGCAATAGCTAGACGGATAAGCGTTGAATAAATCAGCTAAAGTTTGCCGCGCCTGATTAGCCGGCAGTAACGTAATTTGCCCGGCAAACAACGCGGCCATATAAGCAACCATAAATAAATAGCGGTCTTGGCAGATATTAATGGCGTAAGCTTGCGCCGGCAGTTGTTGGCTTAGCGCAAGGGCTTCGGCAAAAAAATCGCCACGACTTATCATTTTGCCAGTAGGTGTCAGGCAATATGGCAGTGTTAGGGTGTGATTAAAAAGGTCGGGCAGGGAAATAAAAACGGGTGGGCGTGTAATCAATGCGAATGGTCTAAAATTAAGATGTAATAAAAAACGACTGTTTTTAAATCCCTCTCTATCTGCCATTTTTTGCAGAGCGAGCTTGAGAGGGAGATGATAATGAAACTAAACTTAATGATGGCAACCTTCACCGTGAATATGCCCGTGAGCCAATTCGTCAGCAGTAGCAGGACGTACCCCCATAATTTCAACCGCAAAGGTTAAATCTTCACCGGCTAAAGGATGATTACCGTCTACTGTAATATTATCGCCGTCAATATGTGTAATGGTGACCATGCCGGTGCCGTGACTGACATCGGCATGAAACATCATACCGACCTCCAGTTTTTCAACCCCTTCAAACATTTGCCGTGGCACAATTTGTACCATAGAGGATTGATAAGTGCCGTAAGCATTGGCAGCTTCAATAGTGACGTTGAATTTGTCACCGACTTTTTTTCCGGTTAACGCCTGTTCCAAACCGGGTATAATAGTATTCTCACCGTGTAAATACTCCAGTGGTTGCGAACCTATGGAACTATCAAGTTGCACTCCGGCGCTGTTAGTTAAAGTATAGTGAATAGATACGGCTGATTTGTTGGCAACTTGCATCAGAAAACCTTTTGTCTGTTTAAAAAGGGCATTATCATATAGCTTTATGCGATATTTGTCTGAAAAAATAATAGCATTTTAAAAAAATGCAGTCTCTACAACCTAAAAACCTTAAAATAAAAAATAGAGTGAGTCAATTTTGAACCTACAACAATATTATGCTGTCGATAGAGAACAGTTAGCCAAGGATATTAATGCCATTCAGGCGGAATTATTACGCAAAACCGATATGAGCGATTTTGCACATTTAAAAAAAATTGAAAGCTGGGGCAAAATTTGTTCATTCTTAGGCTATGCCACTGCGTGGATTGTTCCAAATCCTGTTTCTGCCTATTTAATTAGCCAAGGTAATTTTACGCGCTGGACGACTGTAGCACATCATGTATTACATCGTGGTTACGATAAAATTGAGGGGATTCCGCTACACTATACCAGCAAAGGTTTTGCGAAAGGCTGGCGGCGGTATTTAGACTGGATGGATTGGATTCATCCGCATGCGTGGGATGTAGAACACAATGATATCCATCATTATCATCTAGGCGAAGCAATGGACCCAGACCAAGTCGAATTTAATATGGAAAAATTAAGAAACTCGCCTATTCCACGCTGGGGACGCTATGCCTTATTGGCCATTATGGCGGTAAGCTGGAAAATGATTTATTACGCGCCATCAACCTTAAACGAATTACGCGCGATTCAAGCGAAAAAAACCGGAGCCACCCGTGATGATTTTTCGCGTGCAGATTTATGGAATCCACTCAAACCATCGGGCAGAGACCTCTGGCGCAATTGCCTTTTGCCGTATAGTTTAATGCGTTTTGTGGTCTTACCAGCACTGTTTTTACCGCTAGGCATAATTGCAGCAACCAATGTACTAATTAATTCGCTGTTTGCAGAAATGTTAACCAACTTGCACTCCTTCCTTGTTATAGGGCCCAATCATGCCGGCGATGATGTGATGATGTTTGAAGATAAAGCCAGAGGCAAAGGTGAATTTTATTTGCGCCAAATTGTAGGTTCCGTCAATTATCCAAGTGGTACCAATACGTTAGATTTTCTACACGGCTGGCTTAATTATCAAATTGAACATCACCTTTGGCCGGATATGACCGCCAGCCAATATCAAAAAGCTCAACCACTGGTCAAAGCGGTGTGTAAAAAACACAACCTGCCGTATATTCAAGAGTCTGTTTTTAAACGACTCTGGAAAACCTTGGACGTGATGGTAGGAAAAACGTCTATGCTGCGTCCATCTGCTGTGCAAGCATCCTCTTAAATAAATCCTCTATTAACTGGTCGGTTGTCCGTTGTACATAAAAAAGGGCAGAGGCGACTTCCCCCTTTATTTTAAGGGGGATTGCGGGGAGGTTTTAACAACTTAATTTTTAGGTACTCATATAAACTATGCACTATGGAAAATTTAAAGCAATTCTTAGCTATTTGTTTTTTTAAACATCAGCAACCTGAAATAGCCGCCGATACACCAATCTCTTCGGCACTATTTTTTTACAGTGCCGTGGCCATAGCGATTCAAATTAACTTTCATGGTGCATTGGGAGCAACTATTGCAACGTGTTTAGAAATACTCATTACCTTAGGGTTTGTTGGATTATGCGTATTTTCAGCAAAACTACTAGAAGAGTTTATTCCATTAAGCTGCGCGGTATTTGTTTGTACCGGCTTTATTGCCGCCTTATGTTTACCATTTATTTTAATGTTGTATTTCATAAAAGGGAAACTGGCGATATTTTTATACTACAGCATTGTTTCATTGGTAATTTGGAATATTACCGTCATCCGGTATTTATTTAAAAAAATCCTTTTAATGAGTTCATTACGAAGCATTATTTTAGCAATGAGTTATTTCGTTATTTCCTACGTTTCGCCTTTTTTGGCGATGCTGGTGATTTAATAATCTACTGCGTTTTTAGCGTAAATGTCACAGGACCATTATTAATTAACATCACCTGCATATCGGCTCCAAATTCGCCAAATTGCACAAATGGATAACTCTGTTGCGCCAGTTGTTGTAAATAATTAAAAAGCTGCCGCCCATGTTCAGGTGAGGCAGCGGCGGCGAAACTGGGGCGATTGCCCTTATCAGTATTTGCTGCCAAGGTAAACTGCGGTACAAGTAACAACCCGCCTTGAATATCGCGCAAGCTTAAATTCATCTTATTATTACTATCGGCAAAAATACGATAATTTAAAATGCGCTCTAATAAACGTTGTGCCTGCGGTGCTGCATCGTGTTTTTCTACCGCGATTAACGCTAAAATACCGGTGTTAATCATCCCAATCACCTTGGTATCTACGGTTACTTTCGCTTCTGTCACCCGTTGTATGATAGAAATCATTGATTTTCCTGTAAAACTTTATAAGGGTAGGGGGCTTTATGTTCAGTTTAATTAAAAATTATAGCCTATGAAAACAGCATTAGTCACTGGCGGTAGTGGCGAAATAGGGGCGGCGATTTGCTTTGCGCTTGCCCAACAACCTTATCACGTTATCGTTCACAGTAATAAGCATTTAGATAAAGCCTTACAAGTGGTGGAAAAAATTCACCAAGCGGGTGGCAGTGCGCAAGCGGTGGCGTTTGATGTGACAGATGCCGAAGCCAGTTTAACTATTTTAAACGCATTAAGTGCTGAGCGATTAATTCAAGTTTTGGTGAATAATGCCGGTATTCATAAAGATGCACCGCTAGCAGGGATGAGTCGTGAAACATGGACACACGTTATTGATGTGTCATTGCATGGATTTTATAACGTCACGCAACCGTTATTGATGCCGATGATTCAAAGCCGCTGGGGGCGAATTGTTTCAATGTCTTCGGTGGCTGGTGTGATGGGGAATCGTGGACAAAGCAATTATGCGGCGGCTAAAGCCGCGTTACACGGGGTAACGAAATCGTTGGCACAAGAATTGGCTTCCCGTGGTATTACAGTTAATGCGGTTGCGCCGGGAATTATTGAATCGGCGATGACAGCGGCGAGTTTTGATCAACAAATGATTAAAACACTAGTGCCGATGAAACGGGCGGGAACAGTACAGGAAGTCGCCGCATTAGTGAGTTTTTTGTGTTCTGAATCGGCAAGTTATATTTGTGGGCAAATTATTGGTGTGAATGGGGGAATGGCATAAATAAAAAAACGCATATTTGACAACATGACAGGCAAAAAAAACGGCTATTAATTAGCCGTTAGAGGGGGATATATGTAAAACTCAAAACGCATTCAGAAAACGGAGGTGCTTTTTTAAACGTTGTTGCTATGGTAAAGATTTCAACTGCAAAAGAAAATGTGACATAGTGTCGCGCGGCAAATTGTCGCAGTGTTTAAGTATCATTATCTTAAGAATCATCGGTTTGATTGGCTAATGCCAAAACACTTTGCAATGCTTCAGTAAACGGTTCTAACTGGTCACAACGCACCGTTGCATGGGCTACTTTACGCCCTTTGCGCGGCTGTTTGGCATACAGATGTAAATGTGCATGATCAATTTTTAATATTTGTGCTGTTGCCGGTAAACCGCCGATAAAATTTACCATCCCGGTATAGCCGCGCACTGTGGTTGCCCCTAACGGTAGGTCTAAAATAGCGCGTAAGTGATTTTCAAACTGCGAAGTTTCAGCACCTTCAATCGTCCAATGTCCTGAATTATGCACACGAGGTGCGAACTCATTAGCCAATAACGTGCCGTTTATTTCAAATAGCTCTAACGCAATAACCCCAACATAATCAAGAGCTTCTAATAAGCGCGTTACATATCCCTGTGCTTGGGCTTGTAAATGATCTGCATGATGACATTTAGCAAGACGCAAAATACCACCGCGATGTTGATTTTCTGATAACGGATAAAAAACAATCTCACCACGCGGGCTACGTGCAGCGATAATAGAAATTTCGCGCTGAAATGGCACAAAACTTTCTACAATTGACACCACCCCTTGCATACTTTGCCACGCTTGTGCAAGCTGATCAGCGGCAGTTAATACAACTTGTCCTTTACCGTCATAGCCCATACGGCGGCTTTTTAAAATCGCAGGATAACCTATGTTCGGCATGGCTGTGTGTAAATCAGCTAAATTGTTCACCGCAGCAAATGATGCGGTCGGAATCGCTAATTGGTGGAAAAAATTTTTCTCCACCAAACGGTCTTGGGCAACCGCCAACGCATTGGCAGCCGGATAAACTTGTGTATGCCGGCTTAAAAATTCCGCCACTTGTGCAGGGACATTTTCAAATTCATACGTCACAATATCCGCTTTTTTAGCCAATTCCGCCAGTAAAACCGGATCATCATAATTGCCGTGTAAATGTTCGGCTAACGGCACTGCACCCGCATCACTACTGGGGTCTAAAATAATAAATTCTAACCCTAAGGGATAGCCTGCCAATGCTAACATGCGCGCCAGTTGTCCACCGCCTAAAATACCAATTTTCATACGCTTACCCGCCGTGGATCAGAATTAGTTAATACCGTATCAGTTTGCTGCTGCCGATAAGCATTCAACATGGCGCGATATTGCGGATGTTTATTGCTGACAATTGCCGCAGCCAGTAATGCGGCATTAATCGCTCCTGCTTTGCCAATGGCCAAAGTTCCTACCGGAATTCCGGCGGGCATTTGCACAATCGACAACAACGAATCCATACCGTTTAAAGCTTTAGATTGCACAGGTACTCCTAAAACCGGAATAACGGTTTTTGCAGCGGTCATGCCGGGTAAATGCGCCGCGCCCCCTGCGCCAGCAATAATAACTTCTAAGCCTTTGCTTTCGGCGGTTTCAGCGTAATGAAATAATTTATCCGGTGTACGGTGTGCAGAAACTACTTCCACTTCATGCGGAATGGCAAGTTGTTCTAAAATTTGCGCGGCGTGTTGCATGGTGTCCCAGTCGGACGTTGATCCCATGATGATGCCGATTAAAGCGGTCATGCAGCTTCTCCTAAAATAAAATACTTAAAAAACGTGGCAATAATAACCAATGGTGCTAGTGAATTGCAAAAGTCATGATTTGAAGCGAAACGTTAAAAACTATCATATTGGTTACTTAAGCTTCGTCTTGTAAATAAGTTTGTTCTTGATAGTGTCGACTATAGAAAAGAAAACTCAAAGCAGTTAATAGCATTAAACCTGCAAAAAACCAAAAATAGCTTGCACCTGCTAAACGACTCGAACCGTCTGGATTTTCGATAACAAGGTTTACTGCGCCGGTAAATAAATTACCCAATGCAATAGCGGCTAAATACAAGGCCATCACAAAGGATTTCATTGTTTTTGGGGCTTGGGTGTAAGAAAATTCTAGGCAGGTAATAGAAACCATCACTTCGGCAGAGGTTAATAGCAAATACGCCAACAATTGCCAAACAATGCTAGGGTGTCCGCCTGCATCTAAACGGGTTTGAATAACAGCAACCAGCACAAACGACAGTACGGTAATAAACAGCCCGATACTGATTTTATTCAAATAACTCAAAGGCATGAATTGTTCTAAGGCAGGATAAAGCAACCGATAAAATAAGGGAGTCAACAATATAATCAGCAAAGGATTAGCCGCTTGAATTTGTGAAGGCAAGATTTCAATGCCAAACAGTATTCTGTCCATGTGTTGCGCTTGTAAAACCCATGATGAGCCGTTTTGGTCGAACAACGCCCAAAACATGGCAATAAATACATACATCCCGGTTAATTTACTCAAACAACGTAAACCTTCGCCACTCAACGCTTCACGAACAAAGCCCATACCCGCCGCCGGTATGTGAACAAAACGATGTCGTCCTGACCAAAAAATAACTGTCGCAAACAACATTAATACCCCCGGAACACCAAAGGCGACCGATGCACCATAGTTTTTCAACAGCCAAGGCACTAACAACATAGCAAAAAAACCGCCAGTGTTAATTGCCAGATAAAACCAGCTAAATACTTTGCTTAACCATTGCTGATTGCTAGAGCCAAACTGATCACCCAAATGAGCTGAGACGCAAGGCTTAATACCGCCCGCCCCCAAAGCGATTAAGGACTGTCCAATTAATAAGCCCGTTTGCGTGTCATTCAGTGCCAAGGCAAAATGCCCTAAACAATATACCAGCGATAACAGCAGAATGGTTCGATATTTACCCAATACACCATCAGCAAGCAACGCACCAAAAAATGGCGTGAAATACGTGACAGAAACAAATAAATGAAAATAGGCTTTCGCCGCACTATCACTCATGGGCGATAACTGACCGTTGGTATCCATCAGGTATTGTGTCATAAATACCACTAAAATTGCCCGCATACCGTAATAACTAAAGCGTTCAGCGAATTCATTGCCCACAATAAAGGGAATGCCGTTGGGGATGTCAGTGGAAGGTGCAGGAGCGGTTCGATAAGCTATTGTCATTATGCTGCCATTTGGTAAATTTTCATTTCTAAATTTTTCAACGCTGTAAACATAGTTATCTTTGCTTTTGATGTGTAATGTGTCAACACTTTTTCGGACACAAGATTAAGCAGTTTTACACCGTAACCTAATAAGGCATGTGAGAGAGTTTATATTTGCCCAGTTTTTTAAAGGATTGCCTTTCTTATTCTGCGCTTAGGTTCACTAACACTATTGGTTATTAAAACAGATAGTAATGCTAAAGTTATAAAAGTCGATTAAAATACTTGGTATTTACAATAAGCAAGAAAAAGCTTGCTGTAAAAAGATGACAATTTTTAAACCTCACTGTTGGAGAAAAAACATGACTTTTGAATTACCCGTTTTACCTTATGCAAAAAATGCGTTAATCCCTCATATTTCTGAGGAAACTTTAGATTTTCATTACGGTAAACATCACCAAACCTATATCACAAATCTAAATAACTTGGTGGCAGAAACCCCCGCATTACAAAATTTGTCATTAGAAGAAATTGTCCGTACCTCTACAGGCGGCGTATTCAATAATGCGGCACAAGTTTGGAATCATACTTTTTATTGGCATTGCTTATCGCCAAACGGTGGCGGCGAACCCACTGGCGCATTAGCTGCGGCTATCGACAAGGCTTTTGGTTCATTTGCCGCGTTTAAAGAAGCTTTCACTAAATGTGCAGTAACGACTTTTGGCTCTGGCTGGGCATGGTTAGTAAAAAATGCAGATGGCAGCTTAGCATTAGTCAGCACAAGCAACGCAGCATGTCCTTTAACGAGCGGACAAACACCACTGCTTACCTGTGACGTATGGGAACACGCTTATTACATTGATTATCGCAATGCACGTCCTGCTTATCTGAATGCTTTTTGGGCATTAGTCAATTGGGAATTTGCAGCAAGCAACTACGCCGCTTAATTTGCGGTTCCGGTTAGTTTAAAACTATGGGGCGCGGCACAAATTTAGTGTTCGCGCCTTATTTTTTCTTTTAAAAAATCAAATAGTTAGTTGTGGCAATAACACATATCACAGTCGCGCAATTTGTGGTTGCAGTAGAACGAAAAAATATCAAAAATTTGTGTTTAAAGGTTTATGCCGCCGATGGTCGATTAAAAATTTCCGTGCCGCATCAGGTTAATGAGGAAACAATCCGCGCGTTGATTATTGCTAAAATCGCTTGGATAAAAAAACAGCAGGCGAAAATTTTGGCACAGCAACCTGCTATGCAATTTGAATATGTAACAGGCGAAGTGCATTATTTTGCTGGACAAGGTTATACGTTAAATGTTATTTATCAAGCCTTTACACCAAAAGTAAGCTTACATAATCAACAGCTTAATCTTTATGTTCGCCACGCTAGTACAACCGCGAAACGCCAGCAAATTTTAAATACTTGGTATCGACAAATGCTAAAACAGCAGATATCTGCGTTAATCAAACAATGGCAACCTACGCTTGGCGTGACGGTGCGTGAGTGGCGCGTTAAGAACATGCAAACCCGTTGGGGAACTTGTAATAGTCAGGCAGCACGCATTTGGCTAAATTTACAACTAATTAAAAAATCCCCACAGTGTTTAGAATATGTGCTGGTGCATGAGATGGTGCATTTATTGGAACGCCGACATAATGCGCGTTTTTTTGCTTATCTGGATAGATTTTTACCCGATTGGCGCGATCGTCAACAACAACTTAATCAGCAGACCTGTTAATTTGGCTTGGATTTTCAGTTTGCCGGCATTCTTACTAAAGTGATAGCATTAGTCACATTTCAACATATTCTTATCTTTGTTATCAATGAGTGCTTTAGACCATTACGCGGTATTTGGTTGCCCGATTCAACACAGTAAATCACCACGCATCCACCAACTTTTTGCCCGACAAACTACTCAAACTTTATCCTATACTGCGCAAGAAGTTACTGCTGATTGTTTTGTTAATGCGGCGCAGGCTTTTTTTGCTCAGGGTGGTAAAGGGTTAAATTGTACGGTACCGTTAAAAGAATTAGCCTGGCAATGGGCGGATCAATTGACTGAACGTGCCAGTTTTGCTAAGGCTGTCAATACCTTAGCGATACAAGCCGATGGTCGTATATTAGGTGATAATACGGATGGCGTGGGTTTAGTGGCGGATTTAACCGTAAATCACGGTATCGTTTTAACTGACCGGCGACTATTAATTTTAGGGGCAGGCGGGGCGACCCGCGGCATTTTAAATCCGCTACTGGCGTTAAAACCTGCACAATTAGTCATTGCCAACCGTACCATTGCTAAAGCAGAACAACTGGCACAAGAATTTGCGGGGGAAACGATGATTAACGGCTGTGGTTTTGCCGCCCTAAAGTCCCAGTTTGATGTTATTATTAATGCGACCGCTGCTAGTTTGTCTAATGAACTACCGCCGTTAGCCGACAATTTACTTGCCGCTAACGGCTGTTGCTATGATTTAGCCTACAGTAATCAAGCCACTGCTTTCGTGCGCTGGGGGCAACAACAAAATGCTTTACAGAGTGTTGATGGTTTGGGTATGTTGGTAGAACAGGCGGCACAAGCGTTTTATGTCTGGCGCGGCGTAAAACCACAAACTGCACCGGTCATTGCATTATTAAATGCAGAAAGACATGCGGTCACTTAAAAAATTATTCTTTGCAATTTTTGGGGATCAAACTGTCTGTCCAATCCGCTAACAGAACTTTTCGCGCCTCTACCTTAAACGGCTTTTTATTTTTAGTAGCAGAGCCTGTGGCAAAATCAATGTCACAGCTAATACTGGCTTCCGGTTTTAAGGTATCAACGCTGTCATAATTTAACCCCGTAACCACCAGCTCATTGTCTTTGTAATCTACGGTTAATCGTTGATGCCAGCGGTCGCGGCCAATGGCATCATTTTCCGCATAAATAAACAACAACCCGTTTTTAGCTTGTGATTTTAAATAAGGTTTCGTACCTTCCAACGCCCCTGACCACACAAGATTTTTTTTATACAGCTTTAACTCCAAATCATTATTCGCATTGCGCAAATACACATATAAATCTGCACCATCCCCCACTCTTAACAATGCCGCCGCATCAACGAGCTGATCTTGATTCCAATCCGCCGCCGCCACACTAATCAGCGCATTATCTTCTGGAGGCGTGGCCGGCTCGGTTTTTTTTGCCATCGCCGGTTGATAAACAACTGCTTGCAGCAACAGCACACTATAACTGAGCGTAAATTTAAACATATTTTTCATGGTAAGCCTCATTGTTTTAAAATTGCAAAAGGATTATGACGCAAGCGCGGCGGATGACTCACACTTTTAGCTGCACTATCAGCGGTTTTCCTCATCGACAAGGCAATCCGTTTGCGTGTTACATCCACTTCCACGATTTTTACCTTGACCATTTGCCCGGTTTTCACTACATCGCGCGGGTCTTTAACATACACATCCGCCAATTGCGAAATATGCACCAATCCATCTTGATGCACGCCAATATCCACAAATGCGCCGAAGTTTGCAACATTAGTCACCACGCCTTCCAATTCCATACCAACCTGCAAATCGGTAATAGTTTCTATGCCTTCTTTAAATTGCACATTTTTAAATTCAGGGCGCGGGTCACGTCCGGGCTTTTCCAATTCCAGCAAAATATCGCTCACCGTCGGAATACCAAAAAAATCATTGGTATAATCTTTAGGATTTAAACTACGCAAAAAACTACTTTGCCCGATCAAATCACGAATGGATTTTCCGCTTTTTTCAATAATCGCCGTCACTACAGGATAAGCCTCAGGATGGACAGCCGAGGCATCTAAAGGATTATCACCATTCATAATCCGCAAAAAACCTGCGGCTTGCTCAAACGCCTTATCGCCCAACCGTGGCACTTTTTTTAACTGTTTACGATTTTTAAAAGCACCGTTTTCATTTCTAAAATTCACAATATTTTCACTCAAAGCCGCGCTTAAACCCGACACTTGTTTAAGTAATGCCACCGAAGCCGTGTTCACATCCACGCCCACCGCATTCACGCAATCTTCAACAACAGCATCCAGACTTTTTGCCAATTGTACTTGATTCACATCATGTTGATACTGCCCCACACCAATCGCCTTGGCTTCAATTTTTACCAATTCCGCAAGCGGGTCTTGTACACGCCGCGCAATCGACACCGCACCACGCAACGATACATCTAAATTAGGAAATTCTTTCGCCGCTAATTCAGAAGCCGAATAGACCGAGGCTCCCGCTTCGGACACTATAACTTTATTAAATTTTAATTCAGGATGGCGTTTGATCAAATCACTGACTAACTGATCGGTTTCGCGTGACCCGGTGCCATTACCAATACTAACTAAGCTAATGTGATGTTGTTGAATCAAATTTGCTAACGTGGCAAGCGCGCCCTGCCAGTCTTTACGCGGCGGGTGCGGATAAATGGTGTCGGTTGTGATGAGTTTACCAGTGCCATCTATCACCGCCACTTTAACGCCAGTACGAATGCCGGGGTCTAAACCGAGCGTAGCCTGCGCGCCGGCAGGTGCAGCAAGCAATAAATCGCGTAAATTATGTGCAAAAACCTTAATAGCTTCTGATTCTGCCGCCTCACGCAAACGCTGTTTTAAATCTAAGTCAATGCGGGTAAATACTTTGATTTTCCACGCCAGACGTGCCGTTTCTGCTAGCCACACATCGGCGGCTTTATCCGTACCGTTAATCTGTAAAGACTGCATCACAAATTGACTGCAAAGCTGGTGCGATTGCTGTTCATCCCGTCCGGGAACCAATGTGACATGCAACATAGCTTCATTGCGACCACGAAGAATTGCTAACGCGCGATGCGAAGGAATTTTGTTAATCGCTTCAGTATAGTCAAAATAATCCTGAAACTTTTCCGCTGCCTGTTCTTTTCCCTTAATCACTTCAGACCGCAACATACCCTGTTCCCAGATACGCTCACGCAATGTTGCTAATAACTCCGCATGTTCACTAATTCGTTCCATAATAATTTGCCGCGCCCCGTCTAACGCTAAATCTGCATCAGTAATCCCCTGTTCAGGATTTAAAAACTCCAATGCTGCCTGTTCGGGTATCAATAAACGATTCGTTAACAACGCATCCGCCAAGGCTTCTAATCCGGCTTGTTTCGCTTTTTGCGCTTTGGAATGCCGCTTGGGTTTGTATGGTAAATACAAATCTTCCAATAAAGTTTTTGTATCCGCAGCAGAAATTGCAGCAGTCAAATCCGGGGTTAATTTTCCCTGCGCGTTAATGCTATCCAAAATAGTCGTGCGGCGGGCGTTTAATTCGCGTAAATAATCTAATCGTTCTGCGACAGTGCGCAATTGTGTATCATCTAAACCGCCGGTCATTTCTTTGCGATAACGCGCAATAAACGGCACACTGGCTCCTTCGTCTAATAAATTAACCGCTGCGGTAATTTGTTGCGTATTGACGGCTAATTCTTCGGCTATGCGTAAAATAACATCCATTGTGTCACCCGTGGATTAGTTAAAAACAAGGGTTATTGTAGCAGTTTGTCAGCGGTGATTTTTACAAAACCGTGCTGAATTCAATACCGTTTTGAATCGCACCAATAACCTGTAATTGATTTTCCGAGCTTTCGCTAAACCCTATTAACACTTCAGCGGCTCCTTGCGCGGAACCGTTAATCTTTGGTAGCCAAAAATCATACCCACTTTGATCCGCTGCCCTATGTAACACATTGTTATAAAAGGAATTTACTAAAGTAGCGGCATTGCTAGTTGTACCATATAAGATTTTTCCTTCAGCCGAATTGATAAAACTGGCGGCGACATCAAGTAAGCTAATACCTAAGTCAATTTGATGCGTCCAATAACCTAAACCGCTTATATCCGGTTTTCGGTTAAATGCCGCCTGATATAAACGATAGCTTTGTCCTGCATGACCGGTTATATCAAAAGCCAACGTAGTGTCGAAAAACTGAAGCCGCTCTATTTCTTGAAGATTATCTATGCCGTCGCGGTTAATAACAGTGTCGGTAATCTGATAGCCGCCAGCGGTAGTGTTGACTTGATATTGCCCTTTAATGCCTTGATAAATTGCCGTATCAATGCCTGCGCCTCCTGATAATGTATCGTTACCTAAACCGCCTTTAAGGACATTATTAACAGCATTACCGATTAAACTGTCATTGCCACTGCCACCAATTGCATTTTCAATCTGTACGCCATAGGCGATGGCAATATTATTTTGTGCGGCGCCTGTGATTTTACCGTATTGCTGTTTAACGCCGAGCGAGCTGAATTGTCCGGCGTTCAGATTAATTTGCTGCGCATAGATTTGTTCGGATAAATCCAACGTATCTACTCCGCCTGCGTCCCAGATGGTTTTTAGTTCACCGCTAGTAGTGCTAACGCGATAAATATCATTACCGGTTCGTACTGCATTATTTTTGCCATACAAATATTGCACGGCTTGAATATCGTACAGCATCGGAGTGGTTGGTTGTACGTTAATATAATAGCCTGCCCCATCCAACATATTGCCTGCCCCCGTATAATCGGTGTACGACATCAGCGTATAACGGGTTGAATTTTCCGAACCGGTTAACAACGCAGAATTACTGCCACTGGATTCAAATGGATGATCCAAACCAATACTATGACCAATTTCATGCAGCAAGGTAGCAAAATTTGCCGTACCAACATGAAAACTTTCATCTTGCGCATTCGGATTAAGCCAAATATCACCAGCAGCGGGCGTATTACCCGGTGCATATGCCCAACCGGTTGTAGAATCACCCGCCAATGCATCAGTAAATGCCACACGAATTTCGCCATAACCTTTGCTATCAGGGACTTCATAAAATCCGATATTAGCCACCTCTTGCCAAACGGCTAAGGCTTGCCGAAAATAAACCGCTTGGTTGGCGGTTAAACTCATCCACGTTGCAGGTTCATTATCAACACTATAATTGTCCGCCCAATACGCATCTTTTAACGGAATGCTATAGCTGATAATAAACGGCTGTCCTAACTGATTCCCCCAATGGCGTTGTTCCAGCAAAGCGTCAATAGCGTTTTTCCCTGTTAAAGTAGTCAATGTATTTTGTGTCATGGCTTTAAATCCTCACAGCATTTTTTCAAGCAGCTTTGCATATCTTAAGCCGTTTTAAAAGCACGACATATTAGATTTGTTCAGTCGATAACGAAAAATTCATAGTATGTTAAAAGCGTGTGAACATTAAGGCAGAAAGCAATTGTTTTTCAGGACTAAACTAGCATCGTGATAAATTTTTGCGCATACTAGCCAATAACTTAATAAACAGGAGAAATCAGATGTGTGGAATCGTGGGCGGCGTTGCACAACGCGATGTAGTACCGATTTTAATTGCAGGATTAAAACGACTTGAGTATCGCGGCTATGATTCAGCCGGCTTGGCTGTAATAGCAAATCACCAACTTCATCGGCATCGACAATTAGGCAAAGTGTATGCCTTAGAACAATTAATCAGCGAAAGTCCTGTGGCTGGCAGCATTGGCATTGCCCATACTCGTTGGGCAACCCACGGAAAACCCAGCACGCAAAATGCGCATCCGCATATTTGCAATGACAATGTAGTGGTGGTGCATAACGGCATTATCGAAAACCATCAACCACTTAAAACGGCATTATTGCAACAAGGTTATGTATTTACCTCAGAAACAGATACCGAAGTGATTGCACATCAAATTCACGCACAGTTGCAACAGAGTGATAGCCTGTTGGCGGCGGTACACGCAACGCTACCGCTTTTAGACGGTGCCTATGCGCTGGGCGTGATGAGCAAAGCTTTTCCCGATACGTTAATTGCTTGTCGCAAGGGCAGCCCGTTAGTCATTGGCGTAGGGATTGGCGAATATTTTATCGCCTCTGATGTCGCAGCATTATTACCGGTCACACAGCGGTTTATTTTTTTAGAAGAAGGCGATGTTGCAGAAATTAAATTTAACCAATTGTGTATTTATAACCAACAACAGCCTGTACAAAGGGCGATTAAAGAAAGCCAATTACGCGCCGAATCGGTTAATAAAGGTTCGTATCGCCACTTTATGCTAAAAGAAATTTATGAACAGCCGGTAGCGGTTCATGAAACCTTAGAAGGCCGTTTTATTGCGCAACGATTACAAGAACATGCGTTTGGTCATCATGCTAGCAATATCTTTGATAAGGTTAAAGCGATACAAATTATCGCTTGCGGAACCAGTTATCATGCGGGGTTGATCGCTAAATATTGGTTTGAAAAATTAGCCCGCGTACCGTGTCAAATTGATGTTGCCAGTGAATTTAGGTATCGCTGTCCAGTGATTGCGCCAGATACCTTAATAGTAACTATTTCGCAATCCGGAGAAACCGCTGATACACTGGCGGCGTTACAAGAAGCAAAACGCTTAGGTGCAAAATATACCTTGGCGATCTGCAATGTTGCTGAAAGCTCGTTAGTGCGCGAATCCGATTTAGTGCTACTAACACGCGCAGGAACGGAAATTGGTGTGGCATCAACCAAAGCTTTTACAACCCAATTAGTGGCTTTATTAATGTTGCTGATTGCGCTGGGGCGACGCTTTGAACTAGATAAAGCTATGGAAGAAAAAATTTCTACCGCTTTATTTAGTTTACCGAGCAAAATTAATGAAGCCTTGCTATTAGATGGGCAAATTAAGCTGTTAGCAGAGCAGTTTGCCGAAAAAGAACATGCGTTATTTTTAGGGCGCGGAACCCATTATCCGGTGGCTATGGAGGGTGCGTTAAAGCTAAAAGAGATTTCGTATATTCATGCTGAAGCGTATCCGGCGGGGGAATTAAAACACGGACCTTTAGCATTAATTGATGGCGATATGCCGGTGATTACCGTTGCGCCAAATAACGGCTTGTTAGAAAAATTAAAATCTAATATGCAGGAGGTCAGTGCCAGAGGTGGACAACTGATTGTTTTTATGGACGAAACGTTAGCCGCCCAAGCTGATAGCAATACGCAAATTATTAAGATGCCTAGGGTAGAAAATGAAATTTCACCATTGGTATATACCATTCCATTGCAATTATTGGCGTATCACGTTGCGGTGTTAAAAGGTACGGATGTTGACCAGCCGCGAAATTTAGCCAAATCGGTGACGGTTGAATAACTTAGCATCATACAGATGGGTAAACCTATCGGAGATTAAATTCTGATAGGTTTAGTCATACGGCAATATTTGCGCGTCCTAGCCAGCGATAAGCCAATATCCATGCCAAAACACAACACATTGCTGAGCCTGCAAAAATAAAGCGGGCGCCAAACTCGTCCCAATAGTACCCACTGAGAAAACTCCCCAAAGTTCCACCGATTCCGAAACTCAAGCTGGCATATAGCCCTTGTCCTTTGCCTTGATGATGCTGTCCAAAATAGCGGTGAATAAAATGAATCGCGGTAATGTGGGTCGCGCCAAAACTGGCGGCGTGTAATAGTTGGGCGGCGGCTAACCAATACAGCGATTGGGCAAAAAAGGCGATAATTGACCAGCGGCAAATGCTAAAGACAATACTCACTAATAACATCGCGCGCAAGGAAAATAAATCTAAGAGCCGGCGAATAACAACAAATAACACCACTTCTGCAATCACGCCTGCGACCCACAGTGTTCCAATCAGGGTTGATGAATAATGCAGTTTTTGTAAATGAATGGAATAAAAAGCGTAATAGGGGCCGTGCGCACTTTGTAACAGCAAGTAAACACAAAAAAACGCAATCACTTCCGGTTGTTTTAAAATTTGTCCTATGTTAGCTGCGTTGTGTTGCGTAGCCGACCTTTTTATATCCGGCATACATAATGATGCCAGCCAAACGCCGGCAAATAAACTGCCAACAATCCAAGGTAAGGTTGTAATCGGTTGCTGGTCTAAATATCTGCCAATACTTAACACGGCGATAATAAAACCTATTGACCCCCATAAGCGGATTTGTCCATAACGGTGCGGTTGTTTTTGCAGATGAAATAACGTTATCACTTCTACCTGCGGTAAAGAAATGTTCCAAAAAAAACTATACCCGATGGTGATAATGGCATACCACATAAAACCTTCTTTAAAGAAAAAGCCGCTAAATAAAAACAGGGTTAAAAAACAGGCTGTATGTACAACTTTTAAATTTTTTCCGGTTCTATCAGCAATAATACCGCCAACATTCGGGGACAAAATTTTTGTCACCATAATCAAAGCGGTTAGCTCGCCGATTTGTAACGCACTGAATTGTTTATGTTTTAAGTATAAAGTCCAGTAAGGTAAAAAAGCACCGAGGGTGGCGAAATAAAAAAAGTAAAAGTTTGATAAACGCCAATACGGGATTGGCTGATTTTGCGCTGGCATAGGCTTAAGTGGTAACGACTGCCAGTTTTGTAGCGTACTGGCAGTCAATTAAGAGTTATTGCAATGCTGAATTGGTAAAAACGTAATCGTGGTCTTTCACCGCAGTATGACAGGCAAAACATTCTTTCGCTTTGGCTTCCGAAAACGGCAGTAATTCTTTGCCTTTCCAATATGCAAAGCCCCAGCCGCCGGTAGTAGCGTATTTTTTACTGTCTTTAATCATCGCTTCAGCTTTTTCAAATTCGCCCGGAACAATCGCAGCTTGCCAACTTGGATGGAAGCTTTCTTTCCATGCTATTTTTGCCAAGATAGCACCATCTGGTAAAACGTGCGTACCGGCTTTTCGTGCAGCGGTGATTGCAATGTCGTTACCTAAAATTGCACGCAAGGTTTTTTTATCTTGGCGGTGCGAAACGCCCAGCAAACGCCAATTTTGGTAATCACCGTAAACTGGTTTTTGACTGTTCGCAGTCGCTTCTTGTGTATCAGCCGCCATCACAGAAAATGCAGATAAAACAATGCCGGCTGTAAAAATCAAAGAGGTTAATGTTTTCATAAAAAGTTTCCCACGTTTAACAACGCAAAAGGATAAAGTTAAGACAGTTTTTTGTACTTAATCCGATGCGGATTATTTGCGTCCGTACCGAGACGTTTATGCCGGTCGGCTTCATAATCGGCATAATTACCTTCAAACCACACCACTTCGCTATTGCCTTCAAAAGCTAAAATATGCGTAGCAATCCGGTCTAAAAACCAACGATCATGTGAAATAACCACTGCACAACCGGGGAACGCCAGCAGAGCGTCTTCTAATGCGCGTAACGTTTCTACGTCTAAATCATTAGTCGGCTCATCAAGCAACAGCACATTACCGCCACTTTTCAATAACTTAGCTAAATGAACGCGATTGCGCTCGCCGCCGGACAATTCGCCAATGCGCTTTTGCTGATCGCCACCTTTAAAATTAAACCGTCCGACATACGAACGCGAAGGGGTTTCATAATTACCAACCGTGACCATATCTAAACCGTCGGAAATTTCTTCCCATACGGTTTTTTTATCCTCCATCGCATCACGCAATTGGTCAACATACGACAATTTCACCGTTTCACCCAAGCGCATTGTACCGCTATCGGGTTGTTCAAAACCGGCCATCATTTTAAACAAGGTAGTTTTACCAGCACCGTTAGGACCAATGATACCCACAATCCCACCTTGTGGTAGCTTAAAACTTAAGTTTTCAATTAACACACGGTCGCCAAAACTTTTCTTTATATTGTCAGCATGAATCACGATGTCGCCTAAGCGTGGACCGGGCGGAATATATAACTCTTGGGTTTCATTGCGTTTTTGCACTTCTTGTGAAGATAACTCTTCAAAACGCGCCACCCGCGCCTTACTTTTAGCGTGGCGACCTTTTGGATTAGAGCGCACCCACTCCAACTCTTCTTTCATGGCTTTTTGCCGCGAGGTTTCTTGTTTTTCCTCTAACGCTAAGCGTTTTTCCTTTTGTTCCAACCAGTTAGAATAATTGCCTTCCCACGGAATACCCATACCGCGATCCAGTTCTAAAATCCAACCCGCTACATTGTCAAGGAAATAGCGATCATGGGTCACTGCGACCACTGTTCCCGGATAATCGTGCAAAAATCGTTCCAACCACGCCACCGATTCTGCGTCTAAATGATTGGTCGGTTCGTCCAACAGCAACATATCAGGGTTCGATAACAACAAACGACATAACGCAACCCGACGTTTTTCACCGCCGGATAATTTACTAACCTCTGCGTCCCATTCCGGTAAACGCAACGCATCCGCAGCAACTTCTAAGCGACGGTCTAAATTATGGCCATCACAGGCATTAATTACATCTTCTAAGCGCGCTTGTTCAGCCGCGAGTTTGTCAAAATCGGCATCCGGGTCAGCATACGCGGCATACACCGCGTCCAATTGTGCCAACACTTTTTTCGTTTCTGCTACGGCTTCCTCTACAATCCCGCGCACATTTTTGCTTGGGTCTAATTGTGGCTCTTGGGGCAAATAACCGATATTAGTGCCTTTAAGTGGGATGGCTTCGCCTTCAATTTCTTTGTCGATTCCTGCCATAATTTTTAGCAGGGTGGATTTTCCTGAGCCATTTAAACCCAACACGCCAATTTTGGCTCCGGGGAAAAACGATAATGAAATATTTTTCAGGATATATTTTTTCGGTGGCACGATTTTGCCGACTCGATTCATTGAATATATATATTGCGCCATAGTATTTTAGACTTTCTCTATCAAGGGGCGGTTATTATTCCACGTTCTGAGGTAACTGCGAAATGGCTGTACCATTTCAAAATTAAACAAAACGCTCGCTCTGTGATGTCTGCACGCGGAAAAGTCCCTTCCAATTTTACTTAAAACCATCCTCGCATAGCGTATAATAACGCCATTTTTCACACTCTTTGTAGATAAACGACATGACTATAAAAGTAGCTAATCGCGTGAACGCGGTAAAACCCTCTCCGACCTTGGCGATTGCCGCTAAAGCCGGTCAATTAAAAGCTGAAGGCAAAGATATTATCAGCTTAAGTGTGGGCGAACCGGATTTTGACACCCCTGATCACATTAAAGCCGCCGCTACCCGTGCAATTGATGCCGGTTTTACTAAATACACCGCCGTAGAAGGGATTGCCAGCCTACGCAAAGCTATTATTGCCAAATTCAAACGCGATAACGGCTTAGATTATCAACTGAACCAAATATTAGTTTCTTGCGGCGGCAAACAAAGCTTTTTTAACCTCACACAAGCTTTAATTAATCCGGGTGATGAAGTCATTATTCCTGCACCTTATTGGGTATCTTATCCCGATATGGTGTTATTGGCAGACGGTGTACCAGTCATTGTCGAAGCTGGGCAGGCTCAAAACTTTAAAATTACCCCGGCGCAATTACGCGCAGCATTAACGGCAAAGAGTAAATTATTTGTTATTAACAGCCCCTCAAATCCAACCGGTGTGACTTATTCCTTAGCTGAATTAAACGGATTAGCACAAGTATTACGCGATTACCCAAATGTTATTATTGCGACGGATGATATGTATGAACATATCGTCTGGGATACAGGTAGCTTTGTGAACATCCTTAATGCAGCTCCGGATTTATACGATCGCACGGTGGTATTAAACGGCGTATCTAAAGCTTACTCAATGACCGGGTGGCGCATTGGTTATGCCGCAGGACCGAAAGTGTTGATTGATGAAATGAATAAAGTTCAGTCACAAAGCACTTCAAATCCCTGCTCGATTTCACAAGTTGCAGCAGAAGAAGCTTTAAACGGGGCGCAAACTTGCATTGCGAATATGATGACCGCTTTTAAAGAACGCCATGATGCGGTGGTAACGTTATTAAATACAATTGACGGCATCGATTGCTTACCTACCGATGGCACTTTTTATGTGTTTCCGAAAGTGGAAAAATTAATTGCACGGTTAGGTATGCAAGATGACTTAGAGTTTGCAGAATTTTTAATTGTTAAAGCCGGGGTGGCTTTAGTACCCGGTTCAGCGTTTGGTTGTCCCGGTCATATTCGGATTTCGATTGCCACCAGCATGGATAATTTGACACATGCAATTGCACGCATTAAAGCGGTTGTATAGAACACTTTTATTTTTATAACTTTTATTTTTTAAGGAGCAATTATGCCAATTAGTAAAATGGTCGATTTAGACTTAACCGGAAAACGGGTCTTAATTCGTCAAGATTTAAACGTCCCCGTCAAAGAAGGCAAAGTCACCAGCGATTTGCGGATTAAAGCCAGTGTTCCTACCATTCAAATCGCGCTTGAAAAAGGCGCGGCGGTGATGGTGATGTCGCATTTAGGGCGTCCCGCCGAAGGCGTTTATGACGAAGAATCCAGTATGAAACCTGTGGCAGCGCGTTTGCAAGAACTGCTTGGCAAACCGGTACGTCTGGAAAAAAACTGGATTGACGGCATTGAAATTGCCCCCGGTGAAGTCGTTCTGTGTGAAAACGTGCGTTTTAATGCCGGTGAAGGCAAAAACAATGCCGATTTAGGCAAAAAAATGGCTGCATTATGTGATGTTTTTGTCATGGATGCGTTCGGTACAGCGCACAGAGCGCAAGCCTCTACACATGCGGTGGCGCAATTTGCACAAGTAGCGTGTTCGGGCCCTTTGTTGAGTGCAGAACTTGAAGCGTTAGGTAAAGCGTTGGAACACCCTGAAAAACCGTTGGTTGCTATTGTCGGCGGTTCTAAAGTATCAACCAAATTGACCATTTTGGATTCGTTGTCACAAAAGGTGAATCAATTGATTGTCGGCGGCGGTATTGCCAACACGTTTATTGCGGCAGCCGGCTATTCAGTTGGCAAATCCTTGTTTGAAGAAGATTTGGTTGACGAAGCCAAACGCTTGATGGCGGCGGCTAAAGCGGCAGGTTCTGACATTCCGGTTCCGGTTGACGTAGTGTGCGCCAAAGAATTTTCTGATAAAGCCACTGCAACCGTGAAAAATGTGGCTGATATTGCAGAAGATGATATGGTTTTGGATATTGGTCCTGAAACAGCTAAACAATACGCTGAAATCTTAAAATCGGCAAAAACCATTGTATGGAATGGCCCTGTTGGTGTGTTTGAAATTGAGCAGTTTGGCAATGGCACAAAAGTGGTGGCGGATGCAATCGCGCAAAGTCCTGCGTTTTCCATTGCAGGAGGCGGTGATACGTTAGCTGCTATTGATAAATACGGTATCAGCGAGCAAGTCTCTTATACGTCAACAGGAGGCGGGGCGTTTTTAGAATTCTTGGAAGGGAAAACCTTGCCTGCGGTTGCTGTGTTAGCAGAGCGCGGCGCGTAGTTTGCGCTTTTTGGAGTGCAGAATCCGTTTTGCACTCCGCACAAAAATGATGCGTACATTATTTGTTTAAGCAAGTGGCTCCAATGTTTTATCAATGACTTTTTCTAACGCCTCTTTCATAAGCTCCTGATTTCCATCATGTTCCATCATCACAATAAAATGCAGATGCACGGGCGCATGAACCCCCAAACACGCAACGAGATTCAGGCTATTTGAAACAGTTACCCGCCTTTTTTGCACCCCTTCACTGACTTCATTTTCCCCCTTAAGAGGATTAGCATGAAAAATAGCATGAAGACTTCCCGCCATTGTCGCAATATCTGATTCTGACAACGCCGCATCTGCAAAAAGAATATTTCCATTCGCATGAATAATCGCGGCGGCGATGTATCCTTCAATATGACTCAGTTCATCAATAAGCCTCTCAAGCGTCATACAGCCTCTCTACATTATTTTGATAAAAGAGGAAAATAGCCTCAATCCCAAAAACACGCAAGCACTCAATTATTTTTCGGCTCATGGTGAACATTCCTATCCCCCCAATGCACAATTTTTCAATCTTCGCGGTCTTTTTTCTCCTCGTCAGTGGCTATTCCTCGTTTGCCCTTGCAGAATCAGCCCTTGCAGAATCAGATGCGTTACTCACGGTGCAACAGCGTGCCGCACAATTAAAGCTTGCCGAACAAGACCAATGGCAAACCCTTTTGCATTACCAACACGACAGCAGTTTAGTCACCGATGCGGCCTTTTTTTTTCACCCCGCTGGCGCACAAGACAAACAGGCAGAATTAAATGCCACTTTAGCGGCTTTTTTTCACCCTTCCAATGACGATGACAACTCGCCCCAATGCCTTTTTCCGGCGCGGTTTGCTTGGTTACAACAACAATTAGCCTTTAAAATTCAAGTACATCGCTGCCAAAAACTGCATCAGTGGTTAAAAAATTTAAACGTTACCGGCATCACTTTGATATTTCCGGTCGCGTATTTAAACAATCCCGCCTCCATGTTTGGGCATAGCTTTTTACGGCTTGATTCTACGCAAACTGAACTGATGGCATGGACAGTTAATTATGCCGCCGTCACCGAACAAGAACGGGGTCTCACGTTTGCGGTGAAAGGCTTATTCGGTGGTTATCACGGGCAATTCAGCCTCGCACCGTATTATGTTTTACTCAAAGAATATGCGGATTTAGAAAGCCGTGACTTGTGGGAATATCGCCTTCAGTTTTCCCCCGCCGAGCAGGAACGCCTGTTACTGCATTTGTGGGAAATCCAAACCACGCATTTTGATTATTATTTCATCAATAAAAACTGTTCGTTTCAACTGTTGGCTTTACTGGAAGTTGCGCGACCGAGTTTACATTTAATACAACACTTTCAATGGGATGCCATTCCTGCCGACACGGTTCGCGCCCTCACTGCACTCCCCGATTTATTGCAACAAGTGCATTATCGACCCGCCTTGGCAACACAAATCAGCGCGAAAGCCCGTGCTTTATCGCCAGCGCAACAAACGCTGGCAAAGTCCTTGGTGCAAGGAGAATTAAGCCTTACTAATCAAGTTATTAAACAACTTGCGCCCCTGGAACAAGCACACGTTTTAGAATTGGCGTTTGCCTATTTAAACTATGTGAATGCAAGTAAAATCAAGCATAACGAAGCAATTGATGGTCAATTAGCCTACGATTTACTCACCGCACGCAGTTTATTACCCGCACAACCCCTTGCCCCCCCTAGTGCAGTCCCCGATTTTCGCCCCGACCAAGGTCATGCCGGACATCGTTTGCAAATTGCCGCCGGTTACGATGGCAACGCGCCTTACAGCCAATTTGCTTTTCGCTGGTCATACCATGACTTAACCGACCCCGCCGAAGGTTTTGTGCCAGGCGCGCAAGTGGATTTTTTTAAACCCGCTCTGCGTTATTATCCGCAGCAGCAACG
>JACCEE012099499.1_pt1 | contig 28770 bp, 23 predicted proteins | sample 7449931 | NCBI WGS metagenome assembly JACCEE01 (sample SAMN15323457, study PRJNA562643) | freshwater metagenome | isolation source: river surface water | place: USA:Blue River Watershed | collected 2017-08-19 | reverse complement strand
TTGCCGCAATCCTCGTCGCAATGTTGCTAAGTAATCAATATTTTTAGCAAAAACCAGTGCTTGTTGAATATAACTTTGTTGGTCTTCAACAATCCAATCGGGCAATCCCGCTGCGGCTAATAAACTTGCTCCTTGCCGTGCTAACAAGGTTTCACCGGCTAATGTTAAGGTCGGAACCGCCATCCATAACGCTTCGCAGGTAGTGGTTCCACCAGTAAACGGAAATGTATCCAACACAAAATCAACTTCATGATAAGCACGCAGATAATCTTGCCGCGAACTAATGCTATGGGTTGAAATCCGGTGCGCTGCAATGCCACAAGCTTCTAAACGTGCAACAAATTGTGCGGTAAACGTTGCATCACGAAATTGTTTGCCTTGAAATCGCAATCGCGCGGTTGGCAATTGTTGCAGAATTTTTTGCCATACCACTAACACCATATCCGTCACTTTGCTCAGATTTTGAAAACAACCGAATGTAATATAACCATTTGATAAAAAAGGTAAGTCAGACACAGGAATAGCAAAATTGGGGGCAGAAAAACACAGCCGCGTATCCGGTAAATAATACACTTTTTCGCTAAATTGCCCTTGAGTTTGCACAGGCACTCCAACTTTATCCACCAAAATTACATCCATTTCCGCCACCCCAGTCGTCGCCCAATAACCAAGCCAACTGACTTGAAGCGGCGCAGGTTTCCAAGCAAAAACCGGCAAGCGGTTATGCCCTGTATGACCGGATAAATCCAGTAAAATATGCACACCATCGTTATGTATTAATCGCGCTGCGTGCGCATCCGGCAAATCGACCAACGGTTTCCAGTCAGTAAAATAGTGGCTTAAATGTTCTGTCATTGCATCCACTCTGCGGTGTGTTGGATAAGCAAGCAACGTAATACTTGTGTTATCAAGATGTGCCACTAGGCTGTCTAAAAAATAACTCACCGGATGCGCATATAAATCCCCGGACACAATGCCAACGCGCAACTGCCGTGGCGTAAAATCACACTGCCAAGTGACAAATTTTTGCGTTACCTTTTGCGCAACCAACTCACCATAACGTTTGGCTTCGGCGAGGCGATAAGCCAATGAATATTTGTCATTATAATTTAACGAAAACAATAAGTTACCACAAGATTCGGCATAAGCAGGATTAATCCGCAACGCTTGCCGATAACAAAACTCTGCTTCATCAAAACGCCCTAACTCCTGTAACACATTGCCCAAATTAGCGTGCGCAATGGCATGATCTGGATTAATCGCAATCGCTTGTCGATAATGCGCTTCGGCCTCGTTTAGCCGCCCACAATCCCGCAATGGATTCGCCAAATTATTATGCGCATCCGCATGGCGCGGATTTAAAGCAAGAGCCTGAAGATAATACTGTTCCGCCTCAGCTACACGCCCTTGCGCGTTAAAAATATTCCCCAAATTGCTATACGCATCGGCATGTGTCGGGTCAATCGCTATCGCATGTAAATAATACTGTTCGGCAGCAGCAAAATCGCCTAACTCATTGCATAAATTAGCTAAATTATTATATGCTTCAATTTGTTGCCCATTGATGACAATGGATTGGCGAAAGCTGTATTCCGCTTCCGTTAAACGCCCTAACTCTTTGAAAATATTACCTAAATTATTATACGCATCTGCATGTTGCGGATTTAAAATCAAAGCTTGTGAACAGGCTTTTTCCGCGCTCTCAAAATCGCCTAACCGCTTATAAGTATTGCCTAAGCCATTATACGCATCGGCATGATACGGATTAAGGGCAAGCGTTTGTTGATAGTGTTGTTTTGCAGCAGTTAGCTGTCCGAGTTCTTTGAGGGTATTCGCCAAATTATAATGCGCATCGGCATGATTAGGTGTAGATTCAATAAGTTGCCGATACATAAGTTCTGCTTCTGCAAAACGTTGTTGTTCTGCTAAGGTCATACCTAAATTGTTCAAACAACTTTCGTCATCAGGATTGACCGCAAGAGCCTGCCTATAACACTGTTCCGCCTCCGCAAAACGCTTGAGTTCGCGTAGCCCATTACCCAAGTTATACAGCGCATTTACATCATCCGGCGACAAAGCGACCGCTTGTTGTTTTGCCTCTACCGCCGCTTCTAGCTGCCCTAAATTGTGTAAAATTTCACCTATTGCTTGCCACAGCAAAGGATTTTGCGGAAAACGCTGACTTAATTGCCGTGCCACAGGTTCGGCGGCGGTATAATTTTGCTCATCAAGCAAAGCTTGTAATGCGGCTAATTCGGCTGGCGCAGGCGTATTTAACCGCTGTGCCAATGCTGTGATTTTATCGCCCTGTAGCCCTAAACTTTGCCCTTGCGCTAATACGGAACGCGCTAACTCAAATTGCTGGGTTTTAATTAATGCGTCAAGATAACTGAGCCAAAACTGCGCTTGATTCGGATTGGTTTCTAACGCCAATTTAAAACACGGCAATGCTTCGGCGATTTTATTCACCGCCACCGCCAATACGCCCAAATTATGATTGGCATCAGCATGAGTCGGTTGCGCTTGTAAAATGGCGCGATAAAGCTGTTCAGCTTCGGACAATTGTCCGGCGCGGTGATAATTCACGGCTTGTTGCAACGCTTGTTCGACCGTTAATGCGACATTTGCCATAAAATAAAACCAATCAAATCAATGTGAATAGCAGTAATAGCTAAACCGGTGATGTGCGCATTCTAAACACACAAAGCAAAAGCTTGTTTGGATAGTCAGCCCCAAACAAGCAACTACAAAGCTCGCGCTTAATTATATGGCACAGTATTTAAAATCATCACTGCATCCATTTCCACGCCTACACCTTTAGGCAGCGCGGCAACCCCGACCGCCGCTCTGGCAGGATACGGTTGATGAAAATACTCGCTCATAATTTCATTAACCAGTGGAAAATTTGCTAAATCGGTTAAATAAATGTTCAATTTTACAATGTCCGATAAATCACCGTCGGCGGCTTGCGCAACCGCTTTTAAATTTTCAAATACTTGACGAATATGGTCGGCGATGGTGCCGCTGGCAATTTCCATCGTAGCGGGTACAAGTGGAATTTGCCCTGATAAATACACTGTGTCATACACGCGAATTGCTTGGGAATAAGTACCGATTGCTTGCGGGGCGTTAGCAGTGTGAATAACGGTTTTGCTCATAATGTTGGGTTTTAAGGTTAAAAAATAAAAGAAGAAATTTAAGCTTTTAGTCTAACAGAGTCGCGATTAGCAAAGCAAACCGGGCAATCGCAACAAAAATGTTTAATCGCGGCTGGCTTTAATAATTTCAAATTTGCTATTTGCAATAACTAAACGTGGACGCGCAAATAACTTACTTAAACTACGCTGGTATGCTAAATGACGATTACCGATTACCCACAATTGCCCAGTTTTTTTTAACACCCGTTTGGCTTCTTTAAACAGGCTCCAAGCAATCTGGTCGCCCAAAGTATGCTGTTGGTGAAACGGGGGATTGCACACAATTAAATCCATGCTATCGCTGGCAAATTCGCTTAAGCCGTCGGCGACATAAAACTTTCCTTGTTTAAAATCAATCGCTTGTTGAAAATTTTGTTGCGCCGAAGCCACCGCCATAAACGATTCATCGACAAAATGAATCGTTGCATGGGGGTGTTGTTCTGCTAACAGCAAGCCTACCACACCATTGCCACAGCCTAAATCAACAATCCCTGTTGCGTTGGGCAGCTTAGGCAAATTGGCCAATAGAAAGCGCGTGCCAATATCTAAACGGTCGCGGGAAAAAACGTTGGCGTGATTGCTGATAACATAGCGGGTATTTTCTAAGCGATACTGTATCGGATACGGATTTTCAAACATCCCCCGTGCCGGATTGGGAGTAGCGAAAATAAGACGAGCTTTTTTATACGCTAGTGAGGTAGAAGTTGCGCCAATTAAGCGTTCGATCAATGTCCAAATCGCCTTCGACATATTTTTCACCATTCCGGCGACAATAATTTGCGTTGTGGGATTCAGACACGGTTGTACACGAATTAAAAAATCTTCCAAATACGCCAAGGTTTTCGGGGCTTTTATCAGCACAAAATCCATAGTTTCGGCAGGCATTTGTAAGCTGCTACCTAACGTTACCGTGTCTGTTGGTACGCCATTATCGGCTAAATTATTGCGTGTGGCTTGTTGCGATAAATACGAGTCTGACACCACAAGCGGTCGCCATGCGTGTAATGCTACGGCTAATGCACCAAAACTATCATTAAAAATCAAAATGTTAGCATTTTTAGCCGGTTGATACGTTTCTATCACTGTGTTGAGCAGGTATTCATCCGCCGCATCCCACGCACGCAGTAATTCCAACGGACGTTTCGGCAAACGGTGCAGATAAAAGTTGCCTGAATTAAGTGACAATAAGTTGTTCATGCACCATCCAGTTTTCAAGTTGGGGCTGGCGTAGAAGCCGCTCAATAAAAAAACACGCTTGTGTTAAGCTTTGTTGCGCCACCGGGCTAAGACCTGCGCCAAGCTCAAATTCCACGCCTTGCAAGGTTAATAAAAAACACGGCGGCGGCGGGGCTTTGAGTATATCAACATACACTTGCATGACCGCCGCTGGACTCATGGCGTGAGTGGTATAGCTGGCGTCCTGTTGCGCTTGTAATAGACTGAACTCAAAGGGATTTTTGTTGGCAACACTAGCATCGACAAATAACACCTGTTGCCGGTGCTGTAAATCCAGCGCATGTTCAATTTGCAGTTGAAAATCAGTTAAACATTCCACAGGCACCAGTAAATCAGGCGGTAGTTGCTGCACATAATCGAGTAATAACGGCGCAAGCGCGTCATCACCGCGACTGAGATTGCCATAGGCAAGAATTAAAATCGGTTTTATTAGCATAAAAGTTAGAGCAACCCCTGCTCGGCAAAAGAATACGGGCGACCATCGGCAATAATAAAATGATCGAGGACACGAATATTCAATAATCCTAACGCTTGTACCAGTTTTTCGGTGATATATTTATCCGCCGCGCTCGGTTCATTAACCCCGGACGGATGATTATGTGCAAAAATAACCGCCGCAGCGTTATGAAATAAAGCGCGTTTGGCAACTTCTCTGGGATAAACCGCCGCACCATCAAGTGTGCCTTTAAATAATTCTTCTAACTCAATCATCCGGTGCTGATTATCTAAAAATAAACACGCAAATACTTCGTGATCATAACCGCGCAATTGCGCACTTAAATACGCACGGGTGACATCAGGACTGGTCAGCACATGACCTCGGCGTAAAACTTCAAAAGAGTGCCGCCGCGCCATTTCCAGCACCGCTTGTAACTGCGCATATTTTGCATCGCCTAGACCACGGCATTGGCAAAAACGCGCATGGTCGGCACTTAATAAAGCTTGTAACGAACCAAATTCGCTCAATAAATCTTGCGCTAAATCAACCGCAGTTTTTCCGCGTGTTCCAACGCGCAAAAAAATAGCCAATAATTCCGCGTCAGTTAAAGCATTTGCGCCTTGTTGGAGCAGTTTTTCGCGTGGTCGGTCTTGGGCGGCCCAGTCAGTGATTGCCATCACAGCTCCTAATAAATAAAGAATTAAGCATAGAAGATTTTGCCTATCCTTGCCATAATAGTTAGCTCATAAAATTGTAGGAGGGTTTGACAATTAATAAAAATAAAATCTTAGTACTGGTGTGCGGCGGAATTGCTGCTTATAAAGTCGCCGAATTAGTGCGCTTATTACACCGAAAAAATAATCAAGTGCGGGTTGCGATGACTGAATCTGCAACTAAATTTGTCGCACCCTTAACATTTCAAGCATTATCCGGTCATGCAGTGCATACCGATTTGTTGGATGAGCGGCAAGAAAATGCAATGGGGCATATTAATTTGGCACGGTGGGCAACTACTATTATTGTTGCACCTGCAACTGCCAATATATTGGCTAAATTAAGCTATGGCTTAGCCGATGATTTAGTCAGCACATTGTGTTTAGCCGCAGACTGCCCGATTTATATTGCACCGGCAATGAATCATATAATGTGGCATAAACCTATCACGCAAGAGAATATTCAACGCCTAAAACAGCAAGGGATGGTGATTATTCCTCCCACGCAAGGCGGACAAGCCTGTGGTGAAACCGGTATGGGACGCATGGCAGAACCTGTGGATATTTTGCAGCATTTACACTTACGGACTGAGCCTGCCGATGCCGGACTTGACGATTATGCCGCCTTATTACAAGGGGTAAAAATCCTGATCAGCGCAGGACCGACTCGTGAACCTTTAGACCCGGTGCGGTATTTAACTAATCGCAGCTCAGGGAAAATGGGCTATGCGTTAGCGGAAGCGGCATTACAAATGGGCGCAATAGTGACGTTAGTTTCTGGGGTTGTGAATTTAAAAGCTCCGCCGGTAGCACAATTGCTTGAGGTAGAAACCGCCGAGCAAATGTATCAAGCGGTGATGGCGATTGTTCAGCAGCATGATATTTATATTGGCGCAGCAGCGGTGGCCGATTACACACCCAATCAGGTAAAAGCGCAGAAAATAAAAACCAAGACCCCAGAGAACACCTTGATTTTGCAAAAAACTAAAGATATTTTAGCCTCTGTTGCTGCTTTGTCACCGCGACCATTTGTGGTGGGATTTGCAGCCGAAACAGATGCGTTAGAAGATTATGCGAAGGCTAAATTAGTGCGCAAAAATTTGGATTTAATCGCTGCTAATTGGGTTGGGCAAGCACAGGGCGGATTTGAAACCGATGACAATGCGTTGCATGTTTTCTGGCGCGATGGTGAAAAAAAGTTAGCCATGACGGATAAAAAGCAATTAGCTTATCAATTGCTTAAATTGATTACGGAGAGGATGAATGAAAAAAATACAGCTAAAAATTCTTGATGCACGCCTTGGGCAACAAATTCCGTTGCCAAGCTATGCAACCGAGGGAGCGGCGGGATTGGATTTGCGCGCATGTCTTACGGAAAAATGCGTATTAGCCGCTGGCGAAACGGTTTTAATTCCAACCGGACTGGCTATTTATATTCAAGACCCGCAGTTAGCAGCAGTTTTAGTGCCAAGGTCTGGTTTAGGGCATAAACATGGGATTGTGTTAGGTAATTTGGTGGGCTTAATTGACGCGGATTATCAGGGACAAGTGTTTGTCTCTGTTTGGAATAGAGCAACGACTGATTTTACTATTGAAATCGGTGAACGCATTGCTCAAATGGTGTTTGTGCCGGTGGTGCGTGCTGAGTTTGAGTGTGTAACAGAATTTACGCACACAAGTCGGGGTGAGGGTGGCTTCGGACACACAGGACGACATTAATAAAAAATGGGGACATTAAGATGAGAGGTATTTTTAGTATATTATCCGTTTTTGCAATGCTTATGGTTTTATCAGGCGGGGTAGCGGTGTTTGCACTATCGCACTCAACGTTACAACACGCTAAACAAGACTCTGCTAAAACCTTAGCGGTTGGGGTAAGTTATGCTGTATCTTTACAAATGCAGATGCTGGAACGTACCGTTGAAGAAATCGCTACTGACAGTGATGTAATTTTGGCGATAGAAAGTGCAGACTTAACTTTAATGAGCAACGTTGCTGCAAAGGTAGAAAAGTTTTTACCCGATGCAATGAAAGTCCGATTATTACCTGCGGACGTGAACACGGTTGACGAAAGTGTTGTTCCTCATATGGGTTATGCGGATTTAGATATGGTCAAGCGTACATTGGCCACTAAACAAACCCCGATTATTCAAGGAGAAGGTGAAAATCGCCATTTGGCTATCACTGCCAGCATAAAAAAAGGTGAACAAACTATTGGTGTCGTATTAGCAAGCTTAAAGTTTGATTTTCTACATCGCACTTTAGAAAAATTACCGGTTCAGGAACACTTTATCGAAATCAGTCAAGCGAATGTGGTACTGGAGGCTAGTGGTGATGCCAGTATTAAAAATGATAATTCACACCCCTTGAATATTGATCACAGTGCATGGCAGCTTACATATTGGTCGGCGGATGCCCGTGACTTTGTAGACATCGGTTTAATTATCGGCGTAGTGGCATTTTTTAGTGCTCTGGTGGCGGTCGGCTTATTTATCGGGTATTCACAAACAACCTTGCTGCTGAAAAAAGATCAAAACAAAGTTTTAGAAGCCGTTAAAGATTTAATGACCGGAAAAGAATTAGGCGGTTATCAAGTTAATTTAACAGAAATGCAGATTATTATTTCTACACTAGCGCAATTTAAACGCATTTTGGATAATAAACAAAGCCGTAGCGCGGAAAATGGCGAACAGGTTAAGCTGAATGACAAAGATATGCTGGAATTAACTCACGCCACGGCACAAGTGACGAATAAAAAATATTTGTCTAATTCTGCAAAAAAAAAAAACTAACTGAAGCGACAGTCAAACCTAAAGTTAGACCTCAACCTAAAGCGGATACAGTTGTTAAAACCGCACCTCCCCCTGTTAGCCGTTCTACAAGCCCCCCCCCTCCTGTTAATCAAGCGACTGTAGAAAATATTTTTAAAGCCTACGATATACGCGGCATTGTCGGTAAAGGTTTATCAAAAGAAATTGTCTATGATATTGGTTTAGCCATAGGCAGTGAGGCTAGACAAGCCGGTGTAAAAACAGTTGTGGTTGCCAGAGATGGGCGTTTATCAGGTGCAGATTTGCTGGATGGCTTAATTAAAGGCATTAGTTCAACAGGCTGTAAAATTTTGGATTTAGGCACGGTTCCGACACCGGTTTTGTACTTTGTTGCACAACATTTGGAAGGACGTACAGGGGTTATGCTGACCGGTAGCCATAATCCACCGCAATACAACGGTTTAAAAATTCTTATTAACGGTGAAACATTAGCAGGTGAGCGGATTCAGCAACTTAAACAACGGATTGCAGATGAAGATTATGTCACCGATGCAATGGGAACAGTAGAACGCAATGGCGCATATAGTGAAGAATATATCGGCACTATTTGTGAAAATATCCATTTAAACAAACGCTTAAAAGTAGTCATTGATTGCGGTAACGGTGTGGCGGGTGAATTAATGCCATTGTTACTGACAGAATTAGGCTGTGAGGTGATTAAATTATTTTGTGAAATTGACGGTAAATTTCCCAATCATCATCCTGATCCAAGTAAACCTGAAAATCTTAAAGACTTAAGTGCGGCGGTTTGTGAACACCACGCAGATGTTGGCATTGCCTTAGATGGCGATGGTGATCGAATCGGCGTTGTAGATAATAGCGGAAAAATTATTTGGCCAGATCGGCAGATGATGCTGTATGCAAAACAAGTTTTAGCCACAAAACCCGGCTCAGTGATTATTTATGATGTTAAATGTTCTAGGCATTTACCCGAATTTATCAAAAAATCGGGCGGGCGACCGTTAATGTGGAAAACCGGTCATTCGTTAATGAAAGCTAAGTTAAAAGAAACCGCTGCGGCTTTAGCCGGTGAAATGTCCGGACATATCTTTTTTAATGACCGCTGGTTTGGTTTTGATGATGCTTTATATTCTGCGGCGCGCTTATTAGAAATTTTATCCCATGAAAGTCGCTCATGCAGCGAGATTTTTGCTGATTTTCCTGATAGTGTTAATACACCTGAACTGGTTGTTCCTTTAGCGGAAGGGGAAAATTTCAGCTTTATGGCAACATTAGCAAAAAAAATCAATTTTCCCGATGCCAAAATTGTTTGTCTTGATGGTTTACGCATCGATTTTGCTGACGGTTGGGGATTGGTTCGTGCTTCTAATACGACACCCAGTTTAGTGGTACGTTTTGAAGGCGATACACAACAGGCATTAACACGCATTCAACAGCAAATTAAAACCGCGATGTTAGAAATCAAAAACGATATGCAATTGCCTTTTTAAATCCCTTGCCCGTTTTTAAAAAATGGGCAGAGTAATTGCCTTTAGTAAGCCGGATACGGCGGATTTTTCTTTGTCACAAAGCCGTCATCTTGGTTTTGTTAGAATGTTTAATTAGTCTTATTTTAAGAGATGTTACATGTCTAAATATACTGTTCTAGTCGTTGAAGACGAAGACGCAATTCGTGAAATGCTGGTAGTGATTTTGGAACAAGCCAATTTACAAGTTACTGCCGTTACGAATGCCGAAGATGCGCAAAAAATGCTCGCTGACAAATTACCTGATTTAATTTTACTCGACTGGATGTTGCCCGGTTTAAGCGGTGTAGAATGGGCGCGCCGCTTAAAAAAAGATGACAGTTGTAAAGAATTACCGATTATTTTATTAACCGCACGCGGCGAAGAAGAAGACAAAGTTAATGGTTTAGACTCCGGTGCAGACGATTACATTACCAAACCTTTTTCGCCCAAAGAGCTAATTGCACGGATTAAAGCGGTCATGCGCCGCAGCGGCAAAATGAACGAATCGGCGTTAATCGTTTCCGGTGATTTAGTATTAGATACCGAACAACATCGCTTAACGATTGCTGATAAATCCCTCGATGTCAGTCCTACTGAGTTTCGCTTAATGCAATTTTTTATGACCCATCCTGACAAAGTTTACAGTCGTACTCAATTACTTGATCAGGTATGGGGGCGCAGTGTATACATTGAAGAACGCACTGTTGATGTACACATTCGTAGGTTACGCAAAATCCTCACCGAACATGAACGCGAAAATTTAGTGCAGACCGTACGCGGCTTTGGTTATCGTTTTTCGCCTAATACTTAAAAACAATAATGTTAGCAGCATGGCGATATGAACTCGGATACGGACTTTTGTGGGGGCTAATTGCCAGCCTGCTGGCTGTTTTTATTGGGCATTTTCTGATCATGGTGTTGCTTATTGTCACTGGGCTGTTGATTCGCCAAATCCGTTTTGCTACCTATTTAGAATATTGGCTGCGCAGCGGTGCAACGGGCAAGCCCCCTAATGCCAGTGGTGTTTGGGAAGATATTTATTATCATCTACTGCGCCTGAAAAAACGCGACAAACGCCGCAAAAAAGAACTGGCTAAACGGATTGAACAATTTCGCAAATCGACTGAAGCATTACCCGATGCTGCGGTTGTGTTAGGTTTAGAAGATGAAATTGAGTGGTCTAATAGTGCCGCACGGCTGGTATTAGGCTTAAAAAAATCGGATAAAGGGCAGCGCATTCCCAACTTAATTCGTTTTCCTGAATTTAATCAGTTTCTAAAAAGCAAAGATTACACGGGTCAGTTAACTATCGCATCACCTGTTAATCCAGCGATAGTGTTAGAAATTAAAATTGTCACTTATGCCCGAGGTTTGCGCCTATTACTTGCTCACGATGTGACCCAATTAAAAAAAATGGAACGAATGCGTAAAGACTTTGTTGCCAATGTCTCACATGAATTACGCACTCCCCTAACGGTATTAAAAGGTTATTTAGAAACATTAACGGATTTTGATAACGGTTTATCACCGCTATACACTAATTCGTTTGAACAAATGCGTCAGCAAACTGATCGAATGCAGCATTTAGTTGATGATTTATTATTATTAACTCGCCTAGAAACACAACAGCGCAAAAGCGATTGTGTTAATGTCGCGCAGTTATTACAGCAAATTTGTCAGGAAGGCGATTATTTAGCCGCAGTTAATCAGCGCGTTGAATTATGTTTAGAAACAGATAAAAAAATTCACGGCAATGAACAGGAGTTACGCAGTGCATTTACCAATCTGGTTGTGAATGCGTTAAAGTATTCCGCAGAAGAAACGTTAGTCAAAGTACGTTGGTATTTACAAGAAGATAAGATTTGTTTATCAGTAGAAGATAAAGGCGAAGGCATTGCCGCCCATGATATTCCCAGAATTACCGAACGTTTTTATCGCGTTGATGTTAAGCGTAGCCGTAAATTAAGCGGCACAGGCTTAGGTTTAGCCATTGTTAAGCATGTTCTTATGCGCCATGATGGGCAATTACTGATTGATAGCGAATTGGGTAAAGGCAGTTGCTTTTGTTGTCAATTTCCTGCACAACGCTTGTGCGGAGATTGATTTTAGTCACATAAGTTTTTGTAAAATAAAGCTATTTTTAAAAAGTGGCTGTGGTAACAAAAATTTATTTTTCAGTGAATTAATTTTTTATCGCATGATTAATCATAGCGAATCAATACTTGTTGCATAATTTATTTTTCTCTCTTATAGTAGCGATTCGCTATTAAGTTTAGTGCTTACTAAAAAAATAACTCAGGAGATTAATATGTCACAAGAACAACCGCAAAAAGACTATTCGCTGTTTTATATTGCCGGAACAACGTTAATTGCTGTGGCAATAATTATTGCCGTTAAGCTCACGGAAAATGAAAAATTTGCACCCATTAAACAACAGCTTCAAGAAGAAGCCACGCAAATGAACATTCGTGTTATTTCTACAACTGAATAACAACGGGTTATCAAGGAAAATAAAATGAAAATAGGCGTAATTGGCTTAACGATAGGTTTAAGTGTATTGTCTTCTGCTACACTGGCAACTGAATATATTTACCGTGATTTAATGGCAAACACTTTACCTTTGCAACACTGTAGCAGCCTGCAACAGGCGGGTGAAGATGCACAAAAAACCTATAAATTAACCATGTACAGTAAAAAGTTTTGCCAAACTCAAGGCTATGGCTGGCATGTGGAAAAAATCAAACAACCCGGAAAATTAGTATGTAATCCTTGTAACCTAGCCGCTAATAGCGGTAAATATCAGTGTTATCTGGAAGATGTAGTCGTTGCCTGTAAACGCATAAAACCGGGGTCAGTCGGTATGCTACCTGGTAAAAGCTAACCATCATAAATATCACTATTGGTTAATTTTTAGTTAGATAACAAAGATTAAGGTTACTTTTAAAGAAATTCTTTTATAATTCCTGATTATAAAAGTAAGTAAATCGTTTGCTAACATCAAGCAGAACGATTAGATGATGTTTCTTTCAATTTAATCCTCTCTTTGTTATCTTTATGACTACTATTATCCACATCATTTTCACCAGTCTGCTGTTATCCATGACTGTCGCCAATGCGGAAAATGTCACCGATGCTCTGGATGAGGAGATAAAATACCTACATGCAGAAGCCTTAATTACTACCGCCTCGCGTTATCAAGAAAAAATCAGCGACACCCCTGCCAGCGTGGTATTAATTACCGCGCAACAAATTAAACAACGCCGTTATCAGAATTTACTTGATGTATTAAAAGACTTGCCCAGTGTTGATGTGCAAGAAAAACGTCATCAAATAGAAAACAATCTCCTGACCTTTCGTGGGCATTTACACAGCAATAAGTTCTTGATTTTACAAGACGGTGTACGCATTGACTCACCAACTGGCGAGGCTTTAGCGATTGCCGATAATTTTCCTTTATACGCTGCCAAACAAATTGAAATTTTATACGGCCCTGCCGCAGCCGTGTACGGTACGGAAGCCTTCAGTGGCGTTATTAACATTATTACTTACAACCCAGAAGAAATTAATGGCATAAAAATGGCCGGCAAAATAGGCTCTTACGACACCTATTCTGGACAATTACTCACTGGCAAACGCTTTAATGAACACGTTGCCATTGAAATCGGTGGGCATTTTCAAAATGCAGATTATGCAGACCTTGCAACGCAATATCCGAATAATTATGCCAAAGTTGACGCATTAACATTGGGGAAAAAACTTTACCGCTCAGCGGCGCAACGCGAAGATTTTAATGCCGAACAAGAAAGCCACAGCGTTTTTGTAAAAATGCAACTAGGTGATAACTTAACCTTAGGCTATCAACGTGGATACTTAGACGCACCATCAACCACCGGCGAACGCCCCAGTAAGACCATTTACGACCCTACTTCACGTTGGATTACCGAAACTAATCGTGTGTACGGGAAATATAATTTTGAATTCTCAACAGATTTTAGTACCAACACTTTATTTTATTATTCACGTTATGAAATAGACCCGCATTCTAAATTTAAAAATATCAACGTAGATTATATTGACTCTTATATTTATGCGTTTGGTGATAAATTAGCTTTAGATCAACAATTTCAATACAAATTTAATCAAACACATAAAATAACCGGCGGTGTTTTATATGAAAAATTCTCTTCCATTCCTAAAACTACTGATTTAGCGCAACCATATAATGTAAATAAATCACCGACTGAGCAAATGCTATATCATATTGGTACAAATAATAGCTTGCCAATTGAAATTAGTGAACTCCATTATCATAACATAGCCACCTATTTCCAATTACAATCGACGTGGACACCTGAATTCTCCACCACGCTGGGCTTACGTTACGATAATGGTTCACGATATGGCAGCACATTTAATCCACGCATTGGCTTAGTTTATCAACCTTTAGAAACCACAAGCTTTAAATTACTTTATGGCGAAGCCTTTCGCGCCCCTAATCCTATGGATACCTCTGAAGTATATGGCATTTTTTCAAGCAAAAAAAATACCCAAGGGCAATATACCAGCTCTTTTTTTCGCGCCCCTAATCAAAATTTGCAACCGGAAAAATCGCGTACTTTAGAATTTGAATTCAGTCATTTATTTAATAAAGATTTTACCCTTTCTTTAAGCGGTTATTACACGAAATTACAAAATCTTATTGTGGCAACACCGGATAAAAAACCGGTGCAATTTATTCCGGGTGGATTTATTAGTAGTACCGAAAGCAATCAAAACTTAGGCAGCAGTCATATTTATGGTTTTGAATTAAGCACTAATTATTTTCACAAATTACCCCATGATATACATGTCAATCTATGGGCAAATTATAGCTATATTCATGGTAAAGACAGTCGAAAAGACAGTGCCATGAAAACCGAATTAACCTATGTCGCCCCCCATAAAGGTAAATTAGGCATAACTTTCAGTTATTTAGACGATTATTTTGCCACATTAAAATTACGCAGTATTACCAAAACTACCACATCTACTTTAGATAGCGTACAAAATAATGGAAGAATGCTAAAAGCACCCGGATATACTGCATTAGACTTACATTTAGGAGCCAAAATATATCAAGGCGTATCAGCCAATTTAGATTTTTACAATTTGCTTAATAAACATTATTACACAGCCGGTGGCGGCACAACATTTCAATATGTTCCTGAACCGCTATTAGGGGTGATATTCTCTTTACAATACCAGTATTAAATGATATGTCATCTACTTGTCATTAAATGCAATTATAGTGAATAACATAATGTCTACACTTAACGAGAAATGGCAGCTTGCCCTTGACAAAATCAAATATGCTTATCAACCGATTATCAGTTATTCATCGGGAGAAGTATTAGCGCAAGAAGCGTTAATCCGTAATGTTCACGAAGCAGGATTTGAATCCGTGGAAAAATTATTTGATACAGCTTATCAAGAAGCGGTTTTACATCAAATTGAAATTGAATTACGCAAAAAAGCCATTAGAAAATTTTTAAAATATCGCAATCCACACAAAAACAAGCTATTTCTTAATATCGACACCCGCGTTTTACAAATGCACGATTATTTAGCCGGAAAAACCGCCGAATTTTTAAAAGAATTAGCTATCTCACCCGCTTTTTTAACCTTTGAAGTTTCAGAAAAATACCATTTTGACTCATTTTTTGAATTAAAAAAATTTGTTAGCCATTATAAAAAACAACATTATTCTATTGCTATTGATAATTATGGCGTAGGTTTTTCAGGATTAGAATTACTTTATCATATTGATACAGATTATATTAAAGTAGATCGCTTTTTTATTCACAACATTCATAAAGATTTTAAAAAACGGCTATTATTAAGTTCTTTAGTCACCATGGTACATACTTTAGGCATTTCAGTGATTGCCGAAGGCGTAGAAACCAAAGAAGAATTTATTTTTTGTAAAGAAATAGGGGTTGATGCGGTACAAGGGGATTATCTTGAAAAACCAACAATAGATTTAAAAAACTTACCCTTTACTTATCCTGCATTTGAATCGGCTTTTTCTCAACGCCACCCCGAACACGCCACCTTATCCGCCGCTATTGTAAAACCTCCTTCAGTGCATTATAAAGCCCTTTTATCAGACGTTTTTGAAATGCTGCGTCGCTGTCATGATTATCCATTTTTAGTGATTATTGACGATTATAAAAAACCATTAGGCGTATTGCATGATAAATTATTAAAAAAATATATCTATTCCCCTTTTGGCGCGTCATTATTAACAAATAAAACTATTTATGAACGCTTTAATGATCTAGTTACGCCTTATCCAGTCGCCACATTACAAGATTCATTAGAAAATATTATGGCTTTTTTTAGTTATTATAATGATATTGAAGGGATTATAATGACTGAAAATCAGCAATATTACGGTATTTTACCAGTAAAAGCGTTAATTGCTATTGTGCATGAACAACGCTTAGTTGAAGCTATGGATCAAAATCCATTGACTAAATTACCCGGTAATCGCAGTATTGAAATCAATTTACAAAATATTAATCGCGCAGATAAACAAGCCGCGATTATTTATTTTGATTTAAATAATTTTAAAGCATTCAATGATTATTATGGCTTTAGAAACGGCGACCGCATTATTATGCTATTGGCAAATTTATTAATTAAATTTTTTGATCGTCCACATTTTTTTGTGGGGCATATTGGCGGCGATGATTTTGTAGTATCTGTATTATTATCTGACCGTACTGAAGAAGAAGTTACCGCTATTACCACTGCAATAGTGAATAAATTTGCCGATGATGCGTTAGCGTTTTATAGTCGTGAAGACCAACAACGTGGCTATATCCGCGTAAAAGACCGCTATGGCGAATTACAAGATTATCCTTTCGTTACGGTCAGTGCGGCGTTATTATTTATTTCTGAATACAGTGTACATTATCGACAAGATTATCCAATTGTTATGGCGGCATTAAAAAGCACTGCCAAAACCGCAACGCCGCCGGTTGCCAGTGCTTATTTGTTATAATTAATTTAATTCAGGATTAAGTGTTTTTAATTGTTTTTCTTTATTAAATTGCTGCGTTGCTTCTTTATAACGATTAAGTTTAACTAAAAATATGCCATAAGCATTATAAACTGCCGCATCATTAAGTTTCTTTTCTTGTTCAATCGCAATTGCCGATAAAAATGCGGCTTCGGCTTTATGATTATCCCCCGATTCTTCGTAAGCTAAGGCTAAATTTAACCAGCCCGAATAAAATTTAGGCTGTTGTTTAACAACTTTTTCCAATATCTGAATGGCTAAATCTTGTTTTTTTGCTTTTCGCAAAGTTTTAGCCACCTTATAATCTTTCATTATTTGTTCAGGCATATCAGAGACACTTTCACCGATAGATTGAACTTTTTTTATCGCGACATTCACAGCTTGTTGCAATGGATTATTTTTATAATATTGACTATCGGCAATAGTAATTAAATCTTGCACTGTAATAGCTGAACGTAAAAAATCCGGTAAACAATCAATATGATATTTTTTATTTAGGCGGTCGCTGATATACGATAAATCAATATTATCTAATTGCAAATCATTTAAGGTGACATTTAACGGAATTTTTTCAACCGGGATTTTAGTTATCCGTTCTAACGCACTTAATATTTCACTTTCTATTTGCGCTCTAGCAGTAATATTCGCAGGTGGTTTATCATCATTAGCATACGCTGAATTAATGAATGCCGCGGCAGCTAATAATTTATGCGTGTTTTCAATAACGCCATTAGGTACTATTTGATAAGTATTCGTTTTTTTGCTGTAGATAATTTTTGAGCGTTCTAAATACGAATTTGACACCGGAACTTTGATTTCTTTAATTTTGCCACTATTTGAATCGGGTGACAAAATAAATAAATAACTGCCAAGTGGGTGATGCGTAGAAACCGGAACGGAAAATCGTCCTTTAGTATCCGTTAATAGCGTTAATACGCGCCCCGACACTTCAACTTCAACCTGTGCGCCGCCAATAGGAAATTCATCTCCGTAATCATTAGAAACTAAACGCATATCTAAAAAACGCGGCGCAGTAAGTAAGTAAATAAACACAACGACAAAAGAAATATAGGTCGAAATTTGTACCCATTGCGGCATCGCGGAAAAGCGTTCTTTTATAAAGTTAAACAGACCTTCCATTTCAATTCCTCTGTGTTGCAAGCATAGCAATTTAAGTGTTTTTATTGGTTAATAAACTTTTAAGATTTGCAAAAGGGCTATAAGTTGCGGCATTGTGATTTTCTTTCCTACCTACGCTGCCACTACCATAACGCATTTGCTCTTCATAACGCGAATGTTCATTATCATGGCAATAAAGACATAACAACTCCCAATTACTGCCGTCAGTAGGATTATTGTCATGGTTGTGGTCTTTATGGTGAACGGTTAATTCGCGCACGGTTTTAAGATCAAATTCGCGCGTACAACGACCACAGACCCAAGGATAAAGTTTCAGGGCACGCTCACGATAGCCTTTTTCACGTTCTTCTTTCTCGCGCCGCGCTTGCGCAATTAAATCATTGCTAGCTTGACTGGTGTGTTTTTTGCTGGTCATTTTTTACTCATCCTCTGCATAACGATAGCTAATTTAAGTTTTTTTAAACTTTGACTTTAGCCATTTGTCATGCGTTTGACAACTGATTTTTTTACAAATTTTTAATCGCCTCAAGAATGTCTTCCGGCATGTTTTCCTTTAAAATTCCAAGACTTGCACCTAACTCCTCGGCAGTACGCAAATAATGTTCGGTTGCCGAAATGGCAATAATAAAAACTTCGCTAGAGATAGCACGAATTTCTTTAATCACTTCAAAACCGTCTTTATCCGGCATAAAAACATCCAAAACCACAACATCAGGAAGATGTTGGCTAAATAAATCAGCCGCGATTACACTGTTGGTTGTGACAATCACTTGATGTCCTTCGCACTCTACCGCGTTTTCTAAAATCATCAGCGAAATTTCATCATCGTCAATCAGCAGAACTTTTTTGCTCATGTCGGTTCCTTAAAGAAATGTAAAAAAAGGTGTTAACCACCGGTGGTATTCATATAACGCAAAATAACGGGCTGTTCTGTTAAACTAAATTCATGTTTTTCCGGTTTAATGTGCATCGCATCGCTAATCACTTGTTTTAAAAGGGTTTTATCCCCTAAATGCGTGCGCATCACGGTTTTTAAATCGACTGAATGTTCATTGCCTAAACATAATAACAAGCGACCTTCGGCGGTTAAGCGCACCCGGTTACACTGTGCACAAAAATTAGCACTATGTGGGGAAATAAAACCTACCTTAGTCCGCGTTCCACGCACTTGAAAATAATCCGCCGGACCGCCGCTTTTTTCCATACTCGGTACCAATGTAAAACGAGGAGCTAAATCCGCTTTAATCCAAGCACTGGCATAATAACTTTCAGCACGGTCATATTCTGCAATCATCCCTAACGGCATTTCTTCAATAAAACTAATATCAATTTCATTATCCACCGCAAACTGAACTAAATCCGTCACTTCTTCGTGATTGCGCTGTTTTAAAATAACGGCATTGATTTTTAAACGCGCAAATCCAGCCTGTTTTGCTGCTTGGATGCCCGCTAAAACCTGTGCTAAATCACCGGTGCGGGTGATTTTTTTAAATTTAACCGGGTCTAAAGTGTCTAAACTAATATTAATTCGCTTAACCCCAGCAGTTTTTAAGCCTGTTGCCATCTGCGCTAGATGTGAGCCATTGGTCGTTAACACCAGTTCGGTTAACTGCGGTAACTTACCTAGCCGCTTCATTAAATCAAGCACATTGTTTCGTACCAGCGGTTCACCACCGGTAATGCGAATTTTATTAACCCCCAATTCTGTAAACGCTTCAGCAAGGGTGTAAATTTCTTCTAACGATAAAATCTGCGTGCGCGGCAAAAATGTCATTTCTTCTGCCATGCAATATAAACAACGAAAATCGCAGCGATCTGTAATAGAAATGCGCAAATAATTGACTTGTCTACCAAATCGGTCGATTAATTGTGAGGTGGGTAAAGACTTTGTCATCACTTTACGAGACTTTTTTTAACTGGCTTAAACCATTCGGTTTTTTCACCATTTCAATGCGGGTTTTAATGCGTTTTTTAACTGCGTCAACATGCGAAATCACGCCGACTGTTTTACCATGATACTGCAAACTTTGTAACGTATTTACCACTGTGTTTAACATTTCCGGGTCTAAACTGCCAAATCCTTCATCTAAAAATAACGAGTCCACCGCTTTACCGTTATTGGCTAATTCAGATAACCCTAATGCCAAGGCTAAACTAATAATAAATTGTTCCCCACCTGACAATGACTGTGGCGCACGGCGCACAGATTGCTGCTGCGTATCTTCAATCTCTAAAGCCAAACCTTGTTCGGTAGGAAGCTGGCGCAAATAATAACGACCGCTAATTTTTTCCAGCATTTTATTAGCGTGGGTTAACAACTGCGCAATCATCCGCAACTGTACCTGTCGCCTAAACGCCATGCCATTACTTTCGCTCAAGGCTAACTCAGTTTGTGCCGCGGTTAATTGTTGTTGCAGTTGTTGCAATTGCGCTGAAAGTCGGGCATGTTTTTCAGATAAATCGGCTTGTCTGCGCTGTTTTTCCTCAATATGGCGAATTTCCTCGTTAGCAATAGCTAACTTTTCCTTCACACTACGCTGTTGTGCGGTTAATTCCGCTAAACTTAAATGACTGACATTATCCCCCTGCGCGGCTGCCAATTGCGCTTGGCATTTTTCAATATCGCGGCTAAGTTTTTCACTTTGCTGGGTAAGTGATGCTAATTGCTGCTGCAAATCGGCTTGATTAGCAAACAACGCTAAAGCGACTTGCACCTGCTTAAACGAGGAAAACTGACTGCCCGCTAAACTGGCATTAAACGCTTGCTGTAAATTTTGCAATTGCCGCTGTAAATCCGCATAACGCTGTTCTTGCGTTTGTAACACGCTTTGTTTATCCAGCACATTTAACTGTAAACCAACCGCTTCTTCGGCAGCTAATAATGCACTTAATTCGTCAGCTTTAACACGGTACTGCTCAATTTTGTGCTGCGTTTCGGCTATTTTTTCCACGAGCGGAGTTAACTCTTCGGCCAATGCTTTTTCGCGTAATAAATAAGTTTGATAATCGCGTTTACGCGCTGCAAGACGCTCAAACAATGCTGCTTCTTTTTCTTTATCCGGCATCGGTTCACCTAAACTGCGCAACTGTTCTTCTACTTGCGCGGCGACTTGTTTTTCTTGAGCCTGATAACGGGACAAATTTGTTTCAATTTCTAATAATTCATGCGGTAAATTATAAGTATCACTAGTAAGTTGCTCACGGGTTTGCTCCAGTTGCTGCAACGCATATTGCTCTTTTTCCAAATGCAACTTAATGCGGGTTAATTTATCCTGTTGCTGTGCATAGCGTTTTAACAAGCTTTTAATCCGTGTTAACTCAGCCTGTTCTTCTTTAAGCAACTGTTTTAACCCCGACACATTGTGCAGTCCAAATTCGCTACTGCCAACGTTCAACTTATTGCCTAAAGTAATAAATTCGGAACGTATTTTTTGTAACTGCTTGTCTTTATTAAGATTATCTTCGGTCTGCTTTTCAATCGCGGCAATTTGTTTATTCAAGGTATCAGCTTGACTGAGCAAATCCTGCAAATGAATTTTTTGATTCGTCAACGCCTGTCGTGAATCGGCTGCTTTAGGTGGCAAAATCGCATAAGGATGTTGTAATGCACCACATAACGGACAAGGTTTCCCATCCACTAAATGCGGACGTTCATGGCGCAGACGTTGAATTAACACCTCGTTTAACACAGTCTGTTCTAAAACATTTTTAATATTTTTCGCCTGCGCAATTTGTTCATTTAAATCATCCAGTTGCCGTTTTAATGGTGTTAAATCAACCGCCTCTGTTACCGCGCGACTAAAAAAACGCCAAAAACCGCGCGCACTGAGTTTTTCGTTTACCTTGGCTATTGAATACAATTCATTAAAATCAATCACCCGTTGCTGCTGCTCAACATGTAAAATTTCCAAATCGGTCAGCGTATGATGTTCTAACGTGTCATCGGCATCTTTTTCTGCGTATAACAGTTGTTCATGCAAATCGGCAATGGTTTTTTTAGCTTGTTCAATCGCGGCAGTATTTTTTTTCAGCGCATTATCTGACAACTTAAATTTACGGCTGGATAATTGATGTTGTGCATCTAATTCGATTAATTCCGCACGTAAACTGAGTAATTGGCTAGTATCTGGAAAATGACTCAGTAAACTTTTATCAGCGGCGTGAGTATCTAACCAGTGTATTGTATTTGCTTGAAAAGCTTGTTTTTCTTTAAGCTGTTTATTTAAAGCTAAGTGCAAATTAGCTTGAGAACTTAATTCCAGTTTTAACTGACTAAGTTGTTGTTTTAAATCATCAATAACCTGTTTTTGTGCTGCAACTGATTTTGCCGATAAGTTTTCCAGACTTAAGCCCGAACGTGCTAACTGATTTTTAAGCTGATTTAGTTCCAACTTAACGGCATTACAAGTTTTATTACTTTGTTCAACCTGTTGCTGCAATTGTTCAATCGCCTGTACTTCTTGTGCAAACGCTGTCGCCGCTTGTACCGCCACACAGTTTTCCAATGCCGCATGTTTTTGTGTTATGTGCTGCTGGGTTTTTTGCTGATTTTCAGTTAACAAAATTAGCTGTTGCTGTAGTGCATTAACAGCTTCAACCGCAGTATGCTGAGCTTGTAACAATTGCTGCTGTTTTTTAAATTCAATGACTTGCTCTTTAAAATCGGCTAAATCCTGTTCGCTGGCTTCTAAAGCCCCCGCATCCATCAGCGGTAACAAAGCCAACTCTTGTTCAATTTGTTGCACAGCAGCTTGCGCTTGCTGATAGTTATGCTGCAATTGTTGCTTTTGTACTGCATAAACATCATCACTGCTCATCTTTTCTAAAATGTCCATGCGTTCACTGTCTAAGGCATTGAGAAAAGACGCAAAATCGCCTTGCGCTAAAATAATGGAACGGCTGAAATTACGAAAATCCATACCGGTAATTTCCAGCATTTTTGCACACACAGTCTGTACGCTATCCGCTAAAAGAGTTTCACCTTCCTCACTTAAACCAACAAGCTGCATTTGTGGCATCGGCAAAACCGCCGCTTGCAGATTAGCACGACTCATTTGCCAGCGCGTTCTAAACTGTTGTGTGGCAATAGCAAATTCAACTTGCGCAAAACTTTCACTGCTATGCGCGGTCATCACTTGTTCAGCCGGACGGTCAAAACGAAACGTTTCGCCATATAAAGCTAAGCTAATGGCATCTAAAATACTCGACTTACCAGAACCATTTGGACCTACAATTGCAAAAACTCCAACATTCGCAAGCGGACTTTGCGTAAAATCAATACGACTTTCACCTTCTAACGAATTGATATTTTTGAAATAAAGGTTGAGTATTTTCATTGCAGAATGGCTCGATACAAAAACAACAGGAATATTTTTAAATTAAAACATTATACCGCTATCTGAGGGTTTTCCCTAAAGTGCTGATAATTGTTAAATTCAGATATACTATAAATCACTAAAGTTACAAGTTAGTCGCTATACTGATAAGTGCATCAAGTCAATTTACCGCCTCCTACTTATTTAGAGATTAGTTAAAGTGCGGTTTTTTTTATATAATATTGCCTCGCGCTGCTTTCTTTTAATATAACGCGCATTTGTTTTTTACTGTTTAGGAATAAAAATGGCCAGAGTAACAATTGAAGATTGTTTGGAAAATGTAGAAAACCGTTTTAAATTGGTGTTATTAGCCAGCCAACGCGCTCGGCAATTACAATCCGGCGCGGATGAATTTGTAAAACGCGGAAAAGATAAAGACACAGTTGTTGCATTACGCGAAATTGCCGCAGGTTATGTCACGCCTGAAAATATTGACCGCTTGCATCAAACCAGTCATCTGTCTCATCACAGTTTTAAATTTTAAGTATTTGGTTTATTTATGTTAACGATGATCGCTGACTTAGAAATAGAACGCCCACAAGATAAACTGCTTAACCGCTTGTGTTCTGTTTTAAGCGGCTATCTTACAACGGCACAAATTGATGAAATCACCCGTGCCTATCATTGTGGAGCGAAAGCCCATGAAGGGCAGTTTCGTAAAAGCGGCGAAGCCTATATTTGTCATCCCATTTCAGTCGCCATCAGCCTTGCCGAAATGCGTATGGATGCCAAAGGTATTATGGCGGCTATTTTGCATGATGTCATTGAAGATACCTCAGTTTCTAAACAAGATTTAAGTGATCAGTTTGGCAAAGAAGTTGCTGAACTGGTTGATGGTGTAACCAAACTTTCTAAAATAGGGCATAAATCCCAAGCTGAGGCACAGGCAGAAAATGTGCGCAAAATGTTCATGGCGATGGCGGTGGACTTGCGCGTTATTATGGTCAAGCTGGCTGACCGTCTGCATAACATGCAAACCCTAGACGCAATGCCTAGTCATTCAAAACGCCGCATTGCCAAAGAAACGATGGATATTTATGTTCCCATTGCCAATCGACTAGGGATGAACGACATACGCCATCGTTTAGAATTACTCAGTTTTCAAGCAATGTATCCATTGCGTTACAAAGTCCTTGATCATGCAGTAAAAAAAGCCCGCGGCAATCGGCGGGAAATTTTAAACGGCATCGAAAATTCAATTAAACAACGTTTAGCCGATGTTAAAATTCATAGCGAAGTTGTAGGACGGGAAAAAAATATTCCCAGTATTTATGAAAAAATGCTGCGCAAAAAAATTTCGTTTAACGATGTGTTTGATGTGTATGCGTTTCGGATTTTTTGTGATGACATTGACAGTTGTTACCGAATTTTAGGGGTGGTGCATAATCTTTACAAACCGATTCCCGGACGTTTTAAAGATTATATCGCTTTGCCTAAGGCGAATGGTTATCAAGGGTTACATACAACAGTTGGCAGCCCTTATGGTGTACCGATTGAAATTCAGATTAAAACTTACGAGATGCACCATCTGTCTGAGTCAGGGATTGCCGCCCACTGGCTGTATAAAACCAAAGAATCTGATAAAAATCCGCAAGTTTATGCCAATGAATGGGTACGTGAATTGTTAGAAATTCAAAAAACTGCCGGTAATTCATTGGAGTTTATTGAAAATTTAAAAATTGATTTATTTCCGCAAGAAATTTTTGTGTTTACCCCTAAGGGAAAAGTTATCAAATTACCGCGCGGCGCGACTGTAGTAGATTTTGCCTATGCGGTTCATACCAAAATCGGTAATACTTGTAATTCAGCACGCATTGATAGACAACTTGTGCCTCTCCAAGCCACGTTAGAAAATGGGGTATCAGTTGAAATCATTACCACACCTTGGGCTAGACCGAATGCAACTTGGCTCAGTTATGTAATCACCGCTAAAGCGCGTGCTTGTATTCGCAGTTATCTGCGTCACTTTAGGCAACAAGAAGCGATACAACTGGGGCAACGGTTATTAGAAAATGAATTGCAAGATATTGGTTTATCTTTAACCACTATTCCCGGCGAACGAATTAAAAAATTAGTCAGTGTGATGAAAAAACAAACCCTCGAACAATTATTTGAGGACATTGGTTTGGGGAATAAATTACCATTTTTAATGGCCAAACGCTTAACTCAAGATGATGTGCAAGTGGCTTTAACTTTAAACGAAGGCAATAAAGGAATTTCTAAATCTACTGTCAATGGCAGTAAAACTCCGTTACCGATTAAGGGTACTGAAGGGATGATAGTCACCTTAGCTAAATGTTGTTTACCGATTCCGGGTGATCAAATTGTCGGCTTTTTTAATCCGGGCAAAGGTATTGTGGTACATCACCATGAATGCCGCAATAGCCATGAAGTGCGTAAACGACATACCGGTTGGTTAAATGTAGAATGGGCGGCACAAACAAAAGGCGATTTTTCTGCGGGTATTCGTTTGGAAGTTTTAAATCAACCCGGAACTTTAGCGATGATTACCTCAACTATCTCTAAGATGGAGTCAAATATTGAAAACGTTAGTATCGCACACCAAGACGCTAAAGTATCTATTGATTTAATTACCTTATCCGTACGCGACCGTGTGCATTTAGCTGCAATCATGCGACAGTTAAAAAAACTGTCGCCTGTGTTAAAACTTACCCGGGTTTAGCAGAACTTAAGATTCAAAACTATGAAAAACTTAAGTTTTTTGACATAATTACCGTTAATTTGTATGACACTATCTTAAGAGGATGAACTACTCGCATGGCGATTATTAATGCTAACAACAATAAAGACCAGACTCGTCAAGACGCACTGACTCATTTTTTGCGCTTGTGTCATGTCAAGACTTATCCAGCTAAAGCGATTTTAATTCATGCTGGGCAAATTAATGATACCCTTTTTTACATTATGGATGGTTCAGTGGTTGTTGATGCTGAAGATGAAATGGATGGCAAAGAACTGATTTTAGCCTATCTGAATAAAGGCGATTTTATCGGTGAAATGGGCGTATTTAATGGCAGAGACCCTCGACAAGTTAATGTTAGAACCCGTTGTGAATGTAAAATCGCCGAAATTACGCATGAGCGGATTCGTGGAATTTTAAAAAAAGAATTACCTGAATATGCAACAGACATACTATTTATGATTGGTGAACAAATGGCAAAACGCCTATTGATGACCAGCCGTAATTTCCGTGATTTAGCGTTTATGGACACCAAAGGACGTATCGCCAGAACGTTGTTGGATTTATGCAAAGAACCTGATGCTATTACGCATCCAGACGGTATGCAATTGTATATTAGTCGTCAAGAAATTGGGCGAATTGTTGGTTGTTCTAGGGAGGTAGTTGGACGTGTGTTAAAAGAACTAGAAGAAAAAAATCTGATTACTGCACATGGAAAAACTATTGTGGTATTTGGAACCCGCTAAAATCTGCCGCCCCCTTTAACACAAAGGGGGAGCTTTCTTTTTTGGCGTTTTACCAACAATCGGCTTTGGTAATGCCAGATTGCTGATCCTTTATATCACGAATGCCGGTATTAGTTAATGTTAACGTTCCACACTTATCAGTTGCTTGCGCCCCTGTAGGTTTTGCGTACAAGGTGAAACTTGTCGCTGTCACATCGTTAATTGTCAAGTCATAATATTTCTCAGCACCATCTACGGGGCTTTTCGTTGCATAAATACGCGGAGCCCCCGTATCAGCTGGGCTACTAGCACTACCCGCCGCCCCCGTATAATGGTTAGCCACGGTATTATATCTTTCCATTGCGCCGGCAAATCCCATCAAAGCCCCTTTCGCATCCGCACGACGAGATTTTTTAATACTTTCTTCATATTGCGGATACCCCACGGTTGCAATAATCCCGATAATGGCAACAACTAACATTAACTCTAATAAAGTAAAACCTGCGTTTTTTTTAATACTCATAAATATTACTCACTAATGTGTAACACACAAAAAACTTTAAAAAATCCTCCCCCTGTTTTTGTTCAGGAGGAAAAGGCTTAATTACTGCGCAACTCTTGCCATGAGATACGACGCATTGGTGGTCCGGTAATAACTTGGTCAGTGGTAATTTTATCCCCACCATCGGTACCCGGTGTGTAGCGGCGATTATCCAAAAACGTTGAAGATGAGGGTAACCCTTTGCTAAATGCCACACCACTTACCCCCATTGCTACACCATCTTTAGTCACTTTATCATTATCATTTACACCATTAGAGCCATTTAAGTCAAAAACAGCATTCCGAGGATTTCCTCCAGTTGTCATATCTATAGACATTAAAAAACCAGAACCTCCCGCACTGCATTCAGATGCAACGGGTATCCAAGTATTAAAAAAGATTAAGTCATTATTTTGCGTATTAGAATTGTCTACCACTCTTAAATCAGGGTCAACTACAACACGTTCACCGTTATAGGTTCCATCGGGAAGCTTAAAATTAAGATTAACAAACCAACCTTGATTTGTAGTTTTATTGTCACGATCATAATTAACAGGATTACTACTTAGCACTCTAATATTAGTATTTTCAACACCCGCATTATAAAACGGTCCGGATAAAAATGTTTGCTCTATTAAATTAGCCGGTGTTAGTTCAGCAACCCCATGATCCCAAATGCCATAAAACGACTGAATATCTTTTGAAGTTAAATCACCATCAACCATATATTGCCCCGTACCAAAAAACACTAATACGTTTGGTTGTGTCGCTGAAACAAGCGGATTAGCTACGACTAGAGGTTTACTTGTAATTTGTTGTACACAAGCCAATCCTGCACACAACTTTTGTTGCACTGGGGTTTTTACTATACCAGTAGTGGCTGATGCTGGAGTAATATGATGCGATGCTGTGAATAAAGGGGCAGGTTTATTATCTTTAGTAGTATAAGCAACTTTCCATTTCTTAGTATCTGAACTAGATAGGTCAAAAGCCCATAAGTTACCTCTAATATCCCCTGCATAAACGCGGTCCATTTTATAATCACGATTAATATCAACAACTTGCGGCGAAGACAACCCATTACAATTACTAGCACCATTAATACAATCATTCCCCACAACCTTATCTACACTAGTCGGTGCTGCGATTTTGATATAATCTTCATCTTTAGTCCAAACACCATCTAATCCACCATCTAAAAATAGAATAAATAATGCAGCATTACCAGTACTCTCAGCACCAGTGGCATTATAGCCATTACCAAAAATAGCTGCCCAACGCCCATTTTCCATCATCGCCACAGTCGGTTTAGCATAAGAATACCCCATGTCGGCATCATC
>JACCEE012141131.1_pt1 | contig 28801 bp, 29 predicted proteins | sample 7449931 | NCBI WGS metagenome assembly JACCEE01 (sample SAMN15323457, study PRJNA562643) | freshwater metagenome | isolation source: river surface water | place: USA:Blue River Watershed | collected 2017-08-19 | reverse complement strand
GATACCGGTGTAAAAGGTGACACGGGTGCAACCGGCACGAAAGGTGATACTGGTTTACAAGGGATTAAAGGCGATACCGGCTTAACCGGAGCAAGAGGTTTGAAAGGCGACACGGGTGTAACTGGAGCGAAAGGAGATACCGGTGTAAAAGGTGACACAGGTGCAACTGGAGCGAAAGGTGATACTGGTTTACAAGGGATTAAAGGCGATACCGGAGCAACGGGTGCAAGAGGTTTAAAAGGTGACACAGGGGCTTCAGGTACAGATTCTCCAACTGCGAATATTACTTTGCATCAATCCAATTCGGCTTTGACAGGAAATATTTATAAAGATAATAGTGTATTTATTCATAATTACGGCATAAAAAATACCTTCATTGGCGAAAATGCCGGTAATTTTAAAATGAGCGGACAAATGAATAGCGGTTTAGGATTTCAAGCATTATTTAATAATAATAAAGGTCATGAAAATACCGCAATCGGGGTGAATAGTTTAGCGAATAATACTCAAGGAAGTTTAAATATTGCCATTGGAACGCGCGCCTTATTAGCTAATACCAAAGGATCAGAAAATAATGCAATTGGTTCTAACAGTTTAATTAGTAATCAAACCGGAAATGCAAATATTGCGATTGGTAGAGGCAGCTTACGCGCGAATATTAATGGACATCAAAATATTGCGATTGGAGCTTATAGTTTAAGCGGTCATCAAAATGGATTAGATAATATTGCAATTGGGATTAATGCGGGATATTTATTAACCCAAGGTGAGCATAATTTATATATTAATCATCCCGGAGTTAATGCGGAATCTAATACGATTCGTATTGGTTCTATGCAAACAGCAGTTTATATTTCGGGAATTTATCAATCAACTATTACGGAAGGGGCAACAGTTTGTATTAATGCTTCAGGTCAATTAGGTACTGAAGGTTGTAGTTTAGTGAATACCGTTCAACAACAACAAGTAATCATTGCGAAACAATCTGCACAAATTGCGCAATTAAAACGCGATCAAAATCAACAAATTGCGGCATTAAAAGCGCAAATTGCCGAATTACAAACTTTATTTAATTCATTAAAAAAGTGATTTAAAAATAATTCAGAAAAGCAACCTTTTTGAAGAATATCAGCGATTAAAAAGGTTGCTTTTTATTTTGAATCAAAATTGTTTTTAGAAAAATCCCAAAGGATTAATATCATAACTCACTAAAATATTTTTGATTTGTTGATAATGGTGTAAAGCAATTTTGTGCGTTTCGCGTCCAATTCCCGATTTTTTATAACCGCCAAAAGCCGCATGAGCCGGATAATGATGATAACAATTTGTCCATACTCGCCCCGCTTGTAATTGTCTGCCCATGCGATAAGCGCGATTTAAATCTCGCGTCCATAATCCCGCGCCTAATCCAAATTCACTATCATTAGCAATCGATAAAGCTTCGGCTTCATTGGTGAAAGTCGTTACTGCCACTACTGGTCCAAAAATTTCTTCTTGAAAAATGCGCATGGTATTTCGACCTTTTAATAAAGTCGGTTGAATATAATAACCACCACTGAATTCTGTCGATAAAATTTCACAATTGCCACCAATTAAAACTTCAGCTCCTTCGGCTTTGCCAATTTCAACATAATTCAAAATCCGATCGAATTGTTCTTGCGAAGCTTGTGCACCAATCATGGTTTCAGTATCTAAAGGATTACCGCGTTTAATTTGTTTAATTCGCTGTAAAACTTTATCAATAAATAGATCGTAAATCGATTCTTGAATTAATAATCGGGACGGACAAGTACAAACTTCACCTTGATTAAAAAAGGCTAATACCGTTCCTTCAATACATTTATTTAAAAACGCATCTTCTTGTTCCAAAATATCCGCAAAATAAATATTGGGTGATTTACCACCTAATTCGACCGTTGAAGGAATAATATTTTCCGCGGCGCATTTTAAAATATGCGATCCAATTGGCGTAGAACCGGTAAAAGCAATTTTGGCAATTCGAGAATTAGTTGCTAAAGCATGACCCGCTTCTTCACCATATCCATTCACAATATTAATTACGCCCGAGGGCAGTAAATCGCCGATAATTTCAATCAATTTTAAAATAGAAACCGGGGTTTGTTCAGCGGGTTTTAATATGACACAATTTCCGGCGGCTAATGCTGGGGCTAATTTCCATGCTGCCATTAATAAAGGGAAATTCCAAGGAATAATTTGCCCAACTACGCCTAAAGGTTCGTAATAATGATATGCAACAGTATTTTTATCAATTTCACTAATTCCACCTTCTTGGGCACGAATACAACCGGCAAAATAACGGAAATGATCAGCGGCTAGAGGAATATCAGCGGCTAAAGTTTCTCGAATCGGTTTACCATTATCCCAAGTTTCAGCAACGGCTAAGATTTCCAAATGCGATTCAATTCGATCAGCAATTTTTAATAAAATAGAGGCGCGTTCCGTAACCGAAGTTTGCCCCCAATTTTCTCGCGCAGCGTGAGCGGCATCTAAGGCTAATTCAATATCGTCAGCATCTGAACGCGGAATTTCACAAATCAAAGCCCCATTGACTGGACTGTAATTGTGGAAATAACGTCCATTTACCGGAGCCGTCCATTGTCCATCAATATAATTTTCATAACGTGGTTTAAAATCAACCACTGCGCCATCGCTTCCGGGTTGTGCATAAATCATAAATTTTCTCCTTAACTCATTGAATTTAGTTAATTGTCGACTCGAGTCGCAGACCATTCCCAAGTATTACCTTTGGTATTTTTCGCCGTTCCTGACATCACATTCGCACCGGATAATACGCCTTGATATTGAGAAAATTTATTGTTGTAATAAAATTTAACCGTGTCGCGATCTTGTTCCCAAGTATCATTATCCGGCGTTTTATCATTGGGATGACGCGAATGCAAAACGCCATTTTCAGCAAATTCAATATCATAGTTCCATTGTTTGTCCGTATAATGCCATTTCGTTCCCACTAAAGAAGGAATATCCTCAGAATTGGCGTTATTTCCCGTTGTAGCACAGGCAGTTAATGATAAAACACTTGCAAATAATAAATGTCCGCTTAGTTGACTGAATTTCATCATGATTGTCCTCAATTTAATCATTAGTTTGATAAAGTTACGCTTTAGATTAGCACATTTAAGCGAACGATTTAAATTTTTTATTGATTGCAAAATAGATTAGGGTCTAATTCAGTATAATAGAATAATTAATTATGGAAATAGTTTTTATCTTTAATTTAGAAACGGGAGCAATTGATTGAGTAAAAATTCGATTAATTGATGATTGAGAGTTAGATTATGAATTTTGTCATATGCAGTTTAATTTATTTATTTTTGCAGGAGAGTTTATGAAAAATATAAGGCGTTTAAAAAAGATTCAATTCGCTTTAATCTCCATCATTTCATTGATATTGATGACATCAGTGAAGGCGGATTATATTTCTGAGGCAATTCACAGTCAGCAATTATTCAAAACCGATCAAACTTGGTTTCATCAACCATTGGTTTATCCACCAGGACAAGCCGAATTAACCAGTTTGGTGGTTGAAATTGCCCCGGGGGGAGAAACCGGTTGGCATTTGCATCCGATTCCTTCATTAGAATTGGTTTTAGAAGGAACCGTAGAGGTCAAATTAGCCGATGGAACGGTAAAACAATTTCATGCGGGCGAGTCTTTTTCTGAAGTATTGAATACGATGCACAATGGTAAAAATATTGGCGATAAACCGATGAAGTTATTAATTTTTTATGCCGGTGCTAAAGATCAACCTTTAACAATTGCTCATCCTGAATTTATCCCAACTCATTAATCAAATTAATTTGCTATTATGACCGCCAATTTTACTGCACCTTCTCGATTTACTCCCGATTCTCATCAACGAAATCAAGATAAATTAGCCAAAATTCCGATTAAAATTGAATCTAGCGAGCAATATTTAGCTAAACCGAAATGGATTCGGATTAAATTAGCTTCAAATCCGAAGATTGATTCTTTAAAACAAATTTTACGCCATAATCAATTACACACGGTTTGTGAAGAAGCCGCTTGTCCGAATTTAGCAGAATGTTTTGCTAAAGGTACGGCAACTTTTATGATTATGGGCGATTTATGCACTCGTCGTTGTCCATTTTGTGATGTCGCTCATGGCCGTCCTCAACCTTTAGATGAACAAGAACCGGAGAAATTAGCCCAAACTATTGCCCAAATGCAATTGAAATATGTAGTCATTACGTCAGTAAATCGTGATGATTTACGCGATGGAGGCGCAGGACATTTCGCAGCTTGTATTGCGGCAATTCGACAATTGAATCCACAAATCAAAATTGAAATTCTAGTGCCTGATTTTCGTGGAAGATTAGAAATTGCTTTAGAAAAATTATCTACGCAATTATCAGATGTTTTTAATCATAATTTAGAAACGGTTCCGCGTTTGTATTTACAAGCTAGACCCGGAGCTAATTATCAACATTCATTAAATTTATTAGCTGCCCATTTTCAAAAATATCCCCAAATTCCTACGAAATCGGGATTAATGGTGGGTTTAGGCGAAACGCCAGAAGAAATTTTACAAGTGATGCAAGATTTACGCGATCATGGCTGTTCAATGCTGACTTTAGGGCAATATTTACCGCCGAGCAAAGCGCATTTACCGGTACAAGCTTATATTTCCCCAGAGCAATTTGATTGGTACGCGCAACAAGCTAAAACCTTAGGTTTTATTCAAGTAGCAAGCGCGCCTTTAGTACGTTCTTCTTATCATGCGGATTTACAAATGCAACATTTTCAACAAACTATTCAAGCGAAATAGTTATTAAAATAAAATCGCTAAACTGATTAAAATCGAAGCACCGGTGACAATCATTAAAGTCGTAGAATGATTATCGGCAATATTTTGTCTTAATTGAGCTAATTCACGATTGTGATTTAATAATTGTTGATTCATTTGGGCTGAACTTTCTAAAGCCTGAAATAATAAATTTGGAATTTCAGGAAATTTTGCAGCTAATTCAGGAAACTGTTTAAAAGCTTGTTTAATTTTTGCTTTAGGTCCTAAACGTTGTTGAAACCAATCTTCTAAAAAAGGTTTAGCGGTTTGCCATAAATCTAATTCGGGATAAAGTTGTCGCCCTAAACCCTCAATATTTAATAAAGTTTTTTGTAATAAAACCAATTGCGGTTGTACCACCATTTCAAAACGTCTAGCAGTTTGAAATAAACGTAATAACAATAATCCAAACGAAATATCTTTTAATGGTTTTTCAAAAATAGGTTCACAAACGCTACGAATGGCGGCTTCAAATTCTTCAATTCGAGTATGACTAGGTACCCAACCAGATTCGATGTGCATTTGTGCCACTCGACGATAATCGCGATTAAAAAAGGCTAAGAAATTTTCAGCTAAATAATGCTGATCAGAAATCGATAAACTACCGATAATGCCAAAATCAACTGCGATATATCGATCGGGAATCTGTACAAAAATATTTCCCGGGTGCATATCGGCATGAAAAAAATTATCACGAAAAACTTGAGTAAAAAAGATTTCTACACCGCGTTCAGCCAATTTTTTAAAATCCGCGCCTTCATTTTTTAATTGTTGAATATCTCCAACTGGAATGCCATAAATTCTTTCCATCACCATAATTTTATTGCGCGTATGTTCCCAATACACTTCTGGCACATATAATAACGGCGAATTTTCAAAATGGCGGCGAATTGTGGAAGCATTGGCCGCTTCACGAATTAAGTCTAATTCATCTAAAGTAGTTTTTTCAAATTCAGCCACTACTTCTACGGCTCGTAAACGTTTTGCATCCGTCCAAAAACGTTCAGCAATTTTTGCCAATTCATATAATAAACCCACATCAGAATAAATTTGATTTTCAATATCTGGACGTAAAACTTTGACAATCACTTGTTTGCCATTGTGTAAAGTCGCAGTATGAACTTGAGCCACTGAAGCAGAAGCTAATGGAATTGAATTAAAATGTAAAAACGCTTGTTGAATTGGTAAATGTAGTGATTTTTCAATAATTTGAATCGCTAATTCGCCTGAAAATGGCGGTACGCGATCTTGTAATTTAATGAGTTCATCAGCAATATCTTCCGGTAATAAATCACGCCTAGTCGATAATGCTTGTCCAAATTTGACATAAATAGGACCTAAATCTTCGAGAATTCGCCGAATCCGAATAGCGCGTGATTCAGTTGGTTTGCGTAGCCAATAATTAGGTGATAAAAAAACTAAATAACGAATCGGTCTAAATAAATGCGTTTTTAAAATGATTTCATCTAATCCATGAAACATCATTACCCAATTAATATGAATTAATCGCATTAAAATTTTAAAACGTCTGATCATGATTCGTTAATTGAGTTGAGTATATAAGCGTTGAATTCGCGCCATTAAACGATCATGATCCATACGCAATTCATCGACTTGAGTATAAAAAATATCTGCTTCGGCTTTAGCGGGTAAATCTTTGGTTTCTTGTTGTAAAAACTCGCTTAAATTTAACGATAATATCGATAAAAATTGCTGAGTCCATTGCGCTGTTTGATGAAATTGTTGACTACAATAATGTGCAACTGTTTCACCGGTATATTGCGCTAATTTTTGCTCAAAATTAGGCTGTAAATTTTTAAATAAATGTTGAAATTGTCTGGCAACTTCTAAATCACCTTGAATATGAATCTGCTGTTGATGAATGAATCGCATCGGCTGTTGACTTAATCCCAACCACGCAAAATCAAATAGAGTTCCGCTGAATTCAGTATCCACTTTCCCTGAATATTCGGCTAAACAATGCAGATTAAATTGACTTAGTTTTAGATAAAGGATTTCATTAAAAGGTAAAATACGAATGGCAATCACTTTACCGCTTAATGGAATTAATAAGGTAGATGAATTATCGACTAAATTCAAATAAGAATTGACCGCTATTTCTATTTTAGAGAGTAATAAAGATTTTAACATCATCAATTAAAATTTATAACCTCTATGCACAGCCACAATTCCCTGAGTTAAATTAAAATATTCACAACGTTCAAAACCAACTTGTTGCATCATTTGTTTTAATTCAGTTTGTTTAGGGTGCATTCTAATGGATTCGGCTAAATAACGATAACTGGATTCATCTTTAGCAACCACCGCGCCAATTTTAGGCAATAAATGAAATGAATAAGCATCATAAATTTTTTGCATAAGCGGATGAGTAGGATGGGAAAATTCTAAAATAATTAATCGTCCCCCGGGTTTCAAAACCCGAAAAATAGAAGCTAAAGCGGCATTTTTATCCGTCACATTACGCAAACCAAATCCAATACAAACACAATCAAAAGTATGATTATTAAACGGTAAAGATTCGGCATTTACTTGCGCATATTCAATATCCGCAAAGCCTTTATCAATTAAACGATTGCGACCATTATTTAACATTGCCGCATTAATATCTGCTAAAACGACTTGTCCAGAATGACCCACGCGATTTTTAAATAAAATGGTCAAATCGCCAGTGCCTCCAGCTAAATCCAAAACTTTTTCATTACGCCGAACATGACTTAATTCAACTGCAATTCGTTTCCATAATCGGTGAATTCCAAAAGACATTAAATCATTCATTACATCGTAATGATCAGCCACCGAATCAAAAACATTACGGACTAATTTTACTTTTTCTTCAACGGGAACTTCGGTAAAACCAAAGTGGGTGGTATTATCATCGGTCATAATTTTAAAATAAGGCAATAGATTAAAAATAGGGTGAAAAATTAAGCAAGCTTTTGTTTATAAAAATCGATAATGGTTTGCAAAATTCCCAAAATATTTTCTAAATGATTAAAATAATAATAATGTTTATCAGCCGTAATAACATTTTGCTCTAATTGTAGAAATAACCAATTATCTGCATTAGTCACACAACCATAAATCGTTTCAATAGCATATCCCTGTTTTTGATTAAATATTTTAGCTCCAAGCATTTGCGCCACACATTGAGCAATACTGTGTTCAATATCGTGTTTTTTGGCTTCAATTAAACAAAATAAAGGGCAATCTAAACCAATCGTATTATTATTTTTAGCCAAAATAAAATCACATTCACCAAACAAACCTTGAGATTTATCCGCATTTAAAGTTTCACCTGAATAAATCGTAAAATAATCTTGATTGCGTTTTTTAATGTCTAGCAAAATGGGCAAAATAATTTGCTCACTACGCGCTTTTTCACTCCCTTTAGGTAATTTTAAAGTTTCAGCCAAAATCATGCTTAGAAATTCACTGCTTTTAATCGGCGTAAAATTAGGGAATAATTCAGCGCGATTATCTTTTAATTGAAATTTATGTTTTAAATCTTCTAAGCTATAACTGGTATAAGACATGATAAAAATGAATGACCAAAAATATATTTTGCTTTTTTGATTATAATAATGGTTGGGGTATTTTTTGAATTACAAAATATATCGACTTAAATCTTCATCTTCTACAAAAATACTTAAATGATTATTAACGTAATTCGCATCAATAGTTAAATTTTTATCTACAATATCAGGCGCGGAAAACGAAATTTCTTCTAATAATCGTTCTAAAATCGTATGTAATCGCCGCGCGCCAATATTTTCGGTGGTCTCATTTACTTGCCAGCCTAATTCAGCAATTCGTTGAATACCATCTATGGTAAAATTTAATTCGATTCCTTCGGTCGCTAATAACGCTTTATATTGTTCCGTTAATGACGCATTAGGCTCGGTTAAAATCCGAACAAAATCTTCAGCAGTTAATGCTTCTAATTCCACTCGAATGGGAAATCGACCTTGTAATTCAGGAATTAAATCCGAAGGTTTTGTTAAATGAAAAGCCCCCGAAGCAATAAATAAAATATGGTCGGTTTTTATCATGCCAAATTTAGTGCTAACTGTGCTACCTTCGACTAAAGGCAATAAATCCCTTTGCACGCCTTCGCGCGAAACTTCACCGCTACTTCCGCCTAATTCTGAACGTTTACAAATTTTGTCAATTTCATCTAAAAACACAATACCATTTTGTTCAACAGCATGAATTGCCCGTTGTTTTATTTCATCTTCATTAATTAATTTTGCCGCTTCTTCTTCTTGTAAAACTTTCAGCGCGTCTTTAATTTTCATTTTGCGCGATTTAGTTCTACCGCTATTCATATTTTGAAATAAGCCTTGTAATTGATGGGTCATTTCTTCCATTCCAGGAGGGGCCATAATTTCGACTCCAATTGGCGAACTAACATCAATTTCAATAGTTTTTTCATCCAATAAACCTTCGCGTAATTTTTTACGCATTTTCTGCCGCGTTGTGGTTTCGGATTCGGATAAAGTGCCGCTTTCTGCCGAAGGTAATAAAATATCTAAAATATTTTCTTCAGCTGCATCCATTGCGCGATATTGGACTTTAGCAATCGCTTCAATTCGAGTTATTTTAATCGCCATATCCGCTAAATCACGAATAATGGAATCTACATCTCTACCGACATAACCGACTTCAGTAAATTTAGTGGCTTCGATTTTAATAAACGGTGCATTGGCTAATTTAGCTAATCGACGCGCAATTTCGGTTTTACCTACGCCGGTGGGACCGATCATTAAAATATTTTTCGGAGTAATTTCTTCGCGCAATTCACCGGTAACTTGTGATCTACGCCACCGATTTCGTAAAGCAATGGCGACCGAACGTTTCGCATTATTTTGCCCAATAATATGTTTATCTAATTCGCTAACAATTTCTCTAGGAGTCATTTCGCTCATGTTTTATTCTTTAGCCTCAATAGTTAATGCTTCGATGCGTAATTGATGATTGGTATAAATACAAATATCCGCTGCAATATGCAAAGATTTTTCGACAATATCGTAAGCAGTTAATTCGGTATTTTCAAATAAAGCTCTTGCTGCTGCTTGCGCATATGCACCGCCAGAACCAATCGCAATTAAATCTAATTCAGGTTCAATAACATCTCCCATTCCAGAAATTAAAAAAGTGACTTTAGCATCGGCAATAATTAATAAAGCCTCTAATTTGCGTAATGCTCTATCGGTACGCCAATCTTTCGCCATTTCTACAGCTGCTCGAGTTAAATTGCCGCGATGTTTTTCTAATTTAGTTTCAAAATGTTCAAATAGAGTAAACGCATCGGCGGTCGCACCGGCGAATCCCGCTAAAATTTGATCGTGATATAAACGTCTTACTTTGCGAGCATTGGCTTTCATGACCGTATTGCCTAAAGTGACTTGCCCATCGCCACCGATCACCACTTGATTACCGCGTCGCACGGCAACAATCGTTGTTCCTTCAAAATTCACAGTTTCATTCCTATATATCAGATAAACAATAATGTATTTATTGATTATAATAACATATTCATTTCTATGCGTTGTTAAATTTGCAAAAAAATTATAAATCAGTTTGTTTTTTAAAGACAAATAAAAGTATTTAAAAACGAGATAATTTTAATACCGGTGATAATTTTTTTAATTCGCGCATAATATTCGCTAAATGTACGCGATCATGTACCGATAAAGTAATCACATCTATCGATACTTTGGCATCTTGATGCGTAATACTAACGTTTTCAATATTCGATTTCATTCTTGAAATCGTTGAAGTAATCATGGCTAATGTTCCGGGTTGATTTAACACTTCTAAACGAATACCAGCAGAAAATTCACCCACCGTTTCTTTTGCCCATTCAACTTCTAACCAATGCGGACGACGTTTACGACCTTCTAAATTATTTCCGCATTCGTGATGATGCACTACAATGCCTTTTCCGGGATTAAAAAAACCAATAATTTGATCGCCCGGAATAGGTCGGCAGCATTTTCCTAATGTAACGACCATTCCTTCAGTGCCTTTAATTGCCAAAGCCGTTTTATGCAATTGTTCTTTATCATCTAATTTTAAATTCGGTTGTAAATCGCCTTGTTTTAATTGTTTGGCAATTAGAAAAGGCATTTTATTACCCAAACCAATTTCTTCAAAAATTTGATCTAAAGATTGTTTTTTTAATACTTTTAATAAATTTTGAATTTTTATTGACTCAATTTGCTCTAACGATAAACTCATATTTTGCAATTCATGCTCTAATAATCGCTTGCCTAATTGAATCGCCTCGCGTTGTTTAAAATGTTTTAAATAGCTACGAATACAAGAGCGTGCTTTCGCCGTCATAACATAATTCAGCCAAATAGGATTAGGTCTTGCCCAAGGCGTGGTAATAATTTCGACTGACATACCATTTTCTAATTTACTTTGTAAAGGGGCTAATTGTTTATCAATGCGAGCTGAATTACAGCTATGACCTATATTAGTATGTACCGCATATGCGAAATCAACAACGGTCGCGCCTCTAGGTAATTTAATGACCTGACCTTTAGGGGTAAAAACAAAAATCTCTTTCGGAAATAAATCGATTTTTAAATTTTCAATGAACTCTAAAGAATTTCCTGCTGTTTTTTCAATTTCCAATAATTGTCTGACCCATTCATTCGCTTGAATTTGCGAAATTTTATTACTGTCTTTAGATTTATATAACCAATGCGCTGCAATTCCCGATTCGGACATTTTGTGCATGTCATGAGTTTTAATTTGAATTTCAATTGGCACACCATATGAACTGCCTACGGTGGTATGTAAACCTTGATAACCATTAGCTTTAGGCAGAGCAATATAATCTTTAAATCGTCCCGGAATCGGTTTATATAAACTATGAACCACGCCTAAAATTCGATAACAAGTATCTGCATCATCACAAAAAATTCGGAAAGCATAAACATCAAATACATCCGCAAATGAAATTTTTTTACGCAGCATTTTTTGATAAATACTAGGAATATTTTTTTCTCGTCCAATAACAACACTGCGAATCGCTAATTCATTTAAACGTTGACTAATTCGTTTTTGAATTAACTCAATAATCGCTTTACGATTGCCCCGCGCTTTTTTAACCGCATTTAATAAAACTTGATAACGCAAAGGATATAAAGCTTGAAAACTCAGCAATTCCAATTGATGACGAATATCATTCATCCCTAAACGATTGGCAATTGGCACATAAATATCCATCGTTTCTTTAGCAATTCGCCGTCGTTTATCAACCGACATCACGGTTAAAGTTTGCATATTGTGTAAACGATCGGCGAGTTTGACCATAATGACGCGCAAATCCACCGCCATCGCCATGAACATTTTGCGTACATTTTCCGCTTGAGCTTCGGCGCGAGATTTGCCACCGATTTTAGATAATTTCGTTACGCCATCAACTAAATCAGCGACTTCTATACCGAATTGAATCGCGAGTTCTTTTTTAGAAACTCCAGTATCTTCAATGACATCGTGTAAAATCGCAGCCATAATCCCGTGCGCATCCATATGCATATGGGCTAAAATAGTCGCTACCGCTACCGGATGACAAATATAAGCCTCACCACTTTTACGGGTTTGTCCTTGATGCGCTTTTGCGCCGCACTGATAAGCTTGTTGAATATCCTTAACTTCAGTTGGATTTAAATATCCTTCTAAAATTCTGATTAATTGCCGCATTAATTTATCTTGCGGGGATTCAATTTCAACTTCCATTAAAGACATTCTTAACCATCCTTAAAATTTAAATTTACTCGACAGTCGTCCAACTTGATGTAAAGCATCGATATTTTCTGGAGTGACAAAACCGCCAGCGATTTCACGCAATGCCAGTACAGTATCTTTATTTTTACCGCGTTTGACAAATTCGTCCGCGCCATGACTCAATTGTCGCGCTCGTTGACTGGCTAATAAGACTAAATTAAAACGATTATTCACTTTTTCTAAACAATCTTCAATGGTGACTCGTGCCATTTAAATACCTCTGATGTTATTGGCTAATGAATGTGGTGAAAATAGTATTATATATGAAAGTGGTTAATTTGGAATCCTTAAATGCGATTGATGATGAAATAAATCGAAATTAAATTGAAAAATAAAAATTGTTTTTAAAGATATTAACAAGGATATAAAATATTCAAATTAGAGTGCTGATGATTTTCAAAATAATTGCAGCAAATACACCCGCAATCACATCATCTAGCATAATGCCTAAACCGCCATTCACTCGTTGATCAATCCATGCAATCGGTTGAGGTTTAATAATATCAAATAAGCGAAACAAAATAAATCCGATGATTAAATGCGTGATTGAAAAATCAACAAAACTCATGGTAATTAAATAGCCTACAATTTCATCCCATACAATGCCATTAAAATCATGTTCGCCTAATTTTTTGCTGGCTTGATCACAAAGCCAAATTCCGATTATACCGGTAAATAAAATAATAGCGATATACCCAATGATAGAAAATTGAGCAGAGAAATAATATACTGGAATAGCGGCTATAGTTCCCATTGTTCCAGGTGCTTTTTTGATTAATCCAGAACCAAATCCAAACGCTAAAAATAAGACAGGATCGCTAATAATTTGTCGGCAAATCAATTGGTTTTTACCATAAAAATCACGAAAAATGTTCAAAACCTTTTACCTGTAATGTTTGTAATTGTCCATGTCGTAAAATGCGTAATCCGGGTTCAGCTTCAATCATACCAATGACTTTATGATGAATAGTTAATTTTGGATAATCTTCGGCTTTAATGGTAAAACACAATTCATAATCTTCGCCTGCAATTAAAGGTAATTGCCAATCATCAGTCATTGCAATATAAGTTTTAACATCTGTGGATAAAGGTAAAGTGTCATAATCAATAATAGCACCCACTGAACTTTTTTGTAAAATATGCGTTAAATCAGCGGCTAATCCATCTGAAATGTCAATACAAGCATGAGCTAAATGGCGAATCGCTAAACCTTCATTAATTTTCGCTAAAGGGCGATGAAATCGATTTAAGGGTTGAGCAGAGTAATTACCATTATGTCCTTGGAGAATTTTTAAGCCTAATCCTGCATCTCCTATAGAACCGGTGACACAAATTAAATCTCCAGCTTGAGCGGCATTTCGGCGTAATCCTAAATGATTCGGTAAATATCCAAGTGCTTGTAAAGTCAAGGTTAAATGACCTTTTGTCGTATCACCACCGATTAAATCAATTGAATAAAGATCAGCTAGATTAAATAAACCTTCAGCAAAATCATTAAGCCATTTTTCATCAACAGAAGGCATCGTTAATGCTAAAGTGATTGCAAAAGGCTGCGCCCCCATACTCGCCAAATCACTTAAATTGACCGCTAATAATTTATGTCCTAAATCTTGCGCAGAAACGTGTTCAAAAAAATGCACATTTTGCACCATAGTATCGGTTGTCACCGCTAATTGTAAAGACTCTGGAAGCTTAATTAAAGCACAATCATCACCGATGCCTATACGATTAAAGGGATTTTTTAATGGACGCTTAAAAAAACGCTCAATTAAATCAAATTCTGATAATGACATACATAAAAAATGACAGCTAATTAATAAAATAATTCACTAGCCAAATTAAATTGACTAGTGAATGACCCGCATCTTAAAAAATAAATCTTTTTAAGAAAATCAACCGATGATTAACGCCCTAATACATCGGCACGCGCTCCTTCTGCAATAGCCGCCGCTTCAGCGATTAAATTTTGCGGAACTTTTAATTCAACCATGGTTTGCCCTAATAATTCCATAACCACATCAAAATGACTATCATTTAAACCCATTTTTACTAAACGCGCATGAGCAGCACGCATATCTTTACCGTCGTAATGATTAGGTCCGCCAAAGGCAAAAGTGAAAAAAGCTTTTTGTTTGGCTAATTGTTTTGCCATATCAGTATGATTAAAAAATCGATTAATACGATAATCGTTTAATACTTTTTGATAAAACAATTCAACAGCTGCATTGACCGCTGCTTCTCCGCCAATTCTTTCATATAAGCTGGCACTGCTTGGTGTATTTTCAGACATGTTTTCCTCAGTATTTTAAGTTAATGTTAAATGAAAAATGAATGATTGTTTATATGCTAAAATGAAAAAGGGCATTTATACAATCTGCTGATGCTTTTATTAAATAAAATCAAATGTAAACCTGCTGTTCTTCGCTAATAGGCTGTGGATAAAAAATAAAAGCAATTCAATGTTACCTGAATATTAAAAAAAAGGATAGTCCTATCACTTTAAAGAACAACTATGATTTAAAAAAATATAATAATTAGGGATAAAACATCTGCATTAGCTATCTAGCATTGAAAATTGCAATCTCTCTTTTTTATGGATATAGATTTTGTAATAACTGGCGAAGAAATGCACATTTTTCTTCAGTGCTGCTAAACCGCAGAGTGAAACGTAATTTTTCCATACCGTCTAATTTATAAATATGTGGTTGAGTTTGAAGTAATTGAATCAGTTTTTCAACATTAATGCTCGGTTGTGATTGAAACAAAAGTCGTCCACCAGTTTGATGAATATCAATTTTTTTAATGCCCAAAGGAGTAGCTAATTGTTTTAATTCAGCTAAATCAAATAAAGTTTGTGTGGCTTCAGATAATAAGCCAAATCGGTCGATCATTTCGACTTTTAAAGCGCGTAATTGTTGCGCATTTTCATAATTCGCAATTCTTTTATATAAGACTAAACGCGCATGAACATCGGGTAAATAATCCTCAGGAATTAATGCTGGAGCTTGTAAATCAATTTCTGTACCTTGATCCAAATTCCAATTTAATTCTGGCGTTTCTCCAGATTGTAAAGCTTTAACCGCGCGCTCTAATAATTCAGTATATAAACCAAAGCCAATTTCTTGAATTTGACCACTTTGTCCTTCGCCTAATAATTCTCCGGCACCACGAATTTCTAAATCATGAGAAGATAATAAAAAGCCCGCGCCTAAATCACCAGACATTTCCACCGCTTCTAAACGTTTAATCGCTTCTTTAGTTAATTGTTTTTTCGGTGGAATAATTAAATAAGCATATGCGCGATGATGCGATCGACCGACTCTTCCGCGTAATTGATGTAATTGAGCTAATCCTAATAAATCCGCACGGTGAATAATAATCGTATTTGCACTAGGAATATCAATTCCGCTTTCAATAATGGTGCTACAAATTAATAAATTAAATCGTTGATGATAAAAATCTAACATAATTTGTTCTAATTCTCGTTCCGGCATTTGTCCATGCGCTATTTGGATTCTTGCTTCTGGAATTAAAGCGGTTAATTGAGTAAATATATTCGGCATTGTTTTAATATCATTATGCAAAAAGAAAACTTGTCCACCGCGTTTAATTTCACGCAAACAAGCCTCTTGAATTTGCGCATCAATCCATTCACTAATAAAAGTTTTAATAGGATGTCTGCCCACAGGTGGAGTCGCAATAATTGAAATTTCTCTTAAACCAGATAACGCCATATTTAAAGTTCTAGGAATGGGCGTAGCGGTTAAAGTTAATAAATCTAATTGTTGTCGAATTTTCTTAAAATGTTCTTTTTGTTGTACGCCAAAACGATGTTCTTCATCAATAATGACTAAACCTAATTGTTTATATTGTAATTCTTTAGACAATAATTTATGCGTACCAATAATAATATCGATTTTACCTTCAGCCAATTCTTCAGCAATTCTTTTTTGTTGTTTAGCAGAAACGAATCGAGAACTCACTTCAATTCGGATAGGCCAATCCGCAAATCGATCGCGGAAATTCTGATAATGTTGTTGCGCTAATAACGTTGTTGGCACTAAAACCGCGACTTGCTGACCACTATTAACCGCAACAAATGCCGCTCGCATTGCCACTTCGGTTTTGCCAAATCCAACATCACCACAAACCACTCTGTCCATCGGTTGATCCCGACTTAAATCCGCCAAAATAGCTTCAATTGCCGTTTGTTGATCCGGCGTTTCAGCAAATGGAAAAGCTTGAGCAAATAATTGATAATCTTCAATATCAATTTCAATTCCTTTATTAGCACTTTTACCATTTGCTATTCGTCGCGCTTGTAAATCTAATAATTCAGCCGCTACATCGCGGATTTTTTCCAAAGCTTTTTTCTTAGCTTTTAGCCATTGTTCACTGCCTAAACGATGTAAAGGCGCGTTTTCCGCACTAGCTCCCGTATAACGTCCAATTAAATGCAAAGCCGAAACTGGAACATATAATTTATCCTGATTAGCATATTCTAAAGTGAGAAATTCGCCGATAATTCCGCTAATGGTTAAACTTTGTAATCCTAAATAACGACCTACGCCATGTTCACGATGAACTACCGGCGAACCGATGGTTAATTCGTTTAAATTATTAATTAAATTGTCTAATTCTTTATGAGAGGTTTTTCGTGAATGACGTTGTTGGATTTTTTCAGCAAATAATAAAGATTCAGGAATAATTGCGATTGAAATCGGTGATAAATAAAGCCCTTGTTCTAAAGTGGCGACGACTAAACATAATTTTGCTGAATGAATCAGAAATTCTTGCCAATGATTAATTAATTGTGGTTGTAATTGATAACGTTTTAAGGTTTCTAATAAAACTTCACGTTGTCCAGCCGTTTCTGCAACTAATAAGGTTTTAGCTTGAATGCTATTTAAAAATTGATGTAATCGAGTAGCGGGTTGTTTTAATCGAGGTTCAAAAGCCAATTCGGGTAATGGTAAACTTTGAAAATTAATTAAGGGAGATAATGGCGAATCAGTATTATTGACTAACCGAATTTGTTTAAATAAGCTTAATTGTTGTTGAAATTCAATGATAGATAAAAATAATTGTTCGGCGGTTAATAACGGACGATCTGGATCATAACGTCGTTGTTGATAACGTAATTCAATTTCTTGAATAAATTGTTGCGCATAGTCTGCAATATTTTCTGGTAAAACAATAATCGTTTCTTGAGGTAAATAGCTAAATAAAGTTGCGGTTTGTGTTACAAATAACGGTAGATAATATTCAATACCATTCGGCATTATTCCTTTACTCACATCAGCATATAAAGGATTTTTAGGCGAAATAGTGGGAAATTGCGCGCGAAATTGTTGGCGAAATAATTTGATCGATTGATCAGTTAAAGGAAATTCTCGCGCCGGTAATAATTGAATCTGTTGAATTTTAAGTAATGATAATTGCGTTTCCGGATCAAAAGTCCGAATGGATTCAATTTCATCATCAAATAATTCAATTCGATAAGGCATTTCACTGCCCATTGGAAATAAATCAATCACTGAACCGCGAATTGCAAATTCCGCATGTTGATAAACTTGAGAAACGCATTGATAACCGACCGTTTCTAATTGAATTCGTTGTAAAGTTAAATCTAAACGATCACCGATTGTCCATTGAAAACTGTGGGCTAAAACATGTTCTCTGGGAGCTAATCGTTGCATTAAAGTTGTCACCGATAAAATCAACGCGCCTTGAGTGGTTTGTGGCAGCAAAGCTAAAGTGCGCAAACGTTGCGAAATAATTTCCGGCAGTGGCGAAAAAACATCGTAGGGCAAAATTTCCCAATCAGGAAACGGTAACACGGAATACTTTGGCGGCAAAAAAAAGGGTAATTCTTGTACCAAACGTTGAACACTGTGATTATCGTGAGTAACAATCATCAACAAACTAGGATGACTTTGGATGGCATTGGCTAACGCTAAAGTTTCAGCACTGCCGTGTAAACCCGTCCAATACAAAATTGGGGTGGTGGTTGTAGGTAAAGAAGGCGCGACAAACGCAGAAGCATCATCAAACATATCAAATTTATTGTCGGTTAAATCGTTTGCTAAACAGTGATTTTAACCGTTTTTATTGCAAATTTGCCTTGAATCCTGAGTTTCATATCCCCATGTTAATGAAAAAGTCACGGTAACATTTTAATTTTTTATTTATTTTTGGGAGTTGTGAAACGATGAATACTGCACAGGAACAGCCTATAGTCACTGAAGATCAGCCATTAGAAACCAATGAGTTAACCGGCACTGAAGCACAATCTGAGCTTGAAGCGTCAGCGATTTTAACCGAATCCGATTTGCATCAAACGATTACAGTGTTGGAGCAAGAATTGCTAAGTGCGCAACAAAAAGCTGAAGAAAGCTGGAATAAAATGTTACGCATTCAAGCGGAAATGGATAATTTAAAACGTCGTACTCAAAAAGATTTAGAAGATGCGCGTAAGTATGCGATTGAAAAATTCGCTAAAGAATTAATTAGTGTCATTGATTCTTTGGAATTGGGATTACAAGCGATTTCTAGTGATCATAGTGAAGTGCAAAAATTTCGGGAAGGCAATGAATTAACTTTAAAACAATTTAGTTCAGTATTTAGTAAATTCAATATTGAAATTCTCAATCCTTTAGGACAAGCATTTAATCCTGAATTTCATCAAGCAATGGCAATGCAAGTTTCTACTGAAGTAGCGGCTAATACCGTATTAACGGTTTTCCAAAAAGGCTATACCTTAAATGGTCGCTTATTACGTCCGGCTATGGTCGTGGTAGCAAAAGCCGCCGCAGCTTAAATTTAGATTGAATCAATCACAATTGAAATTGATTAAAACATCCTTATATTCATAACAACTTATTTTACATAACAACTAGCAAAAACTTTTGGAGAATTTCTCATGGGAAAAATGATTGGCATTGATTTAGGCACCACTAATTCTTGCGTGGCGGTTTTGGAAAATGGCACCGCGCGAGTGATTGAAAACAGTGAAGGTGCGCGTACTACCCCTTCGATTATCGCTTTTACTAACGATGATGAAGTGTTGGTCGGACAATCAGCAAAACGTCAAGCGGTCACTAATCCAAAAAATACTTTGTTTGCCATTAAACGTTTGATTGGACGACGTTTTACCGATGATGTCGTACAAAAAGACATCAAAATGGTACCTTATAAAATTATTGAAGCCACCAACGGCGACGCGTGGGTTGAGTGTCATGGTAAAAAAATGGCTGCTCCCGAAATTTCCTCACGCGTCTTGATGAAATTGAAAAAAGACGCTGAAGCTTTTTTGGGCGAAGAAGTCACTGAAGCGGTGATCACCGTTCCCGCGTATTTCAATGATTCTCAACGTCAAGCGACTAAAGATGCCGGACGGATTGCTGGTTTAGATGTAAAACGGATTATTAATGAACCTACTGCTGCGGCTTTGGCTTTTGGCATGGATAAACCCAAAGGCGATACGACTATTGCAGTTTATGACTTAGGCGGTGGAACTTTTGATATTTCAATTATTGAAATTGCTGAAATTGAAGGCGAACATCAATTTGAAGTGTTAGCGACTAATGGCGATACCTTTTTAGGTGGCGAAGATTTTGATTTAAGAATTATTGATTTTCTTGCGGCTGAATTCAAAAAAGATAATCGTATTGATTTACACAATGATCCATTAGCCTTACAACGTTTAAAAGAAGCGGCTGAAAAAGCAAAAATTGAATTGTCATCAGCGCAACAAACTGACGTTAATTTACCGTATATTACCGCAGATGCCACTGGACCTAAACATTTAAATGTCAAATTAACTAGAGCTAAATTAGAATCTTTAGTTGAAGATTTAATTGAAAAAACAAAAGCTCCTTGTTTAACCGCTTTAAAAGATGCCGGATTATCGGCGGCTGATATTGATGATGTGATTTTAGTCGGTGGACAAACGCGGATGCCTAAAGTTCAGGAAATGGTAAAAGCTATTTTCGGCAAAGAACCGCGTAAAGATGTCAATCCTGATGAGGCAGTTGCTTTGGGTGCAGCGATTCAAGCTGGAGTATTAAGTGGTCATGTTAAAGATGTTTTATTATTAGACGTTACGCCCTTGTCTTTAGGCATTGAAACGATGGGCGGCGTAATGACTAAATTAATTCAAAAAAATACCACCATTCCAACTAATGCCTCGCAAGTCTTTTCTACCGCTGAAGATAATCAAACGGCGGTAACGATTCATGTATTACAAGGTGAACGTGAAATTGCTTCAGGAAATAAATCTTTGGGTCGATTTGATTTAAATGATATTCCACCCGCACGTCGCGGAACGCCGCAAATTGAAGTGACTTTTGATATTGATGCAAATGGTATTTTAAATGTATCGGCAAAAGATAAAGCGACCGGTAAAAAACAATCGATTGTGATTAAAGCTTCTAGTGGTTTATCAGAAGATGAAGTGCAACGGATGATTAAAGATGCTGAAGCTCATGCGGAAGAAGATCGTAAAATTACCGAATTAGTTAATGCCAGAAATCACGCTGAAGGCATGATTAATGCGACTGAAAAATCGCTCAAAGAATTAGGTGATAAAGTCGATTCTGGAGAAAAATCTGCCATTGAAAAAGCCATTGCCGCTTTACAAACAGCCATTAAAGGTGAAAATAAAGAAGAAATTGAATCTAAAACCGAAGCTTTAACGGAATTGTCTGCTAAATTAGCAGAGCGAGTTTATGCTCAACAAGGCGATGTGCATAATCATGAGGATGCGCAACAACAATCGCAAAATACTAAAAAAGATGCTGATGACGCATTAGATGCTGAATTTGAAGAAGTGAAAAAATAAATTTTCACATTCTCAAAACGCCCGTTTTCTAATTTCTAAATAGAGGTGGGCGTTTTTTATTTTTAAACAGTAGGGTTTTTTACTATATAACCTGAGTTCGGGATAAGAAAGTACACTCTGTTTTATTATAAATCAATAAGTTACATTTAACCTTGGATTAATCAACTTCGCACACCATTATCAGTTTTCGAAATTTTTTCTGACAATCCGGTTACAACATATTGATTTTAAGAACTACAATATGCAGAATGAAAAAATATTAATAGAATCAACGGTTTTTATCCCTAACTCAGATTAATTTAACAGACTGTAAACAGCAGGCAATAAAAAAAAACCGCCCTTGAAGTTTATCAATGGCGGTTTTATTTTTTAAGGTTGTGCTGAATCAAACAGCTCGATAAAAATAGTTTGAATTTAAAATAAACGTTTACCGATTAATAACTCTGAGCCGGTAAAAGTCATGATTATGGTGGCATTTTGTAAATTTTGCCAAGCATTAAACAGCACTTGATGTCGCCAACGGAAATCTTCGATTTGAAAATTACACCAAATTGCAAAACGAGCTTCCAGCCAACGAGCGAAAGGAATGGCTAATTTTGGATGAAACCAAGTGCCGACACCATTTTCAGGTGAGCCTTTTTTGATGATTCCCACCTTTGAAATTCAGTTAACTGGACAATGTATTCGATTGTGCTTTCAAGACGTAACCATTCTTTCGGTTGTTTATTGCATTATTTTGCAATGGCGGTGGCATTGATAAAGCCATTTTCTTGAAAGTGTACGAACATTTCGCCGTAATATGTGGTGATAAGCTGAGTGGACATTTTGATATTCCTTGTTTTTTTCTAAATAAGAAACTGTACTGAGCAAGAGGATTTATTACAAATTATTGCAATTTTACGCAAGTTTAAGCAGATTTTAGAAACGCAGTTGTTGGATTAATCAAAATTTAAGGCAATAAAAAACCGCCGTCGGTTTTGACTAGGGCGGTTTTGATTCCATGATTATTGAAAAATTCATTGAAATTCTTTTAATGACAACGCTTGAGCTGGCGTGATGATTTGCAAATTCAAACTGAGAAAATGATCCGCTAAAACCAGTAAATCTTTATCACCTGTGACAAGATAGGGTGCATGAGCCGTCAAAGCAGCATGGATAAATTTGTCGTCATCAACGTCACGACAAAAAGTTTGCTCTCCCATTTTTGTTGGAATTTCTATCCACAATCCTATCGCTTTAATATCGTGCAACAAGCGGTTGCGTTGTTCGATGGTCAAATAACGGTCAAATTTAGCTCGCCATAAACGTTGTTCCAGTTCTGCAAACGTTGCTTGCGTAAAAAGTGGTTGCATATCATGCAAAACTTGCTGAATGAACAGCGCAGGGATTCCTGTTTTTAACAACACACCGCTTATCCACACGTTAGTGCCAATCACGATGGGCATCTTAGCTTTCATCAGCCAAGAGCGTGTGTAAAATTTCTGAAGTGAGACCTTCCTGTTCTGCATGATTTGCAATTTCTGCGATCGTTTGTTGTAAACGATTGGCGTAAAAAGCACGCATCGCTTGATAATCGTGAGCGCTGACCATGACACCAATGACTCTATCATGTCGTGTTACTTGTACTGGTTCACGTTGAACGAGATCAATAAATTCACCAAAATGGGTTTTCGCTTGATTTGCAGTAAAGGTTTGCATCGCTTTGTTAAGGTTTGATGGATGAAAGTCATTAGTTTAGTTTAAATCGAATGATTTAATCAAATAAGTCGTTTCGATAGACAATAACAAACCGCCGTCGTTTTTGCCGCAGGGGGTTTTGTGTAGGGCGGGCAGGTTTTTTTGCTTACCATGATGCTATTTTTTAAGAATCACGCTATTTTCAAGGTAAGAGCGAAAAATTGCGTCGTAGGTAACAAGTTGTAATGATTCATATTTTGCTTGAGCGATGAGTAAACGGTCAAAAGGGTCTTTGTGATAATCGGCTAACTCAAGCACAATTTGGGTATGAAACGGTGTAATGTTCAACCAGCTAAATCCTTGTGTTTGAATTTCTTGCGCAATCTCAGTAGAAGGCAAAGGCAATTTTCCCAACCCATTTTTAATCGCCATTTCCCAAACAGACACAGCACTGACCATTGCGCCTTCGGTTTGAATTCGTTTTATCCAGTCATCATCTGTCATTTCATCCATTAACCAGTCATAAACAATACAGGTATCAAGCAGTAGTTTCATTATTGATACCTTGAAATAGCTGTTCTATTTCTGCGTTTGTGGCCGCGCTGTTCCATTCTGTCGTATACGAAACTTTATGTTTCCAGCTACCCGGTGCTGCAATTTTCGAGCGCGTGTATTTTATGATTTTGGCAATGGGTACGCCGTTACGCGCAATAATGACCTCTTCGTCGTTTTCGACAGCCGCGATAAGACTAGAGAGGCGGCTTTTGGCTTCTAACATATTGACTTGCATAGCAACTCCTTTTTAATTGGCTAAGGTTAGCTAATGTAATTAGAATGGAGGGGGTTGTCAATTGTTGGCAATAAAAAACCGCCGCAGGTTTTGCTAAAGGGCGGTAGATAGTTGTGATTTCCATAGAAAAGTATCTATGTTCCTCTAAACGCTTCATCGCCAACTGCTGTCTCGAATAATCGACCTTAGTCTTATATCAGCTCTGCGTTCGTATAGCATTGTCAACTCCCAATGCTCCTTTCGAGATTAAATCGAAAGCGTTGAAAGTATAATTAAAAACCTATTTTGTTTGAAATTTTTTTTGATCACAAAGGAACACGACCCCCCATTTTTAGTAAAGTAATTGACTATGCTTTACTATAAATTACTATACTTTAAATAAAAGAAAACAATATTTCCTAATTGCGAAGTTTTAGAAAAATGTCTTGTATCCGCAGTGACGAAATAGCAATTATTCAAAATTGCTAAAGCGTGGTAAACCGCATCATAAAATGAAGGAAAGCCTGATTTATCATGTCCCATATCACAAATAGCTAAAGCTTTTTCAATGATTGGCGAGTTTAATTCAATAAGCTGTAATCCTAAATTTTGTAATTTCACAATAATGGCATAAATCTGTTGTGTGTCAACTTTACTGACTTTAGCAACTGCCAATACTTCATATAAAAATAAGTTGGGGGCAAAAATTTTATAGGCTTGTGCCGTTAAATGATTAATTAATGCAATTGTTTTGTCTGTTTCAGGTTCTTGTAGAAACAGTTTATTAAATACACAGGAGTCTAAAACAACTTTATTTTCCATGATTCATTAATTCGGTTAATTCATGGTCTTTTCCTGCTCTTAACATGCGTGTCATTTCTTGGGAAGATAAAGCGGCTTTAACCGGCTGAATGGCTTTTATCATTGCCATTAATTCCCGTTGCTGCTGTTTTCTTTTTTCCTGTAAAAGTTTGGCTTCTACCGCGTCTAATACAAATTGTTTTAAATCTTGTTGCGGTAAGGTTTCTTGCAAGTCAAAAAATAATTGGTCTGGAAATTCAATAGCGAGTTGCATTTTTTCCTCTAAAGATTGATTTTTTATTTAATTGTTTGCAAAAAAGGCGGATAAGTACCACCTTTGGTGGTTTGGGTTGTTATGCGGCGCTGCCGTGCAATTTAAGCATCAATACCAAGAATTAAAACAGGAATATCAATATTCGATGTTCCACGATGATGTAAATCCCATGCGAATTGTTCAAAATAAGAAACACCTGTACTCATTTCATCAGCAAAATTTTTTACAGGTACAATTTCAATTCCAGTGTCAATGATTCCCATTTTATTGAAAATAGTCATTTTTGCACAAACGTTATAAACCATAAAAGCATATTTACCAAACTGAACTTCAACCCCAAGTTTTGTTCCTGGTTTTACAAAATCCATATCTCTAAAAGGGGGTTGCTTCTTTGATGACTTTGAAGGAGTATATCCATTCAAATATTCGCCATGAATATAATCACAATTTACTCTATGATTTTTCCAACCTATTTTCGCAAACTCATTTTTAAATGCTTCGTTTATTGCATCTGGAGAAAATAGCATTTTTCCCATCATCGTTTTCTCTTTACTTTTCTTTGTTTTATAAAGCGATGAATCAATTGAGTTTATAATATCTTCAATTTGTGAAAACTCCACGTTATAATTGTTTTCAATAGCACTTTTCCCTCCATTAAAATCATATTTGGCAACTATTTTCACAATAATACCTCTTGTTGTTTATTAATCCATGAAGTTGGCGGTTGTGCAACTTTCTCTTTTCCAGTCGGAACATGAATTGGTTTTCCTAAAGGTCTTGTTTTTAAAAGACCTGCTTGATATAGTTTTATCCGTTCTTTTGCAATTTCTATATATTTTGGTTCTTTATCAATCGCCATTCCTTTTCTATTATTTTTTAATGCGGCAATAACGCTAGAACCAACACCACCAAAGGGGTCTAAAATCCAATCATTTTCATTAGTTAAAGCTAAAACACATCTTTCTACCAATTCTACTGGAAATTGACAAGGATGTTCTGTTTTTTCTGGGTGATTAGACTTTACATTTGGAATATCAATAATACCATCTTCCCATTCTTGACAAAGTAATGTCCAATAGTCTGATGGATTTTTCCCAAGTGGATTACCACTTGGTTGACCTATTTTCTTTCCTTTAAAATGCAGTTTACCTGGATATTTTGAAGGAACACGAACAGCATCAAGATTGAATGTATAATCTTTCGATTTTGTAAACCAAAGTAAAACTTCATATCTACCTGAAAATCTATTTGACGCATGAAGCCCATGTCCAAAATGCCAAACTATTCTATTTCTTAATTGCATTCCAATTGATTTAAATAATGGATAAAAATACATATCCAATGGATATATTTCACCATTATTTACAAAGTTTCCAACTTGCCAAACAATGCTACCATCCTCAGTTACTATTCTAAAAAGTTCTTCAATTATTTCACGTTGCCAATTTAAATAGTTTTCAAGAGTAGTTTGATTTTCGTATGATTTTCCTATGTTATAAGGGGGAGAAGAAACAATAAGTTTAAATGTATTTGATGGTAAATTCCTTAGTTCTAATAACGTATCGTTTTCCTTTAGTATGTAGTTTTCACTTTCCATTTGTGATGAAATTTCGTAATACTGCATTATTTTTTATTCCAGTTAATTAATTTTAATTTAACACGGTTATAATTTGTGCCATTTATTTTAACAATTTGTTTTTATAAATAACTGCCGAGCAAAACAAAACAGCTTAAAAACTTTCGCAAAACCTCAAAAACACTTCGCTTGAAACTCATTAGGCGACTCCAAACTAAACGTTTCATCCTGAATCCGCGCCACATAAAACCCCGACTCCAACACCTTCATCCAGCGGCGCAATACGTTTTACTATTGCACCTACAAATTAATTTAATTATTTGTTAATTCTTTGGCCTGTAAAGGACACTTCTGGATTAACCATTTCAAAACATCAAGCTGGTCTTTGGCGGGGGGCGCGTCTTACCTGCGCTATCAGTTTAATCGTATCAGGTCGATTTAAAGTTAAATTAGATGCACCTTCATTACAAACAGAACAAATAGTTCTTAAATTGTTAACGTCATCCGTACCACCCATTGATTTATCAATGATATGTCCAATATGCAGTCTGGTTTTTCTGCCGTTATCGTAAGGATGAGGTTCTCCTGCCGCCGCACCGCACATCTGACAGGTAAAGACGTTTCTGTCCAAAACAAACGCTCTGGTTTCCTTAGAAATCGCACGCTCAAATGCCGGAAACGGTTTTAAATCAAGCAATAAATATTGTCCTACGGTCAAATCGCTTCTGTCATTATGCGTGACGATATTAAAGCCTTCTTCATTTCTAAGCTCCCTCACACGCCTTGCCCATTCGCTTGTCCCTGCAATCTCTCTTAAAGTATCAGAATCCACTATTTCACCGACATTTTCGATGAAAAATTGTCGTAATTTAGCTCTTGAACCTTGTCCTTTCGGCGGTTTATTGACCATTTTTTAACGCCTTTAAAATTGATTTACCAACAGCTTTAGCAGCAGGCGGCGGAAATGCGTTGCCGACTTGTCTGTACGCGGGGGTTTTTTTACCGACAAATTTCCATTCTTTAGGAAAACCTTGAATTAAAGCAACCATATTCAAAGTCAAACGCGGCTCGCCTTTAAATCCATAACCAGGCGGTGAATTGGCTAATCCACCTCCGTCAACAGCTAATTCAGCCCAGGCTTTTTTTGCCCGTGTAGGCCCTAAGTCCGCTCCGCCATGTTTTTTTGAACCACCGACTAATGTTGGCGCGATTTTATTAGCCCGTTCCCTCCATTCTTCAACAAATTCCCAACCGGACTGCGCCATTTCCTCAAATAATAAATCCCCCACTGATTTAGGTTTGCGTTTTTGTTTTTCAGGCCAATTAAAAAACTGAAAATAAGAAGGTTTTAAAGCCACCAAAATAGCCCTCGGTCTTAATTGTGAAACTCCATAATCCGAAGCATTTAACAATTGCCAATCAGTTTTATAGCCTAAGTTTTCCAATTCATTAATAATTTCCAGCCGGTATTTTTCAAATTTTGGGTCGAGCAAGCCTCGCACATTTTCTAATAAAACCGCTTTAGGGTGGCATTCTTTAATCAATCTAATGGCTTCTGGAAATAAATCTCTATCGTCAAGCTGTCCAAGCTGTTTTCCGGCAATAGAAAAAGGCGGACAAGGAACACCACCGGCTAATAAATCAACTTGTCCTTTATAAATGGAAGCATCAAAGCCTCTTAAATCGCCTTGAATAACATTCCATTGCGGTCTATTTGTTCTCAGTGTTTGACAGGCTAAAGGCTCTATTTCGACTAAAGCAAGATGTTCAAACCCTGCTTCTTCAAGACCAAGAGCTTGACCGCCTGCACCTGCACATATTTCAAGAGATTTTAATTTCTGCATAATTGCATTACCTTATTTGACTTTAAAAGTTGTTAAAGTGCGTAATCGCACAAATGCCTTACACAAAACCTCAAAAACACTTCGCTTGAAACCCGCTAGGCGACTCTAAACTAAACGTTTCATCCTGAATCCGCGCCACATAAAACCTTAGCTGTATTTCCCACAACAAAAATACTGCTTACTCACTATCAGTAGATGCGAATTTATTCGCGCAACTTATTGATATTAAAATCGCGTCCACCTTAATTTTCATTCAAATAAACAACTCTATTGTCTGAGTGCAAAGGGTCTGTAACGGTGATAGAAAAAACATCGGATAACACGGTGCTTGCCTTTTCAAAGGTGACACCG